>Ga0116188_1004109_pt1 | contig 10438 bp, 3 predicted proteins | sample AD_JPNTR2_MetaG_FD_89807 | JGI IMG/M metagenome (GOLD analysis project Ga0116188, IMG submission 89807) | Active sludge microbial communities of municipal wastewater-treating anaerobic digesters from Japan - AD_JPNTR2_MetaG | ecosystem: Engineered > Bioreactor > Anaerobic > Digestate | place...
AACTCGCAAACAAGATTATGGATGATTGTTCCATGGGATCTTGATTTAACCTGGGCTCATAATATGTATAACAAAGACAAAGGCGGTATTGACAAAGTAGCGTCATATTTATTTGCTGCTACAGCAGTTACTGGGACTGGTTTACAAGCCGGAACTTCAAATATGAAGTTGGGTGGAACAAGGCCACAAATTGAGATGGAATTCAAAAATAGAGTCAGAGAAATCCGCGAACTGTTATTCAATCACGACCAGGCGTGGAGATTAATTGATGAATATGCCGCCGTCTTGCGTGGACCAACAAATAGACCATCTATTATTGATGCCGATAGAATGATGTGGGATTATAACCCTAAAATGGCTAACTCTGCTTATTCTTCTAGTATAGGTAAGGCAGGTCAGGGTAGATTTTATCAATTTCCGGCAGAGAGCGCCACGAACTCATCCCTTAAAGGCAGTTTTGATGCAACAGTGAAAATAATGAAAAATTATATAGATATTCGTGGAGATTATCTTGATAGCCTTGCGGCAGACGCTCTTATTCCGAACCGTCCCGTAATTACATACACAGGGCCGGAAAATTATCCTATAAATAAGTTGTCTTTTAGAACTTCATCTTTTTCCACACCTTCTACAACAAATACATTTGGATATATTAAATGGCGAATTGCCGAAATTACAGATACCAATATTTCCCCTTATATGACTAATAAGCCGTTTAAATATGAAATAGAATCTGTATGGGAGAGTGGTAAAATAACTAATTTAACGACTGATATTACCATACCCGCCGAATATATTCGCACAGGAAGCCGTTATCGTGTAAGGGCGCAATACGGTGATAATTATGGAAGGGCAAGCAGTTGGTCATTACCTATCGAATTTGTAGTAAGTCAGCCTGATAATGCAGAGTTGCTTAAACGATATTTGCGGATTACCGAAATAATGTATAACCCGCCGACTGGTGGATATGAATATATTGAGCTGAGGAATATTAGTAGCGATGTAACGCTTGATTTAGCCGGTGTTAAATTCACACAGGGTATAGACTTTACATTTAGTACAGGAGACAGTATCGCTCCCGGTGAATACATTATCGTTGCCGGCGCTCCCTCAGATAATAATTTTGCCGCATTTCGGACATTTTATGGAATAAACGCAATGGTCAAAATTTTTGGTCCATTTAGCGGTAAACTTGATAACGCAGGTGAACAAATCGTTTTAAGAACGGCTGCCGGCGGATCTGATATTATCAATTTTACTTATGACAACAGTCGTGGATGGCCATTATCCGCAGATGGCGCTGGACACTCCCTTGTGTTTAATGATTCATATCTTTATGAACAGAATAATTATGCAAATTACCCAGGAAGTTGGAGCGCAAGCGCATTTATTAAAGGTTCACCCGGTTCTGCCGACCCCGTCCTCTCATCGCAGCAGGTTTTGATAAACGAAGTGATTATTAATTCCGATTTTTCAAACCCTGCCCTTTCAAATAACTGGATAGAATTATACAATCCTTCATCTCCAGATATTATTTTAGGAGACGGATGGTTCTTAAGCGATGACCCTGCGGCTTTGAATAAGTGGGGCATCCCTGCTTCTACAGTTGTTCCGGCTAACGGATTTGTGGCTTTGAATTTAGGAATATTTACAAATCAAACACTCGTAAACCTTAGCAAGGCTGGCGGCCAGGTTTATTTATCATATATCAAGGGCGGAAATGAAGATAGAGTTGTTGATATTGCAAGGTTCAAAGGCACGGGCAATGGATTATCGTGGGGTAGGTACCCTGATGGAAACCCTTATTGGTCAACATTATCGCGGCAAACAGTGGGTTCTACAAATGCAGCGCCAATAAAAACATTAGTAATAAGCGAAATTTATTTCCACCCGCCCGATTTACCCGATGGCTCGGACAACACGCAAGACGAATTCATTGAGATTTTTAATCCCTCACCAACCACAATTACAATGTCTCAACAATGGCGGATTGATGGCGGAGTGGAATTTTACTTCCCAACAAATGTCTCAATCGCTTCTGGTGAATATGCTCTTATTGTGAATTTTGACCCGACAAATACAGCTCAATTAGATGCATTTAAATTCCAGGTCGGTATTTCAAATTCGAATCTTAAAATATTTGGTCCTTATTCAGGGAAACTTGCTAATGACGGCGAGCGTGTTGCTCTGGAATATCAGACGATAGTTGATGCGACGTTGAATCAAACCGCCTTTGTTATTGCCGACGAAGTGATATACTTTGACCGTTCTCCCTGGCCCTGTGGGGCTGATGGCTCTGGTAATTCAATTCAAAGAGTGAATACAAATAAAAATGGAAATGACCCCGAAAATTGGAACGCCCAACTTCCGACGCCAGGTTTAGAACGTACCCCAATACCACCCGGTGTTCCGGAGATTGTGGCTCAACCTCGATCAAAAATTGTCCCAACAAATGCTAATGTGAGTTTTGCTGTTTCACTCTGTGGCACACCGCCTTACACATACCAATGGATGTTTAACGGCAATTATTTAATTAACGAGACAAATTCAACCTTAAATTTATACAATGTGAGACTTACCGATAGTGGCGAATATTCAGTAGTGGTCGGCAATTCGGCGGGTGCTATTACAAGCGCCGTTGCCGTGTTAATCGTTCAATTGCCGCCAGAAATAACTCTTCAACCTCAAAGTTTAATTACGACAGGTTATACGACTGTAATAATGACTGTTGCTGCAAGCGGTACCGAACCCATTTATTATCAATGGTTGTTTAATGGGATACCAATTCAGGGTGCTACGAATTCAGTATTGACATTAACAAACGTTAATAAATCAAACGAGGGACAATATAACGTTATTGTCTATAATAGCGCTGGATCTTCTATCAGTTCAACCGCAACTCTTACTTTAATGATGCCCCCATTTATTGAACAAAATCCTCAATCTACTAACATCATCGAAAAGAGCACAACTATCTTCACTGTTCAAGCAATAGGCGACCCGCCCCTCTATTATCAATGGTTGTTTAATGGTAATCCAATTGATGGTGCGAACTCCACAAGTTTGATAATAACAAACGCAAGCGACACTGATGAAGGCGATTATTCAGTTATTGTAACAAATCAGTATGGTATTGCAATTAGCGAACCAGCTCATTTAACTGTGCTTGTTCGCCCATATATTACAATGCACCCCACACCTTCAAGCGTTGTTGTTCCTGTTGGCAGCGATGTCAGTTTTACAATTTCAGCAGGCGGTACTTTGCCATTAAGTTATAGATGGCGAAAAGGCTCCGCTACCTTGACTAATATTATTCTTAATTCTCATACTTGCGTCTTTACGTTATATAATGTGAAAACCACAGATTCTGGTTCATATAACTGCGCTATAACAAACTTAGCGGGTGCTGCACTAAGAATAAGCTCAAACGCAGTCTTAACTGTGTTAGATCCCCCAATAATAACGAACCAGCCACAGAATATAACAACACTAATTGGCGCTAACGCCTCTTTTGTTGTCGGCGTATTAGGGAGTTCCCCGCTTTCATTTCAATGGTGGTTCAATATTACAAATAAGATAGAAAACGAAACTAACGCCACTCTTAATATAACAAATATCCAGCAAAAAGACCTTGGTCTATATTTTGTCGTTATTACAAACCCGGTCGGTAGCGTTACAAGTACAGTCTCCAGTTTGGCATTAATTGGCGCCCCATCAATAGTTGTTCAACCGGTGAGTAAAAATGCGCGCTCTGGGGAATCCGTAAGTTTTGAAGTGGTGGCTACCGGCAATGAGCCATTACATTATCAGTGGTTTTATAATTGGACGCCGATTTCGGGCGCTGAATCCAATGTCCTTTATTTAAAGGCAGTTAAAGATTCTGATAATGGCAGTTATAGGGCTATGGTGTCAAACTCCTCAGGGGCGGCACTGAGTGATGAGGCTATTTTATCAATTACAAATTCATTCGAATTAAGAATTAAATCCATTGAGATACTAAATAATGCTGTCGTTATTAAATGCGAAGGATTGCCTGACGCTGATTTTGTGTTTGAAACTTCGCAAAATCTCAGCGTATGGATACCTGTAATAACTAACCGACCACAAAACGGAGCAATTGAATACATTGACGATTCAATAACTAATTCAAATAGAAAATTTTATAGAATAAAAATGTTTTGAACGCTATTCAAGAAAAAGCTGGAAAATTTTTTCAATTTGTATATAAGTAGATTGCGTCTTATAGTTTAAGATAACTTAATAAATCTGTATTAACATAAGGAAACTCGCGATGAAATATTGCGCGCGTAGCTCAACTGGATAGAGTGGCGGCCTCCGGAGCCGTAGGTTGTGGGTTCAAATCCCACCGCGCGCACCATATATCGACCGAATTAATAATTGATTCAAGATGGAGAACAATAAAAGTGAAAAAGACGGTGCAGTTCAGAAGGGTGGTATCATAAAGAAAATATTGATTCTTGATGATGACCAGTGGTTTACCAATCTGCTTACTGAATTGCTTCAATCTCAACATTATCAAACCAAAACCGTTGAAAATGGCGTTGAAGGCATAAAAGAAATAATGAATTCGGATTTTGATGTTATACTGTGCGATATAATGATGCCAAACCTTTCAGGGGATATGTTTTATGTTGCAGTCCAGAGGACAAAACCACATTTATGCAAGCGGTTCATTTTTATGAGCGGACATAAAGGCAATCCAAAAATAGAAGCATTTATTAAAAGCATAAACGGGACAGTGCTCTGGAAACCTTTTGAATTGCATCAACTGACCGAAGCAATAAGAAATATTGAAATCAGAGCCAAAGAGAATTAATTACTTCTAAAATAATAAACCTTCCGGGTTGAACAATTTTAATATGTCTTTATCAAAATCAAAAATGTTATCACGACCTCCACTTGCTCGGATAATCCGTATTCACGAATTATTGCAGCAAAATAAGTTCCCAAATTGTCGAAAAATTGCAGACGAAATCGAGGTTGTTCCCCGCACAATAGCCCGGGATATTGAGTTTATGAAGTATCAGTTGAATCTGCCGATTGAATATAATAAATCTCGGCACGGTTACTATTATTCGGAGCCAGTCGAAAATTTCCCGGCAATGAATTTAAATGAAAAAGAACTGTTTTCCCTACTCGTAGCGCAGAAATCTATTGCTCAGTATAAAGGAACACCGTATCAAAAACCGCTGGAGACCGCCCTAAATAAGATATTAAATTGTCTTGATAATGAAATTTATTATTACGTCAAAGAACTGGACAAAGCGGTCAATTTTCGCCCCTTTGTCCCTGACATAGCCGACGAGCAAAAATTCAATCTCATACACAATGCTATTCAAAAATCCATTATTATTGAATTTAATTATAAAAAACTTGCCGCAAACAAACCAATGCAACGGCGTCTTCGCCCTTATTGCCTTATATGCGTGGAGAATCATTGGTATCTAATCGGTTTTGATGAACTCAGACAGGGAATAAGGACTTTTTCTTTACCAAGAATAATCGATATTAAATTAACGGATAAGCAGTTTAAAAAACCGTCTGATTTTAACATTAATGAATATTTAAGCGGCAGTCTTGGTATATTTAAAGGAACTGCGGATTATGAGGTCGTTATTGACCTCGATAGATGGGGCGCAAATTTTATTCAAGGCAAAAAACTCAATGAAACACAGAAGATTACGCCAATGCCTGGTGGCGGCGCGCGATTAACATTACGATTGAATAACATTGAAGAAATTGAACGTTGGATTTTGAGTATGTGTCCGCACGCTGCCGCTGTAAAACCACGAATTTTAGTGGATAAAATTGCCGAAGATATTAAACAAATGGCTAAACATTATAAAATCAAATCCGACTCCAATTTAGAGTCTCCAGATTATCAGGATCTTCCCGGGCTAAAAAATAGTTAATTAAAACCCACCATTTACATTCAGAAAATAACGGCAACCAGAGTTTTAACAATCAGCGCGACAGAAAAAGTTTTTTTGCCACAACAATATCACCCCCGTTTGCATATTTTGAAATATGTTTATACCATTTTTACAACCCCAACAAATATTCACCCAAAAGTGCGATCTTATTTGAATGCCAGTGGTAGAGCAAAACAATAACAAACAATTGCATTACTTTATAAAATATAATAGAGTTTTTTAGAAATCACACATCGCACAAATAACATAAAAAACTAACAGTATGAACGAGACGACATCAACCGATTCATCAGTAAGTAGTGATATACCACAGCAGCAGCAAAAGAAAAAGAAGTCAAATTTTGTCCCGGGAGACCCTCACATTCCAATGCTTGTTCGAGTGTATGGCTCAATCATAGCCGCAATAAGCATCGAGATTATAATTCTTACTGTAATCCCTCTTATTATTCTCATCCCTTTCAATATTACTAACCTGCCTATGACTGTATTACCCGGAGTGGGAATACTTGCACTTGCATACATTTTATACAGGATGGGCAAAGGCGTTTGCAACGGAGAGCGAAGGGCTATTTATGGCTTAACCGTTGTGGGGGCACTGACGTTGGTTATTGCGATTGAAATAATAATTGCAGGTTCTCCCATCGGTGGCGCTATTTTGTTCATCTTTACTCTGGCTTTGTGTCTCCCCCCAATTTGGGTTTCATTTCACAGATGGGAATTGTTTAAGTAAACAGAAAAATGGCTATGAGATGAGACGATGTTAAATCCTTCTTATCAATAATGCAAAATTGCAAAACCTGAACGGATAGATAATTATAAAAATTGGCATAACACTTATTTATTCTCGCTCCTTTTCTTTAAAACAAAATGGTGGCTGGGGGCAGAATTGAACTGCCGACACAAGGATTTTCAGTCCTCTGCTCTACCGACTGAGCTACCCAGCCAGCGCAAACAATATAATTCCTTTTCCAAAACTGTTGCAAGAAATATTTAACAAAAATTCATTCAAATAAATAATTACACGTTGTTTATTAATATTATTTCACAACCTCGACTCTGTAAAACCTGCGTTGATAATTTGAAGAAGTATCGATGAAAGATGTAGTTGTGTTTGTGGCAACTACGTTTGTCGCAATTAAAATAAACGGCGAATCAACATCGGGCTTCGCAAACACGTTATAAGCCTTTCCGGATACACTTAGCCATTCAATTCTATAATTGACTGCGGATATTGAAATTATTTTTAAAAGAGAATTGGGGTCTTGTGGGTCAGTCCCGGCAATATATTCCTCAATGTTAGTAAAACCATCTCCATCAGGGTCGCCAGAGGCACCGTTTTGACCAGTAGCATCCGATGCGTCAAGGTAATTTGCAATTTCCCAATCGTCCGGCAAATTGTCTCCATCTGTATCAATCGGTTTAAACACCACTCTTACTTCTTGTGTTGCTGTTAAAATTTGAGAAGAATAAGCGGTTGCAGTTATGGTAAATAAACCGTCAACCATATTTGTCCAGAGGAAGAACCATCGTCGCGCTGCGCTGCTCTGAAACGATGTATCAAGACTCGCCAAGCCATCAGGAAAATTCTGATTTGCTGGTGAAAAACTTATGAACACATTCGTAATATCAACGACTGTTTCAACTAATATTTTAAAACTCTTTTCTTCTGGCGAGGCATTAGATTTAAGAGGCAGAACAATCGAGTATGGATGAGCGCCATTCGCATCTACATAAGGCGGGGCTACAATTGAGACGGCTGGGCTGGTAAATTTTATATAGATAATTCGGGAAGATTGAAGCGCAACTTCTCCGTCGTTATAAAGAATCTCAATTAAATTCTCCCCTTCGTTCATTCCTTTCCAGTCATATCTTAACTCGTTCATTTCATCGCCCCCGAACTGGTCATCAAAGTAATAGAGCGGTGTTCCATCGGCAGAATAACGCGGCTGCAAAGAACCATTAATGTAAATTGAAAAGTTCGTCACATTTGCTCTTAACACATTAGAAAACCTCGCAACAACTGTATATTTATCATTTCTATCAAGTGTTGCCGTTTCGTTGTTCTTTGAGGGAAAAGCAATAAAAAGATTTTGCGGCGGCGCGGCAACCAAAACGGTCCGTTTTAACTCTTGAACTCGATTTGACAAAACTGAGGAAGTCGCTTCATAGATGCGCACGGTAATTGTAGCCGAACCTGATGATGGAATACCGACATAATTGAACCTGAATTCTTTTGGTAAATCGGGAAATTGTTGCGACAAAAATTCTGATGGATTCACTGCATTTGCTGCGACAAAAATGGGAATATTATTTGAAAGCCCGTTTCCGTTCAGAACGCCAGTGTTTATGTCATCATTGTTAGGGTCATTATCTTGAATGTTATATTCTACAAAAGTTGTTGTGGAATCAGCGCGGATTACAACCCCATATTCACGGCTTGCGAATGTTTCACCATTGTTTTGTGGATATGCGATAACCCCTTGTGGTGGAGCAGCGTCGTAATAGAATGTTTGAACAAAGGTATTAAAAACACTGGATTTCCCATCTCTTGGCAAAAATGCCCGAGCCCGTACAATATGGAACCCCTCTTGAAGACCTGTCCTTGTAGAATTTGTGTTTAAATCATTATGCAGCCAAATCAAGGCTGATAATGGATTAAAATCTTTGACAGAAAATTGTGTCAACCCATATAACTTTGCAAAATCAGCATCCGAAATTACAGACACACTACTTTTAAATAATCCAATTTTGTATTTTATTGTTCCTGATGCCTGAGCTGGGATTATTGCCTTCCACCAATCAATAGTATTATCCTGTGAATCGTCTGCAATAAATACACCCTGCGCAATCTTGGTTGAACCGCAGCCTCTACCATAAGAGCCTTGCGGGTTTGAACCATCGGTAGTGTAATAAACATAACAGCGGTCAACATTGAATTGATAACCAACTTTCACCCATATTTCTACATCTTGATTTGATGGTTGATAAGGAATTCTTTGTGTTGAGAGTGAATAACCAACGGCGGTGACCGGCTCTGATGGATTGTGAAAAACCCAATTTGCCGTAGCAGTAATGATTGAAGCGCCACCTCCCGTGCTACCAATAACCCCGCATTCTGACCCAACTGTGTAAAAAAAAGTCTCCGCAAATGATGAAGCAATAGCATTGTTTGACACATTTGTTGAAGCAAACTTTTCTGGACCATATCTACGAATAAACTTAGATTGTTCATAACCGAGGAAAACATCTGTTGCAACTCCTGGCTTATTATCGCGACGATCAAAACCGTTTGTTGTTCCAAGACCAAGATGGCTATTTAAGTCAATTCCTCCATCCATTTTAACAAGAATATTAACTGCCGATGCATCTGTTATAACGTCGATATCAAAATTGTTATTGGTTACCACAGGGATATCAATTGCGTAAGTTCGCGGCGCGCTATTTGTCCCGCATATAACGTTCCCCATCTGGTCAATTGACCCCCTATTTTTAAATGGATAAACTGGGTTAAAATTTACATCCCCATCTTTGCCATCGGTTCTTAAAATTGTTACTCTTGGAGCTGGTGAACCGTTCTGCTTAAAAGTTATCGCGTCACAAAAAGCAGCCCTGCTCGGCTCTGGAAACTGATAACCATAAATTACATAACTTCCTGATGGTATCTTTAACTCGATTGCGCCGCCGTTTGGAGAAAGAGCCTGAGACCCCACATACACCTTTCGATTCGCAGGATCAGCATCGTTCATCGTGTCAATCGCTTCCTGTTTATTGTTTGTTGCCCTTCGCACAAGTAATTTTGAACAAGCCCGCTCTTTGCCCGGCGAATCAGCAAGCTGGACAATAATAGAACCTGGCGGGAAACCAACAACAATCCCAACACCACGCGAATTTTCAACCGGAAAACATTCATAAAAAGTGCCTTCTGTTTTCTGCGGGACACCGTCATCAAAGCTAATATCCCCCGGATAACCGTAATTGTCGTTCATAATAAACAACGCAGTGATTTGGTCTTGCGGATTTGATGACGAGCCTTCCCGATAATCATAACGTTCAAAGGCAACAATATCATTATCGCTCCATCGTGTATAAGTTCCGCCGCGAGCGGCCTGAGGATGAAGCCACGCAAGGTCGGGCATTTTGTTATCTCCAAACTCGCCAAGATAAGGCGCATTGGCATGTCTTGGAAACGGACCGCCACAATCGTTGCAGGAATCAGATTTGTTGTATCCATCAGAATAAATCAGCGGAATACCTTCTTTCATAAAATACAAAGCATTTTGCAACTCTCGTCGCGCGGCATAATCGCTGTCGTGGCTCTGGGCGTGCATAACACGTATTGAAGCGCTAAATCCTCCAAAATCGCGACCGTCAAGCCCTGCTAATGTGGCGGAAGGATTGCCAAGAACATTGTTTAAATAATTTCTTAATGGATTATCAAGTAGCCGCATTCCAGCATCAATATATCCACCATAACCGGGAGGTTC
>Ga0116188_1004114_pt1 | contig 10427 bp, 16 predicted proteins | sample AD_JPNTR2_MetaG_FD_89807 | JGI IMG/M metagenome (GOLD analysis project Ga0116188, IMG submission 89807) | Active sludge microbial communities of municipal wastewater-treating anaerobic digesters from Japan - AD_JPNTR2_MetaG | ecosystem: Engineered > Bioreactor > Anaerobic > Digestate | place...
ATCAACTGAAATAATTAACGAGAACCAAGTAATTATTTCAGAAAACTTACAAGTTAAAAATATGATTAAAAATCATAAATTAGCGAAATCTATATCAGATTGTTCATGGAGTGAATTTTGCAGGCAATTAGAATACAAAGCACAATGGTATGGTAGGACATATTATCAAATTGATACATTCTTTCCAAGTAGTAAAACATGTAGTGAATGTAATTATATAAAAGAGGATTTAGAACTATCAGATAGAGAATGGATATGTCCTAAATGTGGAGTAATACATGACAGAGATATAAATGCAGCAAGGAATATAAAAATTCAAGGTATGAAAGAATTAGGTTTAATAACATAATAGAGATAAGAACCGTAGGACGTACGGGGATAGCTTGGTAAAATTAGTCTCAATAGAGACTATTACCCAAGAATCCACAGGGCTTGCCCTGTGTGAGCGTCAAAGTTGTCCTCAATTTGATTTCTATGAGAGTATTTGTTTATTGGGATCTTCATATAAAGAATGTCCATTAGAAGAAATTGAAGATAATTCTACTGAATAATCCATACACATTGATCCACATAGTATACTAAATCAATTTCACAATGTTTATTATTATTAGTGTAACAACATCTAAATAGAATACGAGATGGACAATGTAAAATTTTTGTAAGTTTTACAAATTCAACTTTAAAAGTATCTTCAGTTTGATCAGGATTAACAATACGAAAGCATTCCGGTCTAATATCACCATTAACATTAAAGTTGGCAATTACAGACACGGTTCTTAGCTGTGATAAATCTATCTCAGGTTTCGGATTGTGTGGGTAAAAGCCAAATGGCATAAACATCATCTCCTTGGTGTTTAGTATATCAAAAGATACTATAATATACAAATGATAAATATTAATAAGAAATATATAACAAACAGCTTGACATATGTTTCATAAAGTAGTATAATAAGGTTGTCCTTAAAGAAAGGACATTAAGATTACTTATAAGCAAGAAGTATACAACAAACAATAACAAATAAGAAAGCGAGGGTTTATTACATAGTGACTAATAACAAAGAGTATAAGAAAGGAGTTCTACAATGCAGATCATGTCATAATACATTTCATCAATCAGATGTTAAAAAGGTAAAGACGGAGCGTTTGGGACTAGAAATTGAAGAAGGTACATGCCCTTATTGTGGTAGCCATACATACGGACTGGTAGCATATCCGGTCGATGAGTTTGATTTATTATATAAGAATGGTATTCATAGGAATACAAATAGAAAGCTAAGAGAACATTTAGATGATGTTATAGATGAAATTTTTATTGAAGATGATTATGAACTCAAAAAGAAACAATTTGTTCGTGAAGTAAATACAGAAAGAATGGCTACCGCATAAAAGAGAAATATGAAACATACTATGAATTATTTATTTTATCTTGTAACTAATAATATTAAACCTTAAAGGAGATTATAATGGAAAGAGAAACTAAGTTTTTACCTGCATGGGATAAAAGAAATGATCCAAAAGGAAATTATGGAATACATGGAGTTGATTTAAGAATGTATTTAAAAGGCGAATTAGGAACTGTACAATTTGTGATTTATACCAAATGGCATTTACCGCATGTGCAAGAAGAATTATTAAATAGAAATGATAATGATAAATTAGGAATTCAATGCTTATTTATGCCTATGCCAGTAAATGTAGGATATCATAGTCCAAAACCAATATATGAAGGTCAAGAACCCATGTCAAATAGTTGTGAATGTTTGGGAGGAAAACCTTGTTATTATGACGGATCTGGTTTATATGCAGAAGAAATATATAAGGTTTTAGTAGAAAAAGGCAGCGATGAAGTATGGAAAAAACTAGAAGAATATTACATAGATACATTTGGTGAGTTAAAATAAATTAATTATAAGGAGAGAAATAAATTATTAAATATATTGACAAACATAGACATATGTGGTATAATGTATAAAAAAGAAAGGGGGTACTGCTACTAGACAAAATATCCAAAAACAAAAACTAATTGTACAAAAACTTTATCATAGAATAGAAAATATTCGTACAGATTATATTAATAAATGTGTAAATGAGATAGTGAAAACCAAGCCATCTTATATTACAATTGAAGATTTAAATGTATCTGGAATGATGAAAAATAGACATCTTTCTAAAGCTGTTGCATCACAAAAGTTTTATGAATTTAGAAAAAAACTTGATGTGAAATGCAAAGAATTAGGAATTGAATTGAGAATTGTAGATAGGTGGTATACATCGAGTAAATTATGTCATGAATGTGGAAATATTAAATCTGATTTAAAATTATCAGATAGAGAATACATTTGTGAATGTGGATATCATGTAGATAGAGATTACAATGCAAGTCTTAATTTAAGAGATGCAAAAACTTACATAGTAGCATAATCAAGCAAATGTAAGTATGTACGGTTGGCTAGATCGGAATTTACGTCTGTGGAGTATTATACCAAATGTTAGTAGTGCGATTATATCAAACGAGGACAAATACGATGAAGCAGAAAAAATCTCGATATGGGTATATTTGTCCATATTTTGAGTAGCAGATTAATATTGGAATTAAACAAGATATATAATATGAACTGTATAGATGGTTTAAAGCAGTTGCAAGATTCAAGCATTGATTTGACAGTAACTTCTCCACCATATGATACATTGAGAAATTATGAAAATGAAGATTTCTTGAATATGGGTGATTTCTTAGTTATTGCAGATGAATTATACAGAGTTACAAAAGATGGTGGTGTAGTAGTTTGGGTAGTTGGAGATGGAGTAAGAGAAGGCTCTGAATCAGGAACTTCGTTCTTTCAAGCATTACACTTTATGGAAATAGGATTTAAGTTACATGACACTATGATTTATATTAAAAACGGTGGATTAAATTCTGGTTCATTAAAGGCTTATCAGCAGAAATTTGAGTATATGTTTGTATTTAGTAAAGGCACTCCAAAGACCGTTAATTTAATTAAAGATAGACCTAATAAGTATGTAGAGGATAGAATTAAAAAGAAAAAACAAAAAGACGGTTCATATGTTGAGCAACATTTTAAAACTGAAGAATATGGTACTAGATATAATTATTGGATATATGATACTGGAAGTGGAAAATCTACTAAAGACAAAATTGCATTTAATCATCCTGCAATATTTCCAGAAAAGTTAGCTGAAGACCATATTATTAGTTGGAGTAACGAAGGAGATACAGTATTAGATATTTTTATGGGAAGTGGAACTACTGCAAAAATGGCTAAATTAAATAAGCGTAATTACATAGGTTTTGAAATTAGCAAAGAATATTGCGATATAGCAGAAGAAAGAATTAAGTTAGCATAAAATAGAGGGTTTATGTGATGAAAGGAGAATAATAAGTGAAAGCAAACAAGAAAACTTTAATGGCAGTGAAAAGATATTTACAAGAGCAAGAAGGTTGGGATTTAGAAGAAGTAGTAAGTGAAATGGTATATGAAACTAAGTTATTAAAAGTTAAGAACCTTAATAACGATTTAGTTAGTCCTGATGAATGTGATATAGTTTGGGATGATGAACGAGTATGCAACCTTGATGATTTTATCAAAACATTTTCTAATCATTTTATAGAAAAAGTATGTAATGTACTTGATTCATTTGTTGGCGATGATATTGATTGTTATTTTGAAGATGAGGAATAGGTAAAATAATGAATATTTATAAACTAAATAAAGCAAACGAATTAATAGAAGCAATTAGTGTAATAGAAAAACTAGAAAAATCATTTGCTAAAAACAATTGGATTAAGATTAGTACTCCTGCTTATAAAGATGGACTTAACATTCCTAATGTGTTATGGAGTGATTTGAGATTATTCTTATCACAAAAAGCCAACGAATATCATCAAATGTTTGATGAATTATAAGATGAAATAGATTGTTTATTGGTTAAAGGAGTCAAAATGAAAATAAAAACAAGAGTTAGATGTACATTTGATATTGAATATGAAGATAAAAACGATGATATTAGTTACACAAAAAGAAACATATTAATGATGTCATTGGCTGAATTTGCAGAACACGAAACATCAGATAGTATCCAAGAAATATCAATATTAGAAATAGAAAAGCTATAAAAGTGATATTTTATCACTAGAAAGGAATAACATGCAGCAAATATTAAAGTTCAATATTGAACTACCACTCAACAATAAGATAAAACACATTAAAGAAAAGTCTTTTTATGACCATAATTATTATCAGTTAGAGGAGTATGGTGATTGGGTTGATTTTGGAGAAGACAACAACAATGTGTTATATGAAGTTTATGATGAGTGTTCAAATTGCTATTCATATTATTTTGGACACTTCAATAAAGAAGGTAAGTTTATAAGAGCACTAGGATTTACTACAGATGAAGATATATTAGAGAGAATAGACATAATATAAAACTGTTACTTTATTTGATAAGAGGGGTGATGGTCAGCATCATGACCATCATCCTAACCAAAATGGTCAGGATATGAATAAGATGATAATGGACTTCTGTAAAGAACCGAGGTCTGTCCAAGAAATAATGGACTATTTTGGATTTAAAAGTAGGACGAGTTTTAGAAGAAAATATTTAACACCAATGATAGAAAATGGTAGCTTGAATATGACATTGCCAGAGAAGGTAAAGGTCGGCAGCCGATAAAGAATATTCTACCTCTGATGGAATTGATTGAGTTGAGATTGGTAAAGAAATCAGATAAAGATGTACAATATTTAATGTCTATACATTATTCACATCCAAAAAGATTTGTTGGTAGACAGATAATGAGAACTTGGTATCCAGAAGATTTCAAGTTAAAGTAACACGGTCTAACCGTTTTACATAGATTTAATATAACAAATAAAAGGAGGAATACATATTGGTAACAGTAAAAGCAAATCCGTTTAAAAGCGTAATAGTAGCTGATAAAAACGGCAATGATCTACGAATTGACGAAGGTAATTATGTTGAGTTTAGTAATGAGGATGGTGAAGTGGTAAAAGGTATACTATCAAAGATTATCGGAAAGAAGTCAGTTAAGTTTACTATTAATCCACCTGATACACAGCGTCAGGAAATTTGGTGTCTTGATAATATTGCCGAAGGTAGTATTAATATTATTTAGTATATAAAATATGAAACTAATAAAATATGTTGAAAGGAGAAATGTATAATGAATAAGAGAGATACTATTAGAATTTATGCTGAAGATGGTAATGAGTTTGTAGGTACTAATTATGAAGAACTTATTAAGCAGCGTGATGTTTATGAAGAAGAATTAAGACAAAAGAAAGCAAAGGAAGAAGCAGAACGTAAGGCTAGAGAAGAAAAACAAAAGAAGCTATTACAATTTAGAAAAGAAAAACTGAATGATATTAATGCAAAAGCAAAAGAATTAAGTGACATGATTAAAGATTATGAAGAAGCAACAAATAGAAGTTTATATTATACGTTTAGTGATGATGGTTTAGTTGTAAAGAAAAGAACTAGATCGTATGATGATTTATTGAATGACTTCTTTAAACCGTTCTGGTTTTAATAGAACTTGTCTTTTATTTGGTGTAAAAGATATATAAAACAATAGTAACAATTAAAATTTATAATATATAAAAGGAGAGTAAAGAATGGGATTTCAAGTTAAAAAAGCAGTCAGAGAAAAGATTTTTGTAAAAATTGCATTAATGAGTCCAAGTGGAGGGGGTAAAAGTTATTCTGCATTAAAATTAGCTACTGGTATGGCTAATGAAATAGAAAAAGAAACAGGGAAAAGACCTAAAATTTTGCTAGGTAATACTGAGCAGAAGCGTGGTTATTACTACGCAAATGAATTTGACTACGATATTGTAGACATTGATGCACCTCACAATCCTGAAAAATACGTTGAATTTATTGAATTTGCGGTTAGCGAAGGATACGGAATTGTAATCATTGATAGTTCTTCACATGAATGGGAAGGTAAAGGTGGTTGCCTTGAATTACATCAGCAAGCAGGAGGTACATATCAAGCTTGGAGCAAGGTAACTCCTAGACACAATAAGTTTATAGAAGCTATTGCAGATAGCCCTATTCACGTAATCGCTACTATGCGTGGTAAAGATCAATACGAAATTGAGAAAGATGAAAAGGGTAAAACAAGTGTTAAAAAACTAGGAGTTGGTGCAAAGCAACGTGATGGTTTTGAATATGAATTTACTTGTACTTTCTTGATTGACCAGAAAACTCATATGGCGGAGGTACAAAAAGACAATACTCATATTTTTGAAAATGAATCTGCAACTTTATTAAACGAGAGTTATGGTGAAAAAATTATTAAGTGGGCAAATTCTGGAGAAGGATATACTCCAGTTGTACGCAAAGAAACAACCTTTGATGAAACAGTAGATGAGTTAAAGGATATCAAGAAAGAGATAGTAGCATTATGCACAGCATTGGGTGGCACAAAGAATGAAAACTTAATGGCTACGTTGAAAGAGATTGAGCCTAGTGGCAATCCTAATAAGATTAAAGACGTTGAAACCGCTAATAAGCTTTTAGATGCATTGAAGAAGTTACAATAGGTGGTTCGCTTGGATGAGTTCTGGAAGGACATAGTTGGTTATGAAGGGTACTACCAAGTCAGCAATTTAGGAAGAGTGAAAAGCTTATCCAGATATAGAGAGAATGGTAATATGAGAATCCTGATAATAAACCTGATGTTAATCATAAAGATGGAGATCGATTAAATAACTGTATTGATAATCTAGAATGGTGTACAAAAAGTGAAAATATAAATCACGCTATAAATACGGAACTAAGGAAGGTATTTAAAATCGATAAAGAAACACTCTATGATCTATACATAAACAAAAAACTTACAATAAAAGAGATTGGAAAGATTTGTGGTGTTTCTTGTGCTCCAATTGTCAAGTATTTATTAATTTATCAAATACCTATTAGAAAATCTGGAGAAGCAAGAATTAAATATGGTATCACAAAAGAGTTGTTGGATAAAGAATTAGTAAACAAAACTCAAGCTGAATTAGCAATAGAACTTGGTTGCGATGCTAGTTTAGTTAGTTATTATTACAATTTGTTTAAAAAGAAAGGAGCATGATTAATATGCAAAAATATATTGCTATTGGACGTTTAACAAAAGATATAGAACTTAAATATACAACAGGAGAGAACAGTACAGCAGTAGCAAGATTTACTATTGCCGTTGATAGAAAAATCAAGAAAGATGGGGAGCAAAATGCTGACTTCATCAGTTGCGTAGCATTTGGTAAGACAGCAGAGTTCATACAGAAATATTTTACTAAAGGTTCCAAAATTGTTGTTGTAGGTAGAATAACTACAGGTTCTTATACAAACAAGGACGGACAAAAAGTATATACAACAGATGTAACGGTTGAAGAAGTTGAATTTGCCGAAAGCAAGAGTAGCGGAAACCATGAGTCATCAAAAATTGTAGAAAAAGGAACTATCAACGATGGATATGTTAACTTATCTGATATAGATACGGATGAATTACCGTTTTCGTAAAAATTGAGATACATTAATGGGATATACTCACGGAACAAAATGGACGGAAGAACAAATAGTAGAAGGTATCCTTGGCGTGAAAAACGCCTTGGGTACTGATTATATGCCAAGCAAAAGTAAAATGCTAACTGTTACTGGAAATAATTTATTCCCAGTAAAAATATCACGCAAAGTCAATTGGGCATTGGAGAAACAAGTAAATACAACTGTTATAAAAATAGATTTGACTATATTCAAAAGTATATAGACTTATTTCAAAATATTGCTTGAAATTAGTAGAACGGAGAGGTTTAAATACCTCTCCTATACATAAAAGTGAGGAGAAATAATGGCTGAAAAAAGTTATGTTTGTGGGTATAAACATTGTCATATACACGAAAAAGTACCAGCGTCAGAAGCAGTAATAGTGTGTAATAGAAGATATCACAAAGAATGTGCTGAAATACATGAAAGAATTGAATACATAAAAAGAATTTATTTTGATTACATAGAAAATAAATCCGATTACGTTCAAGTGGTTGGTGTCATTAATAATTTAATATTTAAAAAATTTTATAGCTTAGATTATATTGAATTTACTATGAAATATACTGCTGTTTATGGTGGAAATATAAAGTCCCCATACTTACTTCACACAATTGTAAAAAATGGAATTGTAGAACGAAAATACAACGATGAAAATCTGAGGAAGGATGTGGAAATTCGTTTTGATAATAGAACAAGAACTAATAAAACAAGCCAAGGAAAAACTAGGTGACAAAAATGCTTTTTTAATGGCAGAATTACTAAAATTAGATGGATTTGATGAAAAGAATTTAAGAGCAAAAAGTCCTTTTAGAAATGAAGATGTACCTAGTTTTGTGTATAACAGGAAAAATTATTCATTCCATGATTTTGGCGGTGATGGAGTTACGGTTGATTTAATAGATGCATATATGCAAAAAGGTCTGACATTTATACAGGCAGTTCAAAAACTATTTGAAATAGCAGAGTTAAAATATAGTTTTGGAGAAATAAATGTCAAAACTAAAACTCAATACAAATATCCTCATGATGAAAATGGTGATATGGAACAAGTATATGAGTACTGGGGAAAACGTGGAATTTCAAAAGATACAATTGATTACTTAAATGTTGGTAGTGATGAAAGAGGTAATACTGTTTTTAGATATTATGACACAAACGATGTCCTAACTATGGTTAAGTATAGACCATCAAGAACGCTACAAAAAGGAGAGACTAAAAACTGGTGTCAAAAGGATGCAGATACTTTTCCATTATTATTTAATATGAATAGGATTAATGTTAACCAGCCACTTTTGATAGTTGAAGGTGAGCCAGATGCTATGTCAGCAATTGAAGCTGGGTATTATAATACAACTTCAGTGCCGTTGGGAGCTAATAATTTTCAATGGATAGAAGAAAATTGGGATTGGCTAGAGCAGTTTGATTCTATAATAATCGCTGGTGATAATGACGAAGCTGGAATAAAAATGAGGAAAGAGTGCATTTATAGGCTTGGTTCTTGGAGAACTAAATATGTAGAGTATCCAAAAGAATACATATCAGATAGTGGAAGAAAAACTCCAATCAAAGACATGAATGATACACTGCAAAAGTTTGGAGCAAGTTATGTTTTAGCTATGATAATTAATGCAAAAGAAACCCCAGTTGAATCAGTCGTTGATTTTTCAGATGTTGAAGATATAGATATTTCGACTATAGATGGAATAACTACGGGAATTGATTTACTAGATAAAGAAATGATGAGACTTTTTTATGGATCTTTCAATATACTTACAGGAGTAAATGGTGGAGGAAAATCTAGTTTTTTAGGACAGTTAACGTGTAATTCTATAGAACAAGGGAAAGATGTTTGGATGTACTCTGGTGAAATGCCTAATTATCTTACAAAAAACTGGATAAACTCTATTTTTGCAGGAAGAAGAAATGTAACAGAACACGTTAATTCATATGGCAGCAAATACTATACAATCAATAATGATGCAAAAAGAAAAATAAGTGAATATTATAAAAAACATTTTTACTTATATAAAGATGAATATCAAAACAATATCGAAGACATTAAAAAATCTATGGAAGATTGTGTGAGAAAATTTGGATGTAAATTATTTATCTTAGATAATATGACGAGTATCAATTTGGAGTGTACTGACGATTCTAAATGGCAGAAACAAGTTGATTTAATCAATTGGCTTATATCTTTTGCAAGAAAATTTCACGTTGTTGTTCTTTTAGTTATTCATCCTAAAAAGATAGAAACAATGAGAAGGTTAACTAAGTTTGATGTACAAGGGTTGGGTAGTTCTGTAGATTTAGCACACAGATTGTTTAGCTTATATAGAGTTCAAAGAAAAGAAAAAGAAGATCCAAAAAATCCTATTAAATTTGATGTAATCCTTGATGTGTTAAAAGACAGGCTAAGAGGAAGAGAAGGCTTAGAGATTGGTATGTTTTACGATAATCCTTCTCGTAGATTTTACACAAACCAAAAAGAATTCGATAGGCAATATTCATGGGATAAATCAGAATATGAAGATAAACTTGTCTGTCCTGTGGACTTTAGCAATCCATTCGATTAGGAGGCGAAAGATTGACAAAAGATGATTTTATAATATCCACATTTCAATGGAGCTTTAGTAAATTAAACTCATATTATCATTGTGGACATGAATTTTATAGGAGATACATAGAATGCGAACCTCCAGAGAGTTCATTTTTTAGCGAATACGGGAGTTATATTCATTCAATTTTAGAGAAGTATTATACAGGAGAATTGTCTATATTTGAGTTATCTCAATATTACGAGGAACATTTTATGAAAAATATAAACAAAGAAGCTCCAAGAAATA
>Ga0116188_1004127_pt1 | contig 10420 bp, 11 predicted proteins | sample AD_JPNTR2_MetaG_FD_89807 | JGI IMG/M metagenome (GOLD analysis project Ga0116188, IMG submission 89807) | Active sludge microbial communities of municipal wastewater-treating anaerobic digesters from Japan - AD_JPNTR2_MetaG | ecosystem: Engineered > Bioreactor > Anaerobic > Digestate | place...
CACCGGCGGCACCCGGATAGACCTGACCACCGTGGAGTTCGACCTGCTGGAGACCCTCGCCCAGTCATCGGGGGTCGCCCTGTCGAGGGAGGCCCTGGTGAAAAGCGTCCTGAAAAGGTCCTTCTCCCCCTTCGACAGGAGCCTCGATGTCCATATCAGCAACCTCCGCCGGAAGATCGGTACCTACCCCGACGGGTCCGAGCGGATCAAGACCATACGGGGCCTGGGCTACATCCTCGCCCTGCCGCCGGAGGACCTCAAGCCGTGAGGGAGCGGAAGCTTTTCCTGAGGATATTCCTATGGTTCTTGGGGGCCATGCTCTTGATGGCCCTGGTGAGCGTCCTCCTGACGGTCTTCATGACCCAGCAGGGCATCATCCTCACCGGGCAGCAGGAAGCCCTCTCGAACGCCTTGGACAGGAACGGGAAAAGGCTTCTGGAGCTCCATGAGACGGAACCCCCCTCCCGCCTGGGGGAAGAGATCGAAAGGATTAGGAATGAAACGGGCCTCGCCATATTCATCTTCGACGGGCGGGGGACGCCGGTGCCCATCGAAGGCGGCCCATCGGGGGAATTCCTGGCGAGGCTCGGCAAGGACGCCCTGAGTCTCCTGGGCCAGGGGACGACCTTCCAGACCAGGGGGCAGTATTCCTCGGTCTTCAGGCGGCTGGCTTCCCCCTCCGGCAAGGACTACATCCTCGTCGGGTCCTTCAGGAGGTCACCCTACATCGCCAGGGTCCTTACGGGAAACCCCAAGGCGCTGGCGATTCACCTCCTGGGGCTCCTCGTCACGGCCCTCGTGTTTTGTTTCCTCCTCGCCCGGTACCTCTCGGACCCCCTTGTCCGGCTGAGCAGGACCGCCCGGTCCGTCTCGGGGGGGCGGCTGGACACCCCGGTGGACGACGGGGTGATGAAACGCTCCGACGAGATAGGAGAACTGGCCCGCAGCTTCGAGGCCATGACCAGGCACCTGACGACCCTACTCGAAGCCCAGAGGCGGCTCATCCAGGACATCTCCCATGAACTGCGCACCCCCCTGGCCCGCCTGGGCGTGGCCCTTGAACTGGCCAGGAAGAAATCCGGGGCCATGGCGAAGGAGTCCCTTGACAGGATAGGGCATGAATCGGAGGTACTGAACGTCATGATAGGGGACCTGCTCTCCCTGTCGAGGCTCGAGGCGGAAATGGAGCACATGGACTTTGAGAAGGCCGACCTGGGGTCCATCCTCGAATCCGTCGTCGAGGACGCCAACTTCGAGGCGAGGCCCATGAAACGGGAAGTGAAGCTCGACTACCCCGACGACCTGGGGCCTTTGAAACTTTACAGCGAACTGGTCCGGGGGGCCGTGGAGAACATAGTGCGCAACGGTCTCCGGTACGCCCCCGAGGGGACCTCCGTCACAGTCATGGCGCAACACCTGGACAGGGATGGCCGCCCGGGGGTCTCCATCTCGGTCCTCGACCGGGGGCCCGGCGTGCCGGAGGCCGAACTGGGGGAGATCTTCAAGCCCTTCTACAGGACCGAGGCCTCCCGGTCCCGTGACACGGGCGGTACCGGCCTTGGCCTCGCCATCGCCCGGAGGGCGGCCCTCGCCCACGGGGGCGATATCCAGGCCGTGCTGCCCCCGGGGGGCGGTCTCCTGGTGGAGATGTGGCTTCCGGTGCATCCGCAGGATCGGGGAGGACCGCCGCCCCTTCAGCAATGATCTCTTCAGTGTGTATAATCGAAAGCGCTGAGGCAGACCAAGCGCAGAAAAGGTGAGATGACCCTTGAAGGACGATCGCATGACGCCCCCGGTCCTGGCCGCCCTGGTAGCGGTTTATTTTTTTTGGGGGACCACGTACCTGGGGATGAAATTCGCCATCGAGACGCTTCCCCCTTTCATCATGCTCGGCCTCCGGTTCATCGCGGCGGGGGCCATCATGTTCGCCTGGGAATGGGTGCGGCTCAGGCCCAGGATAACCTGGGGCCAGTGGAAGGGCATGGGAATTGTCGGCGGCCTCATGCTCCTGGGCGGGACCGGCGGCGTCGCATGGTCGGAGCAGGTGGTGCCCTCCAACATCGCCGCCGTCGTGGTGGCCACGGTGCCGCTCTGGATAGCCGTCATCCGCTGGGCCTTCCTCCGCCACGACCGCCCCGAGAGGGTGACCATCGTCGGCTTGCTGACGGGTTTCGCCGGGATAATCATGCTCGTGGTCTACACCAGCGGTCCCTCCGCGGCCGAGGGTTACGGCCTGGGGCTCGTCGTCCTCGGTTTTTCGACCTTCCTGTGGTCGGCGGGTTCCCTCTATTCGAGGGCGGCCGATCAGCCCGACTCCCCGGCCCTGGGCATCTCGATGCAGATGCTCGTCGGGGGCCTTCTTAACCTCATCGTGGGGATCCTGTGCAACGGCGGTTCCATGGTGCCCCTGGCAGAGGTGTCGATGAGGTCCGCCGTGGCCCTGGCCTACCTAGTCGTGTTCGGGTCGATCGTGGGCTTCAGTTCCTATATCTGGCTCCTGAAGAAGACCGACCCGGCCCTGGCCTCCAGCTACGCCTACGTGAACCCCGTGGTGGCGATTATCCTCGGATGGTTGCTGGCCGGCGAGAGGCTCAACACGGGGAGCCTTGCCGCGACGGCGGTCATCCTCTTCGGGGTGATCCTCATCGTGAGGGGGACGGTGAGGCCCGCCGCCCAGTCGTCCTGATATCCTGGGCTTCGTCGGGTAACGATAAGAAAAGGGAGGGTTCACCCCCAAGGGTGAACCCTCCCTTTTGCCGCTTGTGGGAATCCTATTTCCCGTCCTTTACAGGTTTCGTCACCACCGGCGGAAGCGGTTTTTTCTGCCCCGGGGCTGGTCCGGGGTTCTTCGTCAGTATCGGCGGCACCGGCTTGTTCGGTGCCTTTGGCGGCGCCGGTTTTTCCTGGAACTTCGGTGGCGCCGGCTTGTTCGGTGCCTTCGGCGGCACCGGCTTTTCCTGGAACTTCGGTGGCGCTGGCTTGTTCGGTGCCTTTGGCGGCGCAGGCTTTTCCTGGAACTTTGGTGGTGCCGGTTTCTCCTGGAACTTTGGTGGCGCCGGTTTCTCCTGGAACTTTGGCGGTACCGGTTTCTCCTGGAACTTTGGTGGTGCCGGTTTCTCCTGGAACTTTGGCGGTGCCGGCCTGTTCGGCACATTAGGCGGCGCCGGTTTTCCCTGGTACTTCGGCGGCACCGGCCTGTCCTGGAACTTCGGCGGCGTCGGCCTTTCGCGGCCCCCCTGCCGGTTTTCCCTCTCCCGGATCAGGGAATCGAAGGTCTTGCGCTGTCCGTCATCGAGTATCGACCGGAACCTGTCCCTCGAGTCACGGGGCGGTGTCAGGCTTTCCCGGCGCCTTTGGAGTAGGTCCCGCCTGTACCTGTCGATGTCGCGGAAGGAATCGCGGTCCCAGTTCCTCTTGAGGTAATCCTTCTCGAGGTCCCTGTAGCGCCTCTCCCTGTCCCACCGGCGTTTGTACAGGTCGTCGTAGTAGCGCTCCATGTCCCTCCTCTGCTTTTCGCTCAGGTGGAGCCTGCGGTCCCAATCCCTCATCGCTTCCCGGTAGTAGCGGTAATGGTAGTCCCTGAAGCGGTCGGGCCTGTAGTAGTAGTCGTCGTACCAGCGGTCGAAGTATATCTTGAAGGTATAGCGCTGGTTCATGTCCAGGATCCTGAAGAACAGGTAGAGAAAATCGTCGATCCTGATCCAGCGGCCGGGCCCGTAACCATAACCGTAACCGTAACCATAATCGTAGCCGTAGCCGGGGTCGTAATACCTGTCGGTGTCCTGGGCCTGGCTGAGAAGGAGGCCGAAGGCGAGGAGGGCCAAAAAGGTCCGAAAGTTGTCGTTCTCCCGTTCGATCACGACCCTGGGGCCGCCGGGCCTTATCATCCCGCCGAGGCTGAAGATTGCGTCCAGCCCGCCGGAATACCGCTGGTCGGGCCGGTAACCCCAGTCCCTGCCGCGGAGTTCCTGGAAGGTGCTCCTCTGGCTGGGCGTAAGGGCGAGGGCCCTCATCAGTTCCGGTGAAAAGAGGCTGTCCACCTCCTCCTCGGCCCAGTAAACCATCCCGTCGAGGTCGGGCCCGGCGGCCGAAGCCGCCACGGAGAGGCCCGTGCCGAGGAACAGGCTTCCCAATAGGAGCAGGGCTGTTATCTTTCTCATGGGGCGTACCTCCGTTTCTCGAGAAAGGTATTCCCTTTCATGATCTCTTCGCGGTCCATTACCGATCCTCATTCTAGGGTCCATCTCATTAAGGTGCCCTTTGAAAATGTAAAGAATTGTATAGACCGCGAACGGGAGGGTGCGCCTCAAGGTCAGCCCCTCGAGGGGGCTTTATTCGATCTCCTGCATGGCCTGGGCCCTCGCTTCGGCCGAAAGGGTTCGGGCCCTCGCGGAAGCCGCACTGATGGCCTTCATGAAGGCCGTCCGGATGCGGCTTTCCTCCAGTTCGTAGATCCCGTCAATGGTCACCCCTCCCGGGGTCAGCACCATGTCCCTCAACTCGGCGGGGTGTTTTCCCGTCTCAAGGAGGAGGCACGATGCCCCTATGGCCGTGTGGGCCGCCGCTATCAGGGCGAGGTTCCTGGGGAGCCCCTCCCTGAGCGCCCCGTATATCATGGATTCGATCACGGTGAAGATGTAGGCCGGCCCCGAGCCCGACATGGCCGTAAGGACGTCCAGGTATTGTTCATCCACCTGCTGGATCTCTCCCAGTTCCATCAGTATCCTCTCCAGCAGGGGGAGCCTCTCCGCGGGGAAATCCCGCTCGGGGTAGAAGAGGGTAAACCCCTTGTGGATCCGGACGGCGATATTCGTCATCGCCCTGACGAAGTGGGCCTTCGGCGCCGCCAGCTTCAGTATATCCGTCGAAATGGCCGCGGCGAAGGATACGACGGTCTTGCCGCTGACGGTCTCGGCGATCTCCTTGAGGACCGGGACCACCTGCGCCGGCTTGACGGACAGGATCACCAGGTCGGCGTCCTCGGCGGCCGCCCTGTTGTCGGAGGTCACCCTGACGCCCTTTTCGCTGAGCCCGTTCAGTTTGTCGAAGCTTCGGCGCGTCGCCGTCACCGGGTATCGCGGCACAAGCGCCTCCGCGATGGCCCCTCCGACGATTCCGGCGCCGATCACGCAAATCCTTGTCTCGTCTTTCTCCTTCATGATGATCCCCCCTGGGTAATAAAATGCCGCCGACCCGGAGGTCGGCGGCCCTGGATGCTTTCGCGTTGAACATGTCACTGGGTCAGGACAAGACCGTACCTTCCCGGGAGGGGCTCTTTCGGGACCTGGGCGGGACGCACGGGTTAGGTCGGGTCGTTCTTCTGACGGAAACCTGCATGACAACGCTCCTCGCTTGAAGTCACCTTGATCGGTCGAGGAAAAAGATACCCCCAGATCCCGCTTTCGTCAATACCCGGGTTCGATCCTGCTTGAAAAGAGGGGGACCTTGAGGTTAACCTTCTTAACGGGAGGGGGTCCGTAATGGCAAGATGGCTCATGGCCGCCGGCGTGGTCCTGTTGTTGCTGGGGGCGGTCCTTCACTTCGCCCCCTGGCTCCTGTCATGGTTCGGCAAACTCCCCGGGGATATCTGCTACGAGACGGGGCGGACGAGGGTTTTCATACCCATCACTTCGATGGTCATCATCAGCCTTGTCCTTACGCTGGTGATGAACCTGCTCTCCAGGAGGTAACGGGTACTCCGGCAGGCCTTACCCTTTCGCTTTCTGGCTGTCGATGGCCGTCACGGCGTGGTAAAGCAGTTCTACGCCCTTTTGCAGGTCCTCGTAATCGGTCCATTCCTCCGGGCAGTGGCTCCTGCCTCCCCTGCTCGGGACGAAGATCATCCCCGTGGGGAAAAAGGGGGCCATTATCATGGCGTCGTGTCCCGCCCCGCTGCTCATGGTCCGCCAGGAAAAGCCCAGCCCGTCGGCCTGGTCCTGGAGCACCCGGCGTATCCCCTCGTCCAGTTCCACCGGTTCGACTTCGAGAAGCTGCTCCACCCGGTAGGCCGTCCCGTCGGCGGCGGCCCTCTCGTCCAGGTCCCTCCTGACCCTGTCCTTGACCGCCTTGATCGACAGGGTGTCGAGGGAGCGGATATCCACGGTGAATTCGACCTCGCCGGGGACCACGTTCGCGGCCCCGGGCCTCACGACGAGGGAACCCACCGTCGTCACGGCGTCTCCGCCCTGTTCCGCGGCGAAGGATGGGATCCTCCCGATGACGACCGCCGCCGTCTTGAGGGCGTCGAGCCTCATGTCCATGGGGGTCGTCCCGGCGTGGTCCGGCCTCCCTTCGACGGTCACCCGGGTGAGGTCGGTGCCCACGATGCTCGTGACGATGCCCAGTTCGAAGCCCTCCCTTTCCAGCACGGGGCCCTGCTCAATGTGCATTTCCAGGAAGGCCCGCACTTCCCCCGGCTTTCTCCTCGCTTCGGCGATCCTCGCGGGGTCGAACCCGAAGCGGGTCAAGGCCTCGGCCAGGGTGACCCCGCCCTCGTCCTTGCGCTGTTCCAGTTCCTCCCGGGCGATCCCAAGGGTCATGGCGCGGCTTGAGAGGAAGCCGGCCCCGAAGCGCCCCCCTTCCTCCTCGATCATGGCTATCATCTCGACGGGGTGGGCCGTACGCACGCCCCTTTCCTCCAGGCAGCGGAGTACTTCCAGCGCCGCCACCACCCCGGCCTGCCCGTCGAAGTTGCCTCCGTGCCGCACGGAGTCGAAGTGGGAGCCCATCATGATGGGCGGGAGGGAAGGGTTGCCGCCCTCCCTTCTCCCGACGAGGTTCGCGGCGGCGTCTTCGTAGACATAGACCCCAAGTTCCCTAAGGCGCTCGGACAGGTAGTCCCGGGCTCCACGGTCCTCGGGCGTCAGGGAAAAGCGGGTGAGACCCTTCCCCGGGGTCGCGTTGAAGAGGGCCAGGTTTTCCAGGTCCTTCCGGATCCTGTCGAGGTCCGTCTTCACGAGGCTTCCTCCTCTCCCGCCCCGGGCAGCAACTCGCCGCTGATGGTCTCCCTATCCCGTAAGGATACCAGGACACGGCGGGCGAGGTTCCTGCAAAGATCCAGGAAGATGCCGTAGGGGCGGCCGGCAAGGGAAAATATCAGCGACATGAAGGCCGAGGAAACCGCTATCTGCTTCCAGGTCGCCCCTGCGAAGAGGAGGACGATGACATAAAGGGGCACCTGGAAGATGACGAAGGCCAGGGTGTCGCCCCCGATCATTTTCAGGGGCATTGTCCGGTCGATCCCCAGGAAGGTGAAAAGCCTGTCCCTGAACCAGCCGTAAGGCCTCCCGGTGACCAGGTTGACCGGTATGGCGGCGATCCTCGCCTGGACGGACTGGAAAAAGGTGAGCCTGGCGATGAAGATCTCGATCATCATGCACAGGGCCGTGGAGAAGATCATCATGGCCGTGATATCGGCGGCGGCCATGACGAGCCTGTCGCGCCTTTCACCCCGCCTGATGGTCCCATCCGACAAGGCATCCCGCCCCCTTCTCGCCCGCCGACGGGCCGGCTCTTCAAGACGCGCCGGCCGGTCGACCAACAATTTTTAAATACTATATGAAAAACCCTCGAAGGGCCAGTCTTCCGGCGTTGCGGCGCCGAAGGTCCGTTTCGATGGGGTGAGCCTGGTGCTATGATAACAGGGTAAATATCCCCGATCCGGACAGGAAAGGAGCTGGAGGAGTTGGCGAAAAGGTCGTTTTCCTCCTGGACCGTCCTTTTTTTACTTCTCGTCTCCTTCAATGCCGCCCAGGCCCAGGATCTTTCCGGTTACTGGGATGTCAAGGTGCAAGGCGCCGATCATTTCACCGACAGGGAACCCTCCCAGGTGCCCATCGCTGAGACGGAGACCTTCATGCAGATCGACCGCGACAACGGGAAGGTGGTGATCACCTTCGGCGGTTTCGGGGGGGTCCACTCCGCCACGATCTTCAAGGGGGCGGCGGGAGAGGACCGCTTCGTGGCGACCTGGTGGTACGAGGCCTACCCCTACGAGACCAAGGTCCTCACGGGGCTGTACGAACCTTCCAGCGGCAAGCTAAGGGGGAGGATGATCTACCCCAGGGTCTCCGACAGGCCCGGGATTGCGCCGGGCTGGGTGGATGTCGAATACGTGGCTACCAGGAGGACCGTCATGGCGCCCAGCCGTTGAGACCGGTCATCCACGCCGTTCAAATGATAATGTTCCTCCTCCGGGCCATTTCGAGGACCCTCTCCTCGAGATCCGGGCCTTCCAGTTCGGCAGCGACATCCTTAAGAAGAAGGGGGATATCGAGGCCCTGGGGGCATTTCCCCAGGCACTGCCCGCACTCGACGCACTGGGAGGCGAAACCGCTCCCGCTCCTCTGCAAAACGCCGCTCATCCTCATCACGTAAGAGTCCTTGCCCCCCTCGAGGTCGCCGAAGAGGTGGACCCTGTCGAAGACCTCGAAGCAAGCGGGGATGTTAACCCCCGCGGGGCAGGGCATGCAGTAACCGCATCCGGAACAGCCGACCTTCATCAACTCCCTGTACCGGGCGGCTGCCCGCTTGACGAGGCCCCTTTCTCCGGGGGTCAGCGAATTGGGCAGGGCTTCGCCGGCTGTCCCCAGGTTCTCCTCTATGTGGGCTTCATCGTTCATGCCCGAGAGGACCATGACGACGCCGGGATGGTCCCAGACCCAGCGCAGGGCCCATTCGGCGGGGGTTCTCTTCAAGGGGGCCTCATCCCACAGGGCGGCGATCGGGGGCGGCGCCCCGGGCAAGCCCAGGTTCCCTCCCCGGAGGGGTTCCATGACGAAGACCCCCAGGCCCTTCGAGGCGGCGTACTCGAGCCCCCTGGTGCCGGCCTGGTTCTCCTCGTCCAGGTAGTTGTACTGGATGAGGCAGCATTCCCAGGGGTAGGCGTCGACGATGGGGGCGAAATCCGTCCCGAGGCCGTGGAAGGAGGATCCCGCGTTCACGATCCGGCCGTCGGCCTTGGCCCTGTCGAGGAAATCCCTTGCGCCGAGGGCGTCGAGGCGTTCCCATAGTGGCCCGGTGAGGGTGTGCAGGAGGTAGTAGTCGATGCGGTCTGTCTGGAGTTTCTCCAGTTGGGCCTCCAGGAAGCGGTCCATGTCGCTCCGGGACTTCACCAGGAAGGAGGGCAGCTTCGTGGCCAGCCTCACCCTCTCCCGGTAGCCGTCCCGGAGGGCCCTCCCGAGGAAGCTCTCGCTCTCCCCCCCGTGGTAGGTCCAGGCGGTGTCGATATAGTTGACGCCCCTGTCAATGGCGTACCGGACCTGGGCGGCGGCCCGCTCCTCGTCGATACGGCCTTCCTTCGTCGGGAGGCGCATGCACCCGAACCCCAGTATGGACAGTTCATCGCCCGTTTTCGGCACTTTGCGGTAGAGCATCGCAAGGATCACCTCTTCCTGGAGAGCCGCCGAAGCCGCTCCCCCGGCGTTTCAGTCTCTTCGATTTAAGGTTTCAATCATTCTTGGGGGTCTAGTCCACTTGGAGCAGGCGCCTTTCCGTTTTCTAGGATTTTCCAGAGGCTGTCCATGATGTGCTCCTGCATTAGGTCCCTTGCGCCTTTTGGATCCTTGTTCTTGATCTTGTCCAGGATCTCGGCGTGTTCGAGGGAAAATTTGCGGCGGTCCTCTATAGGCCATTCCTTGAATTTTTTTCTCTGAATCGAAATCTCCGCCCTGATCGAGTTGTAAAGCTGGATCAGGAGCTTGTTGCCCGAGAGTTTCACTATGGTGTCATGAAACCTGGCGTGAAGGTCAACATCAGGTTCCGGCAGGAGCTCGTCCTCCTTGAGGATTGCCTCCAGTTCAGAGATCGTTTCTTTTGTCGCTCGCTCGGAAGCCCAGTAGGCCGCCTGGGCTTCAATAAGAAGACGGACCTCCATCAGCTCGATGAGTGAGGATCGTCCCGAAATGAGCTTGACAAGCTCTGTGTTGTGGATATTCCTCAAAGCATTGGGGGAGAGAAAAGTACCGTTGCCTGGACGGGGCTCGACTATCCCGAAGAAGGCGAGGGATTTCATTACTTCCCTGATCGAGTTGCGGCTCACCTGGAACTCTGAAGCCAACGCGCTCTCTCCAGGCATGCGGCTGCCTGGTTCCCAGTAACCTCTTTCAATGGCGGTCAACATCTGCGTCAGGACCGATTCGTAAAGGGTTGAACGCACAACCGGTTTGATCATTTCCTATCCTCTTTCTCTTGTTTTGTCGTTTGCTCCCAACGAGGGGGGGGAATCCCAAAAAGGGTAATCCATTCTTTTTCTCAAAATTATATATTAGAGCCCGTCAATGCTCCAATTTTAATAAAGGGTGATTGCACCCTATTTGGCACTGGTATTAGGATGGTGCCATGGACCTCAAAGCCTATGAACACTTGATCCGTACCGAGTCTGCAGCCAGGAAATTCATGTTGGGATTTTGCTGGAAAAACC
>Ga0116188_1004131_pt1 | contig 10413 bp, 10 predicted proteins | sample AD_JPNTR2_MetaG_FD_89807 | JGI IMG/M metagenome (GOLD analysis project Ga0116188, IMG submission 89807) | Active sludge microbial communities of municipal wastewater-treating anaerobic digesters from Japan - AD_JPNTR2_MetaG | ecosystem: Engineered > Bioreactor > Anaerobic > Digestate | place...
AAAAGAAATTTCTTCTTACAGACGGACCCCCCGGTATCGGCTGCCCGGTAATTGCCTCCCTCTCCGGAGCGGCCAAGGCGCTTATTGTGACCGAGCCTACCGTTGCCGGGATCCATGACCTCCGGCGTGTTCTGCAGGTCTGCCGCCATTTCGAGGTTCCGGCCGCGGTCTGCATTAACCGCTGTGACCTGGACGAGGCCAATGCGCGCGCCATTGAAGCCTACTGTAATGAAGAATCGGTGGAAGTTGCTGCAAAGATACCTTTTGACCGGAAGGTCACCGAGGCGCTGGTTCAGGGGGAACCGGTGGTCAACTATAACCGCGGCCCGGCGGCGGAGGCTATCGCCGCCCTCTGGCAAAATATTTCCACCAGCGGCGGTTGATATTAATATTTTAACGGGCGGAGAAAAGGCGATGGAATACTCCCAAAAAATTGTGGAACATTTAATGCCATTACCGGCAAAAACAAAAGAGGTCTTCCGGTTCACCGCCGGCGAGAGACGCCGGCAGACATTAACAGGAAGGAGTGAGCACCATATCTGCCGAAGTCAGGATTACCACGATCTGTGAAAACAGGGTTCCCCGCTCCGGCCTGCTGGGAGAGCACGGCCTGTCCATGCTCCTGGAGACAAGGGGGCGGAGGATCCTTTTTGATACCGGGGCCGGCGCAACCCTGGCCGGCAATGCGGCCGCCTTGAACCTGGATCTTACAAGGCTTGACGCCGTCGTTTTAAGCCACGGGCATCACGACCATACCGGCGGCCTGAAATGGGTCCTGGAGTCACAGGGTTCCGCCGCCCTGCCTGTTTATGCCCACCCCGATGCTTTAACGGAAAAGTATGTCTCCCGCGAGGACAAGGTGCCGGAGTATATCGGCGCGCCCTGGAAGCGGGCGGAGATGGAGGCGCTGGGGGCTGAATTTTGCCTGGATAGAGGGCCGGTGGATCTCGGTGATGGCATCATGACCACGGGAGAGATTCCCCGCGCTCCGCATGCCAAAAGATCGCCGACGCTCTTTTTGCTGAAAGAAGGAGGAAAATTTGTCGAAGACCGGCTTCTCGATGACCAGGCCCTGGTGGTGGAAAGCGGCGCCGGGCTTGTTGTCCTGCTGGGCTGTGCTCATGCCGGGGTGATTGAGACCCTGCGGCATGTGCTCTCCTTAACCGGGGAGCGGCGGATTTATGCCGTTCTGGGCGGCACCCACCTTCTGAATACTCCGGAGGACCGGCTAAGGCGGACGGTCGCCGGTTTGCGGCAGTTTGGCCTGGAGCTGATTGCCCCCTGCCATTGCAGCGGTATCCGGGCCACAGTGGCCATGCACCGGGCTTTCGGGAAAAGGTGCCTCGATCACCAGGCCGGCAGTATATTTGAGCTGCCCCTGTAGAAAACAAATCAGGTCGGGTTGCTGTCAATAAAGGAATCCAACTTCAAAAGGGAGAACCAATAACCTTATTATATTAATGTGAAGGGTTGGAGGAATTTATTGATGAGCAAACCGGTTTTCGAAGAAGTATTGCCGCAGCTCTTCCGGGCGGAGATTCCCCTGCCAAAAAATCCTCTCAAGACCATCAATTCTTATATCATCAAGGACAAAGAACGCAACCTGGTCATAGATACGGGAATGAATCTGGAAGAATGTCACACGGCCATGATGGAGGCGCTTGGTGAGTTGCAGATTGACCTGCACCGGACCGACTTTTACATCACCCATATGCACGTTGATCACCTGGGGCTTGTTGGAAGGCTGGCCCTGCCTTCTTCCCGCATCTACTTCAACCACCCCGATGCTGAGATTGTCGCTTTGAACAATGTATGGGAGTTTCTCTTCCAGGCGGCCGCACGGCACGGTTTCCCTCACAAAGAGCTGAAAGAAGCGCTGGCCAGGCACCCGGCAAACCGCTACAGTTCCACCGGTCCCTTAAATTTTGAACTTCTCCGGGAGGGGGACCGGATTGCTTACGGTTCCTACAATTTTACCTGTATCCATACTCCCGGGCATACCCCGGGGCACCTCTGTCTCTATGAACCTTCGCGCAGGCTCCTTGTTTCCGGCGATCATATCCTTGGCGACATTACCCCGAACATCTCGGCCTGGGATGATACCGACAACAGCTTGCAGGTATACCTGCAGAGCCTGGACAAGGTATACCGCATGGAGCTGGATCTCATATTGCCCGGCCACAGGAGTATCGTCTCCGATTGCCGGGGGCGCATCCTCGAGCTGAAGAAGCACCACGAAGAGAGATTGCAGGAAGTCCTTTCGATCATTAAAAGCGCCGGGGCGGGCAGCGCCTACGAGGTCGCCGCGCAGATGGAATGGGATATTGACGCCCGGGACTGGGAAGAATTCCCTTTAACTCAGAAATGGTTTGCCACGGGCGAAGCCGTGGCCCATCTCCGCTACCTGGAGGAGACCGGAGCGGCCCGGAGAAAGGAGCGGAACGGCACGATTATTTTTCAAATATCCTCCTGAGTGGGAGCGAATGGGCAGGGGGACAGTTCCCGCGCAAACAGGGCGGCGCGCTTAGGATGACCTGTAGGGGTGGGGTTCCACCCCCGCCCGTGGCAATCAGATACGGAAGAGTGTTGTAGGGGCGAGGCATGCCTCGCCCGTTGGTGAGGCACAGGCGTTTGCGTTGTAGTGTCCGCTTGTTCTAAAACGAGGAACTTGTATTGCTTTAACGGTAACCTACAACCTAGCGAAAAAAGTGGTAGGGGCGGGGTTCCACCCCCGCCCGTTTTGATCGCTCAATCGATAAATATAAGGAGTAACAACCATGATCTCAGAAGAAGAAAAAAAGGTCCTGTCATTGTTGGAGAAGCTGAACATCGCCTATACCCGTCACGAGCATCCTCCCGTTTATACAGTGGAAGAGGCCAGAAGGTATTACGGCGGGATGAAGGGGGCGCAATGCAAAAACCTGTTTCTTCGCAACGGCAAGGGGAACAGGCATTACCTGGTCATCCTCGAAGACTCGAAAAGGGCGGACTTAAAGCAGCTGGCCGAAAAAGCCGGTGAGAGCAAGCTTGGCTTTGCCTCGCCGAAGAGGCTTTTGAAATATCTCGGCGTGGAGCCGGGCTCCGTTTCCGCTTTCGGGCTGATCAATGACCTTGAAAAAGAGGTTGTCGTTGTTCTGGACAAAGACCTGCTTAAAGATGAGTGGATCAACTTTCACCCCAATGTCAACACCGCCACGCTGACGATCAGCGTGGATGACTTCATGCGCTTCCTGGAGCACTGCGGCAACCGCATTTTGTGAGCGGCAACGGCATATGGGCAGGTTCCCATTTAAAAGTCCCCCTTTTTTAAAGGAGGATTTAGGGGGATTTTGCTTTTCCCGTCCTGCCAATCCACGCTAGGGTTAATGTTTTTTTAAATCCCCCCCGGCCCCCCTTTTTCAAAGGGGGGAGTTGCTTAATTATACGGTACTTCTTTCGGGCGGCCACGAGGGCCGCCCCTACAACTGCGCGTGGTATGCGTATTGTTATCCGGTACGTTTGCGGGTGGCCACGAGGGCCGCCCCTACAACTGGCGCGGTATGCGTATTTTTATCCGGTACATTTGCGGGCGGCTCATGAGCCGCCCCTACAAATTAGGTGAATCAAAGGGGTGGGAGCGTGGTTCCATCCCCGCCCGCGGCAATCAATCCCGGAATAGATGTAGGTGCGGGCATGCCCGGCCCGAAGGGGGCTGGTTATTGCAGCCGGCTGTCGCGTACAGCACTGCCGTCATCGCCGGCGTAGTGGAGGCGTTTGTGCGGTAAAGGTTTTTGTTTATAGCGCGGTATGCGTATTGTTATCCGGTACGTTTGCGAGCGGCCACGAGGGCCGCCACTACGACGCGGTATGCATGTTGTTTTCCGGTACGTTTGCGGGCGGCTCATGAGCCGCCCCTACAAATTAGGTGAAACAGAGGGGTGATCCGGCATCTCTTCTTAGAGGGCGGTGAAGGTAATTGGCAAGTTTAGTCGAATTATGCCTTATATGCTTTTCAGGAGAGAGGTGCCGGCCTTGATTGATCTTGTCTCGGTTTCCAAGGTTTATAAAACCGGCGGCTCGCCGGCGGTTTCAGATGTGAATCTGCACGTGGAGCGGGGAGAGTTCATTTTCCTGGTCGGGCCAAGCGGCGCCGGAAAGACAACGCTGATAAAGCTTATTTCTCGCGAGGAGCTGCCCAGCTCGGGACGAATCCTCTTTCTCGGCCACGACACCTCCGCTTACAAGCCTCAGGAGCTGCTGCGGCACCGGCGGCGCATGGGCCTGGTCTTTCAGGACTTTCGGCTCCTGAAGAGCAAGACTATCTATGAGAACGTAGCCCTGGCCCTGGAGGTAACCGGGCGGCCGCCCCAGGAAATCAAGGCGAAAGTCCCTGCCATTCTGGCCCGGGTGGGACTGGCCGGCAAAGAGGAGGCTTTTCCCAATGAGCTATCGGGTGGCGAACAGCAGCGGGCCGGCATAGCCCGCGCCATCGTAAGGGACCCGCTGCTCATCCTTGCGGATGAGCCCACGGGGAACGTAGACCGGGAGACCGCCTGGGGCCTGATGGAGCTTTTTGAGGATATAAACCGGGGCGGGACCACGGTGATTATTGCCACCCATGCCTGGGACCTGGTGGACCGCATGAAAAAAAGGGTTATAACCCTGGATAAAGGCCGGGTCATTAGAGATGAATTGCAGGGGAGTTACAGCCATGCTCATTAATTATATAAAATATTGTTTCAGACAGGCGGTTATCTCTCTATCCAGAAACAGGTGGCTGGCCCTGGTCTCCGCCGGCATGATTGCTGTTTCCCTGGCCATCCTGGGAGGCTTTCTCCTGGCGGCGGTTAATTCTAACCAGGCCATGCAGAACATTCAGTCCAACCTGGAGATTGTTATTTTTCTTAAAGACGGCGCCGATATCTCAAATTTAGAAAAGAAGATAAATCAGCTGGAGGGCATTGCCGGCTGCACTTTTGTGGACAAGCACTGCGGCTTGCAAGAGTTCGGCCGGTCACTGGGTGACGAAGCACTAATGGCTGAACTTGCCGGGGAGAACAATCCACTGCCGGACATTTTCCGGGTGCGAGCCAGAGAGGGGGAGCTGGTCCCCGTGCTGGCCGGGCAGATCGAGCAGCTCCCGGGGGTGGAGTCAGTCGACTACGGCAAAGAGCTGGTGCAGACCATCACCGGGATCTCCAGCTGGCTCTACTGGATCTCTGTCTCCATCAGCTCCCTGCTGGCGGTAGGGGCAATCTTTCTTGTTGGAACCACCATCCGTCTCTCGGTGCTGATCCGCCACGAAGAGATCGGGATCATGAAGCAGCTGGGAGCCAGCGACTGGTTTATCCGGCTGCCCTTTCTGCTGGAGGGTTTTACCATAGGGTGGACGGGCACCCTGGCGGCGATTATCGCCCTGGGTTTGGTCTATTACCAGTTTGCCGCCCTGCTGTTGCGGAAATCGCCTCTTTTCTTCCTGCAGCCGGTCACTGCGCCGGGGATACTGGCTTCTATTTTTGGCGGCCTGCTGCTCTTGGGAACAGCGATGGGCGGCTTGGGCAGTGTTTTTTCTATCCGCAGGTTCCTGAAAGTCTAGTATCTGATGGGAGAGGGATGCCATGCGGCGTTTTCGTGCGGCCTCTATTTTGGGCCTGGTTGTGCTCTTGTTATTTATCATCTTGAACGGCTATTTTGCCGGGCGGGTGAACAGCCAGGTAACTGAAATTACCGAGCTGGAAGATATCATTAAAGCGCTGGATGAATCGATCAAGGTAAGCCAGTTGAAAATTGACCGGCTGGCCGGGCAAATAGAGTCCACAAAGAAGCAGATCGGGCAGGCGGAGACGGAGATCGCCGATGCAGAGGCCAGGCTCGAAGAGAGCACGCGTCTTTTTGCCACGCGGGTGCGCGGCGCTTACATAAACGGCGGCGGCATCTCTTACCTGGAGATTATCCTGGGAGCGGATAACTTTGGCGATCTGCTAGTGCGGGTGGCCTACCTGGAGAGGATCCTGAACCGCGATGCAAATTTGATCGCCTCGATCAAGCATGAACGGGGGCTTATCGAGGAGCGGAAAAAGATTATTGATGAGCAGTATAGCAACCTGCTTGCCTTGATGGAGCAGGAGAAAGCGGAGCATAACACCATGCTGGCCCAGCGGCGGGAGAAGGAGAAGCTGCTGAAGGAGGCGGTTGAGAAAACAGCGGGCTACAAGCCCGTTTACGGCGTGGTCATTGACAACCACTCCAATGCCCGGCCGCAATCCGGGCTGGCCCTGGCCAACGTGGTCTACGAGTTCGAGGTGGAAGGAAGAATCACCAGGTACCTGGCCCTCTTTTCCGTCTTCGCTCCCAAGGTAGGCCCCATCCGCAGTGCCAGGACCCACAGCATCCAGTTGGCCCTGGAAAATAACGTCCACTATATCTATGCCGGCGGAACTTCAGATATAATTGCGGCCATTAGTGCTCTGGGCCTGAGGCATACCAATGCCGACAACCCCAGCCTTCCCGGGCATATCAGGACTACTGACCGGAGGCCGCCGCATAATCTCTACATCGACCTGGCCAAGCTGGGCAAAGAGCCTCCCTCCAGGGTAGTCGAGGTCCGGCCGGCCTTTCTGGATCGAGAAGGAAAGCCCTGCTCCACAGTCTCCCTGGAATACAACTCCTTTACCAAAATAAAATATCAATACCGCCCGGCTTCCCGGGATTACCTTCGCTATCTCAATGGAGAGGTGCACCGGGACGCCTCCGGGAAGGAGATTGTTGCCCGGAACATTATTATCCAGTATGTGCCTCACTACACCGATTTCCGGAAGCGGCCTACGCCCGACCTCATCGGATCGGGCCCCATTGATTTCTATTCCATGGGGCAGCACTTCCGCGGCACCTGGCGGAAAGACAGCCCTGCGTCACGGACCCGCTTCTGCTATGAGGACGGCAAGGAGATCGAAATGGTCTACGGGCGCACATGGATCCAGATTGTCCGCCCCCGCTGAGGGCTGGTGCCTTTCAATCAATCTCCGGCAAGTCTTTAATCACTTCTCCGGGGTGCTCGATTATCGTGTGGAGAGCATCTTTGCAGCGGTCCAGTTTAAAACGGTGGGTGATGAATACGTCCAGGTTGCAGCGGCTTTTGCGGATCAGTTCGATCACCAAATCGTAGGTGCTGAAATCTGCCTGCCCCGTACAGCTCCATGACGTGGACATTGATCCCGGAGTAAAGATTTGTTTTGCAGAAAATAAAATGTTATTTCAAGAAGGATAATTAATTTTAATGTCGAACCATATGGTATACCAGCTGAATATCATCTGAATGCAGTTTTATAAACGAGGGGTTCTTGTGAAAAAAATGTTTCATATGGGGGTGAACGGCTCAAAATATTACTTTTTTGCAACCCTATATTTTTAAACTAACTAGGAGGAAAAAAAGATGAAAAAAGGGTTATCGATTATTCTGTTAATGCTCATGCTTCTCTCTCTTGTCGTTGGGTGTGCAGAGAAGGGCGGTGAAAATGAGGAAACTTATACAATTGGATTTACCGTAAACGACTTCAACGATTTATGGGTTACTTATATTCTGGGTGCTGTGAAAGCCTGGGATGAGGAACACCCTGAAGTAGAAGTTGTTTTGGGCAATTCTGAAAGCGATGTAAGCAAGCAGATGGCCATTGTGGAGGATTGGATCACCCAGGGATTCGATGCTATTTGTGTCAAGCCTGTTGAGCTGGAAGCGACGATTGCCATGGCTGAAAAATGCAATGAAGCTGGAATTCCTTATGTAGCCGTGCAGCAGCCTATTGATGAAGCAGACGTGCGGATTAGCCAGAATTCCGTTAAAACAGGCGAAGACCAGATGCAGGCCGTTATTGATATGCTTGGCGGTAAAGGGAAAGTAGCTATCATGTGGGGTGAACCGGGAACCTTGGTATGCACCCAGCGCATAGATGGCAACAAAAACATTCTGGCAAAATACCCCGATGTGGAAATGGTAGCAGAAGAGGTAGGCAACTGGCAGCGCGATCAGGGTATGGCGATCATGGAAAACTGGCTTCAAGCAGGATTGGAAGTAGATGCTATTGTCTGCTGCAACGATGAAATGGCATTGGGTGCAATTTTGGCGTTGGAAGCTGCGGGGGTTCGGGACCAGTATATTGTTGCAGGTATTGACGCCACTCCTGAGGCTTTGGAATTTATGAAGGACGGCCGTTTGGATCTGACCCTATATGCAGACGCCGAGACACTGGCGAGAAAATCCCTGGAAGCGGCCATGAAGCTGATTACCGAAGGCCATGCTGAAGATGAAATGATTGATGATATACTGGTTCTGCCGGAGGATGTGGACAAGTATATAAACAAATAAGATGAGAAGCTGGGCTGCAACAAACTGGGGTTGCAGCCCAGCTTGATTTAGCTGGATATCTGGGGAGAAGCCATTTGTTTTTACACCCGTATAAAAGACAGGTGATCTGAGTGCACGACCAAAACTATATTCTTGAATTAAGAGGAATTACAAAAAAATTTCCCGGTGTAATTGCGCTGGATGATGTTTCGCTTAGAGTCAAGCGGGGAACGGTCCATGCTGTAATAGGTGAAAATGGTGCCGGCAAATCAACCCTGATGAAAATTATTCTGGGCTTATATAAACCGGATTCCGGCGAGATCTATTTTCAAGGGCAAAAAGTAAATTTTAAAGAGCCAAATGACGCTCTGAAAATGGGTATAGCGATGATCCACCAGGAATTTAGCACTGTCCTGGAGTTAACCGTAGCCGAGAACATTTTTTTGGGCAAGGAAATTACCTTTGGTAAAACCCCCTTTGTCCAGAGACATGAGATGATTAAACGCACGAAAGAATTATTTACTGAACTGGGGATGGATATTGACCCGAATATAAAAATGAGAAATTTAACTGTTGCCAAGCAACAGTTATGCGAGATAGCCAAAGCTGTTTCGTACAGGGCGGATTTAATAATAATGGATGAGCCTACATCCGCGTTATCGGGCTATGAAGTAGAACAATTGTTCAAAATAATAAGGAGCTTGCAGGAAAAGGGCAAAACCATAATTTATATAACCCACAAGATAGAAGAGCTGTTTATTATTACCGACGAGATTTCTGTTTACCGTGATGGCCGTTATATTAAAACATTGCCGACTAAAGAAACCAATCGTGACGAATTAATCAATTTGATGGTCGGCCGGAAGGTTGCGCAGCGAACAAAGAAAGAAAGCAAAAAAATTGGCGCTCCTATTTTGGAAGTAAAAAACCTATCCTGCAAAGATATATTTGAGAACATAAGTTTTGAATTAAGATGCGGGGAGATACTTGGCGTAGCAGGATTAATGGGAGCAGGGCGGTCGGAGATAGCGGAAGCAATTTTTGGCATTAGGAAAAAAAACAGCGGGGAGATCTATATAAATGGTCAAAAAGTAGTAATAGATAGTCCCAGCGATGCTATTAAACATAAGATTGCTTTTCTCACCGAAGACAGGAAAAGAAGCGGTTGTTTTTTGCCTCTAAGTGTACGGGTTAATATCTGCATTGCTTCAATAAAAAAATTTTGCACCCTTGCTTTTGTAAGGGTATCGAAAACGATAGAGGCGGCGAACAAGTTAAGAGAATCTTTGCAAATAAAAACTCCTTCACTGGAACAAAGTGTTATGTTTTTATCGGGTGGAAACCAGCAGAAAGCCTTGCTGGCACGATGGCTTTTAACAGAATCTGATATTTTAATTATTGATGAACCTACCCGGGGAATTGATGTGGGAAGTAAAGGAGAAATTCATCAGCTTTTACATTCACTGGCGGAACAGGGTAAGGCAATAATGATGATATCCTCTGAAATGCCGGAAATATTGGGAGTTAGCGATAGAATTATGGCGATCTGTGAGGGGAAAATTATTGATTTTCTTGAGACAAAAGATACAAATCAAGAGCAACTCTTATTGTACTGCACTGGTTCTACACAGTAAAATGGAGAGGACTGGTTAACATGAGTAGCATCAAAAACGTATTTTTGTCTACGGACCGCAGAGCACAATTCTTTGAAAAATACGGAACTGTTTTAATTCTGCTTGGCATGATCGTGATTATGTCTTTTTTAAAACCGGAATTTTTAACGCAAAGCAATTTAATAAATATTATCAGGCAGCAGACTCCAATAGCCATAATTGCGCTGGGGATTACTTTTGCGATTATATCGGGCGGGATTGATATTTCTGCCGGATCTGTTGTTGCCATGTGTGCAGTTGTTGTTGCGCTATGCGCAAAAGTTGATGCTGCCGGGGTCCCTAGATATCCCCTTGCCATCACTGTTTTAATCTGCCTGGTTGTTGGAGGCCTGGCCGGAACCGTAAACGGGCTGGTAATATCTTACGGCAATGTGCCGCCGTTTATTGCCACGCTTGGCATGATGTCGGCAGCGCGTGGTG
>Ga0116188_1004136_pt1 | contig 10407 bp, 9 predicted proteins | sample AD_JPNTR2_MetaG_FD_89807 | JGI IMG/M metagenome (GOLD analysis project Ga0116188, IMG submission 89807) | Active sludge microbial communities of municipal wastewater-treating anaerobic digesters from Japan - AD_JPNTR2_MetaG | ecosystem: Engineered > Bioreactor > Anaerobic > Digestate | place...
ATCAAAACTATTAATATCGCAATAATAATTTTATAAGCCGTTTTCATATGTCTTATACCTTATTTTTAATAATTTATTGACTTTGTTTTATTATATCAAAATCGTCTCAATAATACAATCGTTAAAAAATAAATTTAATTTAAGGAAACAGCAAAAATGCCGACCATTGGTCGGCATTTTTGCTGTTAAACTTTTCTATCTTCCCAACAACTGATTCAATTTTGCTCTCGTCGCGCTCGCTACAATTCCTGTGCCTTGCGTTAAATTCAATGGCGTTAGAATTTCTGAAGCATACTTTTCCTGAAATTTAATCACCGCTGCCTTGGTCAAAGAACCAAAATAATCAGTTTCATGGCCAGGCGAACCTGCACCAGACTCAGCTAATTTAGTTTTGCTGTCACTGTTTAAAATAATCTGAAGACACTTAACATCATTACCGCTCATTCCAAATTTAAGATCTCTATCAAAAGATGTAATATTGCAACCTTTTATTTCAAATAATCGAGCTTGGATCTGCCTTAAAGTTGAGAGAATCTGATTAATTTGGGCAGCTATTGATTGTATTGTTACTTGCTCTGTGGGTGTTGTGGGTATTATGGTGTAGCTTGTCATGCTACCGCCCCCTCCTCCACTATAACCACCACTTGAAGGCGTAGGCGTAGGCGTAGGAGTAGGAGTAGGAGTAGGAGTACCCGCCTTGTTCGTAATTACTTCAAAAAGATTGCTATACCAAATATTTCCTCCCGCATCTAGAGTAGCTACGCGGTAATAATAACGTGTTCCCGGTGTTAACCCGCTTACCAACCAACTAGTGGTTCCTGCTGGTTCCCAATTCAAACCGTCCCATTGCGGCGTACTACTGCTAACAGTTCTATCTACCCCATATTCTATTCTACTTTTAGCAGTATAAGAAGTATTAAATTTCACCTCAAAGCTATTTTCTGTAATCTTCACTACGCTGATATTGGTGGCGCTACCGTCCTTACCCAAGAATCCATATTCTGGTTTGCTTGCATTTTGGTGATAGCCATAACCATAGCCATAGCCATTTTCGTAACCATAACCATAACCATAAGAAAATCCCGTCACGGGATCCTGAGTCCTATAAAACTTGGCTAAAACGCTAGAACTTCCTACAAACAAGGCCACAATTAACAGCCCCACTAGTGGCTGCCACCTTTTTTTATTTTTTAAAGATTGTTTCATTTATTTTTTTATTTAATTTTTTGTGCGACATTTAAAATTGTAAATTTTGTAATCATTCAATCTTTTTATTAATTTGTCAATTATTAAACCTCTTCTTTTTAATCTTATCGAAAGTTTTTAATCTTATCAAGCCGAGTTATCCACAGCCCCTTTTTTTCTTTTCCAATAAAATAAACCAATTCCTAAGCCAATAATCGCGGCTACAACCAGAGATACATTTAAGGCAGTAATTTTCATTCCAATTAAATTAAGATAAAACACTACTAAAGGCACAACAGCGATAGATAGCGCAAAAGAAAGAGCAATTCTTTCGATAATATCAATTTCATCTTTTTTAAAAAATGCAAAAGACAAAGCAAGGCCTGGTAAAAATAAAATGTAAAGAGATCCAAAAATAATCCGAAATGATTGGCCTATTCCCAACCAAATAGAGCAAATTAAAGATAAAACCACCAATCCTAAAATTACCCCTAATATTTTATAAATATTATTTTGCACAAATTTATTACTCATAATTTGATGGCTCGTCACTATCGCTTAAAATTATAAGCGATAACAAAATAATTAGCAAACCGGAAATTATTGAAATTGGCCAAGCAACCCAACCCAACTTTTTTATTTTATAAAAAATTAGTCCTGCTCCCAAAATTCCCAACCCAAAAATAAAAAACCAATCCTTAAGGCTTAATCGCCTTTCTACTTCCTTAGACTGTTCTTCTGACTTTTTTGGTTCTTTTCTTACAACTGAGATAATGCCGGTAATAATAACCCAGCCCAGCAACCAATTCATTCCTTTTCCCAAAATCCAATGAAATGGGCTTTTCTCAAAAAGCAAAAGTTTTTGAATTAGCTCTACATCTTGAAACTCACTTAAAAATAAAAATATCAAATAGACAACGAGAGACCAACTAAAAATTGTATCTATTTTCTTGATAAATTTTATAAAAAACTGGCTTAATTGAAGGCCAACTTTTTGAAAAAAAGGCAAGCATTTTAAAAATAGCTGAGCCGGTTGTGACTGAGAGTGATAAGCCCAGCTCACTATTTTTTCCCAATTAAAAACTAATTTTAAAATCCCACTTCCCAACACAAACCATCCTAACCAGCTTAAAGGAAATCCCAGAAAATGCAGAAAAAAATCTTTATACCAAATTTCCAAAACCAAAAGAGCCAAATAAATTCCTAAATAATATTTGAAACTAACATCGTTTATCTCTAAAAAGGTATGCAAAACATGCTGAAATTTGTTTTTTTTATTCATATTTCCAAATTCTCGGACTTATTCTGGTAAATTTTGGATCACCAGAAAAATCCAGTTTTGGCTCTTTATCACCGACAAAAAGATAAATCGGTTTTTCATATTCGTCTAATAACGTATGACGCAGTTCAATATCAGAAGCATACCAAAAAGCATTCCAATCACTCCTATTCCACTTGTTATATTCAAAAAGACCAGGGGCAATTGTTTTTCTTTCTGAATAACCATAAAGCCAAGGCGAATAATAAGAATCAGTTGCCATCACATATTCATCTTCCTTGACAATTTTAGCTAAAGATTTTATTTCCGTCAATTCTTCATTGCTAATTAAGGGCTGTTGATGAATAACTGCTGAACCCAAAAAATAAAGAGCTCCTCCAAAAAGGAGAAAAATTGTTATTTTACCAGCCAAAGTATGAACAAATTTAGCCAAAAGATAACTAGCTCCTACTCCTGCCAAAATAATTATTATTATATCTAAGTGAATGATAAAACGATTATGAAAAATAAGATTAAAATAGACGATTGCAAAATTAAAAATAAAATAGAAAAAAAGGTAGTTAAATTTTTTGTTCTTAAATAAGTAAATCAATCCTAAAACAGCAAACGGCAGATAAAAAGTAATTATCTGACGGTAAAAATTAAAATTAAAAAACGTTCCCCCTCCCGCTCCCGGTCCAAAGATTTGAATCATTTCACTTAAATCAGAAGAGAAAAACTGAAGTAATGCCTGAGAATTGCATAAATACAATGAAAAAGTAATGATTAATATGCCAATTCCTGCAATAAGATGATACGTCTTGTCTTTATTAAAAATAGAATGAGCAAAAAATGCTAATCCAAACACCAAAAAAGTGGCAGGATGCAATCCTCCCAAAAATCCTCCTACTGGAATTGCCAGCCATGATTTTTGAACCAATAAATAAAAGGCCATCAGCATCAAAAATAAAGCCGCGATATTTTTATAATACATCATCCAATAAGTCTGAAATTGGGTTAAAGAAATAGCAAAAATAAAAACAGCCAGAATAGCAGCATTTTGGTTAAAAAATTTTTTCACTAAAGCATAGATAGAAAGAGCCAAAAGTAAATTTAGTAAAATATAATAACCGTAAAGAATTTGATTGCTCGAAAGTCCGATTGCAGACAATAAATCAGTATTTAAATAGAGACCCCATGGTTCAGAATCTCCCAAGGATCCCTTAGAAAAATGAGGCAGATCTGGTAAGGCTTTAGCAAAATCTTCTATGGTCTTTTTATAAATTCCAGTATCATAGCCCAAGGGATTGTCGGAATGCCAGAAAGGAATAATTCTAACGATTAAAATAATAAGTAATGGAATAATAATTAACCAACGGCTCAATTTGAATTCTCGGCTATCTTCTTCTCCGAAAAAATAAAGCCAGCCAATAAAAAAAGCAAAGGCCAAATAGAAAGGAATATAAAATTTTGACTCAAAGCCAAAGCAAGATAAAATAATTAATATGCCATAAAGAAAAAACAAAAACTTTTTATTAGCAAAAATTTTGTTAAATTTTATCATTTTTTTGATTCATTAGAAGGTAACTGAAAATTGGCCCTAAAATAAAAATGATTGCCAACCCGACAGCTCTATCCAAAATACTTACTGCTAATACTTGGGAAATGGGCAAATTGATTACGGTTGCCGTAAAAGCAACAATTGCTTCTTTAATTCCTAAAGCGCCGGGAGTAATGCTAATAAAAGAACCGAAGGTAGAAATAATTGATAGAAACAAAATATTTAATAAACCTATATTTACCCCAAATATTTTAAATTCCAAAAGCATCATTAAAACCATTATAACCACATTAATTATCGTTATTAAAGTCGTAGCAAACAGCACTTTTTTGTTTGATTTTACTAAGTGCCAACCGTTAATAACTTCAATGCATTTGTTTATAAAAGAGTATTTAGTTTTTTTAATTTCCGGTGAAAAAACTATGATTGCCAGTAAAAACAAAAAAAGTCCCAAAAAGAAAACAAATATCAAAGCGTTAAAAATACCATAATAGTAGTTTAATAACGTCATTGCCGATAAACCGAATAAAGAATAAACCAAAAATATTACAATATATATTCCAGCTAAAGTGCTCAAAAAATGGGAATAAGAAAACTGGTGGATTTTTTTTAGATAAACGGCTCTTGCTATTGCTCCGCCCCTAAAAGGCGTTAGGTAATTCCCCAACGAGGTAATAACGGACAATCCAAACCATTCTTTAAATTTCAGAGTTATTTCAAAGGGTTCTAACAAATATTTAACAATCAAACCATTATTTATCAATAAACATATAAAAAGCATGCCCAATGGTATCGCATAAAAAAAATTAGCAATTTTTAACTGTTGAAATTCCTCTAAATGCTGGTGAAGGTATACGCCAAACCAAGCAATTAAAATTATTAATATTACAATTTGAAAAATTCTTTTTTTATTCATTATTCAGAATCTACAAATTTATACAAAGAATATTGTTTTCCATGTTTAATTTCCTCAAATAAATTTGAGTTTTTAACTCTTTTATAATGAATTGGTTCTTTATCATATAATATTGACACCCAACAATAATAGTCGTGTTCCCATTTCTTTTCATCATTATAAAGTATTATCCATCCAATATTGTATTTTTTTAAAATTTCTTTTACATCGCTATCCGATGACCAGGATATTAATTTTAAAGCATCTTCCTCGGCCATATCACTTTGTGTGATAAAAAAATTGTTATTAAAGAGATACTGAAAAGCATGATGCCTGCTAAATATATTCTTATCATTGTTAATTAATTCTTTAAATCCTTTAAAATCTAATAAGGAAGTACTTGGTTGGAAAAAATTTTCTATTCGCCAACTAGAAAAATAAGATGTGTTAATATATAAAATACTGTAGATTAAAATTAATGATAATGCGAAATACAAAGCTTTTTTATTGTATTTTTTTAGGGCTATCAATCCTGCAGAACTAATTAACATTAAGGGAACAACTAAGGGGAAAAAGTATCTTGAAAAAGATGATGCGCCAAAAATCGCAACAAATGGCAAATAAAAAATGATCCAGAGTATACTAAATTTTATAGGTATTTTAAATTTTTTATAATTTAATAAACCAAATACTATAAAGATTAGACAGATACTCAGCAAAATATTGGGTATTAATTGATTGGAATATAATCGTAATAAATCTGAGTAAGCTATACTCCCATATCCCCAAAAATATTTATTGACAAGTGGTAAGGCTTTTATTGTATACCAATTTAAAGGAGAATAATAAAAATATTTTAATCCACCTATTTTAAAATGCCAATATAGCCAAGGAAATAAAAACAAGAATAAACAAAAATAGTATTTAATAAAAATTCTAAATTTAGAATTACGATCTAACTTAGTAAATATTAAATAAAAAAAAGGAACTACACAAAGTATTAACGCAAGTGTAAAAGTATAAATAGATAAAGAAAGAAATAGTGCTGATAAAATATAAAATTTTTGACGCGAAAATTCATTATGACCTTCCTGCTCCTGATACTCATGAGTCACAGTCACAGAGGTTTCTTTCTTAATCTGAGTTGCCTTTACAAAAAAATACAATGATACTGTAAACAAAAACATAAACAAGGGGTAAGGTGCTAAATATAATGATCGTTCGAAAATAATTGGAAACAAGAATATTAAAAAAATTGGGTATTTATACCCAAAGAATAATTTAATTAACAAATAAATAGATATAAGAAATAATATGGTAGAAATGCAGGATAAAATTAATACTGGTATATTGTATTCCTCAAGTATAGAATATAAAACTACAGGTATAACTGGGGTTAATGTTTTATATGCTCTATCAAATCCATTGTTTTTGAAATGTTGAACTTCAAAATAAACGTTTCCATTATCTGAGCCTACTGGAATTGTAATAATTGAGTAAAAACCTACCAGTACCAATAGCAAAAGAAAAAACGCTAAATATAAATTATTGTATGAAAAAATTTTTTGTATTGCCCCCTTCATTTTTAATTTCTAATTATAGACGTCCTCTTTTTGCCACAAAATATCAAACCAACGCCTTTTTTACTTTTGGTAAAAAAGGAATCAAAAAACACTACAAATTTTATAAAAAATTTTATGAAAAAGGAGTCCTTTTGTTTTTTTACAATGTTATTAGTCGCTCTTTTAAAAAATTTTTTTCTAGTTCTTAAAAACCACATCATTCTTAAAAAAGGGAATCCATAACAAAACCAATCAGTAATCTGAAAATTAGAAGCTTCTAATAATAAATTTATTCTATTTCTATCATAACGTCTTATATGTCCAGCATGCTCATCTTCCTGTGACCATAAGGCTGGATCAAAAGGAACAGAACACAATATAAAACCTTCCTCATTTATGAAATTTGTATATTTTTTAAAGATTTCTAAATCATTATCAATGTGTTCTAGTACTTCAGATATCAATATTACATCGAATTTTTTATTAGTATTAAATTTTGTAATATCATCTAATTGAAAATTTACATTCTCTATGCCTAATTCTTTGCAGTTACTAACGGCTTTTTTAATTGCATATTCAGAAAAATCAAAGACAGTTACATAAAAACCTAATTTTGCTAATTTTATAGAATAATCACCCGTACCACAACCAACATCAAGCAAAGTGGCATTTTTTTTCTCTTTAATATATTTATTAAGTATTTTTAAAATCAATCTCTTTCGAAGTTCATATGTAGGAGACGCAAAATGATGAACCTCATCCCATTCTTGGTGTAGGATATTATATTTCTCATCCGTAAATTTTTGTGTATTTTGCATTAAATTATTCAAATCCATATATTTTTGAAAAATCTATAAATTTTTTATTTACTACTCATTGATTTTAATAATTTTGTTTTATTATTATGCTATAATAAGCTCCTAATCTCATAATTTTTCTAAAATTGCATAATATTTATCAGTAATTATATCCCATGAAAATGTATGGATAATGGAATTTAAAATTTTATCTCTGTCTATTTTTTGTCGATCTAAAACTGTTAAAATTTTGTCGTTTAAATCTTGACTATCTTTTTGCCTAACAAGACAACCATTCACATCATTCTGAATAATGTCCTTATTGCCGGGAAGATCTGTCCCTACTACCCAACATCCAGACGCCATTGCTTCCATATAAGTTACAGGTAATCCTTCCCTATCACCTCCTTTGGCTACCACGCTTGGTCCAATAAAAATATCAGCGGTAGCATAGTATTTGGGAAGTTCTTTATTTGGCATTGCGCCGGTAAAAATAACATTATTTTCTAACCCCAAATCTTTTACCTGATTTTTCAGCTCATTTTCCAAAGGTCCGGAACCAATTATTAAAAGTTTTGCTTCCGGATATTTTTGAGCCACTTTGGGCATTGCTTCTATTAAATACCTGACTCCTTTCTTTTCCGCCAATCTTCCCACAAAAAGTAAAAAAGGGCCTTTAATATTAAACTTCTCTTTAATTTTTGAATCATATTGATTGGGGTTAAAAAGATTAGTGTCCACTCCCATTGGAATGACTTCTATAGGCAAATCATCCCTGATTTTTAATTTCTTTGCTTCTTCTTTAATGGCATTGCTTACTACTGTTAAAGTATCAACATTATTTAAAGTCCACTTTTTGATTTTTTTCATTAATGGATTTTGCAAACCAAAAATATCACCGCCATGAGAAGTACAAAGTATTTTAATATTATTTTTTTTAAAAAATTTTTTATAAAGAATGGATATAAATCCTTGAGGGATAATCCAATGAGCGTGAATAATATCTATTTTTTCTTTCTTTACGACTTTGGCTAAATTTAAAAAAGAAAAAAAGAAAAAGAAAGGAACTTGAAAATATAAAAGTTTATTTTTCTTTAAATTAGGCACTATCGCTCCTTCGCATAAAGAAGTAAAACCGTATTTAAACCGGTAGATTTTTAAACCATCTCTTTCTTCAAAAACTTTTGTATTTTTTCTAAAAGGAGTTAAAACAATAAATTGAAAATCTTCTTTTTGGGCCAATCTTCTGCTTAATTCATACACAAAAGGAGGCGTAGCATCCCTTTCAAGAAAAGTAGGAAATGTTGTAGTAAAAATTAGGGTATTTTTCTTTTCAGATTCAGCCGATTTGTTTTTCATAATTGATTTTTTTACAAATTTTCATTATGATTTGCCTTTTTATAATCCTGTTTTTTCATTTTATAGAGAATCTCTTCTTGATTCAAACGAATTTTCTTCAGCATATCGGCAATTAAAGCTAAAATAATTAAAAGAAATCCAAAGATTAATAAACCTATTCCCACAAAGGCATACATCCTTATGGGTGTAGTTTGATGATTGATTATCCAGTAGATTAAAGAAAATAAGCTCAATAAAAATCCTATTCCAAAAACTGTTATACCGGGAATGCCAAAAAACACCAATGGTCTATAATCCCTAAAAGTTCTCAAAATAATAGTGATAGTCTGAAGGAAATAATGAAATAAAGAAGAAGAAATTTTTGCCTTTCTTTGCTTATAATATTTTACCTTAACTGGCACTTGTTCAATTCTGATTCCTTTATTTACTAAATCAAGAAATGTTTCTTGGGTATACGTGAATCTGGCAGAAAGATTTAATTTTAAAAGCGCTTCCCGCGAATAAGCCCGAAAACCACACTGAGTATCAGTAAAGTGCTGCTGAGTTAAAAGATTAATAAACCAAGTAAAAGTTTTATTCCCCCACCGTTTGAGCGCAGGTATCTGGCTTAGAGAATTTTCATCTTCAAACCTGCTCCCAGCCACCATATCTGCTTTCTGCTCTATGATTGGCTTGATTAATTTAGGAATTTCCTGCGGATCAAACTGATCATCGGCATCTATATTGACTGCCAGGTCAGCTCCTCTTTTTAATGCCTCTCTAATGCCAGTGGAAAAAGCAATGCCCAAACCTTCGTTTCGGGAATGAGAAATCACCAAAGCGCCGGCATCCTCGGCTTCTTTAATAGTATTATCCGTTGATCCGTCATTTATTACCAAAATTTCAACATCATCAACTCCTTCAATCTGCCGAGGGACTCCTTTAATCACCTTGGCAATGGTTTTTTCTTCATTATAAGCTGGAATAATAACTATTAATTTTGTTTTCATTTTTTAGGTTGATGCTTTAAAATTAAACCAGATCCAAACTTTAAGATATTTTTACAATCTAAACATTGAAAATTGCATAATAGTCGCTAAAATCTATATTTTTGAGAGCAACAATGAAACGTTCAAATGGGATTTTGTTTTTACCGCAAAGAAGAGCGAGGGGCGTTGGTTAGCAAAAGGAGGTACTTTCTATTTAAATTATTAATCAATTATTAAAAATAGTCAACAATCGAATTATGCTCTATCTTGTCGATGACCATACCCTGTTCTATTAATGATATTACATCAATATTTAAAACTTATAATGCATATATTTATATACTAGACATTAAAAAAATCATAAATAAATATTCTACATTACTATTTGATGCTGATATATTACAATTTAATTTTATAACCTTTATTTAAACTCTCATTTTTTGGATTTGTCCATTTTATTGTATATTTACTGTTATGCAGGAAAAAACCGTAATATCAGGAGCTTCGGATAACACCTCACTTCCTGATTATTATAATATAGCTCCTAACATTTCTCTTGCTTCCTCTGTTAATTAAAAAATAGCGATTTTAACAACCGCCCTTTCGTTTTAAAAAATCCCTTCTTTAACGTAAATAATTTTCCCCACTTCTGAATATCATTCATTATACATGCTCTACTTTACTTTTTCTCTTCCAACCTTGCAGAAAGCTTACCGATCCAGATGGTTGCTACGACTGCAATAACAGTAACAACTATGGCATAAATAAGCATTGGCAAAATGCCTTGGGCTGTCCCAAACACTGCTTTGAAAATTGCCTCAA
>Ga0116188_1004139_pt1 | contig 10404 bp, 12 predicted proteins | sample AD_JPNTR2_MetaG_FD_89807 | JGI IMG/M metagenome (GOLD analysis project Ga0116188, IMG submission 89807) | Active sludge microbial communities of municipal wastewater-treating anaerobic digesters from Japan - AD_JPNTR2_MetaG | ecosystem: Engineered > Bioreactor > Anaerobic > Digestate | place...
CTTCGCGAAAAAATGGGTGTGTCAAATGAATTCCTGTTCGAGTATCTGTAACAGGAACTCGAGTTGGCACTAAATTGTCATAATCTACCAGGGTATCTTCCGTCATTGGAACTCCAAGATAGGAATCTGGATCCTCTTCTAGGTAACCTAAATTATCATTCTCAGCAGAATCAACCTCGAATCTAAAACCAAGGGAAAACCATTTTTGAGCCTCCATTCTTGCCGCCTCTCTTCTTTCAGGGTTTCTAAATTCATTATATAAGGACATAGCCAAATTTTATCATAAATGAAAAAATATCCAGTACTTGTATAAGTTGCATACATCTTGGACAAAATAACCATAGAAACCAAATACCCAGGAGAGGTTAGATTATTTATACCATAATGAGGTCTTTTAGACTTGTAAATTAAGGATTTTTGGTTATACCCAGAACTTTTGTACTGTCTTTTCCATAAACATACAATAGCGCGACTAACCTTAAAGGCTTCTTTTGTAACTTGTGAAACATTTTTGTCAAAAAATTCGATAATATTTAATTTTTACTTTATATTCTGGTTACGGGTTTTTATGTATGATTTGAATCTTGCTTTATCATGGGTGCCACCATAGCATATAATTCCCTCACAAAATCTACATCGATAGGTCTCCCCTCAAGAATATATCTTCGTACAAGTGAAGTATCTAGGCTTCTACCTACCTGATATATATTATTACCAGTATAGACTTCAGACCCGCTAGGTTTGGTCACATCTATTTCAGTAGAGGTGACTTCATAACCTTTAGGTAATCCCCCTAAAAGTGCAGACCATCTTTGTCTTAACTCGGTATATGGACCCGGGTGTCTCCCCTTATCACGCCAATCTTCCACATCGGCTCTTATCACCGCTTCCATAACTTTACCATGCATTCTTTTACTTGTCTCCAACCGAAAGGGGGGAATCATAGCAACTGTTCCCAATTGAGATGAAAATTTGTTATCCCTATGGGGAAAACCGCTATCCTGTAAAATTTCCCTCCCTAAAGATTCCAAATATGTGGTTATCAATTCATTTGTAACCTCAATATAAGTACCTCTGGATCCTTCCAGCTGATTTAGAACTCTTTGTACATCTGGTTTTTCCTCCGATAAAGAGATCAATTGCCTATATCGAGCATCTTGAAAAAACTGATGTTGGAGCTCATGAAGAATTAAGGGCAACACTCTTTGGTAATTTTCTCTTTTTATACGAACAGGATCATCAGACGGCAGTTGATATGGTTCAGAAAACCAAAGGAGTATGCTTGGAAAATCTTTGGGCAAAAGATCTCCTTCTGCACGCCAAAAATTCCTGACTGGTTCACCTTTTTGACGACCTAATCCAGGGTAGTAGTTTAGAGAAACAACTACACTATCAGGAATATCACCAGCATAAAGCGCAGAATACTGGGAAAGGGCTAAAGTTAAGGCAGATGCCTTTTCTTCAAGCAAAATCTCCAAATCATACTTCCATGTTTCCAAGCTTGCCCCTGCGATTTCCCAGGATTCTTCAGTTACCTGCTCAAATGTCATTGTTTTCTCGGGTAAAAAATTCTCTAGATAGTTACCCTTATCCCCCTCAGAATTTCCATCGGGCATCTTCTAAAACCTTTTTTTAACTCTAAAACCCCCTACCTCATCCTCCACCACAAAACCCATATCCTCTATCTGCCTACGAACAACATCTGCCTTATCCCAAATCCCGCTCTTTCTATATTGCTCACGAGTCTTTGCTAAATTCATAACCTCTTTTGGGATCTCATAAGCGATATGGTCATGCAAATCCAACCCCAACACTGTGTCAAAGTGTGCCAAGGTTTTTATCTTATCTCCTTCGGGAAGATCCGACTTAATCAGATCCCACACTATTGACAAAACCTTGGGCATGTTTAAATCCTCCATTAGAGCCTCCTCAAACTTATAAGAATGCTCCTGAGAAACTTTTCCATTGGTATCCCTATAACAGCTTAAAGTTCCATATAACCTGTTCAAAGCAGATCTAGCTGCAGTTAAAGATTCCCAAGTAAAATTAAGCGAAGATCTATAATGAGAAGTCATATAAAAATAGCGCAGATCCATAGAAGAAAAGCCTTTGGCTTCAAGATCATCCAATGTATAAGCGTTACCCAAACTTTTGCCCATTCTTCCACCATCAACTTGTAAAAAAGCGCCATGCACCCAATAATTTACAAACTTCTTGCCTGTTGCGGCTTCGCTTTGAGCTATTTCGTTTTGGTGATGAATCATTTTTAAATCCTCGCCGCCTATGTGAAGATCTACTGTTTCGCCAAGTTCGGTCATACACATAGCGGAACACTCCAAATGCCAACCAGGGAAACCTTTTCCCCAAGGGGAATCCCATTCTTGCCAGCGAGTAGATTCCTTTGGGGAAAATTTCCATAAAGCAAAATCCGTGGCATTCCTTTTCTCAGGATTTGGTTCTACACGAGACCCTTCTCTGATTTTTTCATCATCTAGGCCGGATAACTCGCCATAGGAAGGAAATTTACTTGTGTCAAAATAAATCCCATCACTTATTTTATAAGTGAAACCCTTACTTTCCAACAACCGAACTAACTTAATCTGCTCTGGAATATATGCCGTAGCCCTAGTGTATTTGGTTGGTTTGAGTAAATTAAGTTTTCTACTACCCTTCTCAAAATCCTTAATATAAAAGTCAGCTATATCTGTCGCACTTTTTCCTTCTTTCTCAGCGGCTTTTTCTAACCTATCATCCCCTGTATCTGCATCTCCTAAATTGTCTCCGCTTAAGTGCCCAACATCGGTTAGGTTCATAATATAGCGAACATTGTATTTTTTAAAGAGTAAGGCTCTATAAATAAAATCCCCCAAAGTATAAGTGCGATAATTTCCTATAGTTACAAAGTCATAAACGGTTGGACCACAAAGGTACATGCTTACTAAATCTGGGTTTTGCGGAATGAATTCTTCTATTCGTTTGGTTAAGGAGTTATAGAGTTTAAGTTCCATACAGGTTGATTTTAACAGATTTTTTTGAAGAAAATATCAATCCCATAAGAAAATCCTATTTTATTGACTCTAAACCTCCCTTCGGCCATCTAATGCCCTAGAAAGAGTATTATCATCAGCATACTCTATATCTCCTCCAACGGGCAATCCCCTTCCAATCCTTGTTACCTTAACATGACCCGCGGGGAAATTCTTTTCTTTTATTGCGTCCAAAATATAAAAGGCAGTTGATTCCCCCTCCATTCCCGCATTTGTTGCCAAAACCACTTCCACAGGGAAATCAGCACTAGACTCTCCATTAGATACCAACTCTTCCACTCTATGCACCAAATCAGCTAAATAAATGTCATCTGGGCCTATGTAACTCAATGGGTCAATTAATCCATGCAATACATGATAGAGGCCTTTATAAGCAGTTCTTTCAAGAGCCACAACATCTAAAGGCGATGCTACTACTAATATTTGACGCTTCTCTCGGGAAGGATCTTCACATATTTTGCACAACCGCCCATCCGATATGTTTTTACACACTTCACAAAGCTGAGTTCTGTCTTTTAAAGAGGCGAGTAACCCACCAAATTCCTTTAGCTCTCTGTCAGGAAAACTAAGCAGATAAAAAGCTAGCCTCTGCGCTGTCTTAGAACCTACACCAGGAAGCCTCTCAAAATACATTATTAAATCATTTATTACATCGGGAAAAGACATTTCTATATTTTACAGGGGCAAACCCCCATCAAAAACATCCAAAAGAGAAGAATCTATATTTACAGAGCCTAAATCTTGACTACTAGGAATGGCAATATTTAAGTCGGTCAAATTTCCGGTTTCCCCAAAGTTTTTCCTTGCTGGGGGAGATTGACATAAATTACAAACAAATAATATCGGCTCTTTTAAAACTTCATACAAGACTTGCTCTACAATCTCACGGTTTTTACTGTATTCCAAACGATCTTTGTGAAAGGCAAATTTGGCCTCCAAAACCAAGGAGTTTCCGCGTAACTCCACTGGTTGTGTTGCTTTTAACAAAGCGCGTACTGAATGGTTGTATTTTGTAGATGCCCTTAATATATTGTTCCACTCCTTTTTTACTGTCCCTATATCTACAGAAACCTCATTATGTGAGAGATCTTCCACCGAGGATTCTTGAGAGACAGGTGGAGCGGATTTACTTTTGGAAGAAGCGGCTTTAGGGCTAGCAGTTGGGTCAACTTCTGGTTCATTATTAGGCAAAACCCCCACCGAAGGGGCGTCACCCCATCGCGTACAAATTTGTGCCACTGCAACTTCTGTGGAAAGAGCCGATTCACAAGATATAAAAGTATTGATCACAAAGAGTATGTCATCAACAGACAATTTCTCAGCAAACCAATGTAGATTCTTAATAATTTCTTCGGGCAAATCGTCAAAACCTTGAGTAACCCCCATCTTTATAAATAGTAAATCCTTTAAATAGTCTAAAAAAGAGCTAACCCAAACTTTAATGTCCACACCTTTATTAGCCTTCTCCTCAACAAAGGTAAGAGCGTGTGAAGGTTCTGAATTAACCAAAAAGGTGAAAAATCGGTTAAAGTCTTCATAGGAGCCTGCGCCAACAAAATCTTCGGTAGAGGAATTCCCTTGCAAAACCTGCTGCAACATTGTTTCTGCATCCCTATAACCCCCCAAGGAGGCACGCGCTATTTCTTCAGCAACCTTATCAGAAAGCGCACTTCCCTCCTCTTTAGCAATAACTTGCAATTTTTCCTTTATCTGCTTTATTGTTGCACGTTTAAGCGTAAAGCTCTGACAGCGTGATTTTATAGTATCGGGAACTTTAGAAAACTCAGTGGTACACAAAATAAACATCGCGTGAGCTGGGGGCTCTTCCAATGTTTTCAGCAAAGCATTAAAAGCCTCCGCAGTAAGCATATGAACCTCATCAATAATGTAAACCTTTTTTTTACCAAAAGCAGGTGCCAATTTTATACGCTCCCTTAAAGAACGAATGTCGTCTATTCCCCTATTACTAGCAGCATCTATTTCAATTAAATCCAAAAAACTACCATTTTTTATGGCCAAACAATTTTCACATTTATCACAGGGGTCCCCATTCTTTTCAGGGGACAAGCAATTTACGGCTTTAGCCAAAATTCTTGCTGTTGTAGTCTTTCCTGTACCCCGCGAACCCGTAAACAAATAGGCATGAGAAACTTTACCAGTTTTTACTTGATTGGCTAATACATCTGCGACAGGGTTCGGTTTAATAAGTTCACTAAATTTTTGAGGACGATATTTTAAATAAAACATAAGGCAGCTCCAAATACTAAATTAGCATTGGAGAATTTTATTATCCACTAATTGGAAGAGATATATTTCGTATTTCTTCAAGTTGTTCCGCCGAAAAGTTTGATAAAACCCAGTCTTCAGTGGCAATTTTTTCGTTTTGGGGACGCCCCACTCCCACCCTAAATCTAGTAAAATTTTTGGTCTTTATAGAAACAATTATGTCCTCCACACCCAGATGCCCCGCAGGCCCAATGTTTTTTTGGAGTTTTGTTTGACCAAAGTTAAGATCAATATCGTCATGGATTACCAACAAATCTGAGGGGTTTAATTTGTAATAAGAAAGAACGTACGCCACCGAAATTCCGGAACGGTTCATATAGGTTTGGGGTTTAACTAATAAGAGGTTTTCGTCTTTGGCAACGAGCGCTTGGGCTTTGGAGTCTTTTTTCCAACTTAAATGTTTATCTTCTGCAAATTTGTCAAGAAGTATAAAGCCAACATTATGTAGGGTTTTTGCGTATTTTTTCCCTGGATTGCCCAATCCTACAAGAAGCTTCATAAATTGATTGTACCAAACTCACATATCCCCCACATGATTCACGCCCAATAAGTGCAAAGTCCCATGTTCAACCAATTCCGCTATTTCATGTTCCAAATCATTCTCATATTCTTTTGCCTGTCGTTCTGCTTGATCAATGTTTACAGCAACTTCCCCCAATTGAAAAATACCTTCTCCCATTTCTTCGCCTATTTCAAAAGAAAGCACATCTGTAGCGTAATCCTTATTTTTATACTGCAGGTTTAACTCCTTCATTTGTGGATCCTTTAGTAAAGAGACCGAGATATTAACTTGAGAATATTTTTTTAACAACTGCAGAATCCTTGTAGTAGGTTTTTCATTTTTTGACATATTTAAGAGCTACTCCGCAAGACTAGAAATAAATTCTAAAATCTCCTCCAAAATTACCAATTCTTGCTCTTCTTTCTCTTTAATATCATTCCTACCAGACTTTGCACTTATTTCTATAACCTCTTTGCGCTGCTTAATTTGCTTTTGGGTTACTTTTAGGGCATCCTCCACCGAAAGTGTTTCCCCTTTGGCGCGTAAATCTATCTCCTTATTTTTTAGGGCAGAAATCAAAAATCTCAAAACAGACACACGAACAGTATCCCCTGCTTTGGCATATTCAAAAACTTTTTTTTGCAAATCGGTAAGAACCATTAATTATACTTCCTTCTATCACTCTTAATAGTTCTAGCTTTTTCTTCTCTTTTTTGCCTTCTAATTTGGCTCTCTTTTGTAAATCGTTCTCTAAGTTTTGTTTCTTTGAGAACTCCCGCTTTATTTACTTCCATAATAAATCTTTTTAAAGCGTGATCAAAAGACTCGCCTTTTCGCACTTTTACTTTTGTCACCTGATAAAAACACCTCCAAGTCTAATATGTAATCAAATAATTGATACGACAACACAACTGGTAGTATATTATTTACTGATTTTTTATGCAAACTTTTACCTTTTTAATTGAGGAGAGAGATAAAACATAAAGCTCAAGATACAAGAGCAGGATACCTAAAAAACCCTACCCAAATCCCGTATTGTTACAACAACTAAAAGCCCCAACAAGGCCGCCATCCCAAATTGATGCACACGGGCTTCAAAATTAGGATTCACTCTTTTCTTGGTCACCAATTCCACAATAATAAAAAATATCCTCCCCCCATCCAGTGCTGGTAACGGAAGTATGTTAAGGACTGCCAAACTTACAGAAATCTGCCCCATTAAGTCTAAAAGATTTATTAATGCTTCTTTGCGGCTAAAGGAAAGGATTTTTGACACAATTGAGTATATTCCCACAGGACCAGAAACGGTTTCAGCCAAAGGCTCTGCAGTCCTCTCTTCTATGGAGAAGCCAACAATATTTTTCATTGTAGAAATTGTATATGACAAGATATTATAGGAATGTGTAAAACCTGCGGTTGCTTTTTGTAAGGGGGTGTCGTAATGTATTTGAGCTACAGATCCCAAATAAACACCTAGTCGAGCGGGATTTTTTGGATCTTCACTGTCTACAAAGGGATATACCTTTAACTCAACAAGATCATCTTTTAAAGATTCCTTGGAACTCGTAAGGGTATCAGGAGAGGCGGGTTTAATCACAACAGATATTTCTTGACCTGCCTTATCTTCAACCAATCTACGCACATCGTAAAGTGAATTAACAGCTTCGCCCTCTATAGAGACAAGTGTATCCCCTAAAGCAACGGGAAAATCTGCATTCAAAAGTGGAGAATTTTCATCTAATCCAAAAATAACCGTATTGCTTTTTTCTACATTTCCAAATCTAAATTCGTATGGGAACAACAAAGGAATCTCTTTTGATTTAAAACCATTTAAACCTAAAAAGAGATAAAAAATTATTACTCCAAAGAGCATATTCATAATAACTCCAGCAGAAATAACTGCCATTCGTTGCCATGCTGTTTTAGAAACAAAATTACTAGTATCAGATAGATCTTGCGAAGTTATTTCGTTGGAATCTTCTCCCTTTAAACGAACAAAACCACCAAAGGGGAAAAGATTTATAGAATAAATAGTATCTCCAAATTTTTTACCAAAAACTCTTGGGGGTATACCTAAACCAAATTCTTCAACAAGGATACCATTCCTTTTTGCCACCATAAAATGACCAAACTCATGAATAAGCACTAAAAAGGAAAGTATTAATATAAATATTACTAAAGAGATCATTTTATTTTATTGCATCAGAGTATAAACCTTTTCCCTAAACAGTCATAATCTCATCTGTCTTTTTATCTCCTATATTTTCGATTTCTTCGTTATATTCCCTAACCAACTCTTCCACATCCTCTTTTAGGGAAAATTTTTCATCTTCCCCAATTTCTTTATTATCAAATTGAGTATCTATTTGCCTCATTACATCCTGACGAACTTTTCTAACGCGCTGTCTACATTCCTCTACTTTCTCAGACACAAGTTTAGCAAATTCTTTCCTTCTCTCCTCCGTCAGTCCAGGAAAAACCAACCTAACCCTGTCCCCTTCCATAATAGGTTCAATTTTTAAATCACTCTCCCTAATAGCCTTAGCAATAGGATTGAGTAAACCTTTGTCCCAGGGGGTTATAACCAAAGTACTAGCATCAGAGACAGTTACATTTCCAACTTCTTTTATGGTCATCCTAGCACCATAAGCTTCAAGGCGAATGTTATCAAGTATAGCAGGGGTAGCTCTCCCCGTTCTAATAAGACTTAGATTTTCCTGCAAAGCTTCAACTGCTATATCCAGGGATTTTTTTAGCTCGGTTTTATTCATACAGTTATTTTAACAATTAAGATAGTCAGTGTCACACAGAAAATCTCACAAATTTTCCTAGCTCAATCTTCTCACCTATTTTTGCAATAGCCTCTGTTATAAGATCTCTGATTTTTTTAGAACCATCCTTAATATACTCATCATCCAAGAGGGCGTCCATGCTTTCATAATCAGAAGCTGCAACCTGCATGGCAATTTCGTGTGCCAAAGTTTTAAATTCTTCGTTCTTTGCCACAAAATCGGTTTCACAAAGGAGCATAACCATACTCCCAACTTTCCCTGTAGAATGAACATAAGTTTCAATTAAACCTGCATTTACAGTCCTTTCAGCTGTCTTTTTGGCAGCTATTTCTTGCCCTCTTATTGCCAACAATTCCTTTGCTCTAACCATATCTCCCTCCGCCTCCTCCAAAGCTTTTTTTACATCCAAAACAGAAGCTGAAGTTTCTTCCCTTAATTTTTTTATTGCATTAATATCCATTTCTTTCTCCTTAAAACTGATAATTATTTAGCAGCTGTTTCTTTTTTTGAAGATTCTTTATAACCTTTCTCTAGTGCCTCAGACAAAACCTTAACCAATAAAGCGATGGATTTTATAGCGTCATCGTTTCCCGGCACAGGGTAATCCACCGAATTTGGGTCCGTATCAGTATCAACCAATGCAACTATTGGAACACCTTTTCTTTTTGCTTCCCTAACCGCCGTCTTTTCTCTATGGGCGTCAACAATAACCAAAGCAGCTGGTAACCCCTTTAATCCAACCAAGCCACCAACCGAAGCTTCCAACTTTTCCATTTCTCTTTCCAATAATAGTCTTTCTTTTTTGGTGTATTTTTCATAAGACCCATCTTTTGTTTCCCGTCTCATTTTTACCAAGCGATCTATTCTCTCCTTAACGACATGATAATTAGTTAAAGTTCCTCCAAGCCATCTTTCGGTTACAGATAAGGCACCAATGTTCTGCGCCTCTAACTTTATCATTTCACTTATTTGCTTTTTGGTACCAACAAAAATCACCTGGCCCTCTTTTTTACCAACCTCAAACAAAAACTCTGTGGCTTTTTCTAAAGCTGCGTGGGTCTTTTCCAAGTTTATAATATGAATTCCCCTCTTGGCAGTGTAAATAAACTCTTCAGCTTTAGGGTGCCACTTACGGACAGAATGTCCTAAATGTACTCCGGCATCAAAAAGCTCTTTTACGGTAGGTATCTTAATTTTTTCCATAAAAAAACCTCCTAAAGGAGGCTAAAATTAATTACTTCTTGGTTGCCTCCCTTTTAATTTTGAAAACTGCTTTAAAACCAAAGCGTTACTACATTTTTTAGTGTAATCTTTACCACTCAGGCTTATTTTTGCAGATTTCTCACTTGAACCCTGACTAATTCAGAGAGGGATTTTCAAGATATAGAGAGATTAACACAGTAAGCCAGGTTTGACAAATTTTCTGTTATCATAAATCAATGCCTAAAACCAACCAAATGCCCAAAGGCACGGAAGGATACTCTGAGTTTCATGAAAAAATAGAAGAAATTATAAAAGAAAATTGGGGTATACAGCCAAAATTTAGCGACCCTTTTTCTTGGGGATATAGCTCTACAGGAATTTATATCAAGGACACACAAGAAAGAGAGTACGTAGCAATGCTTGCCCAAAATTCCAAAGAAAAAAAACAGGCAATGGAGAAAAATATAGCTATTGCCAACAGTATTAAACTTTCTGTAAGGACACCAAAACAACTAAAAACAAAGGCTGGGAAATTTTTAATAGAACTAGATAAAATTGAAGTTCCCAGTGGAAA
>Ga0116188_1004142_pt1 | contig 10402 bp, 7 predicted proteins | sample AD_JPNTR2_MetaG_FD_89807 | JGI IMG/M metagenome (GOLD analysis project Ga0116188, IMG submission 89807) | Active sludge microbial communities of municipal wastewater-treating anaerobic digesters from Japan - AD_JPNTR2_MetaG | ecosystem: Engineered > Bioreactor > Anaerobic > Digestate | place...
CTGGCGAGCCATTTCGGGGGCAATCCCTCCCGGGCGAAACTGTTCCTCGCTTCGGTCCTGGTAGGGGCGTCCGCGATCGTCAGGCCTGAATGCCTGGTCATTGTCTTTTCCTATTATTTATGCACCGCGATCGTCCTGTTTGCACAAAAACGCCAGGGCGATCTGTGGACGGTCTTTGCAAGCGGGGTCTTCTGCCTGGCCGCACTGGTCCTTCACGACATCTTCCTGCACGGCCGGTTTCCGGGCCCATACCTGGCAATGGTCCTTCCGTCCTATGCGCTTTCACCGATACGAATGGCCATTCTCGGCGGGGCCATCGGTCTTTCCGCTGTTCTGTTGATTCTATCCCGGCGGGAAGGGATCGGCCCGGTCCGCAAAGCCGTTACGACAGTCCTGCCCGTCATCATATTGCTGGGCGCCGTCGTGGTTACGGCAGCCCGGATCAGCGTGTCCCCTCTCGTGGCGCTGTTCCCGGCGGTGCTCTTTGTCTTCTTGGGTTTACCGGAGAGGCTCGAGCGCTTGAAAAAGGGGGAGGGGACCCACGAGGCCACCCTGGCGGGAACCGTTGTTCTCTGTCTTGTCCTCGGCGCCGCGATCCTCCGGCCGGGTCCGAGGATCGTCCTGTCCGTGTGGCTGCCGATCGTTCCCCTCGTCGTCGTCCTGTTGGCCCTCGAGCGCAGGACACTTTTTTCGGCGCCCGGGATGGCCGCAGTCCTGGCCTTTTTCATCGGCGTCGCCATCGTGAACGGATTCCAGGAATCGAAGGAACAAATCCTCAGATACAAGGGATACAATGCCGAGCGCATCGCATTTCTCGAGACGCACACCACGGCGGGGGATGCCGTCGTGTTCGATGACACCGGGAGCCTGGAGCACGCAGGGCCGCTCTATTTCGAGAGGGTCTTCCTCGTTGCCCGAAGCAACGACGACCATGAGCGGCTGGTTGGGCGGCTCCGCGAACGCGGCATCGACGGAATCTACGCGTGGACGGTCCAGCCGCTGGCAATCAAGGGGTTCGACCCCTACAGCGGGCAAATCCCGCCCGCCTTTCCGCCGCCACCGGGCGAGACGTCCTGCTGCAGCAAATCCTGTAAGAAAAAAGAAGACTATCTGGTCAGGTTGGATGCCCGGGCCTCTCTTCCGCAGGGCTCCGGCCGGAAAGGATCGTGATCGTGAGTTCGAATCAGACAGCGCCTGTTCCCGCAGGCCGTGTCGGGGTGGAGACGGAAGCCCGCCCCGTCCCGCCGCTGAACACGATCTACTTCTACCTGACCGAGGGGTGCAACCTCCGTTGCCGCCACTGCTGGATCGAGCCGCCGCACCAATCCGAAAAGAGGCAGTACCCGGCGCTCGACCCGGGGCTCTTCCGGCACATCCTCGAGCAGGCAAGGCCCCTGGGCCTTACGTCCGTGAAGCTCACCGGCGGCGAGCCGCTCATGCACCCGAAGATCGGCGAGATCCTGGCGGTCCTCCGCGAAGAGAAGCTCCGCTTCAACGTGGAGACCAATGGTGTCCTCTGCACGCCGGAGGTGGCGCAGGACCTCGCACGGTCGGGCCTCTACCACATCTCCGTGAGCCTCGACGGGTCCGATGCCGAGACCCACGAGTGGGTCCGCGGCGTCAAGGGCTGCTTCGATGCCGCCCTGCAGGGGATCCGCAACCTCGTCTCAGCCGGATGCCGGCCCCAGGTGATCATGACCCTCATGCGCAGGACGGTCGGCCAGGTCGAAGCGGTCGTCCGCCTCGCCGAGACCCTCGGCGCCTCGTCGGTGAAGTTCAACATCGTCCAGCCCACGGCCCGGGGCGTGAAGATGCACGAGGCGGGCGAAACCCTGTCGATCCGGGAGATCGTGGGGCTCGGCGAGCGGGTGGAAGGCGAACTCTCCGCGGGCGCGCACATTCCGCTTTTCTACTCCCACCCGGCAGCGTTCCGTCCCCTCGGGAAGATGTACGGCAGGGAGGGGTCCGGCTGCGGCGTCTGCGGCATTTACGGAATACTCGGTGTCCTGGGCAACGGCTCCTACGCCCTATGCGGGATCGGAGAGACGGTGCCGGAGCTCGTCTTCGGCCACGCCGCGAAGGACGCGCTGGCCGATGTCTGGAGGGACAACCCCGTTCTGCGGGAGATTCGCGAGGGCATGCCTCGGAAGCTCGGGGGGATCTGCGGGCAGTGCCTCATGAAGGGAGTCTGCCTGGGGAGCTGCGTCGCCCAGAACTACTACCGCAGCCGCAACCTCTGGGCCCCCCACTGGTATTGCGAGGAGGCGCAGAGAGCAGGGCTGTTCCCCGGATCGCGTCTCCGCGCGCAGACGACCCGAGGCAAGGGGGACGCAGGCCCGCGGGCCCTGCAGGCAGAGGCCCATCCGGCTTTACAGATGCCTGTTGCGCATGGAGGGTAGCCATCGCATGAAGCCGAAGCTCAGATACGAAATCCCACTCCTCGTGGATCTCTCAGCGGAGTCCGCGCTGGGAGCGACGTGCAGTGCCATGGGTATTAATGCCAGTAACGCGGATTGCCAGACCGGGAGCTGTCCTCAAGCGAGCCAATGCTCCGCGGGCAACGGCGCCCAGGCGTGCTACCCCACCGGGCAACTCGCCTGCGACGCCAATTCGACATGCCTGGGTTGCTGTCAATCCGGGTCGAGCTTTTCCGGCCTTGGAATGGGTGTTTGCAACTGCAACGTGGGAGGATTCGCCGTGTGGAACTGCACGTATGGAAATCTGGCGACCAAGTATGCTGCTTGCACGACGGGAGGGTTTGCGGAGAGTTGTCCATGAGCTTTCGGCTTCCCCTTGATTGCGGCGCCGTTTGGTCCTTCGGTGCCGACGCGGCGGCCGAGGGCTGGCTCAAAAGGTTTGCCTCCGCCCTGGGCCTTGCTCCGGGAGGCAGCTGCGCGGAGAGGCATGTCCATTTCGAGATCATGCCCCGGAGGCCCGGGGAGTTCTTCGGGCCGCTGTTGCACGGCTATTCGAAGGCCATGCCGTCCAGGGATTGGAGAATCCGCGAGTTTTCCGACCAGGTCCTTTTCGACCACCCGGCAGTGGAGGAAATCATCTGCGTGATGGCTCTTGTCGTTGAGCGGCCTTCGCATGGCGTTCGAGGCGGGAGCGAAGATGCCCACCTGCCTTGCATCTGAGCCGGATCACGAGGATGAGGTACATGACGAAAGCGCGGTTAAGGTATGAGAAACCGGCACTCGTTGATCTAAACGGCGAAAGCGCCGTGGGGGCCACCTGTTCCCCGACAGGAATTAATGCAACCGGCGACAATTGCACGGAGGGAAGCTGTCCAATAAACTCCATCTGCAAACCGGGTTAAATACGCAGGCGTGCATTAATGGACCTACGGCATGCGAAAATACCCTGTATTGTGCCGCATACTGCTCAGGCGGGGACAGTGTACGGGATAGCGCAGCAAGCCAGTATTTATGCCAAACCGGAGGGCGTGCCTCAACGTATTGCTGGACTAATGGCTCCATGGCCTCGTCGGATTGCACGAGCGGGGGATATTATTACAATTGTGGCTGAATTTACCTTGTGTCTTGGTCATAGTGCGTCATGGGTGTTCGGCGGCGCCGGAGCGGCAGCGGGCTGGCTGGAGAGTTTTGTAAAGGCCCTGGGGCTCTCTGCGGCCCGAGAAGGCACGGGTCGGAGAATCCTTTTCGAGGAGATGCAGATGCGTCCGAACGCGTTCTTCGGGCCCGTTCTCCAACGGTGTTTGAAGGAACTGCCAAGGGGAAAATGGAAAGTCCGGGAATTCAATGACCTCGCCTTCTTCGAACACCCGTCCTTCGACGGACTCCTTTGCGAATTAAAACCCGTGGAGGAGTGGAGGCGCCGGGTCGACCAGATGCGGCGTTCTCTCCTGCCGGTCTACACCGATGCGCTGGCTCATGGCGGTCTGCCGATTCACGGGGCCCTGATCGCGGTTGACGGCCAGGGGGTGATCCTTGCCGGCCGAAGCGGCGCGGGCAAGTCCACGGCGTGCAGGAGACTGCCGCATCCGTGGCAGGTGATCGGGGACGATCTTTGCCTGGTGATGCCGGACGGCCCTTCGGACTACCGTGTCCATCCCCTGCCGACGTGGAGCGACTTCAGGGAGGACGGCGCGTCGGGCGTTTGCCGGTCGGCTTCGTCGGTCCCCCTCCGGGCGTTCTTTTTTCTCGAAAGGTCCCCCGTGGACGAGTGCCTGGAACTGAAGAAGAGCGCGGCTGCCATTTCCCTGGCCGGCTCGGCCGTTGAGGTCTTCCGGTCGATCGACTTCGGATTTCCGAGCCGGGAAGAGCCCGCGGTGAAAAGGGCCCTTTACGCCAGTGCGGCATCGATAGCGCTGACCGTTCCGGCCTATCGTTTCCGCCTGAGCCTCACGGGCCGCTTCTGGGAGAAGATCGAAGAGGTATTGGAAAATGGGAACAGTCCCCTTTTTCAGCGTGAGACGAGAGGGCAGAAAACGGCATGACCGGAACGGATGAAAAGAAAAAGAACGCTGTCTTCTGCCGCGGCGAGAGCATGAAACCGCTGTTTCGGCCGGGGGACCGGATCCGGTTCGTTCCCTGCCGTGCCGAGGAGGTGCGCCGGGGAGACGTGATCCTCTTCACCCCGCAGGGGCGGGACGAACGCGTCGTTCACCGTGTCGTGTCCATAGATATCCACGGGATTCGAACCCGGGGGGATGCGAACCCGGGCGCCGATGCCTGGGTTCTGGGGCCGGCGGAGCTTGCCGGCCGCGCCGTGGCCGTCGAGCGCGGCGGCACGGCGATCCCCGTCGCGGGCGGCCTTGCGGGGCGCATCATCGCCTTCTGCATCCGCGCGGTGCGCAGGGCGGACCACCTGGCCTCCCATGTCCTGAACCCCTGCTACCGGGGCCTCGCCCGCCGCGGCCTTTTCCGGGCATTCCTTCCTTCCGCGCTGCGACCGAGGGTCGTCAGCTTCGAGCGGGAGGGAGCCAGGGAGATGCAGCTTGTCCTTGGAAAGCGCGTCATCGGGCGGCGCCCAGCAGATACCAATACATGGACCATCCGTCGGCCCTTCCGGATCTTCGTGGATGAGCGAACCCTGCCTTAAAAATGGGGCAGGTCCCATTTTTATCTCGTGTCGAGATTATCCAAGCTGCGTTCGGGATGAAGTCCCATCAGGAAATCGGAGCAGGGAACACAGGCAACCCCGCTCTTTATCAGCCGATCCTGCCCCCTGTAAATGATGAATGTTTTACTGTCCGGATACTCATCGCGGAAAGCAAGAAGACCGCGCAGATCGCCCGAGGTAATTTTTAAAGAGGATTTGACTTCGATTGCCCAGAGGCCTTCGGGCCCGTATACGACAAAATCGACTTCGACACCGGAGCGCGTGCGCCAGTAGTAAAGATCTCTTCTCATGCGGGAGTATGCAGTCCAAGCCCTGAGATGTTGCGCAACCAACCCTTCCAGGGCCTGCCCTTCAATGTCTGCAGGCCGGTCGAGAGGCCCTCGGGGTCTCAGTGCCCTGAAAACCCCCGTGTCGAAAAGGTAGAATTTTGGATGGGCAGCCAGTGCCCGCTTTGCCTTGCGGGTGAAGACCGGAAGGCGCCAGCCCAGGAGGATGTCTTCGAGGATCGTCACATAACTCTCCACGACTTTCCGTTCCACCTCGCATTCACGCGATACGTTGCTGATGTTGAGGATCGAGGCATGGGAGAAACTGATCGCCTCGAGGAATCTCGAAAAATTGCCCACATTTCTTACCAGACCTTCCATCTGGACTTCCTCCCGCAGGTAGAGAGCCGTGTAGGATCTGAGGACTTCTTCGGGATCTTTGGCATGGATGACGAGGGGCAGGAGGCCGTATTGTAGCGCCTGGTCAAGATTAAATTCATTGCCCAGCTCGCCGGCCATGAAGGGATGCAAGGTATGGAGCAAGGCCCGGCCCCCCAGCAGATCCACGCCGGCCCTTTTGAGCTTGCGCGCGCTGGAGCCCGTCAACACGAAGGACACGCCTTTTTTCTCTTCCATCAGCTTGTGAACGACGGTGAGCATTTCAGGAACGCGCTGAATTTCGTCGACAACGATATGCACCGAACTGGGGTTGGCGTCTGCGATCTCCTTCAAGCGCTCCGGCCGGGCGGAGAAAGAACGAATGCGCTCCGGGTCAAGTAGATCGATATAGATGGCATCCCCATACTGTCGTTTCACGAAGGTGGATTTGCCGGTGCCTCTCGGGCCGAAAAGGAAATAACTGGATGCCGGCGGCTTGAAAAATCTGTCAATGATTTCCATAATGCGCCTCAAAATGGAAGTATCGATTCCTTTTTACGATATTTCTTGTGAAGCATCAAGTCGAAAAACTGGAAAGGACAAAAAGATATTATTTTCAACAAGTTCCATAATGCGCCTCAAAATGGAAACTGCGACTCCTTTTTGGTGATGAGCACAAAGTGAGGCCAGTCCTCATGTAACCTAACCGGGCATGATTCTGGCATCTTTTGGGGAAAGAAGGGTAGGTCCCCATTTCATAAGCATGAAAACCTGGATTGAATACCTGAAAAGCGGGCTTGCGCGCAAGGCGCCGGAGGACCGGATCGCCGCGGGGAAGACCTATGCCGGCATCGGCGGGAGCCTGCGCCGGCACATGCCGTTTTTCAGGCGGCACTGGAAGAAGGGGGCTCTCGGGGCCGGATTCATCCTGCTCAACGCCCTGATGGCCTTCCCCATGCCGCTGGTCTCGCGCTTCGTCATCGACGACGTCATCCTGGGCAAACAGCTTTCGATCCTGCCCTGGGTTCTCCTGCTCATGGCCGCGCTTGCCCTCTTCTCGCGCGCCGTGGGCCTGTTCCAGAACTGGTTCTTCCTGCGCTACAGTCAGGAGATCACCCTCGATATCCAGAGGCAGGTGCTGGAGCATTCCTTCAGCCTTCCCAAGTCCTTCTTCGACAAGCACCAGGCGGGCTATCTGCTGGCCCGCATGACGGGCGACATCGGCGGCGTGACCTGGTTTCTCTCGGGGAGCCTCGTGGGCATCCTGACGAACATCCTGTATTTCATCGGCGGCCTGGCCCTGCTGTTCTGGCTGGAATGGCGGCTCGCCCTGGCGGCCCTTGCCGCCGTGCCGGCCTATCTCTTCGCCCTGCGGCGCTTCTCCGACCGGATGCACGCCCTGAACCACGCGGGCAACGAGGAGAACGCCCGGTACATGAGCCGGTTCCAGGAGACGCTGGGCTCGATCCCGCTGGTCAAGGCCTTTGCCGCCGAGGACAGGGCCGTCGGGGGGATCATGAACGGCCTGCGGCAGGTCTACCGGATCTCGGCGGAGCGCTCCGTCGTGGGATCCGTCACGGGGCTTGCCCTCTCGTCGACGCCGAGCCTCGTGAACTTCGTCGTCTTCGCCGTGGGCGCCTGGTGGGTCATCACGGGGCACTGGAGCCTGGGGTCCCTCTTTGCCTTCCAGGCCTACCTGGGCCGCGTCTTCGGCCCGGCGCAGTCCCTCGCCTCGACGGGGCTGCAGATGCAGAGCATCCGGGCCTCGCTCGAGCGGCTTACGGCGCTGCTCGATGTCGCGCCGGAAACGGGGGGCGGGCAGCGGGTCGAGTCCCTCCGCGGCGAGGTCGAATTCCGAAATGTCTCCTTCGCCTACGACCCGGCAAACCCGGTCCTGGAAGACGTCAGCTTCCACGTGCGCGCGGGCGAGCGCGTCGGCATCGTGGGGCCCAGCGGCGCGGGCAAGACGACGCTGCTGAGCCTCCTGCTGCGGTTCTACAGCCCGACGGGGGGCGAGGTCCTCTACGACGGCAGGCCCGCCGGGGACTACGACGTCCGGTCGCTGCGGCAGCGGATCGGCTACGTTTCCCAGAGCCCGCTTCTGCTGTCGGGCACGATCCTGGAGAACCTCCGCTACGGCAACCCCGGCGCGTCCCTGGAACAGGTCACGAGGGCCTGCCGCGCGGCGGGGATCCACGAATTCATCACGGGCCTTCCCGGCGGGTACGAAAGCGAGGTGGGCGAGAGGGGTGTGAACCTCTCGGAGGGGCAGAAGCAGCGGCTCGCCATCGCCCGGGCCCTCGTGAAGGAGCCCGACATCCTGGTGCTCGACGAGCCCACGGCCTCCCTGGACGGCCTGACGGAGAGGTCGATCTTCGAGGCCCTCCCCCGGGAGACCCGCGGCAGGACGCTCTTCGTCGTGGCCCACCGGCTCTCGACGGTGGTGGATTGCGACCGGATCCTGGTGCTGAACGAGAACCGCCTCGTCGCCGAAGGGAAGCACGGCGAGCTGCTGCAGACAAACGACTATTACCGGCAGCTGGCGGCAGGCCAGTTGATTCCCGACGGCGGCAAGGAAGCCGGAAAGGTGATCCCCTTTGACAGTATCCGTCGTCATTCCCGTTCATAACGGGGAGAGATACCTCGCTCAGGCCGTCGAGAGCGTCCTGGCGCAGACGCACCGGGACCTGGAGCTGCTCATCGTCGACGACGGCTCGACGGACGCGACGGCAGCGATCATCCGCCGCTACGCGGCGCGGGACCGGCGCGTCCGAGTCCTGACGCAGGAAAACCTCGGCGTGGCGGCGGCAGGGAACCGGGGCCTCACGGAAGCACGGGGCGAGTGGGTCGCCCGGCTCGACGCGGACGACGTTTTCCTGCCCGAAAAGCTGGAGAGACAGCTCGCCTTCGTCCGGCGGCGACCCGAGGTGCGGATCGCGGGGACCCTGGGGCATTTCATCAACGAGGCGGGACGCGTCATCGGGCTCGTGAGCACCGACGGGCCGTTCACCGGGGAGCAGTTCGAGGCGATGACGGCCCGGGGCGAGCCCGTATTTTTCGTCCACTCCTCGACCCTCATGCACCGCGAGACCGTCCTTGCCGCGGGGGGCTACCGGGAACAATTCATCCAGGCCGAGGACATCGATCTCTGGCTCCGGGTGGCGGAAAGGGGGCACCTGCTGCTGAAGATGCCCGAGCCGCTCCTGCTGTACCGGCTGCACGGGGCCTCGCTGACGATGTCGCGAAACGCGGAGCAGAAGCGCCAGCACCGCTGGGTCATGGCCTGCGCCGAAGCGAGGAGGAAGGGAAGGGAAGAGCCCTCGCTCGAGGCGTTTCTCCGCTCCGAGAGGCGCAGGCCCTGGTCCGCCCGGCTCCGAGCCCTGCGGCAGGAGGCGGGGGAACGCTCTTACCAGAAGGCGGCCCTGCACTATGCCTGCGGCCGCTGGGCGGCGCTTGCCGCCTGCCTGTGCCTTGCCGCCTGCCTCAACCCCGGTCACGTGCTGCCGCGGCTCTACGACCGAAAGATCGCCCCCGCGCTGGAGAAAAGCCTGCCGGGAGCGTGCCCCGTCCAGGCGACTCTGCACTCGGGGAAGGAGGCCTGCCGTCATGCGCCCGGAGCATGAGCTCCTGCTGGCCTTCGTGAGAGGCGCGGTCCGGAAAGACGGGCGGGTTTTGCCGCCGGCCGTTCCGGAGGGCGTGGACTGGAACGGCTTTGTCCGGCTTTGCGACTGGCACAATGCGGCCCCTCTTGTCTGCGGGGCCCTTCCCGCCGCCCTGAACGGGGCCGTCCCGCCTGCCGCCATGGACCGCCTTCGCGGCCTTTCTCGCGGCAACACGGCCCGGTCGCTCCTTCTGGCCACGGAGCTGTCGCGCATCCTCAAGGCGTTCGAGACCTCCGGCGTCCCGGCATACCCCTTCAAGGGGCCCGCCCTGTCCCTCCTGCTGTACGGGGACCCGGCGCACCGGCAGTCGAAGGACCTGGACATCCTGGTGCCGAGGGACACACTCCGCGGGGCCATGAGGGTACTCGAGGCGCAGGGGTACAGGGTACAGGGCGCGCTCGATGGGGCGCGGCTTGCGGCCCACCGGCGAACGGAGTACGAGGCGGCCTTCGTCCGGCGCGACGGAAGGCTCCAGGTCGAACTCCAGTGGGCCGTCGTGCCGGACTATTTCGGGTTCGACCTCGAGAGGCTGGGCATCTGGTCCAGGCTCGAGACGCGGGCGTGGAACGGCTGCGCCTATCCCGTCCTGCCGCCGGAGGAGACGCTCCTGATGCTCTGCGTGCACGGGGCCAAGCACCTCTGGTGCAAGCTGGGGTGGGTCTGCGACGTGGCGGGACTGCTCGCGTCGCCGGCACCCCCGGACCTTCGACGAGCCCTTGAGCTTGCGGAGCAAGGCGGCCTGCAGCGCCTGCTGCTGCTCGGGCTGCTGCTGGCCGATCGCCTGGCGGGGGCTCGCCTGCCGCGGGAGATCTCGGACCGGATCGAGGCGGACCTCATGGTCCTGGCCCTGGCCCGGCAGGCCCTGGCCGTCATCGCGTCGACGCCGGTGAACCCCGACGCGGACCCGGCGCGATACCTCTTCTACCTGAAAGCGAAAGACTGCCGGCGGGATCAGCTCCTCTTCGCGGGAAGGCTCCTGGCGACCCTGGCCGCCGGCGAGTGGAATCCGGC
>Ga0116188_1004144_pt1 | contig 10396 bp, 13 predicted proteins | sample AD_JPNTR2_MetaG_FD_89807 | JGI IMG/M metagenome (GOLD analysis project Ga0116188, IMG submission 89807) | Active sludge microbial communities of municipal wastewater-treating anaerobic digesters from Japan - AD_JPNTR2_MetaG | ecosystem: Engineered > Bioreactor > Anaerobic > Digestate | place...
ATCGGGTTTTATTCAGACAAACCTTATGTCAATGACTGACGGACATATATTTTTTGATGAGTCCCTCTTTGATTCTGGTAGGAGACCCGCCGTAAATACTTTTTTGTCGGTTACTCGTGTGGGAAGGCAGGTTCAATCAAAGTTACACAAAAGCTTAAATAGGGAACTTACAGGATTTATGAATCTTTTAAGAAAACATGAGAAATTTGTTCATTTTGGTGCAGAAATTAGCGAGGGGATTAAATCCTCCCTGGAGACAGGAGCAAAGCTAGAAGCTTTTTTTAATCAATCTCCAAGGTTTGTTTATCCCCAAAAAATTCAGTACTTACTCTTTACCCTATTGTGGGGCGGTCTTATTACTGTCAAACAAATAAACGGTCTTAGATTTTTGGGTGAAAAATTAGTAGATTCTTACTCTCAAGACAGTAACTTTAGAAATTACGTTGACAGCTTATTTAATGAGGACATGGATTTTAATGATCTTTTGGCTAAGGTTATGCAAGAGAAGGAAAGTATTAAGGAAATTTTAGGAATTCAGTAATGATTGATGTAAAAAGAGAAATGGCAGAATTAAGCAGCTTTAAAGATATTGCTCAAACATATCAGGAAGTTGCCGCTCTTCGTATGAGGAAAATCAAGGATTTTGTTTTGAGAAACAGAGAGTTTCTTTCGGGTTTGGCAACTGTTTTTGCTCGGGTGAAATTGTCATATGAGGAGGGTCTTAGGGAGTTTTTGAAAAGTCAAGGTATAAAAGGGGAGGAAGCCCAAGAGGAGTATATTGCGAAAATGAATTTCACCGTCAAAAATGGTCGTGACGCATTAATTTTTATTTCAGCAAATACTGGTTTATATGGAGATATTATTGTGCGCATTTTTGATTATTTTTGTAAGCATATTGATACCAAATCAGATGTTTTTATTGTGGGCAGGGTTGGTAAGATTCTTTTTGAACAAAGATTTCCGGGTAAGGAATACAGGTATTTTGAAATCTCCGACAAATCTCCTGAGCCTATGGTAGTGAACGAAATGATGCATACTCTAGAAGCTTATGACCACATTATAGTTTTTCATGGGAAATACAATGACATTTTGACCCAAACACCTTCGCAAACTAGTGTTTCTGGTGATAGATTGTCTCTGGAGGTTAAAGAGGACCTTAAAAAGATTAATTGTATATTTGAGCCCAATATAGAAGAAGTTTTTAATTTTTTTGAAAAGGAAATAAAGACTACCTTATTTGATCAAGCTTTATATGAGGCTTCTCTAAGCAAGTTTACGTCTCGTATGGTTAGTTTGGATGGCGCTACTAGCAATGTGACTGACCTTTTGGGAAAATTATCCTTTAGACAATCTTCCTTAAAGCACAGGAAGCTAGATAAAGAGAAGAATACAGTATTATCAAATGTAGTTTTTGGAGAATAAAATGACAGATAATAACATTATAAATAATGATGGGGACCATGGAGTGGTTATTGGAATTAAGAAGCATGTTTTGGAAGTGGAGTTTTTAGGTAAAACCCAACCCTTTATTCATGAAGTGCTAAAGGGGGAAAAATCAGATCTTTTGGTATATAGATCCTCTGGTAGAAACAGGTTTTATTGCATAGCTTTGGGGTTTGCCGCCGATTTTAAAAGGGGATCCAAGGTCTTTTGTACAGGCAGTACAATTAGAATTCCCGCAGGAAATTCAGTTTTAGGGCGTGTCCTTAATTCAGTTGGTATACCCCGTGATGGTGGTTCTCAGATTGACTCAGAAAAAAAGATTCCAGTTTATAGAGAATCATCTAACTACGATAAAATATCCAATTCAAGGACAGTCATGCAAACAGGGATAAAAGTAATAGATTTTTTTACGCCTCTTCTTATGGAAGGTAAAATTGGGTTGTTTGGAGGAGCTGGTGTAGGGAAGACCGTTCTTTTAACAGAAATATTGCACAATGTCATTAATAGAGGTGACAATAACACGGTATCTGTTTTTGCTGGTGTGGGTGAAAGGACTAGGGAGGGACATGAACTATACTCTGAACTAGCAGAAAAGGGTGTACTCTCAAATACTGCGCTTGTTTTTGGCACAATGGGTGAGAGCCCATCTAAAAGATTCCTCGCGGCACATTCCGGTGTAGCTTTGGCAGAATATTTCAGAGATGAAGAGAAAAAGAATGTTCTTTTCTTTGTAGATAACATGTTTAGATATGCACAAGCAGGTAATGAGATCTCTCTGCTAACTAAAAGTATCCCCTCTGAGGATGGTTACCAACCAACACTAATGTCAGAACTTTCACACATACATGAGCGGCTAATATCTACTAAGGAAGCACATGTCACAACAATAGAAGCCATCTATGTACCGGCCGATGATCTTTTGGATAGTGCTGTTCAATTTATTTTTAAGTATTTAGATTCTGAAATCGTTTTATCCAGAGATGTATATCAGGAAGGAAGGTTTCCAGCTGTTGACATATTGTCTTCTGATTCTAGTGCCTTAAGTCCTACAATTGTCACATCTTTGCACTATAAAGTGGCCTTAGATGCGAGAAGCCTTTTGAAAAAGGCACAATCTTTGGAGAGGATTGTTTCCTTAGTTGGTGAGTCTGAATTAAATGAGGAAGACAGGACATTATATCAAAGAGCCCAAAAAATAAAGAACTATATGACCCAAAATTTTTCTGTGGCATCTAAGCAGACAGGGAAGGCTGGCGATTATGTTCCGCTTGATACTACTGTGGCGGATGTAAAGGAGATATTGGATGGAAAATGCGACAAAATAAATGCTGATAAGTTTTTATTTGTTGCAGGTTTAGATTCCATTCAAGAATAGTATTAAAATAGCGTTTTTTTCGCGTAGTTCTTTAGAGGTCTAAATAATACAAGTATGTCAAAAATAAAACTAGTAAAAAATACTCTACCTTCAAAGCTACTTGAAAAAGGTCTAGAACTAAGAGTGTCTATACGAGATAGAAGAAAAATATTGTTTGATGGTACCGCCAATTCTGTTAGTTCCTTTAATTCAGTTGGTGAATTTGATGTACTTCCACAACATGCGAATTTTATATCCTTAATCAAGGACAAGGTAATTTTAGATAAGGGAACCCCCCAAGAAGAGGTATTTGAAATTGAAACAGGCCTTATAAGTGTGGACGAACAGGGAGTTAATGTTTACGCAGGAATAAGCGGCACCACAATTCCTTCTGGAGTTAAGGGAAAATAATTTATTTTTTATTTGGTCCACTAAGACACCTCTACTTCAAAGCTTTTACCCATTGTGGTTTTTATAAAAACGGATTTTATGAAAGTTGATGTTGCTTTAGACGGCTTATTTTGTCTCAAAGTGGTGAGTAACTTAGATAGATTCTCTTCCAATTTTTCATTCTCCCAGGAGGATTTTCCAATTATGGTGTGAATTATAGGGGCGTTTGGTTCAACTCTGACTTCCATTTGACCCCGTTTAAAATTCTCCACAGTTTCTTCGAGTTTTTCGGTTACGGTACCGCTCTTTGGATTTGGCATGACCCCTGCAGGTCCCAAGATCCCTGCCACTTTGGCTATTTTTGGCATAAATTTGGGTTCGGTAATTAGTACATCAAAGTCTCTTCCTGGTAATAATTCTCCTTTTTCAATTTTTTGAATGTCTGACTCCACAAGGTTTAAATCTGCAGTCTCAACATTTTTTGATCCAAAAACAGCTATCTTTTTACTTTTTCCTGTACCGTGGGGAAGGGTGGTTGTATATCTTACAATTTGCCCCTTCTCTATGTCCAGATTTATATGCGCTTCCACGGTTGCATCAAACTTTTCTTTGGAATTTTTCTTAATATTTATGATTGCGTCCTTTATGGTGTGTTTCATATTCTTTTTCTATTTTATTATCCTACTTTTTTACTTTAACTCCCATGGAATTAGCTGTTCCCTCAATAATTCGCATTGCTTGTTCTAAATCATTGGTGTTTAGGTCTGGCATCTTAATTTTTGCAATTTCCTCCAGATCTTGCCTAGAAAGTTCTCCCACGTTGTCCTTGTTTGGTACACTTGATCCTTTATTTTTGCCCAGCTTTTTGAGAATTAAGGAGGTAGAAACAGGCGTTTTGGTCTCAAAGTCAAATGTTCTGTCCTGATAAACGTTAAGAACTACAGGGATAAGGTCATCACCCATTTTTGCGGTTTTAGCGTTGAATTGTTTACAAAAGTCCATTAATGATACTCCGTGTTGCCCCAATGCTGGCCCTACTGGTGGGGCTGGCGTGGCCTTTCCTGCAGGTATATTTAGTTTTACAATTGCTTTTAATTTTTTGACTTTCTTATTATTTGTTGCCATTTTTAATCTTTCTTTTTCTTAATTATAAGTAAAGACAAGCTAATCTACCATAATACTTGTCCTATTTTCAATACTTTTTTCAATACTGTTGCTTTTTGGTGTTTTTAACATCCCAAGGTTTTGGAAAAATTACAAATTAACTACCTGAGTGAAGTCTAATTCTACTGGTGTTTCCCTTCCAAAGACATTAACTAACACTTTAACCTTTCCCTGTTCCTCACTAACTTCTTCCACTTTCCCAAGAAAGTCGGCAAATGGCCCTTCAAGTATTTTAACAGCGTCTCCTACCATAAATTTGGCTTCAAAAGTGGGTTCCTCAACATCCATAAAGTTCATAAGGGCCATAACTTCGGATTCGGGAAGGGGAGTGGGCGTATTTCCTGTACCTACAAAACCTGTAACACCTTTAATTCCTCGTACTACATGCCAAGTTATGTCATTAACCTCCATTAATACTAGGACATATCCAGGGAATAGTCTTTCGTCTACTGTTTTTTTCTTTCCCTCTGAGACAACAATCTTTTTCTTTTGGGGAACCATTACTTTAAATATTTTGTCTGTATAACCCCCCAATTGCACCCTTTCTGTTAAAGTCTGTGCCACTTTATGTTCGTTGCCAGAAAAAGTGTGTACAACATACCACTTTGACATAGGAGTAGGTTCCTCGGTAGATATAGTTATTATATTTTCGTCCATTTTATTTGCCATTTAAAAACTTTCTTTAATTATTGCTAGCTACTAAATTTCCAGATTTATAAAGATTACTTTAAACTTATTAAAAAAGCCATTCCTTCCTTAAAGGCATAATCCATTCCCAGAACAATTAGGCCGACGCCAAAACTAACACCAATTACATAAGCAGTCAAGCGAATTGTTTCTTTTTTTGTTGGCCATTCAACCTTTTTGAATTCTGCCCTTGATTTATCTAAAAATTCAAATAGACCTTTCACGAGAGAATTTTATCACATTTCTTTGCTTAGTGTTGCTTAGTGTTAGAATGTTTGTGTGCTGGATATTAATATTAACCTCGACAACACACCATACGACCCAAGTAAAGATTTAATTTTCGGATTAATTCAAAAGGAAAATTTAAGACAAAAAAGTGTTTTGAGGCTTATACCTAGTGAAAATTATGTTTCCAAGGAGGTCTCTTTGGCTTTGAGTTCATGTTTGAGCAACAAATATTCCGAAGGGTATAAAGGGAAAAGGTACTATCAGGGTCAGGAATTTGTGGATGAGGTAGAAGGGTTAGCCATTTCTAGGGCGAAGGATGTTTTTAAGGTACCACATGTGAATGTTCAAGCTTATTCTGGTTCCATTGCTAACGCGGCTGTATATTTTGCTTTGCTAGCACCTGGCGACACTATTATGGGAATGTCTTTGGATTCTGGGGGGCATTTAACTCATGGTTTTCCAAAAATCACCTTTTCGGGAAAATACTTTAACAGTGTTTCTTATACGGTAGGGGAGAATGGCCTTTTGGATTACGATAAAATTAGATTTTTAGCTCTAAAACACAGACCCAAGTTAATAATTTCTGGGGCAAGTGCCTATCCTAGGATAATAGATTTTGAGAAAATAGGACAAATTTCCATGGAAGTTTCTGCTTACCACATGGCAGATATTTCTCATATTGCTGGCCTTGTAGCCACGGGTTTGCACCCATCCCCAATGGATTTTGCTGATATAGTAACTTCTACAACCCATAAAACTTTACGAGGCCCCAAAGGAGCTTTAATTATGGTTACAGAGAAGGGTCTTTCCAAAGACGCAGAATTGAGTACAAAAATAGACAAAGCCGTTTTTCCAGGTATGCAAGGTGGTCCCCACATGAATAATATTGCAGGTATTGCGGTAGCTCTTGCAGAAGCTTTATCAGACGATTTTTCCACTTATATAAATCAAGTTGTCTTAAACGCCAAAGCATTAGCAAATAATTTATCCTATTTAGGTTTTTCTCTCGTTACTGGAAGAACCGATAATCATTTAATATTAATAGATGTTCGTAATAAAAATATGGATGGGTGGTTGTTGGCGTGGGCCTTGGAATATGCGGGCATAATTGTAAACCGCAACGCAATTCCTTTTGATCCAAACCCTCCTTACTATCCCTCTGGAATAAGATTGGGGACGCCGGCAATAACTTCCATTGGGTTAAAGGAAAAAGATATGGAAAAAGTTGCTCAATGGTTGGATGCGGTCACAAAAATAGTGCAGACATACCTCTCAAATGAGGTAAAAGTTCAAAATGTTTCTTTAGAGAAGATAGATAAGTCAGTTCGTCAAGAATTAAAGTCCAAATTTTCTAAGGATCCTAAGCTCTTAGCCATCTCACAAGAAGTGAAGGCTTTTGTTCATGGTATAATTTCCCACGATGCTTTTTAACTTACTTTTTTCTAATCCAATACTTTTTGTGTTGCTTGTTTCTGCTTTAATATTGTCCCTTTCTTTGCATGAATTGGCACATGCTTTTGTGGCGTATAAATTAGGTGATTCTACAGCAAAGCTTTCGGGAAGATTAACGCCAAATCCTTTAGCGCATTTGGATCCTATGGGCACATTGCTTTTATTATTTGCAGGGTTTGGATGGGCAAAACCAGTTCCTGTCAATTCCTTAAATTTGTCTGATCCAAAAAGAGATTTAGCACTTATTTCCGTTGCAGGGCCCCTGTCCAATTTTATTTTAGCTGCTCTAGCAGCACTTTTGCTTAATTTAGTTGGTTCTTCTAGTGGAGTATTTCTTGGCCTTTTTACATCCTTTTTGTACTATTTTGCCTTTTATAACGTAGGCTTGGGTATTTTTAATCTTTTACCTATTTCTCCATTGGATGGGTTTAAAGTTGTTTCCGGAATTTTACCTAAGAATTTATCTTACCAATGGGAACAACTGGCTTCGTATGGAATATTTATTTTAATGTTTTTAGTTTTTACTAATTCGTTGGAGAGAATCTTATTTCCACTAATGGGCTTATTCCTGCGACTTTTTGGTATTTCGTTCTAGAAATTTTTGCATATTTTTTAGTTTTGATATAATTACATCACGAGAGAGTTTATAGTCTCTCTTGCGTCCTGATGTGTACGGGAAAAGCTGAAAAAGAGTGCAAATTTCCCAACGCCCTAGATAACGGGCTCTGAGGTTTTTGGGAGTAAAGCCCCAAAACAGGAACCCACACTATATATAGGGAATTCTTCGTTCAGCCTACGGCACATCGGGAATGAGTTTATTTTAGAAACCTAAATCTAAAAAGGGACCCCGCCATTTTGGCGGGGTCCCTTTTTATGCCTTTTTTATAATTGTGGTAGAAGGTGGTTTGGCTTTGTGCTAATGGAATGTTGCGTTAATTAAAGAAAATGAAAAAGGCAAACCCTTAAAATTCCTAAGGGTTTGCCCAAAACAAACTGCCTGTGTTCTACCTGCGTTTGGGCCTGGGGCGATCCCCAGCCGCTGCCGCAATATTGCGGTTTAAGGCGAGTTTCCTCGCCTCCGCTTTTTTGAGGGGCCGCCCCTGATCGTCTAAGGTTCGCACAAATCGCTTATCTTGGGTGTCCCAGACACCCCACCAACCCATGCTAGTTGGACGTGCTTCATACCTATTCACAACAACACCTCCTAATTAAGATTTCAAGCCAAAAGAACATACAAAAAAAAGACTTCCATGTCAAGAAATATCCCTTGAGATTTCTAATAAAACTGACTTTATTAATATGTTAAAATGCCTTTATGGAAATATTTGATGGTAACGCTCATGCTCAAATACTTGAGGAGAAAATAAAGGAATTTTTGAAAAATCATTCCTCTGTGGTTGGGGAGAATGCACTCAAACTAGGTATAGTTCAAATTGGAAATAACCCTTCCTCTAAAACCTATGTAAATCTCAAAAAAAAATTCTGTGATTCCGTTGGTATTTCAGTAGCTATCCTGTCAATTGATGACAACCTCTTGGATGTGGCTATAATAGACCAAGTGAGAGATTTTTTTGCGGATCCCAGTGTATTAAGTGGGATTGTTCAGCTCCCTTTACCAAGAAAAAGCCTTGAGCCTGTTTTAGGTGTAATACCTGTTGAAAAAGATTTGGATTTATTGTCTCCAGAGAGTAAACGGCGTTTTTATGCGGGAGATTTTAGTAGGCTTCCTCCTACGGTTAGAGCTTTTGATTATTTTTTGGAACACACGGAACTAGATCAAGAACAGCCCACAATTGGAGTGGTAGGATACGGTGAACTTGTAGGAAGACCACTTTCTCATTATTGTAGTGTTTCTGGATATTGCACAGAAGTAATAGGTTATTACAAAAACCAAACCAAGCTTGATTATCAGGTTTTGGTCTTGAGTGCTGGAATCCCGCTGTTAGTGGATCCGCAGAATTTGGCGAAAGGTACTTCGGTAGTGGATTTTGGATATTCAAAAATAGGGAACAAAACAGTAGGGGATTTAGATATGAGTAAGAACCTTGATCATCTGAGATTTATCTCTCCTTCGGTAGGGGGGATGGGTCCTTTGGTAGTTAGATTTTTGATAATGAATTTCCTTGGAATCTAAGTTTCTCCCTAAACCTAAACTAAACCTAAAAAGATGGTACAAAAAAGCGGGTTTTAACCCGCCTTCTTGTTAATTTATCTTAAAAAGTAAATTATGCTTTAGGTCTTGCTATATCAACCTTCAATGCTCTTCCCTCTACCTCTTTTCCATCCATAGCTTCTTTGGCAGCTTTAGCTTCTGCTTCGCTTGACATTTCTACAAACCCAAAACCTTTGCTTCGGCCTGAATCTCGATCCATGATAACGGATGCAGAAACAACATTTCCAAAAGGAGCAAAAAGCCCTCTTAGAGTGTCATCTCTTGTAGAGTAGGGAAGATTTCCTATATACAATTTCACTTATTATTCACCGCCTTTATTATTCCATTTCGTTATTTCAGGGGACATTTTGAGTGAGTATCTCTGATTAAACTTACAGGAAGTGCGTTATTTGCACTCTAACTTCGTACATTAGGAGTGAGTGTAACAGGTTTTTATGTTTTTGTCACTTTTTCATTTTTAATTTTTTGCGTTTTACTATGTGAGATGTGGCAGGGGCGGAGGGAATTGAACCCCCAGTCTCGGATTTGGAGTCCGATGGTTTACCGTTAACCGACGCCCCTATAAATTTTCTTAAAAGCTTTGTATGGAGCCCACTTGCAGAATTGAACTGCAGACCTACTCCTTACCATGGAGTTGCTCTACCAACTGAGCTAAGTGGGCAATACAATAATGGTGCCGGGAGCAGGATTCGAACCTACGTAGGCATAAAGCCGACTGTTTTACAGACAGTTCCGTTTGACCGCTTCGGTATCCCGGCGTACACACTGTTTACTCGTTGCGTAAACAATTATAGATCATGGTGGAGCCAGAGGTGGGGATCGAACCCACAACCTGACGCTTACAAAGCGCCTGCTCTACCATTGAGCTACTCTGGCTTGCTTTTTGTTTATTGTTCCCTATGTTGCGTTATTTTTTAGGTGTCGCTTAATTTTAGCAAAAATATTGTTTGTATTTCTCTTCATTCACTTTTTCTTCTTGCCCAAACTGCCTTAGGATTTTAGCATATTTTCCTGTGGGGATTTGTTCCTCTTCCTATGGGTTGCCTTTTTCTGAAGTTTTTAGTAAAATGCCTCTTATCAAATATTCGCGGGACTGCAAACCGCAACTTAATACAGAGGAGGTTGTTGAAATGTGTAATTGCCCGTTGAAAGGTACAACTGGATGTGTACCGGATACATGTGTTCGCCCTGAGGCGGATACCCCGAGGGAGCGGCATATTTTGTCTTGTGAGGTTCGAGTGGAAGAAAGTAAGCAAAAGGGGAAGAAAGAAAAGAAAAAGGAGCGGTAAGTTCCCCCAGCAGCGGGTACGCAAAAGCCACGAGAGAGATCTAATCTCGTTGGAATTTGCGTACCCGCCCCTCCAACCCTCCTTTAGATTTTTTGCGTACCAAAAAATTGACACCACCCATCCTTTGTGCTTAAATCCCCATGTTATGTCCAAAATATGCGATATATGCCAAAAAACATATAATAAAGGAAATCTTGTCCCCAGAGGAATAGGAAA
>Ga0116188_1004148_pt1 | contig 10390 bp, 7 predicted proteins | sample AD_JPNTR2_MetaG_FD_89807 | JGI IMG/M metagenome (GOLD analysis project Ga0116188, IMG submission 89807) | Active sludge microbial communities of municipal wastewater-treating anaerobic digesters from Japan - AD_JPNTR2_MetaG | ecosystem: Engineered > Bioreactor > Anaerobic > Digestate | place...
GAGCGCCACTGCGGCGAAATTGAGCGCCGGTGGCACGAGCAGCAGCGGCGTCGTCTGCCACTGCTCAGGTGTGAGCTGCGCGGCGTCGGCCAGCGCCACGGCCTGCGGCGCGAACGGCGCCTCAAGGTCGAGCTGCGCGGGAATCTCGCGCACCTCGGCGATGGCAGCGCCGGTGAGGGCTTCTAGCTGGGAGAGCTGGTCGGGGGTCAGGGGGTGGGAGTAGTTGAGGATGAGCATTTACACTCTCCAATAAGTTGGTTTTTCAGCTTCTTTCCGTAATACTGCTTTGATATTGGTCAGCTGATCACCCGTCACAACCACAATTTCGCGATCCTTGGCTTGTTGGAGGAAGGTTTGATAGCTTTGTCCTTCGTTTGAAGACATATCTGTGGGGGCAAAAACATTGGTTATGAACAAGCGTGAACAATAACGACCGCCTATCAAGCTACTAACCGCACGCAGTTCATCGAGATGTCGGGTATTAAAAGGTTTGTTCTCCGTTTTACATGAACAATGGAGCATTTGCCCAAGGTACAAACATGCTACATCCATCTCTTTACGCGCTCCACTCAGTCCTGGTATTTCCAGACTCATCTCACAATCACTAAACACTCCTTCGTTTCTGAGCTGTTCGGCCTGCTCATACACATAAACTTCCAACCAAGTACCGTTGATAAATTGCCAGTCTTGATTATTGGCAATCGTGTAACGAATTTCGTTAGATGACCTCTGGAGTCCAGAAATCAGCCCAAACTGTTGTAAGCTCTCGAACAATTCCCACTGCTCTTGTGATAGATCATTTTTGAGCTTCAAAGCATGGGTGCCTTTTTTACCTCCTCCATTTGTGCGTAATAATACCATCATCTCTGCTGTAGCAATCCCTGCACAAGCCAGATGGTCTGCAATGCATAGTGCTTGAGATTGAGATATTGAGAGAGTCTTGAAATCAAAAGTTCTGACAGGAGAACGTTGAAAGAAATTCAAATACTTTGTGATATTCAGGGTAAAAGGAACGGGTTCCTCGTTGAATTGGGTCATGTTTAGAAAACGCGCATGTGAAGTATCTACATAGATAGCTTTGCAGTCATGTTTTTTTGCGGTTTGATAGGCTGCAATGCCCATCACCTTTGTGCCACCGGTAACATTGAAAATGACTTCAGCATTGATATAACGCGCAAGAATTTGTTCGCAGGCATTCAGAGTAGCATTAAAGTCATAAGCATCGACTAGAAACTCCGGTTGTCGTGAAAGGCCAAAAGATGGAAGCACATCCAACACATCTTGATATTTCTGCTTCTCGTCTTGCGAGACGATGCATTCAATAACATTGGGATCATATCCCAAAACTCCAATGAAATTGGGCGTGAGTCGCCCCCCTATTAGTAACACCATCACTCTTTTGGCTGTCATGTTGTTCACCTTACTTTGATTCAAAAGATCACAGCGTAGTCTTTTGACCTTTCTGATAATCGGCCATTGCTTATCGCTTTATACTCTTCGACACAACACTTGCCAGATTCTACCGATCTGCTTCAGACCAATGACTTCGCACACCACCTTATCACCCTCGGTGTATTTCTTGCTACTGGGGTTGTTTTCGGGGGCGATGTAGGCCGCTGCTACCGTATCATCCAGGCCGGGGATGAACAGCTCCAACGCACGGCCTTCCTGATTGAAGACTTCACCTCTGAATCGGTCGCCGATTTTGGGGATAGATTCGAATCTTTCTATCAGCGGCTGGGAAGCAGGTTTCGCTGCCGGGATGACTGGGGTTTGAACCTCTACCTGGGCCACTAGAGCAGGTGCGGCCTCTTCTATGACTTGTGGTCGCCAATTGGGTTCCGGGATTTCTTCTCCATCTTCTGTCACCGTCACCAGGAGCCAGCCCAGCGGGAGAGCAGGGATTTCGGCTGTGACTTCTCCCTGCGCGTTGCGCTGATATGCCATCACGATGCGGCGGCTGATGGGAAAATCCTGCACGTTGTGAACTTGGTGACCGCGCGCCACATCGTAGCCGCCTTGATTTCTGGGTTTCAAGATGGAGCGCATGAACCCTTCGTCACGCTTCAAGCGTGAGCCAAAGGTCTTTTGCTCCCAACCGCCGCCCCAGCCGAGTTGCAGGAAAAAGGCATTTTGAGCAAGCGGATACTCCAACATGCTTTGATAGTGCGCGGCGACGTTTTTGCCATTGGTCAGTCCTTTTGCCCAGGTCAGTTCGCGCTGAATGACATGCCGTCCATACTGGCGGGCGACTTCGGCAAAGTTGAGCAAAGCATCGCTGTTGGGCAGGTACAATTCGCGCGCCTTCGCCCACTGCGAAAAGAGAACCGTATCCAGTTTGAGTTCAGTCTCGATGACTGTATCGCGGCGAATGGCTTCCACCTCCACCGGCGAGCCGGGTTTGCCGCGCTGGGTCAGCACGCGCACATTGGCGAGCATCAGCGCGGCAGGACCCAGCGGTTGACTATCGCTGATTTGCAGAGCGCGCAGCAGATCGTGGTTGGGATTCTTGCCAAACAAATCGCGTTCATAACCCGAAGCGGCAAATTTAGGGCTTCCACCCAATCGGGAAACTTCCGGGCGTAGCCCTTTCTTCTCCCACAAATGCCAGCCGAGCACCGTGCGCAGCGCGCCTTTGATAGTCGTGCCAGGCAGGTAGGGATGGTCGAAGACATCCTTGATTTGTTCACGCAGCATCGCCCCTTCAGCGAATGATTTTGGCGTGCCTTTCAGAATATAGCGGAAGTAGGGGCTGCCTTCCGTGAAGTCTTCCGGTCTGAGCAACTCTGCCGGCTTGACGCGCGCCAACATTTGAGCCACGCGCGGGTCTTCCACGTCCTGCGCTTCGAGCAGGGCGTTTTCGTTGATGCGCCAGGTGCGCCCGCCGTGAACGGCATAGTCGTAATCTCGCAGCATCTCGCGCCCGTTGCCAATGTGCAGGGGCGTGATAACGGTGATTTTCAGGCGGTAGGTTTTGAAGTCGTATTCACTCATGCGTCACCTTCCATTTCCAATCCAGCGCCACGGCAAAGCCGGGGCGATAGACGGGATGTTCAATCGTCTCGCCGCTTTTGGCGTCGTATTCCGGGCGCACATCCACCGCCTCACCCTGCGGGTTGCCCGCAATCAGGCTGCCTTCCGCCGCCAGCCACAGACGTTTGCGACGTTGGGCGGCGCTTTCGGGCGCGCGCAGCCAGCCTTCCACCGCTTCCAGTTTGTAAGCCGATGCTTTCAGCAGGGCAATTTCGTCTTTCCTGGGATGCCAGCGGCTGAGCAGGTAGGCGTAGGGCTGCTGGTCGGCAAAGGCGAGCGCGCCGCGCTGCTCGTGCGTGAAATGCCCATAGCCCGCCGTACGCTCCCCCCCTAAGCCCGCATCGCCCAACGCCGTGAGCAGTTCCGACAAACTGGAAGTTTGTCCTACCGCGCCAAACCATAAGCCGCAGCCTTCGTTGAACAGGATGCGCTCCGACTGGAACAGGTTGGACGCCGAACTAATCCGGTCTACCGTCACGCGCGGGGCGGTTTGTTTTTCAAATACCTTCTGCCGCATGACGGCTTCAATGGGGCGCTTTTTTTTCTGCTCTATGCCATTGATTTTCTCGATGTAAAACCACATATTTTCTGGCAATTGGTGCATTTCGTCTTCGGTCAGCCAAAACGCGCCGCCCTGCACTGAAAATTGGCACGCCCACTCGCCTTCGCCATCGCGTTTAAGCTCATCATCCAGAGTTTCGCCTGTGCGGGCGCGCTCCAGCAATCTTTCGGAAAGATAGCGAATTTTTTTGATGTTCTTGCCCGCGCCAAAATCCCTGATTCTGTTGGGGCTGAATAAGGGGCGCAAATCCACCGGCTTGGGGTAAAAACGCACCACGCCTGCAAACGGGAAAGCCGACGTGACCTTGAAAGCAGGCGCGCCCGCTTCGGACAGGATTTCTCTCACATCCCGCCCCAAGTGTCGCCAGGTATCGAGCAAGGCGGCGAAGAGCGTATCAGAGGGCACAGTCTCCCGCGAATCTTCCACGCTTTCCACCCCGCCCGCGCCGATGTGCAGCCCGCGCGGAAAGGTGAGATGATAAAGAATTATTTGGGGCATAGTCGCTCCTTGTGTAACGCGAGTTAGAAACTTGTGCTAAGAGTTTATCCAGCAAATTAGAGATTTGGCCTACAAAACGATCTTCTTTTTCAAATCGCTGAAACCCTTCGCAAAGTCTGCCAGCGAGGGGAAGGGTTGCTCGTGCAGGGCTGCCGCCGGTTTTGCAGGGTCCTTGCGGAAGGAAACGCGGATGTTGGTGAACGCCACCTTGCCGCTGCCGCGCGACCCCAGCCCGCCGATGTAGTCATCCTCGACCAGTTGCATCGCTTCGAGCAGCACGTCCAGCCGCTCCAGGTCTTTTTGCGCCGAGCAGCCTTCACCTTCGTACAGGCTGAAGACCATTTCGGCGTGGTCGAAAATCGCCCCGGCTGGCACGCGCTCCATTTGGCGTGGGTTGGCGGCGCTGGTCACACGGTCAATCGAGACTTCGGTCTTGACTTCGGTGTAGGGCAGGTCGGTTTGGGCATTTTCCAGTTTTTTGGCGCTCTCTTCGCTCAAAAAGGTATCGCGTACTACCAATCGGGTAGGAGCGGAGAAATCTCGTTCACCTGGCACGCCGAACACTTGACACACGTCGCAGGCTTGATACTCTTGCTTGCCACGTGGGTCATCTTTTTTGTACTCAGCCCCGCACGAGTGGATATACCCTTGCCCGATGCGTTGATTTTGCTTCAAGCCTTTGTACTTCTCCAGCAAACTGCGCATCTTCCCCTTGAGCGATGAACCTGGGATGTAAGGGCGATTGGTCAGCCGGTCGCGGATGACGGTTTTATCCACCCCGCCGATTTCCACTCCGGTGTCCGAGCCGCCGATGTGCAAGCCGGTCACAGCTTCAATGTCAAAGGTGATAAAAACGCGCCCTTTGAGTGTAATTGTGCGTTCTTGAGACATGGGAACCTCCATAGGATTTTTGTTGTTGATTTTTGGATCTGAGATTGAGCAATTGGCGATTAGTTACCGCCATAGTATTTGTGATAGGCAAGAATGGCTTCGAAAAACTCGACAAAGTTTTTGAAGTACGCTTTTTGCGTGGGTTCATCCTTCGCTTTCAACACTTCATCCAGCGCCGGGTTAAGAACATCTGCAAGCATTTTGACACCCTGCCCCGGCGCACGGCGGACACGGTAGGCGATTTTCGGTTTCAGCAAATACAAGCGTCGCCAGGCTTTTTTATGCTCAATGCTCATCTGCCCCTGAATCTGGCGCACTTCACCAAACAGAGCGCGGATTTGGGCGGTTGTGAGCGGACGCGCCAACTCGTTGCCAAGTATATCGGCGTATTTCACAATCAAATCTGCCCGCTCAGGGTTGGTGATGATTTGCTGAATGTCTTGTGCAGAAATATTAGCCATTGGAACCTCCTTGAGTTTGTAAAATGGTGGAAAGAAAATCTCCGGTTAAGTCGTAGTAAAAACTTTCAATTTCGGCGCGATAAGCCTCCTCCCAGCGACGCATATAGCGCAGAGCATCAGCCCCAAAGCCGCCTTCGATGTCGCCTTGCACTTGTTTGGCGGCAGAATACACTTGCGCGGACGGGATGGTAAAGCGAATGTGTTCCCATTCATTGTTGTCGTCCAGCACGCCCATTTCCAAAACCCAGCGCAAGCCTTTCTCCGTGAACAGTCGCCGGGCGTGGTTGCGCTGCACGTAAGCCGGGCAAGCGTTCATCCGGGTTGCTGCCAGTTGATAGGTGCCGCATTGCAATCGTTTGATATTTTGTCTGCCCCTATCTTCTTCGCGCTTCCAGAATGCCCTGTACACCCGTTCCAGCAAGCGGGGCAGAGTATCCACAAATTCTTCTTCGCGCTTGTCGTCGCTTTTCGTAGGCTCTGGCGTAACTGGATGTTCCACTTCCAGTGAAACATCCTCTGGCAGGGCAGCAGAAATGGCTTCAGGATTGTTCTCACTGGCTTCTCGCGGTTCACCAGCGTTGATGTTCTCTTCGCTCTGAACCGGTGAATTTTCTGGCGGCGGTTGCACGTCGCTGACTTTACGTTGAATACCAACCGTCGCAAGAGCAGTGTTGAGATACACCGGTACGCTTAACAACTGGCGGGCATCTTCCCAAATCTTGTAGGATTCGATGAAGGCATAAATCTCCTGGTCGTTCTGGTCGGTGCGGTATGCCATCAAAAAGTCTTCGACTTGCTTTTCATCCAGTGGCGCAATCTCGACCATTTGGGCTTGTTCGTTTTGCAACGGCAGTCCCGGTCGCGTGCTCAAAATCACCCGCAGGCGCGGGTAGGTTTGCATAAACTCTGTGAGAACCCTCAAAAATTCGCGACGCTGCTCGTGCGCGCCGATTTCATCCAGCCCATCCAGCACAATCAGCCAATGCAAGCGGGGATTTTCAAACAGCCTCTCCGGCCGACTCGGTCTTCGCCCGTTTTGGTTATCCTGCCAGAGCGGAGCCAGCAAATTGCACAGTGTTCTGGTAAAGTGCGCGCTATCTGTCCTGGGGCTACGAGTCAAGTCTCGCAACCGGTAGAAAACCGGAATGAACCCGCCGGGCGGAGTGAACTGTTCTAATCGTTGCGCGTCGCGCGCCTCTTGTTCGCCATTTTGCGCGAGTGAATTTGTCAGTCGCTGCAAGAACAGGCTCTTGCCGCAACCTGCCGCGCCCTGCAAGATGAGCCAGCGTTCATCGTCTTGCGCCAAAAAGTCAACCACGATTTCTGCGATGGGAATGCCTTTGTAATCGCGCAATTCCTGATACGCTGATTCTTCCGGCGCGTCTGCGGTGAGTTTTAGCATCTCGCGCTGGACTTGTTCAAAGTACCGCTGCCAGATGGAAGGCAGGACGTATGGCACTTCGGCATAAGAATAACGCAGGCGGTCATCATTGGGCGCTAAATCTTTTGGCTTGATTTCTTGTTTACTTTCGCCAAATCTTAACCAGCATTGATCTGGTCGCAGATAAGTCTCCCGTCCGCTGCGAAATTCTTGAGACACCCGAAAAGGCTCGGTTGTCAGCGGGTGAATCAGAACGTAGCCAACAATTTTTTCGTTGAATCTGTCGAATTTAATGTCTGGCGAAAGCAGCGGGTGGATATACTGGCAAATAATGCTCGTCAATTCACGCTTTATCACTCCGATTGCCTGCTCTTCAGTTCTCCCTTGCCGAATTTGCCGCTCAAACATTTCGCCAATTCCGCAAATGTCATTAGGTGTTCCATCAGCCCCATCTCGAACACCTAATATCAAGTATGCGGGTTTTCCCAACATGCGCGCCGTATTTGCCAATGCAATCACATCCCGAACCAATTCGGCTTTTTTGTCATCTCGCCAGTATTCCACCAACGCTTTTCGGTCTCGCAAAAGCGTTTCTTCGTACTGGTCTGGCTGGGTGAACAAGTCGAAATTGAAGTCAGGCATACTCAATCTCGCTTACGGTCTTCCAACTCTGCCCATCTTGCCGCCACGCCAACCCATTCCAGACGAGCGTAATCGGGCTGTTCTTCTTCACCAGGCGAAACGTGAAAATTACGAGTCAGGCGTTGTTCATCTGTATCTCGATTTTCAGACGTTTCTTTGCCAAACGTCCTCCTCAACAAATACACAATCCGCCAGTTCCAGGGACCGTACAGAGTTTGTGGTCTGCCCTGCTGCTTGCGGTCTTTGCCCTTTTCGCGGCGGTCTTCTTCTGCCCGCGCGTACAGGTCATAATTCATCAACAGTTTGCGAATAACGGCAGTACGTTTGCTTTTATCCAGGGCAATAAGTCGCTGTTTCAAGTCGCGGGCATTGGCAAATTCACTCCATGGCAGGGGCTGTCCCAGGAAAGCAAAGACGTTTTTCTTGTGACTCGTGCCCTGCTTATCCCACCATGTTAGCCCTTTGGCGGCTTTTTCGGCTTCTTCGGCATCCCTGGCAGCTTTGGCAAGCGGGTATTTTTCCGTCACCAATACCATTCCGCCACTGATGTGAATGCCGGGGTGCCCACCGGTGTACCGCTTCAAGTCTTCGTTCACCTGCCAGGCAAATTCCACCAATTCATCCCACGAGCCGACAAAGAACAGATCATCGCCGCCGGAGTAGATGGCATAGAGCGCATCGCCATATAATGGGGTATCTTTGTCTTGTTGGCGACGTTTCGCATCTGCTTTACGGCGCTTTTCGTTGAATTGTCGGGCAATCTCACCCACCCAACCTTCAAAAAACAGGCTGATGGTAAAACTGAGCGAGGCAATACGCGAGAGTGTCGCATCATTGCCCAGCCCCTCGGCAAAGAGTTTTCCCAGGTTGTCCACATCAGCGCGGAAGACGCCCAGGCGGGGAATGCCTTGTGATTGGTGCGCCATTGCCCCAAAGGGTTTGACAGGATTGACAGAATCCAGGTCGGGCAGGTCATCTACTTTGCCCTGCAATTGCACAATCTCCTCGCGGCTGACGATGGGCGTGACATTCACCAGCAGGCGACGTACCAGCACTTTGCCGCCAGCCTTTGCCTGCGCTGGCTCAAAAGCATTGTCACTCAGCGCCCAAATGCGGCTGGAAGCCTGAACCTTCTCAAAAGTCTCGCCGACCTCAACGTCAAAGCCCAACTCCTGCAGCACAGCTTCATAGGTTCCGGGAATTTCTTCGCCGGTCAGGGGCTGCGTTTCTGCGGGGGTAGATAGATTCCAGCCAATAAATTGCGCTCTGCGCAGTTCTTCACCCAACTTTTCGTAAGATAAACAAGTCGGGCATTTGCGCACACCTTCATCATCGCTGCCCTTTTTGACTTTCTTCGTCTGCGGGTGTTCACGCCCGCAGACCTGGCACTGCTTATCTTCATTACCGCCATGTCCCTGCGGCGTGAACAGAGCCGCCAATTCTTCCAGCTCCAACTCAGCAAAGCGTTGGTTTTTGACGACCGCCACCGCGCGCGCCAACTCGCCCCACTTTTCACTCAGGGGATGTTTGCCGCTCGGCGGGCGCATAAAGTCTTTTGCCGCCAACGGAATCCCTGCCAGCGCGACATACAAATCGCCTTGATGGTATTTGTAGAGAATCCGGCTCAACTTCTGGCGCACTCCTTTCAGTCTGGCCTCGTCGCTTGCCCGCGCCAGGATGTAAAAATTCCCGCCGCCGCCGTAAATCAGATTAGTGTAGGGTAGCCCCAACTCGCGCAGCACAAACCGCGCCGCCGCTTCGGTCAGCAGTTGCAGGTAAAACGAACGCCCGCGCAGGGCAGGAGTCGCGCCCTTGTTAGTGATGGTATAGATAAAATCCTGCACGCCTGAAATGTCGCCGCCGACCAGCAAAGCAATGTCTTCCTTGCTCTGTTCCGGGGCATTGGCAAGCCGCTCCAAGCGTTCTTTGGGGAATTCGTCTTCATCCGCCATCACCGCCGCCAGCGCTGCCGTCATCCTGCTATGGTCGTAGAGACTCACGTCAGGGCGCGGGCGGTAGTAGGCCGAGGGCATGCACCAACTATAACGTTGGAGTAAAGCAAGCATTGCCTCCAGATACGCTTCCAGGTCGGTGAGCGCACGCAATGCCCCGGCATCCTTTTTGAAATCTTCCCAGAGTTTCTCGTAAATGCCCCATACGTCCTCCTCTGGCAAAGCCACCTCAGGGAAAATAACGGTTTCTTTCAATGCCAGCGGTTGGAGCGGAAAGAAACGCCAGTTCTTGCTTTGATCTTTCCAGCATATCTTATCGGCTTCCAACACGCTGAAAATTGAAAGCAACTGACGCGGCTGGACAGCGCGGTCATCTTTCCCATCCGGCGGGTCGGCGCGTTCGCCTGCCGAAAGCACATCGGCGGCTTTCACTACCCAATCCAGGTGGCTTTGTGGCACATGATGGTTGGCAGCCGGCAGGCGCACATCATCGCCAAACGGCAAAATCTCTTTTAAGAAATCTGCCGTCAGCATAGCGTGATAGCGTCCATACATTTGGGCCGCGTCCTTGCTTTCCAACGTTCCGCGTTCTGCGCCTCTCTGCGCAAACTTCCCCACATCATGCAACAACCCCGCCAGCGCGGCCAGATACACCTGCTCTCTTTCGTCCATCTGCGCCTCCTGATTCGCGAATCGTAAGTCCGCATCCAGTATCCAGTATACCCCGTTTCCTCTTCCCGCGCATCAGAGAAACCTCTGAATTTTTCTCAGAAGTACCTCTGATGCATGCCCGCGCATTCTGTGTTACAATCCCCAAAAGTGAAGCTGTTGGGGACCGTCGCCTCAGCGCTGAGGACTCCATCCCCAGCCGATGGGCCGCAGCCGATCTTCAGCCCGGGACCGAATTTCTCGACGTTAGCGTGTGCAGGGTTAGGGACTTCATCCCCGGCCCGCGCATCGCCACCGATCA
>Ga0116188_1004150_pt1 | contig 10388 bp, 9 predicted proteins | sample AD_JPNTR2_MetaG_FD_89807 | JGI IMG/M metagenome (GOLD analysis project Ga0116188, IMG submission 89807) | Active sludge microbial communities of municipal wastewater-treating anaerobic digesters from Japan - AD_JPNTR2_MetaG | ecosystem: Engineered > Bioreactor > Anaerobic > Digestate | place...
GTAGCCCGCGACTGTCTCTGGTCCTCTTTAGGATCCACCCCCATTCTAGTGAGATTAGTATTACTAGAAAAAATAGGGTGTAAATCAGTTCAAGTTCGCAGAAGGGTAGCAGAGGCATTGCGAATCTGAACAGGATGAACTCATGAATGGGGTTTCTCCCCATTAGGAGGTACCCTCCGAGTCGATGAAAAGCTAAGATGTTGAGGAATATATAAAGTGCTCGCTCTACATCCCCCTGCCAGAAGGCGGGGAATTCGAGCACTTCCCTCACCTTCCCAAGAACTTCTTTTGGGGTGATCTTAGTCATTATGTACCTCCACAATCTCCCCGAACTTTGCCATTAAAGCCGCTATTTGACCCCCTGAGGTTTCCACTGCCTGCAGGGTGGTCAACACATTTGCGGCTTGGTGCGGGGTCAAGCCCGCATTTTGAAGTACCCTCATAGCCTCCTCTACGCCTTCTGCACGGAGTTTTTGCACTGCCCTGTGGGATAGGACTCGTGCATCCGTGTCTTTCATATCAATACTCTTGACGAGTATTCGCACTCTAGGGTGCACTGGCACCTCGCGTAGGTCAAGGTTTTTTGAAGGGGCTCTCGTAATTTCGACTATTCTCGCCTTGACCTCTGCGAGGGGCATACTTCCAATAGACTCCATGAGCCAGGATTTTACCTCGTCCCTGACCCGAGCTCCGACCTTTTCCTCCCCCCACTGTTTGTAGGTTTGGAATTGGTCTCCTTCGAGTGGCGGCCGCCACCAAATAGAACCTGATACATCAATTTCGAATCCTCCCAGAGTCGCTACCTCCTCCAGGTGGAATTCAACCTCTCGTTCTTCGTTTCTCTTGAGGAGTTCCCTTCTGGTTGCCCAGAAGACTCCCACAAAAATTATTACCATCCCAAGGATTAGAAACCATGGGATGTCCATCAGCGCGTTTCCGCCCATTAGTCACCCCCTTCCGCGTCATCATCCTTGACGACTTGCCAAAGAATGATTCCTACGATCGTCAAAATGATGGCGAGAGGTATTGGCTCGGCCAGACTCCCTATGAACAGGGAAATCTTGGCCAGGTCGATAAGGATTCGATTTGAAGTCCATTGGGTTATTGTTCCAATGGACACAACACCAAAAGACCCTGCCACGGCTAAAACCCCCATCAGCACCGCCCCCACCATTATAACTCCCTCGGCGATACTGATGATTGGCTTGAAGATGGTTTTTTCAAACCACCTCTTCTGGCTTGCCGCTAAGGCCAACAATCCTGCAATTCCCAGGGGGATGATAAATTTCCCCAGGGCATTTTCAACACTTCCTAAGGAGAGAACATATATAACGGTTCCCCCCAATAGAAGTAAGCCCCCCCAGAATGGGAGCGCTTTTTTGTTGAAAATGCCACCTAAGATTTTCCCTCCATTCTCCTTCACCCATTCGGGATCCCGGAGAATCTGGACTGCCCCAACAACGACAACAATGCCGATTACCCCCAGGAGGATGGGTACTAAAAGATTGGGAATTGTTGTTGACAAGGTCCGGGCACCCTCGGTTAACGCTGTGGATTTCTGGGGATCCGTAAACAGGCTCAAGAACCCGTTCACGCCCCACAACAAGACTGTATTGAAGGTGCCGGTCACGGCCAGCACTTCTGCAGGTATGTCAAAAAACTTCGCCCCTGCAGTGATGGGGTAGTGCAAAAGTCCTATAAGGACAATTGCCAATAAGGCGTACCACACAATTGATGCCAGGCTTTTCAAACTCATTCCTTACCTCCTACTTGTGATTTAAAAGAGCTTGGGTAGATGGCTGGAGTGTATCAAAACAAAATCCCATAGTCAAGTTTAAGAGAAATAGGGGACTGTATGTGTATAATACCTGACTGCCCAATAAATATATAGTGTGGAATTGTTTCGGGGATCTATTGCTTAACTATCACAATGGTTGTCAGATGTTAAGGTTAGTACGCAACCTATTGGTGGACCGTGGGGGATTTGAACCCCCGACCCCTACGCTGCCAGCGTAGTGCTCTAGCCAACTGAGCTAACGGCCCATATTTGGTTCGGAACACGGGCTATTATATACTACTTGCCAGTTTTCTATACATCCTTCGCGTTAGCTAAGGTTGTTTGTCATCCTCGCTTTATCCAAAGCGACTTTCTCTCAAAATTTATTCCCTTTGCATATTTTGTTGGTTGTTTCTCATGTCCTCATTCACTATGCCGTTGCTCTCCTCCACCTGATTTTCTAGTTCACTTTGGCTTTGTGTAGTACCTTCTCCTTGTAAAGGACTTACAAAATTTTCCCTTTCTCCTTCAACTATCAAAGGTTCTTGATCTGGCAATATTTCTCCTTCGCTTTTTTCAGCTACCTCAGCTTGATTTGCCAATTCTTCTACTGTTGGTTTTTGTTGTGTGCTTCCTAAATCCGCTAATTTTTTGTCCAAGTCTGCCATTTCTTGTTGTACTTTTTCAGCGTCTTCGGAATTTGTTTGAACTAAGCTTAAGGTTAATTCTAGTGCTCTTTTTGCTGTGGCAAAATCCTCCAAATTTTTAGCCGCCTGTGCAAAGTTGTAATAGGCGTTTGCATAGTCTGCTTTTAAGTTAATGGCTTGTCTGAATAGGGAAGCGGCTGTGGCAAAATCACCTTTGGCATAGTAAATTCCCCCTAATTCAAGTCTTAATCTTGGGTTTGTTGGGTCTAGTTTAATTGCGGATTCCATTGCCCTTATTGCCCATTGATCTGCGTCTTGAGTCTCATCTCTAATTGCTCTATATATGCTTGCCTGTATTTCCCAGTTGATGGGATTTAATGGATTTATTGATTCTGCAGAGGCCTTTGTTGCGCTAATGGCTGTAGCTACAAGGTTTTGTACCGTTTGGGTATCGGATTCACTCAGATTTTCCTGTCCTGCAAGGTTTATGGCAATTGCAAGGTTAGTCTGCGCAAATGTATTATAGTAGTTGCTTCTATGAGGATTATGTTTGATTGCTTTTGTTTGAAATTCGTAACTTTTACTCGCATCGGTTGTTAATGCTTCTACGGCTTGTTGCATATAATATTCGGAGGGGTAGACCTTATATATTGTTATAAAAGCAAGTGTTGCTAGAGCAAATAATGGAAGGGCAATTACGCCAGTTAGAAAACCTTCGGTTTCGTTTTTCCCAGAGAGAGTTGTAATTGTTTCTTTTTCATTTGAGGCCTTAAAAGAAAGGAATTTTTGTTCTTTACTTAATTCTATTGACCCCATTATCCCGATCATTAATGTAAGCCCAAATCCTAAGGGAACAGTAGCGTGGGTTAGGAAAAGCGTAATACCCATGAGTGCCGACATAATTGCAACAACTCTTTCCAAATCGTCTTTTGTGTAGGTATGCATAATTGTTTTAGTAACTTTTATTCCAAAATAAGTGCCTACTACAATCCCTAAAATTCCCAACGAGCTTATGACAAGTAGTACCTCACTTTGAGGCTTATCAAATCTAAGATTCCAGTTTTCGTTTTGGTTCATAGAAATTGATCTGTATCTTGGATAGTTTAGGTAAAAAGTGGAAGGGCCTGTCCCTGCAATAGGGAAGTCTCTCATAGTGGATATGGCTATATTCCATGACTCCTTAAAAGAGAGTTGCGCCTCTTTTGGGTATGAGTGTCTCATTATTACACTTCTTGTCGCTGGGATTGTTGTAATCCCCAAGATGACGGTGGCTATAATTCCCACCAATAAACCGTTTAATCGGTTTTCTTTAATTTTTGTTGTCCCAAAGGATGCTCCTAAAAGTACTATACCTAGCCCTAATAAGGCCCAAACTTTTAGGTTATCGTAGGCTACGATGTAGAAAAAGTTTGGTATAAAAGACAAAACTGCCATTGCTTTTATAGCTCTATTTTCTTGGGTTGTTTGAACATACAGTGAAAAAACTATTGCCAGTGCGCTCAGAATTCCTAATGTGATCAAAGAACCCGTAGGGTTAAAGTTGCTATCCGTTCCAGGTATTAATAACACACCGAAAAAACTTAAGGAAGCTATAAGACTTGATAGGGAAGTACCTGCTAAAAATGACATGAGAATATTTTTGATCTCGTGTTTTTCTTTTATAAAGGTGCTGATGATTATATAAAGGATGCCTAATGTTATGTTTGCATTTAAACTGGGAAACCACCTTCCCGAGGCGCCAAATATACTGGATGTTTTATCAATGGAAAATACTGTGGAAACAATTACAGAGATCATTAGGAGAACTCCAGGCGTAAGTAAGCTTGTTTTTGCAATCTCAAGTTTCTTCTCTGCTATAACCTTAATTCCCCAAATTATAAGCATTATTCCCGTTAGGCCTGTTGCAAGGTAAATTTTATTAAACTCAAAAGGTTCTAATGTTATGGGAAGAAAAAAAACTGGTATTAAGAACGCTAATAGATAAAGTATGACTTTTATCATTGAATTGTACTTATTATTTTTGGGCATAAAGAAAGTATGTATGGTTTCTGTTAAATGTCAAGGAGTAAGAAAAATCTAATTTCCCATTATGGGAAAATAAAGCTTTCTGGTTTCCCTAGAGGCATTAAGTCATTTCTGTTTTTCCCAATTTTTATAATGCCTATTTCATTGATGGTCAACACCAAAAGGATGAAAGCTCCCAGTATAATTAATGCAATTTTTTTATTTTTTTTCGTTAAGTATTTGTTTTTTATATTCTCCAGTTTCTCAATCTTTATAACTTCTTCTGTTATTTTTTCTTTGGAAAGTCCCTTTTTTCTAAGTTCTTCTATGTATCTGAGTCTATTAATTACCCACCAAGGATAATGTCCTTTAACATCCCTTCCTTTTCTTTGCATATGTGGTATCCACCCCATTTTAGTATAGTATCTAAGTCTGTTATAAGGTTCTCCCTTCCCAAAGTTTATGCCTAATTCTTGCGCTTTTTTTATAAGTTCCTCCGCTGAGATAAGTTTATCCTCAGGAATTTGTTCGTTTATAGTATTTTCTCTTGTTTTGCTGGATTCTTTGTTGCTTTCTCGGATATTTAAGTCTTTTCTCATAGCTAAATTATACATTCAAAAAGCTATTTTAAATAGAATACAAATTGTTCCAATTTGTATTTTTTAATACTAAGCTCTCTTTATGGAAACTTTGGAGACGACTTTTTTAGATAAGGAAGATATCGAGATAATATCCTTGGATAAAGATTCTCAAGATTATCCTTTATTGCTAAAAGATTTAAAGGATTATCCCCAAAAGTTGTACATAAAAACTAAAAAAGGCTCCTTTGATTCAAATATATTTAGTAGATGTTTTTCCGTTGTTGGTAGTAGAAAAATGACTGATTATGGTAAAAAGGTTACTCAATATTTTGTTGCTGACTTATGCAACATAGGGGTATGCATAGTTTCTGGTTTTATGTATGGCATTGACGCGCAGGCACATATTTCGGCACTTTCTGTAGGTGGGAAAACTATTGCTGTTATGCCCTGTGGCCATAACTACATTTGTCCTGATTTTCAACGTGGTCTACACGACAGAATTCTTGCGAATGGAGGTATCTTCCTTTCGGAATATGAGGGTGATACTGCTCCTAAAACATGGACATTTCCTCGTAGAAATAGGATAGTAGCTGCGCTTAGTTTGGCAATTCTTGTTATTGAGGCTGGTCAAAACAGTGGCTCTCTAATAACAGCCAATTATGCAAGAAAATTAGGAAGGCAGGTATTTGTAGCGCCTGGGGATATATTTAATCCTTCTATTGAGGGAAACTGGCATTTGGTATCTTTAGGTGCTACTGTGGCTCATTCTAGTTCTCTAATAAAGGAAAGGATTCTCTTATCTGCAAACTATCCCAACCAGCAAACAACCTTTAGTACTGATACTTTGGATGAGTCATATTTAAAACCTTTTCATAAAGAAAATAAGCTATCTATTTCTGGTGACCTAGAAAAAACAGAGGAGGATCTTTATTTCCTGTTAAAAAACGAACAACCCTTACTTTTGGATGAGATATACCAAAAATTTAGTGTACCCATACCTGAGATTATGACACTTTTAACTTCTCTTACAATTAAAGGTTTGGTTAATCAAAAAGGAGATGCATATTATGCTAGTTAAGATAAATTCTGCTACTCCTTACGGTTTGGAGGCTCAGGCTATTTCGGTGGAGGTAAACATTGCCAGCCGGGGACTTCCTGGATTTGACATTATTGGTCTTCCTAGCAAAACAGTAGATGAGAGTAAGCATCGCATAAAGACGGCGCTTATCAATCTAAAGATTGATTTTCCTTACAATAAAAAGATAACAGTGAATTTAGCCCCCGCAGACATACCTAAAATCGGGTCTTTTTATGATCTTCCGATAGCGGTTGGCATTATTTGTCTTTTAAAGGCAATAAATCCCCCTAGCAAGAGTCTGTTTTTTGGAGAATTGTCATTGGATGGAGATTTACGCCACACAAAAGGCGCATTCCTATTAGGTTTGTTCGCCAAGGAAGGTTTTTATGATTCTGTCTATGTTCCTATGTCAAATGCCCGGGAAGTTTCTTCCATCCCCGGAATAAAAGTTTTTCCGGTAGAAAATTTTTTTCAAGTTTACGAACATCTTTTAAATATAAGAAAGATTAAGCCCTTTCTAGGAGAAAGTTTTCAAGCGGAATTATCAACAGAGCTTAACAGTGGTAGGAAAGGGGATAGTGTAAAATTGGCTGAACCCAAGCATTTATTAGGAGATTGTAACTCATCTGCTGTGGATTTTTCCGATATAATTGGGCAAGAATCCGCAAAAAGAAGTTTGGAATTGGCTGCTGCGGGAGGACACAATTTTATAATGATGGGTCCCCCCGGAGTGGGGAAGACGCTATTATCCCAGGCTTTTTGTTCAATACTTCCGCCCCTTTCCTTAAAAGAATCCCTAGAAGTAACAAAGATATTTTCTGCGGGAGGTTATATACCTCCAAATGGGTCTTTAATAAGAGAGAGACCATTTAGAGCTCCTCATCACAGTATTTCATATGCAGGCATGGTTGGGGGAGGGACAATACCTAGACCCGGGGAGATAAGTTTGGCTCATAGAGGCGTTTTGTTTATGGATGAATTTCCGGAGTTTCCTTCCAATATTATAGAGATGTTACGTCAGCCTCTGGAATCTGGTTATATTACTATCTCTAGAGGAGTGGGTAGTTTTAAATTTCCATGCAGATTCATACTCTTGTTGGCTCTAAATCCCTGCCCTTGCGGATATTTTGGTCACTCCAAAAAAGAATGTATTTGTTCTCCGGGGCAGATTAGACGCTATAGAAAAAAGGTTTCTGGGCCAATATTGGATCGTGTGGATTTATTTACAACTTTGAGTTCCTTTGGAGAGGGGGATTATTCTTTTGAAAAAGTAAATCCATTTGTTGAGAAGAAAAATACTTCTTCTTTTGCATGTGCAGAAACTCTAACAAAAAGAGAAACATCGGGAGAGGTTAGTAAAAGAGTTATTAAAGCTAGAAAAATACAGGAGAAAAGGTTTGAAAAATTTGGAATATTTTGCAATTCCGAAATGAATAATTCTCAAACTCTTGAATTTTGTAATTTAGATTCCGCGGAAAAGACTTTTTTGGATAAAGCAGCTTCCTGTTATGGTCTTTCGGCGAGGGCGTATTTTAAAACAATAAAAATAAGCAGGACTATTGCGGATTTGGCGGGTGAAGATCGCATATTAAAGGAACATTTGGCTGAGGCGTTACAGCACAGAGTTAGAGATTTTGATTAAGTTGCTTTATTTAAGGCATCAACTTATAAATCTACTCGTAAAAATAATTCATACAATTTGAATTAGTTGAAATTTATATAATAGTTGTTGTACTATCCCAGTATGGTATCAATTACAAAAGTTTCAAAAGCCTTTTCGGATAATAACCGATTAAAAATTTTGGAATTCCTCAGCGAAGGACAGCGCAATGTCACTGATGTGGCAGAGAATCTCAAAGTAGAGGAGAACCTTGCTTCTCACCACTTGCGTGTCTTGGCTGATTTGGGATTCTTGCAAAATGATAAAAAAGGTAGACAGGTCTTTTATCGTTTAAACGAGAAGAAATTTGTTTCCCTTATAAAAGATATAAGCAAGAACCCCGCATTTAAGGAAATTCTTGAAGCGGCCTTAAACGAATAGGTTCACATAATTCCCTTTATAAGAGGATAAATTATAGATAAGTGAGGGCTTAATTTTGCTCATTGTTGTTGTGGGTAAAGTCAAGCCCTTATTTTTGCGTGGCCTTTGCGGGAAAACTGCGGTAATTGATGTGTGTTTTTCGAGTTTTCCACAATATTGTGGATAAATTTATATTTTTGCGCGTTTTAACAACTATTGCGGATAAAATGCGGGAATTGTAGTGGAATTTTGGCCGATTAATGGCCTTTGCAACTATAAGATAAAAACTGCCTGAAATTCTATTTAAAATAGAGTGTTCACCCTTTTCAGGAAACAAAAAACTTACTAAAACAAATGAATGCAAAATTTTTTATCAAAAAACCTGTATTTCACCTGTTGTTTTTTTGTCTTATTAGGGGCAATTGCCACATATACATATTTTTATAATAGGGAAGCCCTTTCGTCTTCAACGGATGAGTTGTCTCAAGAAAATACTGTTGAAACTTTAGAGAAAATAATTGTGGATGTTTCTGGAGCGGTTGAAAATCCGGGTGTTTATACATTACAAAATGGGGCTAGATTGGCAGACCTTATAAGCCTTTCTGGTGGGGTCACTTTTGAGGTTTCCCAAAAATGGTTATCAAGAAATTTAAATTTGGCAGCTATCCTAAAAGATCAGCAAAAAATCTATATTCCTTTTGAGTGGGAGGTCGTTTCATCCTTTCCTGAGTATGAATTAAAGGAATTGGCTTTGGAGTCAACTATACCTTCAACTGGTGTTTCTTCTGGAAGTTCCAATGCTCTGGAGGTTTCTGATGATGCCTCTAGTGGGGGTGCCTCGTTAGGAACAGACAATTCTAGTACTGATGCCTTAATTAACCTTAACCTTGCAACCCAAAAAGAACTAGAAACTCTTCCTAAAGTGGGAGAGGTTACTGCTAAAAAAATTATAGATTTTAGGCCTTACGCCAGCTTTGAAGATTTAAAAGAAAAAACGGGAATATACGACAGTGTTATAGAGGCTATTAGGGAGCTTGTGACTTTTTAAAAATTAAGTAAACGAATCATGAGGAAAATAAAGCCTTTTTGGTTACTAATACTACTAACCTTTATTGCAGCGCGAAGGGTTTTTACTTACTGCAATTGCGATCTTAGTGCCTGTTTTGATAAAGAGCATGCTTTGGAAACGCCTTTGTTTTTTATGAGAATAAGGCCTGCCCTAGAAAAAATACGGCAAGCGGCCACTTCACATGCAAAGGCTTATTTGCCGAGTCCCCATTCAGAACTTCTCTTAGGAATGGTTGTGGGGCTTGATTATTTTTCCAAACTTCCTTTTTTCAAGAAAGCCCTTATAGACACAGGCACTATACATGTGGTGGTGGTTTCTGGTTTCAATATAAGCTTGGTATATTCTTTGGTTTGGAAGTTATTGGGGTCTTTTTATGATAGGAAAAAGTTTTTTGTTGGTCTAGCGGTTGCTCTTTTATACGCAGGTCTCTCGGGTTTTGAGCCCCCAGTTGTGCGCTCTTGGGTGATGGGGACTTTAGCATATTTAGGGAAGCATTACGGGAGGTCGTTTCCCGCTTTAAAACTAGTCTTTGTTTCAGCCTTACTAATGATTTTGTGGCAACCAGCCTATTTATTTAGTCTTAGTTTTCAGCTAAGTCTTTCTGCTACTTTAAGTTTACTTCTATTTACGGGAATAGTGGAAAGGATCGCTTTTATTTCAAAATATATACCTTCACTTTTTAGAGAGGACTTTATAACAACAGTAGCTGCCCAAATACTAGTTTGGCCTATTTTGTCATATTATTTTGGTAGAGTAAGTTTAGTTTCGGTTGTAGTGAATACTTTTGTTTTATGGACAGTCTCAATAAGTACCATTTTAGGCGGACTTTTTTTGTTTACGATTTTTCTAGGAGATACAGTAGCTAGAATTTTTGCCTTTATTGCTTATATTCCACTGGATTTCTTTGTAAATACAGTTCAATTTTTTGCCGATATTTCTTTAAAGTGGGGGATTGCCCAATTAGATTTTCAAATATCTTCAAAAGTTTTGTTTTTATATTATTTTGTATTGCTTCTTTTATTATTTTTAAGGGGTAGAAAATCATCTCAGTCGGAATTTGCTTTTGGTGCAACCTTTTCATCCATTAAAGAAACCTCCCCAGATATAACGACCTCCAATCAGTTGGGTGGCGGTTGATTAAAAATTAATAATAAAGGGCATTATTTATTCAGAAAATTATGAAAAATCACCTCATTTTATTTATTTTTTACA
>Ga0116188_1004153_pt1 | contig 10383 bp, 6 predicted proteins | sample AD_JPNTR2_MetaG_FD_89807 | JGI IMG/M metagenome (GOLD analysis project Ga0116188, IMG submission 89807) | Active sludge microbial communities of municipal wastewater-treating anaerobic digesters from Japan - AD_JPNTR2_MetaG | ecosystem: Engineered > Bioreactor > Anaerobic > Digestate | place...
AATTCCCTTTCCCCTGTAGCATTTGAAAATACCTGCTTTGCTACATAGGTTTCTATGCCTTCCTCGTTACATATTTTGAGGTCATCTGCATTGTAATACCCTTTATCTGCCAGTGCCTTTATACTGTCCACACCAAGTGCATTCATTGCCTTTTTCCCCATCTTACTTAACTGCCCCTGGTCTGACGGGTTATTTATTACATCACAATCCACGATAAGACAATGCTTACTGTCTACGGCTGTTTGAACGTTATAGCATACATCTACTCCGTTATTATTAACACTCATTAGCCTTGCATCTTTGTCGGTAGTTGATATTTCATTTATACATTCATCTTCAAGTTTCGCCTGATAGCCTTCATAAGTCTTTTTGCGGTTTGACAGTTCCCTAATCCGCTCCCTTATTTCCTCTTTATCGGGCTTTCGACTGTCTACTTCATTGGCATCATTTTCATCAACCATGTTCATGTACTCTTGAAGTTTTTTGTCAATGTGCTTTATTCTTCGCTCAAGTTTCTTTTTATTGTAGTTATTTTCCTTGGAATTTGAAGCCCTGAACTTGGAGCCATCAATTGCTATGACTTCCTTGCCAAACAAATCCCAGCCCTTACACAGAGCTACCAGTTGATGAAATACCTTTTGTATGGCATCTTTATTCACTCTTCTGAACTCGGCAATTGTCCTATAGTCAGGTTTTAGCTTTCTTAAAAGCCAAATTACTTCAATATTTCTTCCAGCTTCCTTTTCAAGGTCCCTTGACGAGGTAGTTTTATTCATGTATCCATACAGGAATAACTTTAGCATATCTGCAGGGTTATACCCTGGTCTGCCATTATTAGATGGAACAGCCCTTTCAAAGCCTAGCTGCACTAAATCCAATGAGTCTACAAAAACATCTATTACCCTTACTGGGTTGTCCTCGGTTATATAGTCGTCTAAATATTCAGGATAAGCTATTCTTCTTTTCCTGCTTACTCCTTCGATATATCTCATAATTCCACCCTCTTTCTATATTTAACGAGTGGATTATACCATATATCGATTGGTTTATGTTAACCAATTGCTGGGTTATCAGCACAGTCTGACGGTTCTCATGTCTTTAAATGTTTTTAATAATCTTAAAACAACCCTAGCCTTTGCTGTCCTTGTTATAAGAGCCTTCTTGAAAAATTTTCACTATTGGACTAACATTAATACGAGGAGGGGAAACAAACAAAGCATTTCCCTGCATAGAGCCGGTGGATGAAAAAAGGTAAGGGGAGGCAGCTTTGCATGGCTGTTTGGAATCCTTGGCACGGATGCACCAAAATCAGTGCCGGCTGCAAGAATTGCTATGTATATAGGCGGGATGCAAAGTATGAAAAGGACGCTTCGGTGGTTCAAAAAACCTCATCCTTTGACCTGCCGGTAAGGAAAAACCGTAAGGGCGAGTATAAGCTGCAGCCCGGCGATGGCATCGTGTATACCTGTTTCACGTCGGACTTTTTCCACCCGGAAGCAGATGAATGGCGCATTGACGCCTGGAGGTTCATTAAGGAGAGGGCGGACCTTTTCTTTTTCTTCATAACCAAACGGCCGGAGCGGTTTTTTGAAAGTCTTCCGCCCGACTGGGGTGACGGGTATGAAAATGTGCATATCTGCTGCACCTGTGAGAACCAGGAAATGACCGACAAAAGGCTGCCGGTATTTCTTGAACTGCCTATAAAGTACCGGTCCATAATCCATGAACCGATGCTGGAGGCCATAGACATAAGGTCCTACCTGGAAGAGTACAAGGACCGGATACATAGTGTGACCTGCGGAGGCGAATCCGGCAGCAATGCCCGGCTGTGCGACTTTGAATGGGTGCTTTCCACCAGGGAACAATGCATCCAGTACGGCGTGCCTTTTAGTTTCAGGCAGACCGGGGCTTACTTTCGCAAAGGAGATCGAATATACAGGATAAAAAGAAAGTACCAGATGTCCCAGGCTGCAAAGGCCGGTATAGATTACAAGTAACGCACGTTACAGGAGGAGAGGCTTGTGGCCATTGAAAGACATGAGAACCGTCCCCGTGTCTATATTTTTTATTGGGGAAGATGGCCTGTTTTTTTATAATAATTAATAACTTACATAAGGTGTGGGTTTTCATGAAAGAGCAAGAGAATACTAACCAAAATGAAATAGTAAAAGACGCTGAGAGGCTGCTGGAGGAAAAGGATGCTGATATGCGGACTAGAGAATACAGCGGTTTCTTCAGTGCATTGGTAACGGCTTTATTAATAGTATGGGCAATCTTCCAACTTTATTATAATACTTTAGGAGTAATGGATGCCATAACCCTAAGAGCGTATCACGCCCTGTTTTTACTAATGTCTACTTTTTTGTTTTATCCGTGTTTTGATAAAGAGAAAAGGGTAAGAAGGTTTGTGCCTGTCCTGGACAGCCTGCTTATTATCATAACGGTTATTGTTTTTGGATATATGGTTCTGAACTATCAAAGAGTAGCCATGTCAGGCGGGTTTTTAAATAAAACCGATTTAGTAATTGCGGGAATAAGCATTGTATTAGTATTGGAATCAGGAAGAAGGGCAAGCAGGAACCTGGCTGCTTTATCGGTAATTTTTCTATTGTTTAACTGGTTTGGAAAATTTGTGCCGGGTGCCCTGGGACATTCCGGGTTCACGCTAAAAAGGGTTTTAAGCCACATGTTTTGGGGAAGCCAGGGAATCTTCGGAGTGGGCATAGGCGTCAGCGCCACCTATATTTTTACCTTTGTACTGTTTGGAAGTGTCTTAAAGTACAGCGGGTTCAGCCGGTTTTTGAACGATATTGCGCTAACCCTGGTGGGGCGTTCTACCGGCGGCCCGGCAAAGGTCGCGGTATTGGCAAGCGCCCTTTTGGGAATGATTAATGGCAGCGCCATTGCCAATGTAGCCACTACCGGGACAATTACAATACCCTTAATGAAAAAGGTCGGATATAAGGCTGATTTTGCTGCGGCGGTAGAAGCGGTAGCTTCCACCGGGGGGCAATTTACACCGCCAATTATGGGCGCTGTAGGTTTTGTTATGGCAGAGTTTCTGGGGATAAGCTATACCAAGGTAATGATTGCAGCCTTCTTCCCGGCGTTTTTATACTATTTAGGAATCATGGCCTCGGTCCACCTGGAAGCGAAAAAATTAGGACTTAAAGGGTTGTCCAAGGAAAATATTCCGAACGCACTGGAGGTAATAAAGAAAAGAGGACATTTGCTTATTCCCTTGGCGGTTTTGATCGGGATGATGCTGCTGGGATATACACCACTGTTCGCAGCGGTTGCCTCCATTTTTGCCACGTTAGCAGCGTCCTGGCTAAAGAAAGATACCAGGATGGATTTTAAGACCATTATGGCAGCAACGGCGGAAGGTGCAAGAAGCGCTGTTGGAGTAGGCGTATCATGTGTTTTGATTGGTTTTATTATCGGTACAGTCTCTTTAACCGGGCTGGGACTGAACTTTGGCCATTTGGTTCTGGAAGTTGTAAGGGAGGGGCAGCTTTTCCTGGGAGGGCTTATGGTAATGGCTATGAGTACGATACTGGGCATGGGCGTCCCCGGTGTGGCTGCATATGTCATTGTTGCAGCAGTGGCAGTGCCCGTACTGATTAAGGTGGGGGCAACGCCAATGGCGGCGCATATGTTCTGCCTCATTTATGCCTGTTTATCCAATATTACACCGCCGGTAGCCATGAGCTCCTATGTAGCGGCAGGAATTGCCAGGTCAAACCAGACTAAAACATCACTGATTGCAATAAAATTAGGTATTACGGGTTTCATTCTGCCTTTTTTCTTCCTGAATAATCCCGTTTTGTTATTCGGAAGCACCCAGGATGTACCCCTGTTATTAACGGTCAGGACTTTAATCACTGCCTCAATCGGAGTTTTCTGCCTGGCAGCAGGCTTGGAGGGAATGCTGGTTAGAAAATGTTCCGTAATTACAAGAATACTTCTTTGTATTGTCGGGCTTTTTGCAATTGACCCAAGTCTGCAAACGGATATCCTGGGGATTGTTATTTTAATGGTTATCATTGTTATACAGATGAGGGGTAAAGAACATTCTTAAACAGTTACCTAAACTAATCGAGAGACAGAAAGGAGACGTTGATATGAAAAGAGTATCATTACTAATCTTGGCAGTGCTTGTTGTTTTATCCGGATGCGTTGGAACATCCGACAAGAGTAAGCCCGGAAATGAGCAGGGAGGCAGGGAAACAGTTGTAATAAATATCCCGACCGCGGCAACAACGGGGGCGCTTTATCCCTTGGGTTCATCCCTGGCCAAGCTGTGGAACGACGAATTAGGCTATGTGAAAGCAAATGCGCAGGCCTCTAACGGAGGAATAGACAATTTAAACCTTTTACAAAGCGGGGAAGCCCAGGTAAGTATGGCTGTAACCAGTATAATGTACCAGTCCTACAAAGGGGAAGCCATTTTTGAGGGAAGGCCTAACGAAAAACTGAGGGTGCTCTCCGGCCTGTACTACAATCCAAACCAGGTGGTCGTAAGAAGAGATGCAGGTATTGACAGCTTAAAGGATATAGAAGGGAAAAACTTTGCCTCCGGTGCTCCGGGAAGCACAACGGAAGTAGAAGCAAGACTGCACTTGGAAGAAGCGGGTATTGACTATCCCGATGGTTTAAACGTACAATTTGTCGGTTTTACCGAAGCAATCGACCTTATGAGAAACAAGCAGTTGGACGGGGCCTGGATTATGGCGGGACTGCCTACCGCCGCCGTTACTGAGATTACTACCACTGCGAACGGTAAGCTGGTTCCCATTGACGAAGAAATAATCGCTGGACTTAAGGAGAAGTACCCCTGGTACGCGGAGTACACTATTCCCGCCGGAACCTATGAAGGACAGGAGCAGGACATCACGACCTCTGCGATAAAGATGGTGATGTTTACAAGCGCAGACCTTCCGGAGGATGTGGTATACGACCTGACCAAATCCTTCTGGGAAAACATAGACACCTTAAAACAGTCCAACAGCGCATTAAAAGACTTAAAAATAGAAGATGCGGTGACAGACCTGGCAGGGCTCCCGCTGCATGACGGCGCGATTAAATACTATAAGGAAGTTGGGGTTCTGAAATAAGGAATTAGGTTCTTGAAACTCAGCACAGGTGACCGGACTTTGAATGGCCGGTCACCATCTGCTTTTTTCCATTGCATCCGGGTATTTTTGACGCGGGTTGCAAGCCTTCTATTACCAGTGACAAATCCCAAAGGGAACCAAAAGGTAGTCTTGGTAAAAGGATATAAAAGAGGTATTTGGGGATAATTAAGAGTTGAGATTTATATCCATCAGGAGGCGACGCCCCATGGCTGGGAACAGGGAAACAAATAGGTTGATACATGAAAAATCACCATATCTTCTTCAGCATGCCCATAACCCCGTAGACTGGTACCCTTGGGGGAAAGAGGCGTTTGAAAAGGCAAAGCTTGAGGATAAGCCTATATTTCTCTCCATAGGCTACAGCACCTGCCATTGGTGTCATGTCATGGAGAGGGAATCCTTCGAAGACGAGGAAGTGGCCAAGGTGCTGAACGATTACTATGTAGCCATTAAAGTGGACCGGGAGGAGCGGCCGGACATAGACAGCATATACATGTCGGTATGCCAGGCAATAACCGGCCAGGGTGGATGGCCCCTTACCATAATTATGACCCCGGACAAGAAACCCTTTTTCGCCGGCACCTATTTTCCGAAATCCGGCAAATACGGCTATCCGGGGCTGGCGGAACTTCTCCTAAAAATAAAGGACGCCTGGGATACCGAAAGGAACCGGCTTGTTGAAACCGGCAGCAATATAACCGAGGCGATAAAAAACTCTCCCAGGAGGATAGGCGGTGAAAAACTGGGGCAGGAGACGGCGGACAGGGCCCTAAGGGGTTTTAGGAACTCCTTTGACGAAGTATACGGCGGCTTTGGCGGGGCGCCCAAATTTCCTACGCCCCATAACCTTTACTTTTTGTTAAGGTACTGGAAAGCAGCAGGCAACGAGACCGCCCTTATTATGGCGGAAAAAACCCTTGAGTCCATGTACAAGGGAGGGCTGTTTGACCATATAGGCTTTGGGTTTTCCAGGTATTCCACCGACGGAAAGTGGCTTGTGCCCCATTTCGAAAAGATGCTGTATGATAATGCCCTTTTGGCCTATGCCTATACCGAGGCTTACCAGGCCACCGGCAAAGACATATACAAAGACATTGCCCGTAAAGTATTCATCTATGTACTCAGGGACATGACCTCAGCCGGGGGAGGCTTCTACTCGGCGGAGGATGCGGATTCCGAAGGGGAGGAGGGCAAGTTCTACCTGTGGCGGCCGGAGGAGGTAAAGGAAGCGGCTGGGGAGGAGGACGGGAAGTTTTTCTGCGACTGGTACGGCATAAAGCCCGCGGGAAACTTCGAAGGAAGGAGCATTCCAAACCTGATTGGCAGGGACCTTGAAATACTCTATAAGGATAAGGCCCTTGCGGGACGGCTGGATGGCATAAGGGAAAAACTCTTTATGTACAGGGAGAAAAGAATCCGCCCCCACCGGGACGATAAGATACTGACATCGTGGAACGGGCTTATGATAGCAGCCCTTGCGCTGGGCGGAAGGGCCTTTTGCAGCGATGAGTATATAGAAGCGGCGGAGGCAGCCTATGGCTTTATTCAAAGGAATCTGGTAAGGAGCGACGGCCGGCTGCTGGCAAGGTACAGGGACGGCGAATCGGCTTTTCCGGCATATCTTGACGATTACGCATTCCTGGTATGGGGACTTATCGAGCTGTACCAGGCTACCTTTAAGACCAACTACCTGAAAAGGGCTTTGGAACTGAACCGGGACATGATTGCTCTTTTCTGGGATGAAAAGGAAGGCGGATTATTCCTTTACGGGGAGGACAGCGAGCAGCTTATAATGCGGCCCAAGGAGGTGTATGACGGAGCCCTGCCCTCCGGCAACTCGGTGGCCCTTTATAATATGCTGCGGCTTTCCAGGATGACGGGGGACACGCAAATAGAGGAAAGGGCAAGGCAGGTCATGGAAAACTTCGGGGGCGAGGTGGGGCACAACCCGACAGCCCACTCCTTCTTTATGTCGGCGTTACTTTTTAGCCTGCAGCCCACCCGGGAGGTGGTGATAACCGCCCGGTCCCGGGAGGATGCTCAAGGTATGCTGAATAGGATAAACGGCAGCTTCGTACCCTTTGCGACGTTTCTATTAAACACTGGAGATGAAGAGCTGCATGAAATAGCTCCCTTTACAAGGGAGCAGAAAATGGTGGAGCAAAAACCCACCGCCTATGTGTGCAAAAACTATGCTTGCCTTGAACCGGTCACCGGGGCCGATGCTCTTCAGAGCCTGCTGCAATAATGTGCAGCATTGACAAAGCAAACATACAGCCTTAATATCATCCCGGCGACTAATCGGCATCCGCGCCAAGCAGGGAGCCTACAAAAAACTCCAGCATTTTAGGGGCAGCATCCAGGAAGAAACTTTTGTTAAGCCTCTCGGTGTATTTATGCAGGTCCCTGCCCCAGGGGCCGAGTATCACACCGGGCACATCAAGCCTTTTTATCTCTTCAACGGGTATTGAATAGGAATGTCCCCAAAGGGGCATATTGGGTTTAAATTCCCTAATAACATCCCCGGCATCCTGTATGGAGCAGTAGCTTAGGTCGGATATGCCGTCAAAGAACTGGTTGACTTTAAGAGGTATTCCAAGTTCCCCGGCCGAGTACCCCAAAAGCGAATCCACGGCTTTTAATACAGCGGCATCCTTATAAGACTTTCCGTCCACCGTTACGTGGGGGTAATAGGGCGGGGCGAAGGCAATTATTATTTTGGGGTCCCGGTCGGGACAAAAGGAGTGAAGCTCGGTTACTATGCTGACAGTCATGTCCCTCCAATCAATATCCTCCGCGGATTTTCCTTTCACGAATTTCTCCATGTGTTTTTCCACCGAGCTTCCATGCCTTTCACGGCACATCGAGTAAAGCTCGGCATAAGTGTAGACCTTCGGCTCCCATTCCAATTTTTCTATACTGCAGCCGGCCTTTGAATTGTAATCTTCAATCCTTTGGTTAATGGTGCTTAATGCCCTTTTAAAGCACCGGGCGGCGGTCTGTTTTAATAATAATACTATCTCCCCCGGCGGACGCCTGTAGGACAGCATGTTGAAGCAGCAGGCGGATGCGGGAGGAGTGGATATGGAATACCCGTCCCTCAGGTCCTTGGCTTTTAAGTTTGCCGGGGGCATGGTGTAGACATCTTCGAACTCGTCGGACAGCAGGGGATTGCCCTCAATCTCCCTTATAATCTCCGACATTATTAAGTTTGCATTTATTCCTTTGAAGGGCTCCCGGGCATGGGTCTCCCTCCCGAAACAGTATATGAGGGGCAGCATCTTGCCCACAGAGCCGGTATTTATATTATAGGTGCCGTCACGGTTAAAGGTGCAGGGCTCCGAGTTTATAAGGCATATGTATTCCAGGCCCCTTTCCCTTGACAGCCGGTTCAGGAATTCCACCGATCCGGTCATCCCGGCGGAGTTGGTCTCCTCGTCGGGTACGGCAAGGAATAAAAGACTGCCGTAAAGCTTACCCGGTTGTTTTGAAACCTGCTCCAAGAAAGCCATAAATAAAGCGAGGCCGCCTTTCATGTCTGCTGCGCCCCTTCCGAATAACCAGTCGCCGGACCTAAGGTCGGCCGCTGCATCTGCCGGCAGGGCTGACGGACGCAGCGCCCCTGCCAGGGCATCGGTGTAAAGGGCGTATTCCCTGTAGGGCCCGTAGTCTATAGTATCCATTGCGTCCATATGACCGGACAGGATAACGGTTCTTTTACCCCTTCCCTCTACCAGTGCCGCAACCGCCGCCCTGCCGTGCCGGTCTCCGGGAATGGGGTGAAGCATAAGGTTCTGGGGGTTGGCCCTGAAATATTCCATTTCGGCCAGCAGCCTGTGTATCTCCCTGTACATCCCGACTTCTTCTTGGGTGTCGGTGGTGCTTGGGCAGGCCACAAGGGTTTTTAAGAGGTATAAAAGGCGGGAAGAATCCATATTTTATTTGCACCTCCGGGATTGGCTGTAGTTCCCAACACGCATATGCGTCAGACTTATTATATACAATAACGGGTGAACGGCACAATATGGAATTAACAGCACCCTAAGTGCCGGGTACATTTTCGGAATAATAAGCAGGGGGATATTATGGCGCTACTTTAGCTCCCCCCACAGCCATTCGGCTACCTGCCTGATAAGGGGGCCGCATATGTTGTCCCTTATTTGCTGTTTATCCCGGTTTATCTTTTCCAGGTCGTTGGGGTCATAGCCCAGCACCTCTATGCAGTTTGCGCTTCCGTATTTCTCAATGAACTTTTCAACAAGCCGTGCCGCCCTTTCGGAAGACGGTTCCCTTTTGCCTTCCGGGGTATTCCGACCGTACTTCAAACCTATTGCCATCACCGCCCCCGAAAGGGCGCCGCACATATTTCTTCTTTTGTGTATTCCCCCTCCGAAGGGCGTAGCAATTTTGGGTATGACCTCGCTTTCCATCCCCAGCAGTTCGCCGAATGAAAGCAGCATTGTTTCACAGCAGTTATAGCCTTCATTAAAATGCCTTGTACATCTATCAACCGCTTCGTCCTTACCTAATTCGCCCATATAATTCATGTCATCCACCCCCGTATTATGTATAATCCGCAGTTGCTGCGGGACCTTTTTCCTTTACATAATATCAGAAATGCGGATTATTATCCAGCATTCAAGGACCGGATTGTGCCGGACGTGGGGTGTTTTGGTCAAAAAAGCCGTTATAGTTGAAGGCAATTATATACCTCCGGCATATTATGCTACTGAATAACCGCCTTAGAGATAAATAATTCAAAACTGATGACGGAGGGGGAGACATGGAGCTTTGCATAATTGGTACCGGCTACGTGGGCCTTACAACGGGGGTGTGCCTGGCATACCTGGGTGACAACGTGATATGTGTCGACAAGGATGTGGAAAGGGTGGAAATGCTTAAAAAAGGGATAGTGCCCATCCACGAGAAGGGGCTGGGGGAACTAATGGAGCAGGGTGTATCGGCGGGGAGGCTCCAGTTTACCACCGACCTATGCTATGGCGTGGCCAATTCGAAAATACTATTTATAACGGTGGGGACACCGCCGCTGCCGGACGGGGATGTTGACATGACCGCGGTTTACGAGGCGGCGGCGGGTATTGCTGAGTGCATGGAGGGCTACAGGATAATAGTGAACAAAAGCACGGTACCGGTGGGCACACAAAAGACGGTTTCCGGCATAATCAGAAAGAGGCTTAAGAGGGATGTGGGTTTTGACGTGCTGTCCAACCCGGAGTTTTTAAGA
>Ga0116188_1004155_pt1 | contig 10378 bp, 10 predicted proteins | sample AD_JPNTR2_MetaG_FD_89807 | JGI IMG/M metagenome (GOLD analysis project Ga0116188, IMG submission 89807) | Active sludge microbial communities of municipal wastewater-treating anaerobic digesters from Japan - AD_JPNTR2_MetaG | ecosystem: Engineered > Bioreactor > Anaerobic > Digestate | place...
CACCGAGCTCGACAAGAAAAAATAAGAGACAATCACCTAGGCGGCCGGCTCCCGCCGCATGCACACAGAGTTTGCGATGACCGGGATGACACCGGCGCCCTGTTTGCCTTTCGCATGGTTGACGCTGGGGGTTGAATCACGATATCATCCAGTGGTGATTCAAGAGCGCGGAATTCCTGAAATGGAAAAAGTGAGCTCCACAGCAACAGACAGCTCTACTTTCAAGGAGGATTTGCCATGAAGAGGTGGATCATCATCGCAGCCGTCATAATCGTCGCCATCGGCGCATTCGTGGTCGCAGACACATGCATATTCCAGAAAAAGGAAGAGCCGGTCATTCCCGGTGAGACGTCCTACCCGATCGATCGACAGGCCCGGGAGCCGGAGGCGGACCTGTCAGAACAGACAGGCCAGCGGCCGGTCATCATCACCGAGATCCCCGTCTCCCGGGAAGAGAGAGACAGGAGCTTCGATGAGGTGAAGGCCGAGCTTGCACAGGTCTGCCGGGAGCTCGAGTCAAAGGACTACATCAAGGCGTACAAAATCGAAGGCGGTCTCCATGCACGGCTGGATGCCATGATCGAAAAGCTCGCTTACCGCCCGCCCGTGGTTTCGGGCGAAACAAAGGATCTGTACTCCCTGCTCAGCAACGCTGCGCACTTCTACCGGGTGCTGGGCAGAGAAGATATCCTGCTGCTCAAAGACATTCTCTCCCATGAACGCGACCGGATCGAGCCCCTGATGTCTCTCCTCTTTCAGTATCTCATCAAGGGAAGCAGCGAGCACAAGCTCAATGTCAACATCGGCCAGCTCTACGAGTATGCAGGCTTTTTCCTCAACACCCTGGGAGGCCAGTCGTATCTCTACCGCCGCGACTCTGTCACGAGGACCCTCACGAAGTACTATTCCGTGCTCATCCTCGACATGGCGGACAAGGAAAAGATGAACCCGTACGGTATCGATATCAGGCCTCATCTGACACTGATTCAGGAGGACATGAGGATTCTCGGCGGCCTGAAGAACAGCGGCATCTATCAGGCCAGGCTCAAGGAGATCGAGGCATCGATCATCCGCTGATGCGATCCCGCTCAAAATCCACGGGAGGATGACATGAGCCCTGCGGCCCGGTTTCTCCTGTTCCAGCTCATGATCATCGCTCCCTTCCTCGCCGGGATGGCTTTCCGAAAGCGGATATCGTCGGCCCGAGATCTCACCCGCAGGCTCATCAGGCTCAACCTCGTCCTCATCGAACCCTGTATCGCGATCTGGAGCATCTGGGGGCTGGATCTCAGGCGGGACATGGCGGTGCTCCCGGTATCCGGCCTGCTCCTCGCTGTGACGGGACTGGTGCTGGGAAGGGTGGTTCTCGCCGCATTGCCGCTTCAGGGGAGATCGAAGGCGTCCTTTCTCATCAGCTCATCGATCGCCAACCACGGGTTTACCATGGGTACGTTCCTCTGCTTTTTCTTCCTCGGAGAGGAAGGACTGGGGCTTTCATTTCTCTTTGTCTCCTATTTTCTGATTTACGTGTTCACCGTGGTCTTTCCCTATGCGAGGTCCGTGTCGTCCCCGCTGGAGGACCGCCCGGGCATCAGGGCATATGTTCTGGACATCCAGAACCTGCCTCTCCTTGCAGTCGCTATAGCCCTCGTTCTGCACGTGTTCCGGGTCCCCCGGCCGGGGGTGAGCTTTCCAATCGACCCCCTCATGATGATCTCGATCGCTGTGTATTACTTCAGCCTGGGCATGAGCTTCACCCCATCGCGGGTCTTTTCGTTTCTCCGGGAAAACGCCGCTCTGTCTTTCATCAAGTTCTTGGCGGTTCCTGCAATCACTGTCGGTGTTCTGGCGATGGTAACGCTCGATCCCAAGGTGGAGGCCGTGATCATTATCCAGTCGTTCATGCCGGCTGCGATCTATTCGGTGATCGCATCGGTGCTCTTCGATCTCGACGAGTCGCTCGCGTCGAATCTCTTCGTGATCAACACCTTGTTTTTCCTCCTGTTCGTTCTTCCTTTGCTTTTTGTGTTCAAGGGCCCTATTCTGGGGATATAGAACAGACCGAGGAGGCATGAGATGAGCTCCTGCACGCCAAAGGCGGCCCTGTTCGATTTCGGCGGGGTAATCGCGGACGAAGGGTTCAGAAACGGGCTCTACGAGATCGCCCGGACCAACGGCCTCGACGAAGAGGGCTTCGCGGCAAAGACACGGGATATCATCCACCGCACAGGCTACATAACCGGCACCGGCAGCGAGGCGTTTTTCTGGGAAACGCTCCGCGGAGAGACAGGGATCAGGGGAAGCGATGACGAGCTCAGAAACACGATCCTCAAGGGTTTCAACTTGCGGGGCTGGATGCTTGAGGTTATCGGATTGCTGAAATCTCAAGGGGTCAGACTCGCCATCCTGAGCGATCAGACGAACTGGCTCGACGAGCTCCAGGACAGGCTGGGATTTTTCGAGCACTTCGAGCGGGTGTTCAACAGCTATCACATCGGAAAGACAAAGCTGGAGAAGTCGCTCTTTCTCGATGTCCTGGACGTCATGCAACTGCCGCCCCGGGACGTGCTTTTCGTCGACGACACCGAAGGCCACGTCCGGCGCGCAGCGGAGGTGGGGCTCGTCACCATACACTACCGGGGCAGAGAAGACTTTCTGAAAAGGCTCTCGAAGCTCTGCCCCGGGCTGTCCCGGGACCTCGGGCGTCTCTACTGAACCCGATATTTTTTCAGCTTCTTGTGCAGGGTGGCCCGGGTGATTCCGAGCTTGCGGGCGGCCTCGCTCTTGTTCCCTCCCGAGATCTCCAAGGTCTTGAGGATGGTCGTTTTCTCCACCTCTTCGAGCGGGAGGTCCGCTGAAACCGGAGCAACGGCTTCCAGGGACGGGAGCTCCGCATGCAGCAGGCTCAGGTCCGACTCCGAGATATACTCCGAATCCGAGAGAACCACTGCGCTCTCCACGGCGTTCATCATCTCTCTGACATTGCCGGGCCAGCGGTATCTGATGAGCCTGTCCATGGCCTGGGGAGTGAAGCCCTTGATGGCCTTGTCGTTCTTGGCGGAGAACATTTTGAGGAAATGCTCGGCCAGAAGCGGGATGTCCTCTCTGCGCTCCCTGAGCGGCGGCACCTTGAGATTGATGACATTCAGGCGATAATAGAGATCCTCGCGGAAATTTCCCTGCTGGACCTCGGCGAGCAGGTCGCGGTTTGTGGCCGTGATGATCCGCACATCCACGGTGAGCACCTCTTCGCCGCCCACCCGAGTGAATTCCTTTTCCTGAATCACCCTCAGAAGCTTGGCCTGCATGGCCATGGACATCTCACTGATCTCGTCCAGAAACAGCGAGCCGCGGTGGGCCTGGCTGAAGCGGCCTTCTCTCCGTCTGACGGCGCCGGTGAAGGCCCCCTTTTCGTGGCCGAACAGCTCAGACTCCAGGAGCCCTTCGGAAATGGCCGCGCAGTTGAGCTTGATGAACGGATGGTTTTCTCTGGTGCTATTGAAGTGGATGGCGCCTGCGATCATTTCCTTGCCCGTGCCGCTCTCGCCGGTGATCAGGACGGTCGCATCCGAGGCCGCGGCCTTGGACGTGGTTTCGAGCAGGCGGATCATGGACGGGCTCTTGCCGATGATGTTGCGGGTGTCGAAGTGCTCCCCGATAATTTCCTTCAGGATACGGTTTTCCTCCTTGAGCCTGCAGTGCTCCATGGCCTGCTCCATCTTCATGTGCATCTCTTCGAAGTCCAGCGGCTTCATGAGGTATTCGTAGGCTCCCTTCTTCATGGCCTCGATGGCGGATTCAACGGAGGAGTAGGCCGTGATGATGATTACCGGGATGGCGGGGTTCATGCCCTTGATGACGCTCAGGGCCTCCAGCCCGGAGACCTTCACCATACGGATGTCCATGAGGATCAGATCGAAGGGTCTGGAGCGGACCCATTCGATGGCCTTCGATCCGTCATCCGCCTCGTAAACCCGATAGCCCCAGCCCGAGAGCAGAGTCTTGAGCATGGTGCGGTGCCCGTTGTCGTCATCGACGACAAGTATTTCGCGTGCAGTGTTCGTCATTCCTCTTCCTTTGCCGGTAGGATGAGGGAAACCGTGGTTCCCTTTTCTTCGGTGCTCGCAATTTTCACCTGTCCTCCGTGAGCCTCCACGATTTTGTGGACGATCGCCAGGCCCAGACCCGTGCCCGACTGTTTCGTGGTGAAGTACGGATCGAACACCCGGCCGATATCGGCGCCGGGTATGCCGCATCCGGTGTCCGATACGTTGATGGCGATAGTATCGTTCACCTCGTCCCTCTCGATCCATATCTTGAGCACCCCGCCGTTTGCCATGGCCTCGACCGCATTCAGATAAACGTTCAGGAGAACCTGGCCGATCCGGTCCTGATCGATATATGCATAGACGGGCTCGTCCGCAAGATCCTGCGCATCGATGGTGATCCCCTGCGAAGCCGCCTGCTTTCTGATCATTCCGAGAGAATGGCGGAGGATGCCGTTGACGTCGATTGTCCGCTGCTGAACGTTCATGGGCCGGGCGAACTCGAGGAGCTGCCCGATCACCCGGTTGAGGCGCTCCACCTCCCGGATCATGATCTCGGCGGTGTCCTTGTCCTCGGGAACATCCTTGTAACGCTCCTTGAAATAGGTGGCGAAGCCCTTGATGGAGCTCAATGGGTTTCTGATCTCGTGAGCGACACCGGCGGCGAGACTTCCAAGCGAGGCCAGGCGCTCTTTGCGCTGCATCTCTCTCTTGAGATGACGGATTTCGGTGATGTCGCGCAGGAGAATGATATATCCCAGGAAATGCCCGTCGTCATCATGCAGAACGCTCGCACTGGTCTCGAAGAGCATGTTTTTGCCCTGAACCGGCACATCGATCTCCCTTATGAGGATTTCCGACGACCTGAGGGCCTCCTGAGAAAGCGCGACGAGCTGCGGGGGGAGGATGTCGGCGGCATACCTGCTCATGGATTCGAGACAGGAGATCCTGAGCATCTTTTCGCATGCGTTGTTCATAGTGACGATCCGTCCGCTCTCGCTGATGAACAGGAGGCCCACGGGAATATTCTCCACGATGCTGTCGGAGAAGGCCTTGATCCGGGAGAGGTTCGCCCGCGCAACACGGTAATTGTATGCGACGATAATTGAGATGATGCCCGAAAAACCGATCAGAAGCAGAATGACGGCATTCAGAATACTCTGTTTGGTGCTCTCTCTCATGGTCTTGACAATGGGGTCCATATCCAGTCCCACGAAGATCGTGATGGCCGGCTGCTGGTAATTCTCCGGGAACATATGCGACAGGAGCATGTCTTCGGGCGTCATTCGCCTGTGGCGGAAAAGCCCCCTGCCCTGAGAGGGAATGAACCTCCGGTAGACCTCGAACACGGGCTTGCCGTCGGACCGGGTGATCTGGCGCGACTGGATCCTTTCATCGATAGCCGCATAGTCGAGATTTTCTTCGTGCATCCGCCCGATGAGCATGGGCTGGTTGTGCGCAAGTATCTTGCCGTTGTGGTCGGTGATGAGAATGTAGAGGATATCCGGCTGCTCGGCGGTCTCCATGATGAGCCGCTGTATCTGGATGCCGCTCCAGTTGAGCCCCATCGCTCCTGTTCTCGCGCCAGCCTCAAAGGAGCGAATGAGCGCGTCCCCCTTTTCCCTCATGAGCATGATCATGTTGTCCTGCTGGGTTTTCACGTTTTTCATGGTCATGAATGCGAAGATCGGAACAAGGACGATGAACGCCCCCACGATCACCCATGGTGATATGCGGATCCAGTCTTGATTGGTATGCCTGTCTTTCATGGAGTCGATCAGTCTTTCGCAGTCTTGATAACGATTCTACAAATCCCGTGCCAGGCGATCGAAACAGCAGCGACGGCCGCCTCTGCACAGGAACCCGCAGTGAGATGTATAGTAAGTATACAGATGTATCGAGCAAATGTATACCTTCTATACAGATTTCAGACAAAACCGTATGCATATCCGTTCTTCAGAGAAGGCGGTGAGCCGACAAATGTAATTGAATCAAAGCGTTGAGTACGAAACCAGGCATCTGGCACGTTCATTGAAGTAAGGAGGGCACAACGGAGGTGAAACATGAACAAAAAGAGCATCGTCGTCTTCGGGATCGTGGCATTGTCGATGTGTGCACTGCCCGCTTTTGCCTACGGGCCCTTCGCAGGCCGATACCAGGGAGATTGCAGGTATGACCGGCCGGGCCCCTGTGCCGATCTGACAGCAGAGCAGCAGGCCCAGCTCAGAGAGCTGAGGCAGGATTTCAGAGACCGGACACAGGGCCTCCGCGAAGACCTGTGGGCTAAAAGGCAGGAGATGAGAACCATACTGGGCGGCAGCTCTCCGGATGAGAAGCAGCTCAAGAAGGTACAGAAGGAGATCAACGCCCTTCAAGCCAAACTTGCCGACGCCAAGGTCGAGCATATGCTCGAGGTGAAGAAGATCAACCCGCAGGCGTTTACCGGAGAAGGCTTTGGGTACGGGCGCCATGCAGGTAAATGCGGCTGGAGGCCATGCCCTTCGGGATACGGACAAGGAAGGAATTTTTCCGGCACGCTGTAAGGCCTGAAAACACGTACATACCCTCATAACAAAAAACCTCCTCTTCGGGATGGCCGTTCCTATGCCCTGACGCCATCCCATTTTTTTTATGTGGTTCCGCCTGAGTTCCATCGATTTCCGGCTCTCGCTTTGCCAATTCGTACCTGGTTTGTCTATGTTTCATCTTTCAAGGTCCGGTTGTGCGCACTTACCTGGGAAAAGGCACGGCATAATCATCCATGAACGTCTGTATGGGAACAGACACACACCACAAAGCATAATTGACTAAAGGAATGTTCCATAGTAGGTAACATGCCTTAGGGGGGGTTGCCCATGTCATTGACTTACAAGGAAGCAGGCGTCGATATCGATAAACAGAATCTCCTGATCAAGGGAATCAAGTCCATCGTGAAGTCCACCCACGGGCCTGAGGTCATTGGTGGGATAGGCGGGTTCGCAGGCCGTTTCAGGCTGGATCTCTCGAGCTATAAGGATCCTGTGCTCGTATCCTCCACCGATGGAGTGGGCACGAAAATCAAGATCGCGCTGATGGCCGACAGCCATGAGAACATCGGGATAGATCTGGTGGGCATGATCGTGAACGATATCATCGTCGATGGAGCCAACCCGATGTTCTTTCTCGACTATATGGCCATGGGCCGGCTCAACGTCGAGCGGGGCAAGGTGCTCGTCTCCGGGATGGCCAGAGGATGCAAGGAAGCCGGATGCGCGCTGATCGGCGGAGAGACCGCCGAAATGCCCGGTATATATCGCGACGACGAATACGACCTGGCAGGGTTCGGGGTCGGCATCGTCGACAGCGACAAGATCATCGACGGATCCCGCATATCCGCCAAGGACATCCTCATCGGCCTGCATTCCTCCGGTGTGCACAGCAACGGCTATTCACTTGTGAGAAAGGTGCTCTTCGACCAGGAGAAGCTCGACATCGACGCGTATATCGAAGACCTCGGCAAAACGCTGGCGGAGGAGCTGCTGACACCTACGCGCATCTACGTAAAGAGCGTCATGAACATCCTGAGGAGCTTCGAGATACGAGGCATTGTCCACATCACCGGCGGAGGCTTTATCGACAACATCCCCCGGGTTCTCCCCGGACGGTGCTGTGCCGTGATCCGCCAAGGCTCCTGGCCGGTGCTTCCCATATTCTCCTTTATGCAGGATCTCGGAAGGATCGAAGATTTCGAGATGTACCGAACGTTCAATATGGGCATCGGCATGGTGCTGGTCGTGGCGGAGAAGGATGCGGACGATCTCATGCTCAGGCTCAAGGGGCTCAAGGAACCCGCAAGCGTGATCGGATATGTCAGGTCCCTGAAAAAGGGAGAGGAACGGGTCGTTTTCGAGCAGTAGGAGGGGGCGAGGTTTGATACGGATCGGCGCACTGGTATCCGGCAGCGGCACCAATCTGCAGTCCATCATGGACGCCTGCGAATCCAGCGCAGTGGACGCCGAAGTGGTCGTGGTCATCAGCAATGTCGAAGGCGCATATGCCCTGGAGCGCGCCAGGAAGAGATCTATTCCCGCAGAGGTGGTTCCTCACGGCGATTATCCCGACCGGGACGCGTATGATCGCGAGCTGGTGAGGATACTCCGCAGCCACCGGGTCGACCTGGTGGTGCTGGCCGGTTTCATGCGCGTTCTCACCCCCGGGTTTCTCGAGGAGTTCCCGGAAAGGGTCATGAACATCCATCCCGCGCTGCTGCCCTCGTTTCCGGGCCTCGGAGTCAGGCTCAAGGCCATCGAGTATGGCGTGCGGTTTTCCGGCTGCACCGTGCACTTTGTCGATGCCGGTGTGGACACCGGGCCGATCATTATTCAGGCGGTTGTCCCCGTATATCCAGACGACACGGAAGAAGAGCTGAAAGACAGGATTCTTGCTCTCGAGCACAAAATATATCCCAAGGCCATACAGCTCTTCGCACAGGGCAGATTGACCGTCAGGGGCAGAAAGGTCTTTATCCGGGGGTTGGTGAAGGATGATTCTCAGTGCCTGATAAATCCCCCTTTGACCATCTAGAGGGCCCCGTGCTGGTGAGCGCCTGCCTGCTGGGGATATCCTGCAGGTACGACAAGGGGCTGAAAACATCCGAGAGTATTTTGGGCAGAAAGGATATCTCGTTCGTCCCTGTCTGCCCCGAGCAGCTGGGGGGGCTGCCGACTCCCCGGCCGCCGGCCCAGTTCTCAGGAGGAGACGGCCGCGATGTATTGAAGGGCCGGGCCCGGGTGATCGATGCGGGAGGGGCGGATGTGACGGACGCGTTTATCGAAGGCGCCCGGCAGACATTGAAGATCGCGCGCATCGTTGGCGCCAGGTGGGCTGTTTTCAAAGACCACAGCCCTTCCTGTGCCACACGGCGCGTCTGGAAGGACGGAGAACAAGTTGCTGGAATCGGGGTGACCACCGCCCTGCTGATCGACCACGGGATATCGGTCATGGATGAGGAAGGTCGATTATGAAATCATATTACGATGTTGTGGGCTCAGGCGAGGGGATATCCGGGCTGATTGCCTGTGTTCTTCTCTCCCAGAAGGGTTTTTCCTGTCTGTGGGCGGATACGGCCCATCAGGTCTCAGGCGATTCACCCCAGTGCAGCATCCCGCTACTTGTCACCCGGGTGTTCTGGGAGCATGGGGTCAAGCCCGTGTTTTCGGCTGTGGGGACGTCTTTCCTGGAGTCGCTTCAGCCAAGAACCCTCGAGAAGGTTCAGTCCATCGTGCCGGGCAAAAGATTCGATGTCGGTCCGGGGCCGGTGAACGGGGATCTCATGCTGCAGCAGAAGAATACGGTGAAATACCTGCAGCTGTTGGGAAAATCGATGACACGACCCGGTGCGCTGCTCCGCGCCGCCCAGAGGGCCGTCCCGGAGGTTCAGCCATGGGAAAAGGACCATATCACGGCCCTTTGCAGGACCGGGAAACCGAATTACCTTTCATACCTTCGCTGGATGGCCTCGCTCTCCGGCATGTACTCGCTCGATTATCACGCGGTGAAGCAAAAGCTCGGAAGATATCTGCCGCAGAACAGGGGCGATTTTCTTCATGTCGGTGAGGCGGACGTCATTGTCGAGAACGGCAGGCCGTCCGGGCTTCGCGTGAACAGCACCCAGGTGAAGTCGCGATACTTCATATCAGACCATTCGGCAGACGAACATGCTCGGGGAGGGTTCGTGTTCTATGGCACCTGCGTGGTAGACCGGGAGGTCATACCGGTGGGCATGGGAGACATGCTCGTGGTGTCCCCGCCGCAGGACATGAGATATCCCATGGTGCTGCTGGTCGATCGTAAAGGGGACAAGGGCATCGTCACGGTGACGACCAAAGTTCCGGCGGACAATGTGCTTACCTCCCGGACGGAGCTGCTCTCCTGGGCCATGGGTATGATTTACAAGAGGCTCAAGCAGGTGATACCCTATCTCAAGGATTATCTCATCGGCTTCGACGTCATCGATCCGTTTACGGACAACTCCACCAGACCGTGGTTCAAGTATGCGGATGAGGTCCGGGTTCCCTGGTATGTTTCGGCAAAGCGATATATGAAACAGGGTAATAATGTATTTACGTGCAATAGCATGCAGTATGGATGGCTTGATATGGAGGGGGAGGTTCTCTGGGGAATATGCATGGCAAATGCAATACTCATGGATCTGAACAGGTCGGACCTCATCACGAGCAGGATGGCGCGCATGACGCGGGTGTAACCCTGATCGAGCTGCTGGTGGTCCTGGTCATCGTGTCCATCATGGCGGCCATGGCCCTGCCGGATATCAGCGCGTTCTCATCCGGAAA
>Ga0116188_1004156_pt1 | contig 10372 bp, 7 predicted proteins | sample AD_JPNTR2_MetaG_FD_89807 | JGI IMG/M metagenome (GOLD analysis project Ga0116188, IMG submission 89807) | Active sludge microbial communities of municipal wastewater-treating anaerobic digesters from Japan - AD_JPNTR2_MetaG | ecosystem: Engineered > Bioreactor > Anaerobic > Digestate | place...
CACCGCACGAATAAAGGGATAGACATCCTGTTCACGGTGGTTGCTGTTCCACTTGGCCTTCCCGTTTGCCTTGTAGGGAGCGAAAAAGTCAGCCGTCCCGGCCGCGATAGGGCTTTCAATCAGCAATCCATTCACATCGTACATCGCTTGGTGCCCATGTTCGCCGGACACCGGGTTTGAACGCATCTCGTACCTCGCGTCATGGTGCAAATACGTGTTCTTGGGTTCAGGGGCTGCCCAGACGCCAAATCCCGGCTTATTTGGTTCCGGATCGACAGCATTTGTGGTTCCATTGGAAATATTGATGGTGATGCTGGCGAACGGACGTGGCAGGTTTGTCGTCCAACTGATGTCGGCGTTTTGCGCGTACCAGCTATCGAACTCCGTTTTTGTTTCTGGCGCATTGACGACCACCCAGAGTTTGTCGAAAACAACGTCTGGTTCCGACTCATGGGGCTTGTAGTGCAGCTTGACCAGCGAGATGGCGGGCTTCAAATCGTCCGGCTTACTTTTCGGGAAGACCAGTTCGCCGTTGCCGTTGACCGTCAGGTTGTCGGAGGTGAAGCTCAGCTTGTCAATATCAGGCAGATCCAGATAGCAGTCGTCCAGCAGGTCGAAGAGGTTGACCTTCTCTCCGGCGCTCCAGACCACGCCGAGGCAGTGCTCGGTGGGGTTGAGGTCGGTCTTGTCGGGCCCGATGTAAGGGAAGATGTTGCGGGTGTTGACGGCGGAGTGACTGAAGCCGATGTCCCAGCGCGGCCCGCCGTCACAGATGCAGCCGATCCCGCCGCAAAGGGATGAATCGTGGTAACCCGGCTCGTGCCAATAGTTTTGTTCCGCGCCGAAGACCCCGCCGACGGCCTCGCACAGCCTGACCCGGAAGATGACCCTGCCGTGCAGGAAGGGGTAGACCGCATTCGCCACGGGCTGGGTCACCGTGCACTCGATGCAGGGCTGCCGCGCAAAGAAGGTATCCAGCGCATCCTCTTTGGGGATGAGCGGGGTGTCGCCCTTGACGCCGTTCATCGCCATGCTGACGGTATCGCAGCCGATCATCGCGTAATCCGGCCAGGTGCACGAGTCATTTTCGCACAGGCAGTACCAGCCGCTCCCGCCCAGGAACACTGTGCCGTCCGTCATGCGCAGGGGCTGGGCCGTGACGGACGGGGCCGGGGAATCCAGAGGGCGGACGGGACCGGCGGGCGGCGGCGCGAGCAGGAGGAGGCCGTTCACGCTGTCCGGGTTGCCGGGCGGGAGCGGCGGCGTCTGGCCGGCCGTGAAGACGACGGTGTTGGCGTGCGCCGGGAGGACGGACATTTCGCAGAGCCACGGCCCGTTGGTCGCGCCGGGGAGTTCCGCGAGCGTTCCGGGCAGGGGGTCGAGCGTGAGCGTGACCGGTCCGCCGTAGGCCGCCCGGAGGCGCACGCGGCCGGTCCCGGCCCGGACCGGGAAGCTGTTAGTCGTGAGCGCGTCGCCCGCCGTGAGCCACGCGGGCCGGTCGGTGCGCGTCTCCAGCCAGAAGTCCACGGTGCCCGCCTCCTCCGAGTAGGGCGGCGTGTTGTAGACGAACCCCGAGTAGGCCACGGCAAAACCCTCCGTGTTGGTGGCGGTCAGCCTCTGCCACGTCTGCGCGTCCCAGCCCAGCCACGCCAGCCACTGGGCGTGGCTGACCGTCGGCACGACCCGGAAGGCGGCGTCCAGCCCCGCGCCGCGCTTCTCGAGGTCCGACCAGCCGTCGCCCATGGTCGAGAAGGTGCGCGGGTCGGAGCCGAAGGCGAACTCCTCCAGGTCGGTCAGCCCGTCGCCGTCCCGGTCGAGGTGGGAGTCCGCGACGGCCGGGTCGCTGAACGTCCTTCGCTCCCAGGCGTCGGGGATGCCGTCGCCGTCGGTGTCCGCCGCGGGCAGCCCCGCGTCCTGATACCACTGGGGAAGGGCGGCCCGCCCCGGCAAGACCGCGGCCAGCAAACCGGCCGCTGCGCAACAGATTGGAAGAAGGATTTTCACGTCATCGCACTCATTTTAAGAGAAGCACCGACCCCCACACAAGCCCGTAGCTGAGTCCCGCGTCGATCGCGGCCCGGCGCTGCTCCGGCGAGGCGGGGTGCGGGGCAAGACCCCAGCGGATCGAGAGATAGTTGGCCACGCCCGCCCGGACATCCGCGTCCGGCGGCGTGTTGAACCCCAAGATCTCCGCGATCTCCCCCCGCCAGCCGCGATTCCAGGCGGGGCGTCCGGCTGTGCCGCCGAAAAACATTTCGGTGAGATCGGCGGGACTTTCGAAGTCGACGGCGACAACCTGCCACTGCTGCGGGATGAATTGCCGGGTCAGCGACAACTCCGCCGCCCCCGGCTCCGTCTGGCGGCTGCCGTCGGAAACGAGCCGCAGGCGCGCCGTTTCCGGCGCGTCAACGAGCGTGGCGAGGTCGGCGGCGTCCCCGCGCGTCACGAGCATGAGGGTCTGGACCGTGACCGCCGCGATATTGGAGAAGCAGACGGGGGAGACGGGGTTCGTCGCGTTGCCCGCGAACGAGAGCGCGTTGAGCCTGGGCGTGGCGGGCACGGCGGCGGGCAGGCTCCAGCCCGGCTCGCCGCTGAACGCGGCCGCGACTCTGGGGTCGGCGGCGAGTGTGGCCTGGAGCACGATGCGGGAGGGTTCGGACTGGACGCCGGACGGTCCGCCCTGCGTCGCGGGCAAGGGCGGCGGCGTTGAGGGCGAGGCGGGCTGCGCCTGTTGTTGCTGAGCGACCGCGCCGCCCGCCGGCTGTCCGGTGTGCGGCGATGCGGCGGAGTTGTTCACGTTGGTCGGCTTCTGCGCGATCACCGTGCAATACGCGCACAACACGGCCATAACGACCTTCGTGAAAGGCGTCATGTCTGCCCAACTCCGCCACACGCCGCGGAACCACCTGCGCTCCAAACCGAGGGCGATGAACCAGAGCGTCCACAGGATGCTGACCGTGATCACGCAATAAAGGTATGAAGGAGTTGGCATATCCAAATAACGTTAGAGCTGACTCTGGGCGGCTCTTTCTCGGGCCAGGAGGTGACGACTGCCCCCGCTACCTCCACATTCAATCGCACAGGGACTCTACTACATCACGGGCCGATCAGTCAACCCGAAAGCGGTTTCAAACGGCGTCAACGGCACAGCACGTTGACGGTCTGTCGACTAAAATGATAGAGTCCCAGTGTATCGTAAGTGATGTTTCGTATGTTTCTTGGTATGGTGAATCGCTGAAACTATATGGGGGAGAATCATGATGTCATGCTTTTATCGTTGGAGCAGTGTGTTGATCGTTTCTGTAGGGGCAGTTTTTCTGATCCGCACCGCGCTATGCGAAGCCGCTGTTCCACCGTTGGAACTCATCGCTGTCAGTGATGCGGTGCGCGTGTTTGAAGATGGATATGGGTTCACCAACAATCAAAGTCAGGCCCAAGAAATCAACGTATTCGGGTTGCGGAGCGAGACCATCTCAGCGCAGTGTGTCGTGCGCGCGGGGCGCGACCTGCCCAAATTGACAGCCACATTGACCCCACTGAAAAAGGAGGGAAGCAATGCCCAAATCCCTGTTGAAAACCTGACGTGGCGGTTCGTGACGGACATTCTCGTGTTGACGAACACGCCCAGAATGTGGGTGTCTGACCTGACGCGCCCGGCTCCTGCCCGCTTCCCCGACTGCCTGTCTGAAGATCGTCAGTGTGCGGTGACCAATGGCGCGCTGAAAGCGATTTACCTGACTCTGCGCATACCGGCAGACGCGGAGCCGGGAGAGTACCGCGGTCATTTGAAGGCCAGTTCCGACGATGTCGCCGCCACATTGCCCATCACGCTGAACGTGTACCCCCTGACGATGCCCGAACAACGGCACCTGCTGGTGGTTGAGTGGATGTCCACCAGACATTTTAAAAAGTTTCACGAGGTAGAGTCGGATCAATCAGATCGTTACTGGCAAATCCTGCGGGCTTACGCAAAGAACATGGTCGAACACCGGCACAACACGTTCAAGATCAGCCTTTCGCTGATTAAAACCACGGTGGATGAGAATGGCAACTACAGCTTGGACTTCTCTGAGTTCGACCGGTATGCGCAGGTTTTTTGGGAAACAGGCCTCATGGATGCGATGGAAACCGGCTTTGTGGCGCGGCATGTCCCAGGCGGATGGTATAGCCCTGAAATCAAGATATATGACTTTTTCACGGTCTACAACAAGGCCGACGGCAAGGCGCAAAAGGTTCCCGGCGAGGAGTTCTTGGCCAAGTTCCTGCCGCTTTTCGTCAACCATTTGCGCGAGAAAAAGTGGCTCGACAAGACGCTTTTCCACATTTGCGACGAACCCGCCAACCACAACATCACACACTGGCGGAAAGCCTCCGAGTTTGTGCATCGCCATGCGCCGGAACTCCGCAGGATCGACGCGATCGAGACGCCGCACTGTCAGGACCGGTTGGAGGTCTGGGTTCCCAAACTGGACCATCTTTCGACGTGGCAGGGCGCCTTCGAGGAGGCGCAACGGCGCGGCAATGAGCTGTGGTTCTATACGGTGGGCATCTATCAGGGCGGCGCGTTGATGAACAAGACCGTGGACGTTCCGCTGATCGACACGCGACTGATGCATTGGCTCAACTACCGTTACCAGCTTAAAGGTTATCTGCACTGGGGGTTCAATGCCTGGACCGATGACCCGTGGGAAGCGCCGGGACTGCACCGCGGCGACGGTTGGCATGTGTACCCCAAACGGGACGGATTGCTGGATTCATTGCGCTGGGAACAGATGCGCGACGGCCTTCAGGATTATGAATGCCTGTGGTTGCTGGAAGACAAGATCCGCCAGATCGCGGCGTCGCTCAGCCCGCAGGTAGCCAAAATGATCGAGCCCACCCGGCGCGGGCAGGAGATCGCGTCTCGCGTTGTGCGCTCTTACACAGACTTCAGCCGCGACCCGCAAATCCTCTACGCGGCCAGACGCCAAGCGATCGAAGAGACACTGGCCATGGATGCCGCGCCCCGTATCATCCTTCAAACATTCCCGCCGGAGCACTCCGTGATGGCACGAAATTGCGCGATTGATGTCCACGGCTGGGCTGAACCCGGAACGCGCCTGAAAATTAACAATGGTAAAGAAGCGGTGCCCGTGGCAGATGACGGCTCGTTCTTCGCGCGTGCCCATCCTTCACGTACTACGGGAATCGTTGAATTCGAGGCAGAAGGCGCAAAAGGGGGACGCAAGGTTTTCACCCGCTGTTTCCGCCTGCAAACATCCCCGTGATCGGCAACACAACCGGGACTCTTGCAAAACCCTTTGCTTGCAAGTGTGGCACGGGCATCTTGCCCGTGTGTTTCATGGGCGAGACGCCCATGCCACGAGGCGTTTTGCAAGAGCCTCAACCGACAAAAAAACAGCGAGGTTGCTTGCACTGCCCAACGATTTGTTGTAAAAAGCAAGTGAATCTGGAGGGAGGTTTGGGTCGGGGTGTGTTCACGCCCTGAGTGTTAGCAAGAAGAGGATCTGAACCATGGATACAGAATCTGACCGTCCGCAACGCGATCAGCATCCCACAGCAGATGCATCGGCAATGGAACAGCGAACAGACTGCCCATCATGCGGCAATGCCGTCTCCGATCCAGTCATGCCGTCTCCCCCTCCTGTACCACAAACATCGAGCGAAATTATGTTCTGCCCGAAATGTGGACAGCAGAACCTGGAAAACAACTTCAGATGTACGCGCTGCGGGTTTGTCCTTCACGACCCCGCACAGCCGCAATATGTCGTCACGGATGACAACACGCTGGGCGGGCTGATCCCATACAAGAATGTGCAAGCGTTATTGGCATACTACTTGGGGGTCTTCTCGCTTATCCCATGTATCGGCATTCCCCTCGGAATAGCGGCGCTGGTACTGGGAATCAAAGGTCTGAAGTATGCCAAGCTTCATCCCGAAGCCAAGGGTAAAGCGCACGCATGGGCAGGAATTATCTTGGGCACACTCTGTGCCGTCGCCTATACCCTGCTGACGCTGATCGTGGCGTCGGTGTCATTCATGTTTGGATGATGGATGTGTCCAACTAACAGAAAGGAACGAGACATGTACTGCAGGAAATGTGGCACACAGAATGATGACAACGCACACCTGTGTATCAAGTGCGGCGAGGTGCTTCAGCAGATCGGTGGGGCAGGCGACCCTCCGGTGAAAATTCCCAATTACCTCGCGCAATCCATTCTGGTGACGCTGTTCTGTTGCATGCCGCTTGGCATCCCCGCGATCATTTTTTCCGCTCAGGTGAACGGTAAGATTCAGGCGGGCGATATTCCCGGTGCGCTGGAGGCGTCTCGCAAAGCCAAGGTTTGGGCCTGGTGGTCGTTCGGGATCGGCCTCATTTCATCGGTACTCTATGCCATTAGTGTAATCGTTGGCATGTTCGTCGAAACCGCAGGTGCCCGATAAATTGGTTCGAGAAAAGAAACGCTCTCTGGCGGCGCTCATCATTGGGGGGGCAGTCGCCTTCACAGCACTCTGTGTCTTGTACGCCGTCAACCCCTCAAAATCGCGGCTGTTTCCGCCGTGCCCCCTGTATCGGTTGACCGGCCTGTACTGCCCGGGTTGTGGTTCGCTACGGGCAACGCACTCGCTGCTTCACGGAGATCTTAAGGGCGCGCTCGGCATGAATCCGCTGATGGTTCTTTCCTTGCCCATCCTTGGCCTTCTTTTGATGCGGCCGCGTTGGGCATATTTACGGTGGATGCCGTGGGCCGCATTCGTACTTCTGGTCGTCTATGGCGTTGCCAGAAACATCCCGATGTGGCCGTTCACCTTGCTTGCGCCAAGATGACGTTCAGCTAATTTCGCGCGCAGTGCGGCGGGGACGGCGGCGGCGGGAGCGGCGGCGCGTACCGCTGCTCTCCTTTTCAGCATCGCGCGGCGCGTCCGTGTCGTCCCGCGTTTCGCGCTGTGCGCGCTGGCCCGCCTGCTGCGCGTACAATGCCTGCCACTCATCGAGACAAGAGTGATCGGCCTTCTCGGCGGTCAGCAGGATACGCTGGAAGGCCAGCGCTTCCGGAAAACTCGGGTGAGAAAGAAAACGACGGCCGCGTCCTTTGGTCGGCGAGTCGGCGAACCGGCGCGGCACGTCCATCAATGCCTGTGCCGTGTAGAGCGTGGCTTTGGGGATGTGCAACCGCTGCGTCACGGCGTGCAGTGCCCGACGCGCGACATGCTGCCGGTTGACGCGGCCATTCGGACTGCGCCGTTCCTCCTGCCGCAACAGGCTGAAAAAAAACGGGTAGATGAGACAGGCGAGACGCACGCCGTTGGAAAGCTCCTCGTTGGCGGCATCGGCATCAAGTGCGCCCAGATAGTCCCAAAGCGGCGACTTCTTGCCGCCCGATTCTTTAATGTAGGCGTCCAACTCCGGCAGCAGATCACCCAGCAGCTCATACTCCCACAGTAGCATGAACGCGGCGCGGGACGAGCCGAACGTAAAGAGGCGAAAGATCTCCTCGCAGAGACGGGGCGCAGAGGCCTTGAGAATGTCGGCGTGATGTTTCAAGATGGCCTTGCTGCTGGCGCGGTCGACCGTGAACCCCAGACGCGACGCAAATTTGACGGCCCGCATCATGCGCACCGGGTCTTCGCGGAAGCGGATGTTAGGATCGCCGATACACCGCAACAGCCGCTTCTCAAGGTCTTTCAGGCCGCCCACATAGTCGATCACAGAGAAGGTTTTGATGTCGTAGAAAAGCCCGTTCACTGTGAAATCACGGCGCTTGGCGTCCTCCTCCGGCGTGCCGAAGGTGTTGTCTTCGGTTTGGTACAGGCCGTTTTCACTCTCCACTGTATCGGGCTGACGCCGGAAGGTGCTGGTTTCGATCACCTTGCGTCCAAAGACGATGTGTGCCAACCGGAAACGCCTACCGATCAGAAAGCAATTGCGGAACAGGCGGCGGATCTCATTTGGCCGCGCATCCGTTCCGACATCAAAATCCTTGGGCTGGCGGCCGAGCAACAGGTCGCGCACGCTACCGCCAACAAGATAGGCGACGTGCCCGGCTTTTGCCAGGCGATAGAGCACTTTCAGTGCGTCGGGATCAATGTTTGAGCGTGAAATACAGTGTTCAGCGCGTTCGCAGATCACGGGCGCGTCATTACGTTTAAAAAAAGGAATCATCGTGCAAATCGTTCGTTCATGTTTACAACAACCGGGCAAGTATGACAAAAAGCCCCCCCCGAAACAAGTTGGTTTCTGGTTTTGACTTACCACCGCGGTATCGCGGTTTGACCGCGCGTGCTTATTGAATCGTAAGGCACTAATTTCCCCAACGGCCGTTGTGCACGAAATCCGGATTGAAGCGCGTACGGGGCGCAGGCGTTTCCGCCGGTCGACCGATGGAGATCGCGGCGATCGGCAGGATCGCCTCGGGCACACCGAACAGGCGGCGAATACCGGTCACGCGGTCTTCGTTCGGGTGGACACCCAGCCAAACCGCACCGAGCCCAAGCAGATGCGCGGCTATCAGCAGATTCTGGACGGCGGCTGAACAGTCCTGTAACAGGTAGGAGAGTTCTTGGCGATTAGCCTGCGCCTGATCGCCGCAGACAATGATTCCGAGAGGAGCGTGACGGAGCATCTTGCCGTACGGCAGCAGGTCCGCCAACGCATCGAGGTCCGCGCGCTCGCGTACCACTAGAAAGCGCCACGGATCGCACGCCCTGGCGGACGGCGCGGCCATCGCAGCCTGCAGTAGAGCGCGAAGCTCATCATCACTGACCGCCTCGCCTTGACGGTAAACGCGAACACTGCGCCTTTCTAAGAGGGGAAGAATCTTATCGTTCATAGGTCACTCCTTCTTTCATTTTCTGTTCCAAACGATCATAACAAAACCGCCCCAAAACGCAAATTGCAGATTGCGGCTCTTGCACCCCGCGCGTGGCATGGGCGTTCCGAAGCACACGGGCGGGATACCTGTGTCACATGAAGGTTCAACCCTTTCGAAAAAATAACTGAATGGTGGACATGACGCAGAGGCGGAAATATGCTTTAATAGCTACGCTGAACTGGATAGAAGGCCCGCAGACAAGTTGTTAAGTACGGGGGATAGCATGCACATTGTTGTTTGTGTCAAACAGGTTCCGGATACGACGAATGTCCGTATCAATCCGGAGACCAATACGTTAATGCGTGAAGGGGTGGAAAGCATCATCAACCCCTTCGATGAATTCGCTTTGGAAGAGGCGCTCAAGCTGAAGGATGCCCACGGTGCGCGCGTCTCGGTCGTCTCGATGGGACCGCCGCAGGCGGAGGTCGTGTTGCGCGAGGCCATGGCCCGCGGCGCTGACGATGTGGTGTTGCTGACCGACCGCGCCTTTGCCGGTGCGGACACGCTGGCCACCTCGTATGCGATCTCGCAGGCGATCAAGAAGATCAATGCGCGGCCCGATCTGGTGCTCTTCGGAAAACAGGCGATCGACGGCGACACCGCGCAGGTGGGGCCCGGCGTCTCGGAGTTTCTGGGCTACCCGCTCGTCACGTATGCCAAGTCGATCAAGGTCGAGGGCGATACGTACACCGTCGAGACCATGATGGATGAGGGCGTGGACGTGATCGAAGGGAAGCTGCCTGCCGTGATGACCGTCGTTAAGGAGGCTTCGACGCCGCGCTTCGCCACGCTCAGCGGCTGGATGCAGGCCAAGAAGGCCGATATCCCGCGCTGGGGGGCGAAAGATGTCAATGCGGACCTTACCATGTGCGGGCTGGATGGATCGCCCACCAAGGTGGTCAAGATCTTCGCACCGCCGGTTAAGACTGGCGGGACGCGCATGGATGGCCGCGAGCAACCTTCGGCGGCGGTTGACGCGATCGTGAAACTGTTGCAGGAAAAGGGAGTGGCATAATTATGGCAGACGCACCGATTTTCATTGATCCCGAGAAGTGCCGGGGTTGCAAGAAATGTATTACTGCGTGCCCGTTCGACGCGCTTTACATGGAGGGCAAGTTGGCGGTGGTCAAGCCGGACGAGTGCCGCGCCTGCAACGCCTGCGTTAAAGCCTGTCCGTTCAAAGCGATTGTCTCGACAGCGGCCGAGACCCCGAAGGCCGACCTCAGCGCTTTCAAGGGCATCTGGGTCTTTGCTGAGCAGCATCAAGGCAAGGTGCAGGAGGTGGCGTATGAGCTGCTGGCCACAGGCCGTCGTTTGGCCAAAGACCGTGGTTGCGAATTGGCGGCCGTGGTGTTGGGCCACAACGTCAAGGATTCGGCAGCGCACCTGATTGCGGCCGGTGCCGACAAGGTTTATATGGTCGATCAGCCCGAACTGGCTGCGTACGAGGCGGATGTCTACACCGACGCGCTCAACCAGTTGATCGCGAAATACAAGCC
>Ga0116188_1004162_pt1 | contig 10363 bp, 8 predicted proteins | sample AD_JPNTR2_MetaG_FD_89807 | JGI IMG/M metagenome (GOLD analysis project Ga0116188, IMG submission 89807) | Active sludge microbial communities of municipal wastewater-treating anaerobic digesters from Japan - AD_JPNTR2_MetaG | ecosystem: Engineered > Bioreactor > Anaerobic > Digestate | place...
AAGACCCCTATTTTATCCTCATTATTAGTTTTATCAAATGACCGGTTCCGACACCGGCCGGTTCCGGCGCCTGCGCCGGGCCGCCCCCGGCTCCGCATCGTCCCCATTTGACAAGGGGCAATTGCGCGCAATATTGCCAGCCTATGATGCATGTTACGCTGTTGGCGGTGGCCGCCCTATCCGCGACACTCCTGATGCCCGCCGGGACCCAGGCAGCCGCTCCGCCCTCCCTCTACGAGATTCCCCTCAAGGATATTGACGGCCGGCCGGCTTCGCTCAAGGCTTACCAGGGCAAGGTGCTGCTGATCGTTAATGTGGCCTCCCGTTGCGGTTACACCCCCCAATACCAGCCGCTCGAATCCGTTTACCGCAAATACAAGGACCGGGGCCTGGTAATCCTCGGCTTCCCCAGCAACGATTTCGGCGGCCAGGAACCCGGCAGCAACGAGGAAATCAAGGAATTTTGCAGCAGCAAGTTCGACGTCACCTTCCCGCTTTTCGACAAGGTCGGAGTCAAGCCGGGCCCCGGACAGCACCCCCTCTACGCCGCGCTCACGGGCGGCGCCTCGCCTTTCCCCGGCCCCGTCTCCTGGAACTTCGGCAAATTCCTGATCGGGCGTGACGGCAAAATCCTCGCGCGGTTCGGCTCAAAGGATGAGCCGGATGCTCCCAAAGTCATCGAAGCCATCGAGGCCGCGCTCAAGCCCTGACCGGCCCGTGTTTTTCATCGTCACCGGCAGGGGCCTGGCATAAGCTGGGCCGGATGTTGCCGGCCAAATCGTGGAGAACCGAAGCGGTCGCTCGCCTGTTGGCGAGCGTGTTTCTGTGCATCTACGCCGGCACCTTGCTGGCCGCAGCCCTGCCGCTCGCGCTGGCGGGGCAACTGGGCTCCAAAGCCGCCATCGTGGCCGGGGCGGCCGCCCTCTGCCTGGTGGGCACATTGATGCTGGTGAGCCGCTCCTGGCCGGTGGAGCGGTTCATGACTTGGTTGGGCAGCACTGCGGCTCTGTTTTACGCGGGAGTTTTTCTCAGCGCCTGGGCGCAGAAGCTGATTGGCCGCGTCGAGCCCTCCACCCTCCAAATGGCCGTCGCGGCCCTCAGTTTCCAGGGCGCGGCCCTCTGGCTGGTCGCCCGGTTCCTGCGCGAGCAGGGAGTGAGCTGGAACGACGGCTTCGGCCTCCACGTGCACTGGCGCGGGGCGGTGTTGGCCGGGATTCTGCTGGCGTGCATTTTCCTGCCTGCCGGCTGGGCGTTGCAATGGCTGTCCTCGGAGGCCCTCACGCGCTTCATGCCATGGAGGGGCGCTCCCGAGGAACAGCAGGCGGTGCAAACCTTGCGGATGGCGTCCGGCTGGCTGCCGCGCTCCGTCCTGGGTGTGGTGACCATTCTGCTGGCGCCGGCGGCCGAGGAGCTGCTGTTTCGGGGCATCCTGTTCACCTGGATTCGCCAATGGGGCTATCCCCGGCTTGCCTGGTGGGGCACCTCCCTTCTGTTCGCTCTCATCCACCTCAACACCGTCACCTTCCTCCCCTTGCTGGTGCTGGCCCTCCTGCTGGCCCGCCTCTACGAGCGAACGGGCAACCTGCTGGCGCCGATCGCGGCGCACGCATTGTTTAACGCGTTCAATTTCACTATGCTTTATCTCCTGCATCGGGGCGGGTCCTGACCCCGGCGTCATGATGAACGAGTTTGAATTGATTCAGCGCTTGACCGCTTCCCTCCCGGCCCACCCGGAGGTGCTTGTCGGGCCCGGCGACGACTGCGCCGTGCTCGAGGCGGGGTTGGCGGACCGCGTGTTGTTGTTCAAGACCGACGCCGTCGTCGAAGGCATTCACTTCACCCCGGATACCGCGCCGGAGCGCATCGGCCACAAGGCCCTGGGTCGGTGCCTGAGTGACATCGCGGCCATGGCCGGCACCCCCACCGCCGCCTTGGTTACCGCCGCGCTGCCCCGCCGGTTCGAAGTCGGGCGCGTGGACGGCATTTACGCCGGCCTGAAAGCCCTGGCCCAGCGCCATCACGTCGCCATCGTGGGCGGCGAGACCACCACCAACCCCGCCGGCCTCCTGCTCTCCATTGCTCTCCTGGGCTGGGCGCCCCGCAACAAAACCATCCTCCGCTCCGGGGCCAAACCCGGCGACGCCATTTTCGTCTCCGGCGACCTCGGCGGCTCGCTCGCCGGAAAGCACCTGGACTTCGAGCCGCGCCTCGACGAGGCCCGCTGGCTGGCCCGCCACTTCCCCATCCACTCGATGATTGACCTGAGCGATGGCCTGGCCGGCGACCTCCGCCACATTCTCAAAGCCAGTGGCGTCGGCGCCGAGCTGCTGGCCTCCGCGGTGCCCATCAGCCGCGCGGCCCGCCGCGCGGCCCGCGAGTCCTCCACGGCCAAACCGCCGCTGGTCGCGGCGCTGACCGATGGCGAAGACTTCGAACTGCTTTTCACCCTCCCCAGCCGCCACGCCGTCCCCCTGCTCGACCGTTGGAAGGCGCAATTTCCCCATACCCGGCTGACCTGCATCGGCAAGATCACCTCCGCCGAAGGACTCACCCTTCGTGACAGGCACGGCGCCCGCCCACTCACCGCCCATGGCTACGTTCATTTCACATAGCCCGGACGAAACCGCCGCGCTCGGCGAGAGCTGGGGCCGCGTGGCCGTGCCCGGCCTGGTCATCGGCCTGACCGGCGACCTCGGGGCGGGCAAGACCCAGCTTGTCAAGGGACTCGCCCGCGGCCTGGGCATTCCCGAGCGAGTTCATTCCCCAACCTTCGCTCTCGTCAATACCTACGCCGGCGGCCGCCTTCCCCTGTACCACCTTGATCTCTACCGCTTGGAAACCCCCGATCAGGTCCTCGCCGCCGGCCTCGAGGAATACCTCCACCCTGACGGGGTTGCTGTGGTCGAATGGGCCGAGCGCTGGCTGCTCCCATCCCAATCCCACACGCCGGCTTCCGGTCCCTTGGAAACACTGCCCGCACCCCCGGGTGCCGCCGGCTGGCGCTGGGTGCAAATCCAATGCCTGAGCGAGACCGAACGCTGCATCACGTATGAAGATCTTGGCGCTTGAATTCTCCTCCCCCCAGCGCAGCGTGGCCGTCGTGGACGACGGCCAGGTGCCCGCCCTGGCCGAAGTCATCGAAACCGGCGGCCGCGGCGCCAACGCGCTCGGCATGGTCGAAGCCGCGTTGCGCCAGGCGCGCCTCGAACGCGAACAAGTGGACTGCCTGGCCATCGGCATCGGCCCCGGCTCCTACACGGGCATCCGCTCCATCATCGCCCTGGCCCAAGGCTGGCAGCTCGCCACCCAGGTGAACCTCCTCCCCATCAGCAGCGCCGACTGCATCGCCGCCCAGGCCCGGGCCGAGGGCTTGACCGGCCCGGTCGCGGTTGTCATTGACGCGCAGCGCAAGGAACTCTACCTCGCCAATTACGACCTCCTTCCCGATGCCTGGCGTGCCACCGAACCCCTCCGTCTCGTGTCGCTGGACCAGGCGCGCGCCCAGGCCGACGCCGGACGGCTGCTGGTCGGACCCGAAGTCAGCCGCTGGTTTCCAGACGGGCGCGTCATTTTCCCCCGCGCCTCCGCCTTGGGCCGGCTGGCGGTCGGCCGTTCGGATTTCCTCCCCGGCCACCAAATCGAGCCGATCTATCTCCGTCCAACCACATTCGTCAAAGCTCCTCCACCCCGGCCGGTGCCATGAACCGGCGCCCCGTCCCCGCGGTTCTGTCCCGGCAGTTTTTGACATTCGGAAGCCTCTCCTCTAGCTTGCTTCCCCATGAGAGTGATCCGCCACACCGATGCTGACTTTGCGACCCGGTTGCGCGAATTGACCGCCGCCTCGAGCCTGTTCGATCCGGAGATCGAACAGCGCGCCCGCACGATCCTCGAAGCCGTTCGCGCCCGAGGCGACAAAGCCCTGCTGGAATTCACTGAACGGTTCGACGGCGCGAAACTCCGCCCCGAACAGTTGGCCATCACCCGGGCGGAACTGATGGCGGCTTCGCTCAAAGCCGACCCGGCCTTGCGCGCCGCCGTTGCCGAAGCGGAAAAGAACATCGCCGCCTTTGCCCGCCGTTCCCGGCGTCGGAACTGGCAGATGCGCAATTCGCACGGCGCGGTGGTGGGGGAGAAGTTCGACCCGTTCCAACGGGTGGGCGTTTACATTCCGGGCGGTACCGCGCCGCTGGTTTCCACGGCGCTGATGACCGCCTCGCTGGCGAAGGTCGCGGGGTGCCCCGAGATTGTCGTCTGCACCCCTTGCGGCAAGGACGGCACGGTCAATCCGGCCCTGTTGTTTGCAGCCCGGGCGGCGGGAGCAACCGAGATTTACCGCGTCGGCGGCGCCCAGGCCATTGCCGCCATGGCTTACGGGACGCCAACCATCCGCCGCGTGCAGAAGATTTTCGGCCCCGGCAACGCTTATGTGGTTGCCGCCAAGCGCCTGGTCGTGGGCCACGTTGCCATTGACCTGCTGCCCGGCCCCAGCGAGTTGCTCGTGGTCGCCGACGAAACCGCCAATCCACGCCATGCCGCCGCGGACCTCCTGGCCCAGGCTGAACACGGTTCAGGCTTCGAGCGCGTCTGGCTGGTCAGCCCCTCGGCCAAACTGGTGAACTCTGTCGGCAGGGAAATCACCCGGCAGCTCCCCCGCCTGGCCCGGCGCAAGTTCATCGAACAGGTTCTCAACAACACCTGGCTCATCCAGGTCAAAACCATGGCGGACGCGGTCAGCCTGGCCAACCAACTGGCTCCGGAACATTGCCAGGTCATGACCCGCCGTCCCCGGCTCGTGGCCGGCGGGATTGTTACCGCGGGAGCCTTGTTCCTCGGGCCCTGGTCCCCCACCGTCCTGGGCGACTACGTCGCGGGTCCCAGCCATACGCTCCCAACCGGCGGAGCGGGCCTTTCCTTTGCCGGCCTGTCCGTGGACCAGTTCCAGCGCCGCACCAGCGTCGTGGAATACACCCGCGCGGCGCTCAAAAAGGCCCTGCCGGCAGTCCGCAAATTCGCCGAAGTCGAGGGCTTGGAAGCGCACGGCAAAAGCGCCGAGTGTCGGCTTTGATTTTGCACCCCTCCGGTCATCGCCATGCCAAAGCCTCCCCATCTGGTTCGTCCCTTGGTGCAAGCGCTGCACGCCTATGTCCCCGGCGAACAGCCCAAGATCAAAGGTTTGATCAAACTGAACACCAACGAAAATCCCTACCCCCCCTCGCCCCGGGTGCTGGCGGCCGTCAAAGCCGCGGTGGATGAACGCCTCCGCCTTTATCCCAGTCCCACCGCCGAGCCGCTGCGGGAAAAGCTCGCCGCCCTCCACCGCTGCCGCGTCGAAAACCTCATCGTCGGCAATGGTTCGGATGAGTTGCTGGCCATGGCCGTGCGTTGTTTCGTCGAGCCGCGGCCCGCTTCCCGCCGGGGGCGCGCCAGCCGTCACCTGGTGCAGTTCTTTGATCCCAGCTATTCACTCTACCCCGTGCTGGCGGACATCCACGGCGCGGATAAAAACGCTTTTCCCCTCGAAGCCGACTTCGGCATTCCTTCGGTGCGCGACTTGTCGCGGAGCCGCCAGTGGGATTTCAGCGCCGCCTTGACCTTTGTCACCACGCCCAACGCCCCCAGCGGTCGCGGATACCCCACCCCCCAGCTCGACGCGCTGTGCCGCGCCCACAAGGGCGTCGTGGTGCTGGACGAGGCCTATGTGGATTTTGCCGACGAAAACGCGCTCGAGTTGGCCCTCCAATATCCCCATGTCCTGGTGGCCCGGACTTTTTCCAAGGCTTACTCCCTCTGCTTCCAACGCGTGGGCTACTTCGTCGGGCACCCCGCCCTCATCGCCGCCTTGCACAAAATCCGCGACAGCTACAACGTCAATGGCCTGGGCCAGGTCGCCGCGGTCGCAACGCTCAATGACTTGCCCTATTACCGCGCCAACTTCCGCAAGGTCATCGCCGCGCGCGAGCGCCTCGCCCGGGATTTGACGCGGCTCGGATTCGTCGTGGCCCCCAGCCAGTCGAATTTTCTGCTGGCCCGCCCCCCCCGCCTGTCGGCCGAACAGTGGCTGGGCGAACTGCGCGCGCGCAAAATCCTCGTGCGCTGGTTCGCCAACTCGCGCGTGAGTGATTCACTCCGCATTTCGATCGGCACACCGGCCGAGTGCGAGGCCCTGGTTCGGGCCGCGCGCGCCATTTTGAAGAACGCCTGAGCCCCCGGCCCGATGCCTCCGCTCCCGCCTATTCCCGCCCCAGCGCTTCCAGCAGCCCGCCCGCCGGCAACGCCTCGGCGCTCAGCGCGAACAACGCCGGTTCCCACGGCGACAGCGTAAAGCGCAGCCGCTCCACGCGGCCCAGGGACTTTTCTGCCCGCAGGTCGTAGGCATGCATGGGCCGCGCCAGCCGCGCCTCGACCTCGACCGGGCGCTCCAGCGCCTCGTTGCCCCCCGCCTGCCGCAAATCCTCGCTCATGTGGTAATTGATGTTGCGCTCGAACGCCACCAGTTGCCCCCGCGCAACTTCAAACCGCTGCACCCGCACCCGCTGGCCGGCGTCCACCTGAATCGCCGCCGGCAGGAACACGAGCTGTCGCCCAAGCCAGTCGGCCCAGCCGGCGTCGGGCACTGCCTTCAGCCGCTCCACGGCATACTCCGCCACGTCACCGTCTCGCGTCTGTGCCGGTTTCCCGCCTTCGACACCCCACGCCCCCGCCCCGGCGCGGGCCCCGGACAACGCCTCGTCCAGCTCCGCCAGCGCCGGCTTCAATCGCAGGGTGCCGTGCGCGTCAAAACAGCCGGGCGTCCCGTTCCCCACCAGCAGCCGTCCTGTCTTCGCATTTTCCCTGCGCCCAACAAACCGGCGAATCTCCTCCGCCTCCCGGTCTGACAGCGCCAGGGAGTGGGGCAGGACCAGGATGGCGCGACCGGCCTGGCGCAGCGCGCCCGCCTCGATTTGGGCCGAGGACAAAAATTGCGGGGCATAACCCAGGTCCTGGAACAGCTTGAGCCAGGCGTTGCGCATCCGGGCCAGGTGATTGTGATCCGCCTCGTAACTGGAAAAACGCCGCACCCACGTGGAGCCGTCAACGGTGGATTCCAGCAACCAGTCCACCTGGATGCTCGGCTGCGAGTAATGCAGGTAGATCGGGTCCCGCACGCGTTTCGCCCGCAGAAACAGCCGCGCGAGGTCGGACGTCATTTCCTTCAGCACGGGTGCCAGCGCAAGCGCTTTGGGCGTCAAACGCAGGTCGTTGGATTTCCAATCCAGGCAATCTTCGCTCCACCAAACGATGCAGCCCCGGTCCCCCTCCAGCAACAAATGCCACAGCCGCCGCCGGGCCGGAAGGGTTTCCTTCTCGAACACCGTGGTCAGGATGGGCTGGTGCGGCATGAACGAGCCGAAAATCTCGCGGGCGTTCCCGATGTCGTAGGGCTCGACCCAATCCAGCGCCTGCGACAAACGCCAGAGATCGTACCCCCCAAACGCATGCGGCATCTGCGTTCCCTCGATGCCCACCGGCGTTTCCGGGTCAACCTCCCGCGCCGCCTGGCGCAAATCCTCCAGCGTCCGCGCCAGCGAAATGTCCATATAGGTCCGAAAGTCGGCCCAGGGGGCGAAATTCCACCGCGTGGGCGATTGCCGGGCCGTAGCGGCCTCGAACTTCAGGCGCTGCAAAGCCTGCCAATCCGGCTTTCCCTTCGGCTGCGCCTCGCCGCCGGCCATCCGCGCCTTGATCTGGTCGGTGGTGAACGGCCGAACCTCCTCCCAGGTTTTGAATCCGGTTTCCCACTGCCGGTTCAGTGCCTTGAGGCTCGCATATTGCGTTTGAAGCCACGCGCGAAAGCCGGCCAGCGACAGCGGGTGAAAATCGTAGTCAAAAGGATTGGCGGAAAGGGTCGTGGAAAGCTCGTCGCGGATGTCGTAAGCCAGCGGACCATGCGAACGGTTCCGCCGTGCCACGCGCTGCATTTCACCCCGGGCCCACGCCCGCCATTTCGGGTCATCCAGACAATATTCCCTCACCAAAGCCTCCTCGGGCCGGCCATTGTTTGACCAATCCGTGATGAACCGGTCCCACTCCCGCACCCGCGCGTTCCATTTCAGGCACAACCCGCGGTTGACGATGTTCTCAACATAATAAGGAAAACCTCGCTCGACAAACGCCGCCGGATTCGCCTCGCCATAAACCATGCCCGTGTTGATGCCCATCTCCCGCAGCCTTTCGATGAACACAGGCATTCTTGCAGGCTCTTTCCACGCGCTGTCACCCACCCAGAGAATCGTCCGATACTCCGGCCACGGCCGAACCCCGCCCTGGTCATTCCGCTCCGCCTCAGACGCCGCAACCGCGCCCAGGGCCAAAACGAGCAGGGGCAGAACGGGAGCCAACGCCCCGCCGCACCAACTGATTTTCAGCCGCGCCATATCACCCAGCATACCGCCAGCGCCTCCGCCCCGCCATTTCAAACGTGACAGCTAAAAGACGTCAGCCCCAATGCAAGGGTCGCCCGTTCCGCGCCCGGCTGGCCAAGGACGATTCTGTTAAAGCACTCCGGCTGGCTCGCCCACGCCCGTGCCTTTCCCGTTGCCCTCGGGCAAACGCTCAACGGGAATGTTCCTGGATACGGACGACGGGACTGGCTGCACCGGCAGGGAAACCTGGAGGCGCACCTTCTGGCCGTCCACGGTCTCAATAACCGGCACCCCGCCCAGCGCCTGCGCCAACTGCCAGGCTGACGAGAAGGTCAACTCGGCGCCACCACTCCGCGCGCCCCGCAATGCAGCGGAAGCCTCCGCGACAGCCTGCAGCCGCAGCCTCGCCGTCTCCGCAGCATCCGGTGCAGAAAGCAAGAAGACTAGTCGGATGCCGGACCTCTTGTCGTGCTCCCGCTCGAACGAAACATTGATTTCCAACTGATCGGTCTGCCCGATGGCCGGCAGCGATGCGGCCAGCAACGTTATGAGCTGGTGAATCTGCGCAGAACTGCCCTGGGCTCGCTCAGGGATGGGACCCACGATTTCAGTCCGCACCTGCCGGTTGGTTTCGCGCGCGTTCTCGCAGACAGCCTCCAAAGCGCAGTTAATGACCTCGGCACAATTGAATTCCGACGTAAGGAAGTCCGGCGGCTCCACTGGGTAGTGATAATCACCCCGGGCATCCTCACTCTCCTTTCTCCACCCGTCCAGGGCGCGGATGATCTCTCCAAGCAGCCCCCGCTGGGTGATTGACAGGGGTGTATCAAGCAACGTGGTGATCATGCTCCTCCAGCCCTCCACGACCTGGGCTTGGGCGCGCCGGCGCTCCCGGCCGATATTTGCCCCGATCCTCGCGGCTTCGAACACGGCGTGGCGCAAGCCGGCCAGTTCCTGTTCGCTGGCCTGCTGCGTGCGAGCCGCCTCTCGCGAATCATCGGTCAATTGCCGGATGCGGTCGGCGGCGCGCTCCTGTTCGGCGGTCAAATCCCGCACCCGCAAACACAGCGCGGTCTGGATGATCCGCAGCTCCTCGATCGTGGCTTGGAGACGCTGGAGGTCCGCCTTTTGCGCCGCGTCGGCCTTGGCCCAGGCGGCGAGTTCATCCCTTTGCTGGCAGATGCGCTGTTCGAGTTCGGCGGTGTGCTGGCGCAGCCGGGTTTCCCCGGCAGCCCGCTCCGCAAGCTCAGCCTTCCATTCCCCGGCTCGCCGCTCCCATGCTTCGGCCTCCGATTGCAGTGCGGCGTAATCCGCCCGCTGCCGCTCAAGTTGCTCCTCGGCTTCAACGAGATTGCGCTGCAACGCGGCAAGGGCCTGCTGGTGGTTTGCCAGCGCACCTTCCAACTCGCTTCGACGGCGGTCGAGTTCGCCGATCCGCCCCTCGGCGGTTTCGCGGCGTTGCCTTTCACCGGCCAGCGTTTCGGCCAGTTGCTTCAGCCGCTGCTCAAGTTGCGCTTTCGCCTCCTCCAACTGCCCGATGCCGGATTCAAGCCGGGTTTGCTCGGCCTGGGACCTCTCTTGCAGGGCTCGCAACCGATCCTCGGTGGCTTGCGCCTGCTCGCGCAAGTGCGTTTGCGCCTCCCGGTTCTCCGCCAGCGCGGCCTCCAGTTGCTGTCTCTCTTGGGTCAGTTGGCCGGCCCGGTGCTCGACGTCCTGCCGGCTCTCCGTTTCTTTCGTCAGCGTCTCGGTCAGTTGCTGCAATCGCTTCTCGACCTCGGCGCGGGCCGACTGCAACTCCGCAACGCGAGCCTCCAACCGCGTTTGTTCCGTGGCGGAGCGCTCCGCCCGAGCCTGCAGTTCCTGCCGGCTCTGCTCCCGCCGCAGCCGCGCCTGCGCCAATTGCCCCTCCAACTGGCTCCGTTGCTCCCCCAGCTCGGTCGCCTGCCGCTCCGGCCCCTCCC
>Ga0116188_1004165_pt1 | contig 10359 bp, 21 predicted proteins | sample AD_JPNTR2_MetaG_FD_89807 | JGI IMG/M metagenome (GOLD analysis project Ga0116188, IMG submission 89807) | Active sludge microbial communities of municipal wastewater-treating anaerobic digesters from Japan - AD_JPNTR2_MetaG | ecosystem: Engineered > Bioreactor > Anaerobic > Digestate | place...
GAAGAGCGATTCGATCTTGCGACGAACCTCTTGACGGATCTCTTGAGTGATTCTCACGGTTGCCATTACTGATCTCCATAGAGTAAGCGACGCTTGGCGAGCGTCTTGATGGCCTTCAGATGAAGGGGGTCTCCGGTGTCGATGCCGGTCTGCACATGTGCCTGCGCAGCTTCGTTGCTGAGGAACTTCACGGTGCTGCGCAGAAGGATTTCGTTGTAGGCCAGTCGCCAACCTTCTTCGAAGGACATCTGGTCGTCGGCCTCGTTCCACGGCAAGCTGAGGTACAGCTCACGGTGCCACTCGGACGTCTTGCCGCGTTCACGAAGGAACCGGATGATCTCGGATGTGGAGCCAAATGGGCAGAGGCCACGGGCGTTATAGGCCCGGGCCACATACCCACCGACGACTTTCCACCCCTCTTCCTTGGCTTGCAGCTGTTGGTCGAGGGTGAGCATGTCAGGTGTCCTTGCTCTCCTGCTTCAGGCGGCGATACAGCCCGCGCTGGGAGAAGGGTGCGTTGATGTTCTGGCCATTGCGCAGCGTGACGGATGCGACTTCGGGTGCAGAAGCACCGTACGTACGTGCGTCGCGGCGCAAGGCCTTGGCTTTCTTGCTGTTCATGTGGGGCTCCGCATTGGTAGTGATGGTTGCGGGGGAAGGGATCGAACCTTCGACCTCCGGGCTATGACTCCGGCGCGCTACCGTCTGCGCTACCCCGCTGTGTTGGGTGGCCCGTACGCCGGGACCATGCGGCTCTGCTATCGACCTAGGCTCTCGAAGGGCCGGCGCCATTGCGTGGGGAGGACACGCTTGCGGATCGGGTCCCCTCGGCTACGTCGTGCGTCGCAGTGCAAGATCAGAACAGCACATTTGAGTTCTTGGACGCCCATTCATTGAACGACTTGGTGTTCGTCAACGCGTTGTCGCGGGTCACCGCGTCCTTGACCAGCAGGACTTGGAACTCAGCCGGCATACGCAGCGCGTACTTGACCACGCGTTCCATGTTGTCCGGCGTGGCCTTGGCAGCGAGGCCGGTGGACAGCGCGTACAGCACAGCGGGTTCTTCCGGCACCTTGGCCTTGTCGGGTGCCATCAGCAGCGCGTCGAGGTTGGGCAGATTGCGGTAGTACTTCAGGTAGCCCATGAACTCGGCCGCGCAGCCTTCGCCGACGATGCCGGAGTACAGCTCGTACTCGATGTCGGGCGACGGTTGCTGCTGCACCACCTTGGACATGAACTCCCACGAGCGCGGCGTGGCGAAGGCTTGGGCATCCTTCAGGCGCTGCACGCGTTCCTTTTCTTCCTTGGTCTCGTTGCGCTGCTCGAACTCGTTCAGCAGCATCGGGCGGAAGCGGATGAAGCCCAGCACTTCGATCGCGATGTTGTGGGTCAGGGCCCACTCGCACCAGTCTTCGTTGTTCACCTCATAGTTGAGGTGGGTGAAGCGGTTCTTCAGCGACGTGGACATGGCGTTGACGATCGCGCGATCGGTACTGCGGTTACCGGCAGCCACCATGGCCCAGCCGTCGGGCAGCTCGTAGTCGCCCAGCTTGCGGTCCAGCACCAGTTGGTAGGCAGCGGCTTGCGTAGCTTGAGCAGCTGAGTTGATTTCGTCGAGGAACAGGATGCCGTTGCCCTCGGTGGGCAGGAACGAAGGGACGTTCCAGTTGGTCTTGCCGACTTCCTTCTTGCCGACTTTTTCACGTTCGACAGACGGTACACCGCGCAGGTCGACCGGATCGAGCTGGCTCAGGCGCAGGTCGATCATCTCGATGCCGAGCTTGTCGGCCACCTGCTTGACCACCTGCGACTTGCCCACGCCGGGCGAGCCGTGCAGCATGACGGGCTGCTTGGCTTTGATCAGATACTCGAGGGCTTGGGTGACTTGGGAAGGACGCATTTCATGGACTCCGTGCGTACGTTGACGCGTTAGGTTGAGGACAGGGGTTGGAAACGGACAGCGCGCTGTTGCGCGTTGAGGAACGAGTAGGTGGCGATCGCGGTCACATCACCATCTTCTCGCAGCTCTTTCAGTTGCTGAGCCAGTTCGTTCTCGGTGCTCGCCGTCTCGGTGTTGGGCAGAGACGAGTGAACGGTCCAGAACATGATGGTGAAGCGCGGGATGACGGGCTTGGACTGCGACATGGTTCAGACCTTGTAGTTGCGGTGGTCGGGCCCGGGGCTGACGACATAGCGCAGGTTGCGGCCGTCGGTTTCATCGCCATTCAGCTCCTGACGCTTGGCTTTCGCCAGCTTCTTGTCGCTGAAGTAGGCTCCGGGGACAGCACGGTCCTTGCCGCTGGCGGCGGTGTCCGTGATTTGGTAGAGACGCAGTTGAGCTGCCATTACTGGGGTACCTCGTTGGTGGGGTTGGAGGGCGAGTTGGCCTGCACGACGCCGTTGCGTGCCACGGTCGTCACGGTCATGAGCATCTTGGCGATGTCCATGTCCGAGCCGAGGATGCCGACCTTCAGCTCGTTGTCCTTGGTGACGGCGCACAACAGCAGGCAGTGCAGGTTCTCGGGGAGCACAGCCTTGACCTTGTCGAGGACTTGGTTGGCACTTGCGAGGAAGGCGGCGTCGTCACCGGCTTCGATTGCGTGTATTTCAGAGCATTCGGTCATGTTGGCCTCACTGTTTGGTGTCAGGTCCCGGCACAGCGCCGGGATTGCCTTTCAGTTTCTCGATGAGCGCGTCGACTGCGGGCTTGGCAGCTTCCATGCCCTTGGCTTCAGCGGCTTGTTCTTTGGCCTGTTGCACCACGCCCAGCACTTGGCTGATCATGGACTGCAGGCGCTTGGCGCGGAGGGCGTCTTCCCATGCCTTGGTAAAGCCGGGGACTTCCTCGATCATGGTGTCGATGGCCATGACCATCATCTGCGCCAGAGCGTCGGGATCGCCGGCGCCGAAGAAGTTGCAGATGTGCATGCCAACCACAGGAACGCCGTTGATCTCGGTCGGGGCGTTCGGGTCTTGCGGAGCTGCGTTGGCGACCATGCACAGCGCAGCGTGGACGCCTTCCTCGTCGTGGCTCGTCACGTGGTCGAAGAAGCTGCGCAGAGCAGTGCCGAGCTTACGCTGCGGGATCTGTTCTTTGGACATGGTGAGTTACTCCAGATGCATGAACATGATGGTGAGGAAGTCGCGCGGCGACTTCAGGTCGTTCGGCATGCGCAGGTGCATGCGGTTGCTGGCTGCGAAGCGCGCAAGGGCCTGCATGCGGCCGACGTGCGGATCGTGCTTGTCGCCGGGGTGGCGGATCGACGAAGAGATCTCGAGCACGTTGCGCTTGTCGACGCGGTAGCAGAACGTGTAGCGGCCCAGAGCGAAGAAGTGAACGCCGTGTGCCGCGATAGCGTGCTTGATCTTCGCCTTCTCGAAGGTGCGGATGGCGCTATTTTTGCGAGCTTCGCGAGCCTTGGGGTGTTCGTTGGTGTCCATATCAGTTCAGCTCCGGGTCTTGGATGGTGATCTTGCGACGAGCCAGCTCTTCGTCGAGGCGCTTGAGGTACGCCTCGATCGCTGGGGTATCGGGCGTGTTGAGAAGCTTGGCTTTCGCCAAGCGGCGGAAATAGTCGCGACGCATGGCTACAAGCTGAGGGTTGGAGAACCCTGTGGGCTTGCGCGTCTTGGGTAGGCTAGCTGGTGTCTTCATGATTGAGTCCGCGATCGTTCGCTTCATCCTCCATGTAGCGCAGAGACAGCAGGCTGAGGCTGGTCTGGCCACTTTGCAGCTTCGTCATCATGATGTTGCGACGAAGCAGGTTGATCGAATTGAGGAGGTGATTATCTGACATCATGTTGATAGGCACCATCCCCTCGGCCTTCGTCATCCAACCGAGACTTCGGTCAGATGCTGTCCTCCCCACTGGGGGAGTACGTTTCTCGACCTTGGGCGGCGGCATCGAGTTTGAGGTTGTTGGTTTGCGGGACGTCATGGTCATCTCTCAACAGGTTCGCGCTCGTTTGTCACACTGCCCCAGACGCGATCTCTTGTTGTGCCTGTGCCAGCCATGCGGGGTCCACCTTCCAATTCACCTCGATGCCACGCACCGAGCGGTTGTACTTCCAGACCGGCTTGAGGTGCAGGCGGTGGTGCTTCAACGTGCTGGTCAGCTTGTTGGGGCTGGTCGGCATGTTGCCCACGGTGTACTCGAAGATCGTGTACAGCTCGTCGCGCGTCAGCTTGTCGTGGTTCGCGATGTTGTTCACCACGTCGACGATCAGATCGCGATAGCCTTGGGCCTTGGTCTGGATCAGCGCATTGCCCGGGGTCAGCGACTTCTGGCTTGGCAGGTGGTCCCAAAGAGTCTGGAGATCGCCCTTGAGCAAGGCATCGCTGATGGTGTCGATTGCAGTACGGCTGATGTCGATCAGAGTGCTACGCGACTGAGAGATCAGAGGCGTGCGAGCACGGTCGGGGTCAGCCGGGTAGTGCATCAAGTAAGCGTAGAACTCACCGAGTTCATGATCGATCTGGTCGATCTCAGGCCCGGTGATTTGGAGCTTGTTCTCTTGGTAGCCACCAACGTTGAAGCGGCGGTCGTCAGGTGCGACCTCCACCGAGGACGGCTTGTTCGACGCGAAGATCATCGAAGCGAAGTTCGGAGCGAGGTACGCAGGGCGGTACATGTTCCGGATGCTGATCATGGGTTCCACGATCAGGTTCTTCAGCTTGGCGGTGACCTTGGCGTGGTACAGAGACTTGCCGGCCTCGATCTCGTCGATGAAGACGATGAACTTGTTCTCCATGAACTCGGTGAACTGCGACTCCAGCTCCTCCATCCGCTTGGCAGCCACGTTCTCGTAGCCGAAGAGCGGAGTGAGGATGTTGTGCATCAACAGGCCCTTACCCGTGCCTTGTGTGCCTTGCAGCACCCATGCAGTACCAGCACGTGTCTTGTGCTGCACGATCACGGCCAACCAGTTGTAGAAGTGGTCGAGCGTGGCCATGTCGTTGCCCAGCACGTGGTCGATGATCTTGTTGATCACCGGCGGCGGGGAGGCGACAGGCGCGGGCTGAAGGTCCTTGAAGAAGTCGCTCGGGTTGTAGATGTTGACCGTCTGGGCTTGACGGTCGATGACGTTCGGATTGTTGGGCTCGAACACACGCTTCCAGTCGGGGATGGACTCACCGAGAGGCATCTTGTTATTCTTCATGAAGTGGCGCAGCTGCGTCTCGCTCTTGGCGGGGTACAGCTCCAGCTTGTCGTTCACGGTGTCGTAGATACCGTTCCAGTACACGCCAGAGGTGAACTCGCGAAAGGCGAGGTAGATGTTGCCCTTGGCGTCGGGAGCACCAGACGCAGCTTGTTGGGTCAACTTGGCCCAGTACTGCGGGAGCAGTTCCGAGGTCTTGTACGTGGGCTCGCCCTTGAAGTTGTAGATGAACTCGGGGGAGTCGGACGGGTGGTAGTAGGCCCACGAATCACCGCCGTTCAGGTTGAAATAAACGAACCCGCGTTCTTCTTTCATGTCGGTGATCGTGGCTTGGCCCGGATTCACCATGTACTCGACCGTGCCGTCGAACTTGTACTTGATGGCCTTGGGCTTGGGCAGGCCAGCTGCGACACGAAGCTCTGCGACCTTCGCATGTGTGCGGTCACGCAGTGCTTCCTGAAGGATCAGGTTGGTGGGCAGCGTCAATTTTTTCTTGTTGCGCTGCTCGAACGAGATCCGGGGGGCACCAGACAGCGCATGCTTGGAGCGCTTGGCGAACGGGTCAGTGATGCCCTTGCCGAGGTCAGGTGGTGCGATGTACAGCAGCTTGTCGTTCTGGCACGTGGTGATGTCGAGCGGCCAGCGCAGCGAGTTGCCGGTCTTGGTCAGTTCGAGCTGGGACTGCAGCGTGGGGCGGCTGAGGTTGAGATCCATGAGCCAGTTCTTCAGCACCTGCGGGTGGGCGGGCTTGTCCAGCTGCATGAAGATGTGGCAGCGGAACCCGGCCTTGTTTTCAATGCCCATGGAGCTGGACCATTGCAGGACGTAGTCCACGTCGGCACAACCGATATCAGCAAGGAAGTGGTCGACGGACTGGTAGCCCTCGATGCCATCGAGATCGAGACAGATCCATTCGGTCAGCTCTTCGGGATTGGTCGTGCCCTTGCGGGACTCGGTGACCAGTTGACGGCCCAGCTTGCCCTTGACCATGCAGTCGCCTTGCTTGGCGTACTTGTTGAGCAGGTTGGTGAGGTCGAGGAGCGAGGTGCATTGCTCTTCGGTGCTCGTGACCTCGTACACGAACGGGTACGGGTGCTTGACGATTTGGTTGGTGGCCGGATCGATCTCATAGCGCTTGACGATGGGTTTGCCGGCGGACAGGAAGTAGACGGGGAAGCTCATGGGGTTGGCACCTTGAAGATCAGTTGCTGGACCTCGATACCGAGTGCTTGGGACAGAGCGCACATGGTCGAGAGACGAGGGTCGCGAATTTTGCCGGACTCGATGAGCAACACGTGACGTGGCTCTAGACCGGAGCGCTTGGCCAGTTCACGATAGCCGATGCCCATCTGCTTGCGGAGCATCTTGACCATCAGGCCGTTGAACTTGAATTCGCGTGCCCTCATTCGGATACCAGCATAGAAGCTTTGCAGCCAAGTGCTTGGGACAGAGCACTAAGGGTGCTGAGCGTGGGGTTGCTCAACGTGCGCTTGTTGAAGAGATCGTAGGTGCAGCGGAGGGAGAGCTTGGACTTGGAGGCGACTTGGTGGATGGTGAGCTGGGAGACTTCGAGCTGGGTTTCCAGCTTCTGTTTGTCGAGGTGCATGGGAGATGTCCTGTGCAGTTAAAGAGAAACTCTACTTTACTGCACAAGGCACTAGCAGTCAAGTGCTAGGAAACTAGGCTGTTCCGTCAGGAGTGTACGGGAGCGTAATGCAAGGTGTAATGCTCTAAGTACTTGATCTCTCTATATTTTTTCTTTTTCCTTACAGTCTTACACTTTTTTAGAAAAAGAAATAAATAGAACTAGTAGTTAAGGTACATAGAGACAGGATCTATAGAGGTTTATCGGCAGGATCGCCGGTTTCGTAAGATCGTGGGTGCCGCAGCACCTTCGGCTGATCGGGCACGTTGCTGCCCATGCACAAGAAGTCGTGATCCTCTGCATGTGGGCACCGCTTGTTGCCGCAGTGCTCGCACACGATCATGCGGGTGCTTGACAGATCTGTGATCGTCCTTGGCTTGCACTTGGCGCATTGACACTCACGCTTGGTCATGTGATATCATCTGCTCAACAAACATGTTGGAGCGTTGTGATGCCTCGTCAGTCTGGTGATGGTTGGTTCTTGAAGTACGAGTCCGCGAAGGCGTCGACTCGTCTGTTGCTGTCGCTGCCCAAGCCCATGCTGGACGATGTCCATGCAGTGGCGAAGGCGCAGGGCATCAGTGTGGCTGAGCTTGCTCGCCGTGCGATGACTCATCACATGGCTGAACTGGTGAAGGCCAATCCTTCACTCGTCGCTCTGCGTGGTTCGCGTCAGGGCCCATGAAGGCACGGGATGACAAAAGAAAAACGGCCAGCCGGGAGTGATCCCAGCTGGCCGTATCGCTTCAGCGCTGCTTACGCGCGCAGGTCGTCCAGAGTGCGGACGTTGACGCCGCGTTCGATCGCTTCACCGATCTCGTCGCGGTGCATCCTCTCGAACTCGTTTACCCAGTCGGTCATCGCCTTCACGCCTTCCTCGATCAGCGGGATGCTGGCGAGGTCGATCAGTCGGCGGCTGCGCATCACGCGCATCAGGACGTTGTCGCGTGCCTTGTTGAGCGACTCCACCAGCTTCACGCCCATTTGGTGTTGGGCAATCACCGGCAGATCCTTTGCGCTGTCTTCGTATCCGTTCTCGCCGAAGCCGTTGAACGTCAGGATGATCGTGGGCAGCAGCTCCTTCAGCTTTTCGCGGTCGCGCATCTCTTGCAGCTCGTGCAGCTTCACGATCGTGCCCTCGTCGGTGCGTGCCGCATCAGCCAGCGCTTTGACGAGCGCCTTGTCGAGCGGTTGCGCCTTCTCGGTCATGAACTTCAGCATGCCGTCGAGCGAGAGCGGTGCGTCCCACTGGGATGTGATGAGCGTTTGCAGCTCACCGTTCGCCCAGTCGTAGACGGCGTGCAGGATGCTGGCCTGCCTGATGGCGGGTACGTTCGTGCCGAACCCCATTGCGCGGCTGATTTCTTCTACGCTGCGCGTGTTTTCGTCGTGCTCGTTGCGTTGGTCGAGAGCGTTTGTCTGCGACTCCTCGTCACGCTCCGTGCGTTCCTGCTCGCGCAGGTGCTGGCGGATCGCGCCGATGCACTTGGCCATTGCGCTGTGGGTGACAGCGCGCAAGGCCGGAATGCGGGCCGCATTGTCGAGGCCGTTGATCACGTCAAAGATGTTCTTGGTCATGGGATAGCTCCAGTTGAAAGGTTGCAGCAGACAAACCGGTCTGCAAGCGGTGGGTGTGAATCACCCCGTCAGCGCCGCACGCGACGCTCACGGGGTGGCAGCCATTACAGCTGCCGGGTGCATATAGCCTCCGATGGTTATGCCATTCCTTTCGAGTAGTGGTACCGCATGAAGATTTGACCTTCAGCGGTCTGCTCGATTGTGTAAAAGCGGCCGATGTCGTCAAACTTCGCTACATCTTCAGCATCCTCCATGGTTGGTTGTGCGTTACCCACTGGGTATCCGCTTTCGTTGATGAATTGGTAGCCGAGAATCATTGCTGCCTCCTAGTGAAATCCTTGATCAGTTGAACAGCTTCCTCTTCGGTGATGTCGCCGTCTTCGAGCTGCTGCTCCAGATCAGCGAGGAAGTCCTCGGGTGATTGCGAGTACGCTGGAGACATAGCCTCCAGCGTGGATGATTCGAAACCGTAGATGAGGATCATGGTTTGCTCCAAATGCAAGGACGAGACTCGCGATATCCCTGACTGCGCAAGAACTCGCTCACTTGGCGTTCACCTACGTTGTACGCACGGGAGCGATTGGCAGCGTCGTCAGTGATGAATCGAGCGTTGGCATCACACGCACGCTTCAGCTCATCAAAGTCCGGATCGAGTCGCCCGCTGCGTGCACCTTCAGCGCTGACGAATACAACGTCATCGCGTGTGTACTCGCCGCAATTCGCAGCAGCACCAAATGCAATTGCGTATGCGTTGGTTGAGCTACGTGCGCTACCACGACCAATGAACTTGTTCGCGGCGTTTGCTTTGCGCTGGTCCTTAGCCGTGTATGGACCGGTTACTGGGAGAATTACAGGCATACAACCTCCAAATGAAAAAAGCCCAATTGGCTCACACCAATCGGGCACACGTGCGAAGCGCGTTATCGCAACTCTTCATCCGTCAACTTGAGCTGCCAGATGCGACCTTTGTGATATCGCTTGTCTTTGATGTAGCCGAACGCGTAGCGCGCGACCGATGTGAAGCCTGAGCACATGAGCCCAGCCACGGCCGCAGCCATGATCCCGGAGAATGTCCCGTAATGCATGACGTACGCCAGCACTGAAACACTCAGATCCAGAGCCAATGGACGGCCGAGCAACTTCAAACTTACCTTTCTCGGCAGCTTGATACCGAGCAAAAGCATGCCGAAGAAGATGATGACGCCAGACTCGATGATCACGACGCGTCGTTGGTCAGTGCCTCGACAGCAGCGACCAGCGCCTCGATACGTTGAACGAAGACCGGCGATGCACCGTTCGCTTCGAGCTTGGTGCTCAGCACATCGAACTCAGCACGCAGTGCAGGGCCGTAGTGCTTGGTCACTTGGCCCAAAGCACTCAGCAGATTGATTGCAGGCGTCGGATCTTCGAACGTCTTGTCGACGATCGCAGTGGCGCTGCCCCGATAGAACTCGATGACAGCCGGCATGTTGGCCGTGACCTGCGTGTCGATGAGCGCGCAGTACTGGTCAACCACAGCGCGAACGCGTTGTGACTTGTACTTGGTGACAGCGTCCTGAGCGAACTTGATGATGGATGCGAACATGATGAACTCCTAAAGCGTTTACAGGTTGAGGAACGGCTTGACAGCCTTGACGTAGATCGCTGTGCCGAGAACGCAGCACAGCGTGAAGATGAGTGCGGTCATGGCGCTGCGCTCCTGATTACTTGGCGCTGCGCTTGGCGACGGTACGCGTGCCGCGCTTGGTGCTGGGCTTCGAAGCCGCAACGTCTTCAGCGGTGAGACGCTCGGCAGACACGGCGTTCGCCTTGTTGTACTGATGCGCGTACTTCATGCCAGCCCAGAACGCGACGCCAGCTTCCTTGGTGGCAGTCGTTCCAGCAACGGCGCTGTCCTTGGTGAAGGACGCAGCGGCAACGACTCCATGCTTGGCAGCGTGAGCGCCTGCGACAGCGTTGTCTTTGGTGAAGGACGC
>Ga0116188_1004168_pt1 | contig 10354 bp, 8 predicted proteins | sample AD_JPNTR2_MetaG_FD_89807 | JGI IMG/M metagenome (GOLD analysis project Ga0116188, IMG submission 89807) | Active sludge microbial communities of municipal wastewater-treating anaerobic digesters from Japan - AD_JPNTR2_MetaG | ecosystem: Engineered > Bioreactor > Anaerobic > Digestate | place...
ACATCGCTAAACGAATCCAGTTTTAAAAGAGGAGTTGCCGTTTCTGTTGGTAAAAAAAAATGGAATGCCGATGCTTTTTATAGTAACAGAAAGTTAGATGCTAACCTTAATAGCATTTTAGATACTACGCTTGAACAGCAAGATATTTTTACTTCGTTTATCGAATCAGGTTATCATCGCACCACAAGCGAACTTGAAAACAAAAATACCATTCGCGAAAAAATGTATGGCGTTAATGCAGGATATAATGTGCGCAACTTTTCTGCAGGAATAACAGCCCTTCATGTAGATTACGACAGACCTTTGCAACGCTCTTTTCAGCTATACAATCGTTTTGACTTCAGCGGAAAACAATTTACCAAAGTGGGTATTGATTATAGCTGGTTATATCGCAACATCAATTTCTTTGGAGAATTTTCAAGAAGTGATAACGGTGCAATTGCTTTTGTTAATGGTGCAATCATCAGTTTGGGAACTACCGTAAGTATTTCTGTGGTGAACAGAAACTATCCTCGTGACTTTAATTTTCTTTATGCAAGTGGATTTGGCGAATCAAGTACTACAAGAAATGAAAAAGGAACCTATGCAGGAATTGTAATCAGGCCAAATCGCTACTGGGGTTTCAACGGATATTTAGATCGTTTTACCTTTCCATGGCTAAGATTTGGTGCCGATGCACCTTCTAAAGGTTATGAATATTTATGGCAGGTATCATGGAATCCGTCAAGGCAATTTGAAATTTATTTCCGAAACAGACGCACACATAAGGAAGAAAACAGCAGCGCAGCAGCAATTGCAGATTATCTTGTATTTAAAAGACAGGATAACTATCGCTTCAATCTTACTTACAGAATTTCAAAAGCTGTTGCTATCAGAAATCGTATTGAATGGGTAAGAATCAATTATGAAGAAAAACCCGATGAGAAAGGATTCATGATTTATCAGGATATTTTATTTAAACCGCTTAGCTCTCCTATTTCAGGCTCTGTACGCTATGGATTATTTGATACAGACAGCTATGATTCGAGGATATATGCCTTTGAAAACGACATTCTCTATTCCTATTCTATTCCATCATTTTACAATCGCGGGTTTCGTTATTATGTAACACTTCGCTATAAAGTTACAAAAGGTGTAGATCTGTGGTTCCGTTTTGCACAAACGGTTTATACCAATCAAAAAACATTTGGGTCGGGGCTTGATGAAATAAATAATAATAAAAGAAGTGAAATAAAGTTACAGGTTAGGTATCAGTTTTAGTAATTTTGTAGTGATGAAGATTTGGGGTTTGAAATTATTGGTTTTGATATGGGTTGTATTTACAGGATATTGGTTGCTTCCTTTGAAAAAACCTAAAGCATATCGCGAAGACAGCGAGCCTAATACTATTTTAGCAACACAACAATTTTGTGAACCGCAATGTGCTGATATCATTATTAAAAGAGGAGCTTTAATTATTCCTGACAGCTTAAAAAAATTGTATCCCGAGTTGCGAAAGGATTGTGCACTTCTCGTGGGCAGTTCACCTTTCAGGAAGTCGAAGAGTGCACTCATGTTTTCATACGACTTTGTCTTGTCCGGTTATGTAGAGCGTGTTGGCTTTACACAGCAGGAAGGCTTTGTTCCGGTGTTTCATGTTGAAGAATGGTTTCCTACACAATACATTGCAAGGTTTTGGAAGCTGACGCATAACAGTGAGTTGTTGTATCTGATAAATCTAAATATCGGACTGCCATTGTTATTATTTTACTTTTTCAAGCAAGGTTCCTCACTCAACAAGTTTTTTTAAGCTGTCATATCTTCTTACAATGAATCTATGCTGAGGATTTAGCTTTAAGAAAAACAGCACCTTGATTTTTATTAACAAGTTCAAATAAAAGCATGCAATAGGTTAACTTTGCAGGTTATTACTATATGCAAACAGAGCACGAGAGCATTGAAATTTACGGAGCAAGGGAACATAATCTCAAAAATATAGACCTCGTTTTACCGCGCGAAAAGCTGATTGTCTTTACAGGTCTCAGCGGTAGTGGTAAGTCGTCTTTAGCATTCGACACTATTTATGCTGAAGGACAAAGACGTTATATGGAAAGTTTCAGTGCCTATGCCAGACAATTTCTTGGTAGTCTGGAACGCCCTGATGTAGATAAAATAAATGGCCTCTCTCCAGTTATCAGCATTGAACAAAAAACTACCAATCAAAATCCACGCTCAACAGTAGGAACAGTTACTGAAATTTATGACTTCATGCGTTTGTTGTTTGCGCGTGCCGGTGAAGCTTTCTCCTACATGACAGGTGAAAAAATGGTTAGGCTTAGTGATGCTCAAATCATAGAAATAATTCTTCGTGACTTTGATAAGAAAAATATTATTGTGCTTGCACCGGTTGTCAAAGCACGTAAAGGACATTACCGTGAATTGTTTGAACAAATCAGAGTCTCCGGCTTTATTCGTGTTCGAATTGATGGTGTGATTACCGAGATAAAAAAAGGTATGCAAACCGATCGCTACAAAACTCATGACATTGAAATTGTAGTGGACAAAATTGAAGTTAACGAAACTGCAGCAAAAAGAATTGCTGACACAGTAAAAACCGCCATGCGTTTTGGTAAGAACACAATGATGATTACTGCTGATGATCAAAAAAGAATTCGTTTTTTCAGCCGTAACCTGATGTGTCCTACTTCAGGAATCTCTTATGATGAACCTGCACCAAACACATTTTCTTTTAACTCGCCTTATGGTGCCTGTTCGCGTTGCAACGGACTTGGCACAATACCTGAAGCTGACTTATCATCCATCATTCCCGACAATAAAAAATCAATCCGCAAAGGTGGTATTTTACCATTAGGTGAATATAAAAACAACTGGATATTTGGAGAGTTGGAATATATAGGCAGGAGGTTTGGCTTCAACCTGAACACACCAATTCATGATATTCCGCATGAAGCACTCAACATAATCCTATATGGCACAGATGATGTTTCGCTCAATGCAACTCCGGGCAGCAATCATGGAATTACGTTTGAAGGTATTGTAAACTTTATTGTCAATCAGATGGAAGAGAATGCAACCTATTCCATCAAAAAGTGGGCGCTGAATTTTATGCAGACAATTACCTGCCCCGAATGTGAAGGCACACGACTAAAAAAAGAATCGCTTGCATTTAAACTCAACAATAAAAATATTGCTGAACTATCTCTGATGGACCTTAGTGAACTGCAGCAATGGTTTCAGCAACTACCTGCCTCACTGAGTGAAAAACAAAATATCATTGCTACAGAAGTACTGAAAGAAATAGTAAAACGTCTAGGTTTTCTGCTTGATGTCGGGCTTGATTATATAACCTTAAATCGTAGCACACGAAGCTTATCCGGTGGCGAATCGCAACGTATTCGTTTGGCTACACAAATTGGTTCGCAGTTAGTGGGCGTGCTGTATATTCTTGATGAACCTTCTATAGGACTGCATCAACGCGATAATGAACGATTGATAAAAGCATTAAAAGACCTTCGCGATATTGGCAATACAGTAATTGTTGTTGAACATGACAGAGAAACTATTGAAGCTGCTGATTTTGTTGTTGACCTTGGCCCGGGTGCCGGCATCAACGGTGGTAATATTGTAGCAATAGGTAAGCCCGAGGAATTAAAATTTCAACAATCACTCACAGCAAATTATATGAGTGGCGGCATTAAAATGCCTTCTTCAGAAAACAGAAAAGGAAATGGAAAAAAATTAACCATCACAGGTGCTAAAGGGAACAATCTTAAAAACGTGACTGCACACTTTCCACTAGGAACATTAATGTGTGTGACAGGTGTTTCAGGAAGCGGCAAGTCAACCTTAGTCAATGAAACTATTTATCCTGCACTGAACAAGCATTTTTATAACAGTTCGCAAAAACCTTTACCATATGAAAAGATAAATGGCCTAAGTCATATTGATAAAGTTATTGAGATTGACCAATCGCCAATTGGTCGGACACCTCGCAGTAATCCTGCAACATACACAGGAGTTTTTACCGACATAAGAAACTTATTTGCGCAATTACCTGAAGCAAAAATCAGAGGTTATGCTCCCGGAGTTTTTTCATTCAATGTTAGCAGTGGCCGATGTGATACCTGTCTGGGTGCAGGCTTGAAAATTATACAGATGAACTTTTTGCCCGATGTGCATGTACATTGTGAGACTTGTAATGGCAAACGCTACAAACGCGAAATTCTTGAAGTCCGCTATCGTGGTAAATCCATCAGCGATGTACTGAATCTGAGTATCAATGAAGCAGTTGATTTTTTTAGTAACATTCCTGCCATTTTACATAAAATTAAAACCTTGCAGGACGTAGGTTTGGGTTACATAACATTAGGACAATCATCTACTACCCTATCAGGTGGTGAAGCACAACGAGTGAAATTAGCTTCAGAACTTTCAAAAAAAGATACAGGCAATACTTTTTATATACTTGATGAACCAACAACAGGTCTGCATTTTGAAGATGTAAGAATTTTACTCTTGGTTTTGCAGCAGTTAGTTGACAAAGGTAATACCGTTGTTGTGATTGAGCATAACATGGATATTATTAAAGCAGCAGATTATATTCTTGACCTTGGTCCTGAAGGCGGAAAAAAAGGTGGAAATATTGTTGCAGAGGGCACACCATTACAAATCAGTAAAAATACCAACAGCATTACAGGAACTTTTCTGAAAAAAGAAATGGAATGGCATAATAAAGTTAGTGCAGAAGTCTGATATTATTTATTACTAAATCACTGCACTTTTAAAAAACGCTCCTTGCCTGAAATATCCTTTATTATTTCAACTTGATTAAAACCTTTATCTTTAAAACACTGTGCTATCTGATTGGCATAAGTTGGATTGAGCTCTAAAAATACATAGCCGTTTTCATTCAGTATTTTCGTTGCCAGGGCGGCTATTGTAATATAAAACTCAAGTGGATGCTCCTTTACAAACAAGGCTGTGTGTGGCTCCCACTTCAATACATTGGGATGCATCTCCTTGGCTTCATGCTGCGCAATATATGGTGGATTTGAAACAATTATATCTACCTTCGACTGTAGTGTTTCTGTGCCTGAATCAAACACCGATTCGTTAACAAACGTAACCGAAGCACCCAAATCAGAAGCATTCTTAATTGCAACGTTTATAGCTTCTGCTGAAATATCTGTTGCCTTCACCAAAGCTTTTGGAAACAGCAATGACAACTCAATAGCAATGCAACCCGAACCTGTACCTATTTCAATTATTGATCCAACATGTTCTGATTTCAGATTCTGTTTCATAAGCAGAATCAATTCTTCTGTTTCCGGTCGTGGGATAAGCACACTTGAGTTAACTTTATAAATATGATTACAGAACCATGCCTGACCTAAAATATATTGTATTGGTTCGTAATTGCGTAAACGTTCCAGATATTGATGAATTAAGGTTTCCTGTGACACATTTACTATTACAGTATTGCTTGTCTGGTAGTCTGAACCGAAAACATGTTCTATAACCAACCTGGTGATAGCAACACTTTCGCTTTTGTCATAGATTAAATCAACCTCTGCCTGAAAAGAACTGATAATTTCTTTTAATGTCATTGTTGCAAAGCTAATTAAACGCATCATTTATTTTAATTTTGCCACAACGAATGTTTATGACTTTTGACGAAACAATAATGCATCGCTGTCTTGAATTAGCTAAAATGGCATCAGGACAAACGATACCAAATCCCATGGTGGGCAGTGTTCTTGTTTTTGAAAATAAAATTATTGGAGAAGGCTATCATCAACGCGCAGGAGAAGCACATGCAGAAGTCAATGCAATAAACAGTGTAGAAAATAAATCTCTAATTCCGCTTTCAACACTTTATGTTTCATTAGAACCCTGTTCACATTACGGTAAAACACCGCCCTGCTGTGAGCGAATTGTTCAGGAAGGAATTAAAAAAGTTATTGTTGGCACCCTCGATACAACCACTAAAGTTAATGGTAAAGGAATTAGCTATCTTCAGCAAAACAATGTGGAAGTCCTTACACCAATGCTAAATGATGCATGTCGTTTTTCAAACAGAAGATTTTTTACCTATCATGAAAAGCACAGACCTTATATCATATTAAAATGGGCAGAAAGTGCTGATGGTTTTATTGCTCCTGAAAATACCCAACAACAATATTCTATAAGTAACACCTTTAGTAAAACACTATCACATAAATGGCGGACAGAAGAGCAGGCTATATTGGTAGGAACAAAAACTGCTATCATTGACAACCCTCAACTGAATAGCAGACTATGGGAGGGAAATGCTCCAATAAGAGTTGTCATCGACAAAAACTTAGCTATTCCCACATCACATCATTTGTTTGATGGTTCTGTTAAAACTATTTTAATAAATCAGAAGAAAGAAATTAGTGAGAACAACATTAATTACATAAAAATTAACTTTCAGGAAAATCCTGCAACTCAAATTCTAAATGTATTATATCAGCTTAACATCCAATCAGTAATAATTGAAGGTGGAACAAAAACACTTCAATTATTTATTCAAAATAATTTGTGGGATGAAGGAAGAGTGTTTACTGCTAAGAAACAATTAATCCGTGGAATCAAGGCACCTGAATTTTCAATTTCACCTTCCGAAATAACAACTATTGCAGACGATACATTAAAAATATTTTACAACGTATGACAGTTACCGTTTTCATGGCAGTACTGTTTGCCTCTCTTCTCTTTGTCATACTTAAATTATTCGCTCGTTATAAAATCAGCAATATCCATGCATTAACATATAATTATTTTACAGCAGGTATTTGTTATACCTTGTATTCAAAGCAAACCTTCAGCTCAATTGCCGGATTTGTGGCAAGCTATTTCCCTTATTATCTTCTGAGTGGATGCTTGTTTATTGGCGTATTTTATCTCACTGCTTTATCATCACAAAAGAATGGAGTTGCTTCAACAACCATTGCCAGCAAAATGTCGTTAGTAATTCCCGCTTTGCTTGCTGTTTACCTGTACAATGAAACTTTCTCTCTGCTTAAAACAATAGGGTTGTTAATGGCACTTTCAGCAGTTTATTTATCAGCTAGGGGAAGTAACCCTGAATCATCAGAATCCGGTTGGAAACTACCGCTATTGGTTTTTGCAGGTGCAGGTTTAGTTGATGCTTCAATCAAATATACACAGCATGTCTTTACTGACAATGCAGGCAGTAGTGGTTTCCTATCGTTAGTATTTTTCTCTGCTGCAATTATTGGCAGTTTTGTTCTTTTATTTAAAAAAAACAAATCCATAGGAGGAAACAAATTCAGCAATATCATTGCAGGAATTATTTTAGGTTTCTTTAATTTTATTTCTCTTTACTATATGATTGCAGCACTTCAGGAATTTCATGAGGACAGTGGTAAAGCATTTATCATAATAAACTCAGGTGTTGTGCTGTTGAACTTTTTACTTTCTGTTATTTTATTTCAAGAAAAGAAAAATACACAAAGCCGTGTTGGTGTTACCCTTGCAGTAGCAGCAATCATTATATTGTCACAATAAATGTTTGAAACAAACTATAAATCAATTATTGGTCACTCTGAAGGTGTTTTCAGAGATAAAGGCAGCAGGTTTCTGGCTTTTGCCTACTATGTTGAAACGGAAAATGAATGTAAATCTGTTCTTGAACGAATAAAAAAAGAGCATCCTAAAGCAAATCATCACTGTTATGCTTATCGCTTAGGGCCATATAAAAATATTTTCCGCTGGTATGATGACAGGGAGCCATCCAACACTGCCGGTCGCCCCATTTACGCAGTCATTCAATCTAACGACTTAACAAATATTCTTATTGTTGTAGTCCGTTACTTTGGTGGCACTTTACTTGGTGTCCCCGGGTTGATACAGGCCTACAGAAGTGCTGCAGAAGCAGCCATAGAGCAAAACACAATTATTGAAAAAGAAATAGAAGAAGAATACGAGCTTCAAATGTCGTTTGAAGAAATGGCAGAGGTGATGAAAATCGTCAAACAACATAAAGCGACTTTGACTCAAACTTCTACTGCAGACACTTTGACTTTAGTAGTAAAAACAAAAAAAACTTTTTCTGATCATTTTCTAAAAGCACTAACGGAAAATTACCTGTTGAAAGAAAAAATAAAGATAAAAGCGCTCTTCTGATTTTAATATAAATCATATTTAAGCAAGCGACACTCAATAGTTCCATTGTAGAACGGAATGCGGGCTGAAGTTCGCAGCCCTACTTTCTTTGCAAGTGTCAGGTCACCGGTAAAAATAAAACCTGTCTTTCCCTTACATTTTTGTTTGAAGAAATCACCAATTGACTTATAAAGAGCTTCCAAATCCATATTCTCCCCCAATCTTTCACCATAAGGAGGATTAATTACAATAACACCGTTGCCTTCAGGAATTAAAGTTTCTGCAAAATCACATTTATTCATTTCGATAAAAACATCAACTCCGGCACGTTCTGCATTTTCTCGTATGGCCTTTATTGCATAACCATTGTTATCTGTTGCAATGATGGCAGGCATGTTGTCAAAATTACTTTTCAATGCAAGTTCACTGCGAAGCATCTCAAACTTTTTTTTGTTAAAGTCGAACAAGTGCATGTATCCGAAATTCGATCTGGACAGCAAAGGCAATTTATTTCCTGCCATCAAAGCTGCTTCAATTGCAAAGGTGCCACTACCACACATGGGATTAATAAACGCACTTTTCTTATCCCATCCTGTTGCTTTTATAATTGCTGCTGCCAGATTTTCTTGCACAGGTGCCTTAAATGGATTCTGACGGTAACCATGTTTGTTTAATTGTTCACCGGAAGTGTCGAGATATACCCATGCTTTATTTTCCTGCCAATGCAGATGAATAACCACCTCACTGCGTAATGGTCCTGAATCGGGACGAATATTATAATGACTTTGAAAAAAATCTACCACTGCATCCTTACATAGCTGATTCAAAAACATACTATTGTTGATTGATGGATGATTAGTTTGAGACGTAATGGTGATGTACTTTTTCTCCGAAAAATAATCTGACCACCTGATGCGGCTAAGTTTATTATACAATTGTTTCTGGTCTGTTGCAGTAAATTTATCAACCAACCAAAGTACCCTGCTTGCTGTAGTGAGTTGAAAGTTTAACTCCATACAACGTTCAAATGCTGCTTTAATAAACAATCCTGTATAATTTTCATCAAAAGGTTTGTAACCTAAGTCATCCAATTCCTGCTTTAACCACGGCACAACATGTGGTGCACAACTGATAAAAAATGTCTCCTGACCTTTCATTGAAAGTTTAATTTCGCGCAAAGGTAGGTTTTAGTATAATCAGCATTGAAAAAGTTTAACACGTAATCTTAAAAACTCAGCTTAAAATATTAAACATTTCAATTCAACGTTGTAATATTGTCTTTGTACTGGCTTAACTTTGCACTAATGACAGAAAATCAAAAACCAAACAATCAGGAACTTCTTGCTATGATAAGCCTGCTTGATGATGAAGATGAAACGGTTTACGAATCACTTCTGAGTCACTTTTTGGAAATAGGTAAACCGGCTATTCCTTTGTTAGAAGAAAAATGGAGCCAATCACTTGATGCCTTATTACAAACACGAATTGAAAATATTGTACATAAAATTCAGTTTGAAGCTGTAAAATCAGAATTGACAAACTGGAAAGAACATAATCAAAAGAATTTACTTTCCGGTTTAATAACTATTGCACGTTATCAGTATCCCGACTTAGATGAAGACTCAATAAATGTATTTTTTAGCGAAGTCAGAAGACGTGTTTGGGATGACCTTCAACCCAACGACACCCCCTTAGAACAAGTCAGAATTCTCAATCAGGTTCTTTTTGTAGAGTTTGGCTTTAACGGCAATACAGCCAATTTCCATTCACCTCAAAACTCTTTTATAAATACAGTGATTGAAAGTAAAAGAGGTAACCCTATTTTATTAAGTGTAATTTATGCAATCGTTGCTCAGGATCTTGACATTCCTGTTTATGGTGTAAATCTGCCTGAACATTTTGTATTATGCTATCAGACATTACATAAAGACAAATTTGCAGAGTATGCTTTTCCTGAAGAGAATATTTTGTTTTTTATCAATGCATTCAGCAGAGGCTCTGTATTCGGGAAAGATGAAATTGATCTTTATTTGAGGAAACTGAAATTGCCGTCTGATAAAAAATTTATTACACCTTGCAGTAATACAGATATTGTCAGACGCATTTTGCACAACTTGAATTTTTCGTTCAACAAATCGGGCCTTACAGAGAAATCTGAGGAAATAGAAATACTTCTTGCTTTACTAGAAAAATAAAACCGCTTCCT
>Ga0116188_1004171_pt1 | contig 10350 bp, 8 predicted proteins | sample AD_JPNTR2_MetaG_FD_89807 | JGI IMG/M metagenome (GOLD analysis project Ga0116188, IMG submission 89807) | Active sludge microbial communities of municipal wastewater-treating anaerobic digesters from Japan - AD_JPNTR2_MetaG | ecosystem: Engineered > Bioreactor > Anaerobic > Digestate | place...
CGCCAATCTGACCGGTCAGCTTGGTATTGGGATGGAACCCGACGCAGGTATGGGCAGGCCGCAGCATCTGCGGATGGTTGAAGGACCGCAGGTACTGTTCAAATTCCCTTGCCTGCCTGCCTCCGGTAATCTTGGTTATCACGCCCTTTTCCAGGTATATGGAGACCGGTTCTTCCACCACTCCAAACTGAGGTACCAATGACCCGTCCACCACGATAACACCGTTTATGCTGTCCAGTTCGGGCGTCCAGGCAATCATTCCCGCCAGCTGATGGGTTCCGGGAGTATCGGCATAGCCGTTACGGCTGTATACCGGATGGCTGGGACTATTGTCGAACTCCACGTCGGTACCGGCCGGAGAGGTCATGCGAACATGCTTTGTTCCGTCAATCATATCACGTACCTTATCCAGGTAGACCCTCAATTTAGCGTGGTCGGTATGGGCAAACAGGCGTACAAATACGTCGGTATGCATGCAGGGCAGGCAGAGGGTCCGCAGTTTCTTGTTGTTTCGCTGAACATACTCTGAGATTTCCGAGTACAGGATGTACTGTGTGTTGAATTCGATCCAGCAGTCCGCTTTTACCAAAGCGGCCTTGAGCGCTTCCGAGGGCAAAAATGCGTCGACCATCCTTCCGGGTCCGGGTGGTGTAGCCATCCAAATGACCATCGGCTTGCCTCCTACGGCGTAAATTGCCCTGGCGGTTGCATTGACCACATCCTCATCGCTTCCGGTATCGGCAGTGAGCACAAAGGTTTCGCCGGGCTTTACTTTTACCAGTTCGCGGACAATTTCGTCTGCTGCCCGTGCCATCTCAAATTCATACAGTTTAATCATGATTTGCCTCCTTTGTTAGTAAGAGTATATTGTCGTTTGTTACCCGCATTTTCCGGTGATACCGTTATTCCTTTTTGAGTCTCTTAGCCAGCGGAGCAAGGTCCCGCTCCACAAACTGACCATCCTTCATCCACAACACCCCGTCCACTTCCAATGTCGTATTAAGGCTTACCGCATCCGAATGGGAAGGGGCCTTCACTCCGTCCGGCGGCAAAAGGCCCGCGCCGATGCTGCCAAAGCCCCAGGTGGTGCTGCCCATGACGCGCTGGTCCTGTATTATGCTTCCTACCACCGCTGCCCCGGGATTGAACCCGATACCGGTATGAGCCACGCAAAGCATCTGCGGGTGGTTAAAACCCTTCAGCCACGCCTCGTAAGCAGCGGCCTCCCCGCCGCCGCTTATCTCCACCACCCGGCCGTTTTTCACTTCCATCTCTATCGGTGCTTTAATGATACCGATATCCGGCGCAATTGAACCGTCAAAGACTACTTTACCGTTGATGCTTTCCGGAATGGGCAGCCATCCTATCTGCCCGACAAAAAAGTGGGTTCCCGGCTTATCCGCCACACCCAGTTTACAGCTGATGGGATGGTCGGGGGTATTTTGAAAGCGCACATCCTCTCCCAGAACCGATGTCATGCGCATTTCCCTGGAAGCTTTAATTTTATCCCGAAGCAAAATGGTGAATTCCCTCATTGCATCATAATCCACGCTGCCAACGCAGCCTATCATGCTGCTTGTGTCCACGCCGGTCAGACACATATGGCGCAGCTTTTTATTGTTTTTCATGGTTCGATAATAAACATTGGAATACAACAGCCATCTGCAATTAAGCTCAATCCAGACATCAGCGGCGCTTAACATGCCCACCAATGCTTCGCCCGGCAAATACGGGTCCGCAGCTTCACTTACGCCATCCGGCGTATTCATCCATGCCGTCAGGAGCTTGGCTCCTGCCCTGGTTGCCGATACGGAGATGGCATCCACCACCACCCTATCTGCAATCATATCTGCAGTGATTACAAAGACCTCGTCTTTTTTTACCCTCAGCAGGTCATTAACCAATACATCGCTTGCCCTTTGCAGTGCTTCATTGAACATTCATACCACCTTGTCTTTTATTATTACGTGTTGTTAAACCTATTCTGCCACGGTTTGGGCAGCGGTTTTGTCACTTTCATACGTATCATCATTGAAGAGATGGCAGCATACAAAATGCCCTGGCGAGACTTCCTCCATCGCAGGACGCTCCTTCATGCATATCGGCTTCTTGTAGAGACAGCGGAGGTGAAACGCACAGCCTGGCGGCACATTCACCGGGCTGGGTATTTCACCAGTGGATTGGACTTTAGACGGCTTCATTTTCTCCTCTTCCGCCGTTGCTACCGGTATAGAGGACAGCAGCATCTGCGTATAAGGATGAAGCGGCTTTTTGAAAAAGTCTTCGGCCGGGGCCTGTTCACACAGTCTGCCCAGATAGAGTATAGCCACCCTGTCCGCCACATTCCGCATTAGGCTTAAGTCATGGGTGATGAACAAGTAGGCCAGCTGCAGCTCTTTTTGCAGATCGATCAGCTTGCTAATGACCTTGGCCTGAACCGAAACGTCCAATGCGGAGGTCGGCTCGTCCAGTATCACAAGGGACGGATTTGTTGCCAGCGCACGCGCTACAGAAATAAGCTGCCGTTCCCCGCCGCCCAGGGTGCGTGGGTATTTATCCGCAAACTCGGCGGGCAGCCCCACTTCTTCCAGGAGGTTCCTTGCCCGTTTTTCCATATCGGCCTTGCTCATCTTGGTATGAATTTTAAGCGGCACCATTAAACTCTTGCCCACGGTGCGTTTTGAATTGAGCGAGGAACCGGGGTCCTGGAAAACTATCTGTATTTCACCCCTTTGCTTTAGGGTACGATTAAGACCGGCCTTTGCCAAATTATCGCCCTTGTAAATTATATCGCCGTCGGTGGCTTCATACATGCCGACCAGCACATAGGCAATGGTGCTTTTACCCGATCCCGACTCTCCGACAAGGCCTAAGGTTTCGCCTTCGTATAGCTCCAAGTCCACACCGTCCACCGCTTTTACCACCTGGCCGCTTTTTAACGGGAAATATTTTTTTAAATTCTTAATGTCCAGAATTTTTTCCGCCATCATATCACCTCATTTGCAAAATAACAGCTCACCCAATGGCCGGGGCTGACCTCAAGATGCTGAGGCTTTTCGGCTTTACAGACTTCCTTGGCATAAGGACAGCGCGGGGAAAACCTGCACCCTTTCGGCGGAGCCATATAATCCGGTACACGCCCTGGGATACCTTTTGCGATGCCCTCACCGGTCAGCTTTGGCACACAGGACATCAATGCCACCGTGTACGGGTGCCTGGGGTTTTGAAAGACATCATAGGTCTTTCCGCTTTCCACTACCGTACCCGCATACATTATATTGACGTAACTGGTGGATTCGCGGATAACGCCCAAGGAGTGCGCGACCATAATCACCGACAAATGGTTGTCTAAAACCAGCTTATTTATAAGGCGCAGTATTTGGTCCTGTATAGTAACGTCCAAAGAGGTCCCCGGCTCATCCGCCAACAACAGCTGACGTCCTGCAGCTATGGTCATCGCAATACAAACACGCTGCTTCATGCCGCCTGAAAGCTGGAACGGAAAACTTTTCATGATTCGCTCAGGGTCGGGCAGCATTACGTTGTTTAATGCTTCCACCGCAATATCGTATAATTCCTTAGTGGGAGTATTATTAGGCTTGGCATACTTCAAGGCAGTAATAAACTGCTTTTCAATGCTGAATACCGGGTTCAAAGCACTGGAAGGGTCCTGGAAGATCATTCCCGCACCGGTTCTTCTCATGGCAGCCAGCTCGCTGTCCTTCATCTCAAAGACATTTTTCCCTTCGAATAACACCTCGCCGCGGTTTATTTTAGCGTTTTTGGGCAGCACATTCAGCACCGATTTCAAGGTAGTGGTTTTCCCGCAGCCGCTTTCGCCGACCAGGCCAACCCTTTCCCCTTTTTTTACCTTGAAGCTGATGCCATCCAGGACATGGCTTATACGGCCGTAAACGTCAAAAGAAACGGTAAGGTCCTTTACCTCCAGTATTGTGTCTTTTTGGGCATTATCCATGTTTTCCATTAGTTCTCCTCCGTTCCCAACATATTGCTGATGCCGTCACCCAGCAGATTGAACCCCAGCACAATCAGGATGATCGCAATGGCGGGGAAAATGGTGAGCCACCACTGGCCTGGCATATACTTGACCCCGGATGAAATCATGCTGCCCAGCGCCGGTTTGGGTGCCTGTTCACCCAAGCCGGCATAGCTTAACGTGGCGCCCATAATAATCACATAACCCATATCCAAAGTCATTTTGGTCAGCACTGCAGAAAGACAGTTGGGCAATATTTCTTTGAATATTATGTGGGGCAGTTTCGCTCCGACGAGCTCTGCATAGATGATATAATTCTCCGACCTGAGCGATGAGGTCACCCCGTAGGATAAGCGCGCATACCAGGGCCACCACATGACGGTAATGGCCAGCATTGAATTGGTAAGGTTCGGCTCCAATACTGAAGCTATGGCCAAGGCCAGTACCAACGGCGGGATCGCCAGGAATATGTCTGTAATACGCATCAGAACCGTGTCGATAAGCTTGCCTTTGTTATACCCGGCGATTACTCCCACGATGAAACCCACCGGTGCCGAAATACACAGCACAATAACGCCCATCAACAGAGTATTACGGAAAGAACCGATAATGCGGCTAAAAATATCGCGGCCCATCAAATCTGTCCCGCATAAGTGTTTACTGCTGGGGGCAAGACCGGCATTGGCAAAGTCAACGTAGGAGCCGATGTGTTCCGGGTAGGGAACCATGTATTTCCCGAATATGGCTAATAATAAGAAGGCGCTTACTATGACCAGCCCAATAACAGATATTTTGCTTTCGGAAAATTTTAGCCAATTTCTTTTCAATGCTTCCACTGTTCTATACCCCCTTTATTATTTGCTTCTGGACTGCCGCATTCTCGGATCCAGCATTATAACCACAATATCTACCAACAGGTTGGTCAATATGAATATAACACCAAGCAGCAGGACCACCCCGCAAACAGCGTTGATATCCTTGCCAAGGATAGCATTCATCGCGTAGCGGGAAATGCCCGGCCAGTTGAAAATGGTTTCTACCAGGAATGCATTGCCGAAAATGGCCGCAATATCCAAGCCCATAATGGAAACTGTTGGAATAACGGATGGCTTAAGCAGGAACTGTCTATTGATAACTTCCCTTGGAACACCCTGTGAGGTTATCATTGTAATATAGTCTTTTCCGGCATTCTCCAGCATATAGGAGCGGGTCAGACGGGCTTCCTGCATTGTATGGCCAAGGGCCAGCGCCAGCGAAGGCAGCAGCAGGTGTAAAAAAGCATCCCAGGCTGCGGCTGGTTGACCGTCTATTAGTGCATCCAATACCATAAGCCCCGTTACCGGCGGAACGGAATACCCCATGCTTATACGGCCGCCGATTGAAGGCAGTATCGGGAACCAGTAACCGAAGATAAGCAAAAACAGCACTGCCCACACAAAGGCTGGCGTAGCTATTATAATATAGCTGCTAAAGCGGATTATATAGTCGGGCCACCGGTTATTATACATGGCCCCCAAAACACCTAAAAGCAGTGCGAAAAAAATAGGCGGAATGCCTGCCCATATCACCAACTCCAGCGTAGCGGGCAAAAATTCGGCAAAGTCCCCGTAACGCTTCGGTGCGTCACGGTAGATGCTCCCAAATCCCCCTTGACAACACCGGAAATCCAGTAATAATACTGCATAGGTAATGGGTCGTTATAGTGCATCCTTTCCCGGTACTGTTCCACAATTTCCTCCGGGACAGTAGGACCCAAGGCCAAACGTGCCGGGTCGCCCGGGATAATGCGCATGAGAGAAAAAATAATCACAGATAAACCAAATAATACAACCAGGGCCCATCCCAGCCGTTTGAGAATGGTCACGTGTAATTTGGACACTCTTTCTACCCCCTTGCATATAAGTTAATTCAAGCATACCCCTGTCAAAGACATCAAAGCATTGCTACCACTTCGACGGCAAATAATGTCCATACGAATGCTGCTTACGAGGTTCATCCAACGGCAGGGCCATAGCCGATACAGCGGTGCCCTGCGAGCGAAACGCCCGCGCCGGGGCGTTTCGCTCAAAATCCAACTCAGGCACCTGCATTACTGAGGATTTATCTCCTGCGCTCAGGATAAACCTTTATGTCTCTCAAATAGAAGGAGAAGCCCTGCAAGCCTATTCTAGGCTTCAGTTCCACATAGGAGGACTGGTAAACAAGCCGCTCGGGAGTTTCGGCGATGGGCACAAAGGTGAACCTTTCACCGCAGTATTCCTGAATCTCCTTATAGGCCTTCGCACGTTCATCGATATCAATTACTGTCAGTGAATGGTCTATCAGTTTATCCAGTTCAGGGTCGTTAACCCAGTTCATATTTTCCCAGGTGCCGACCTTTTTGGTACGCAGCATAGAAACAAACTGCGAACCGGAGTCGGAAGTAACAGGGGTGATGGAGGTAAGCGTTGTCATCGGCGACATATTAACATCGGCGGAATTAGCTACAATCGTCGCCCAGGGCAATTCCACGATTTTTACATTCAGACCAATCTGTGAAGCGGCAGCTTGCACCATCAGCGCAACCTTTTCCCTGTCGGCCGATTCGGAGTTCCAAACCAGTTCTATCTCCATGCTGCCTATTTTATCAGCGTATTTTGATTTCGCCAGGGCTGCCTTGGCCTTATCAAGGTTGAATTCATAATCGAATACCGGTACAAAACCCAGCAGATTGGAGGGTATAACGCTTTTTTTCTGCAGCGAATCCGGCAGTATTTTCTCGCAGACTGTCGCATAGTCAATCAGGTAACCAAAGGCTTCACGTACATGCTTGTCATCCATGGGAGGCCTTTGGTTATTCATCCAAAGATTTATACCGCCGCCGGTGTAGTTGTAGGCCAGCTTTAAGGTATTATCTGAAGCCAGCATCGACGCTATGTTTTCGGCCGTCTGCCACATATCGGCGGATTCGAGCTCCTGTCGTGCCATCATGGTTTTTACCGTAACCCCGTCATTGGAAGCATAGACAATGAATTTTTCCGGAGTGTTTTCCTCGAAACCGGCCCAGTAGTCCTTGAACTTGGTGCCGCCAACAGAGATATTGGTGCTTACACTGTCCACAATATAGGGCCCGGAACCTGCGTCATGTTCCAGCAGGTAGCCTTTACCGTAGTCACCTTTATCGCCATAGTCGCCGGTTGATGCATACTTGGTTTCAAGCAGTTTCTGGTCGACGATGTAGAACCGGACCAGGCTGTTCAGCAGCGGGCCATAGGCTTTTTTGCAGTTGAAGCGCACGTTGAAATCGTCAATTACTTCGACAGAATCTATATACTCATAGAACAAGAAAGCAAAACCTTCCCCAATTTCCAGCAGCCGGTTCATTGAATAGGCTACATCATGGGCTGTAAGCTGGTTACCACTATGGAAATAGATGTCCTCGCGAATCTTGAAGTCCCAGGTCAGACCATCCTCGGAGATTTCCCAACTTTCTGCAACCCAGGGCTCAACGCCGCCATCCGGTGTGGGAAATACCAGGCTGTCGTAGGCGTTAATCAGGACAACGCAGGAAGCATAGTCCGAACCCACCGCCGGGTCCCATTTGGGCATAATGGTCTGAGTCACTCGGAAGATACTCTCTCCGCCGCCTGAAGAGGGCTCAGGGGTTTCATCCACAGGAGCATCTTTCCCGCCTCCTCCACAAGCAACAAGAGAAACCGCCAGACATACAACCAGTAGCAGCAAAAGCAATCTTTTCATTATCCTCATCTCCCTTTTTTAGGATTAGCTGGATACATACGTTCCAGCTATCGTTTTATTGACCGTCCTTTTGCACGTATACCACGGTAATCCCATTCCAGTCGCAGCAAATAATTATGCGATAAACCAATATTATGTCTATGCTTTAAACTGGCCCGGCAGTCACCTCCTCCCGACGCCCTTTTGCGCAGCCAATGCACAGTCCGAAATCTGACTGGTAGTATACATAATTCGACACGTTACGACATTCCCCTTTAAATATTGCATTTTGAGATATCCAATATTTTGCAATGCATATCCGTTTTACCAAAGGTTCCCGTTTGCATCAAAGGACCAGGATTCCGGACCGCCTATCACCTTAAGCTGCGGAATCTTCTCCGCTTCTTGCAGCAGGGCAGCCGAAATACGAATTCTGTCAAGTTCCAGAGTGTTGGCGATACGGATAAGGCGTACACCCTCCGGGCCGATATCGCTTGAAGCTTTGATGCAAACCTGTATTGCCTCCTTGTCATTATCCATTATTAATGGTATCCGGGCTACATTGAGTGCCGTTGCCGTAATACAATTGGGATAGGTCGCTGCAACGTCTATCTTTTCGTAGAAGCGCCTTGAAATTGCGTGGCCGGCACCCATGCCGCTGGCGTTTCCATGGGATTCATCACTTATATCCAGCAGGGCAATATTTTTGCACTTCAGCCCGCCGGAGGCATAGGGCGTTGCCCAAGTACCGGTAATATTGGGGTCCATGCCGTCGCCGGCATAATTCTTACCGATTTTGTCCACTACAAGCATATCACAGGAATCCAGGTAAATTCGTGCCATCATCTTCTTTGCCTCTTCCAGCAAGACCGGCTCTTCCTTGATTATTCCCTCCGGCGTAAGGCCGACTATTTTATATGTCTGTTGGTAAGCGTTATCAATAAAGGCTATGCCCATAGCTACCGGCGCATTCCTGAGAATACAGCGGCCAATCATCGGAATAAGTTCTGCAAAGTGCTGAAAGCCGTATGAGTGGCAAATCTCCGCGCCATGCTGTTTGCCCAGGCCAATGGTCATCATCTTCATTAGGCCGCTTTCATAGGGCCCCCGAAAACCTGTATGCAGCTTTACCCGTGCGGCCACAATAATTGCATCTGCAGCCGCCGCGTTTTTATCTATGCAAACATCTCCGCCCCAGTCGTTCACGCCAATTTTAACCGTCTCCATGGAAGAGACGATGGGGCAGCCACAATACTCCTCCGTGACGCCTAGTCTTCGGATAATCTCGGTTTGGTTTTCCGCAATAGCCCCGCCATGGCTGCCCATGGCGGGCACGATAAAGGGAAGTGCGCCCAGTTCCTTGCATGTATCAACAATGGATTTTATGAGCAGTGCAATGTTCGCAACACCTCTGCTGCCAACCGTAATGGCCACCCTCTGCCCCGTACGGATCATCCGCCTGCTGTTTGCTTTAAGCACTTCCCTTCGTACTATGGCTGGAATTTGCTCTATAGGAATATGCGCTGCAGGGAATTTTTGCTCTACTAGGTACATGTCAGGCAGTGCCACATCTTTGATTAGTTCAGAGACTACCCCTGTCATCTTTACACCCTCTTTTATAATCCATATGCGGCTTTTCCTCGCTGGGTCCTGGAAGTGCTGACGCCCAATATTGTTTGCTCAAAACTCAAAACCTACGTAACGCGCAAAGGTCGGCTATTTCATAAGGGAATAAAGCGCCTGAGCATATATTTTTGCGCAGAGGATTAAATCATCTATGCTTATAAATTCATCCCGCTCATGGGCCACCTCTTTCTGTCCCGGGAAAACGGGACCGTAAGCCACGAAGTTTTTCATGGTACGACAGTAAGTACCGCCGCCGAAGGTTATTGGGGCCTCATTCCTGCCAGAGGTTTCCTGGTAAGCCCTCAGCAAACATTGAACCATTTCGGATTCCTGCGGAACGTAAAGGCCGGGCTTATCCTGTAAAAGTGTAAGCTCAAGGGAACGGGCCTTGCAGGCCTCGGAAATTTTCTGCCACAACGCCTCCCGCTGGTCCAGGTTTGGATAGCGCAGGTCGAAGGAAGCGCTGCCCCCTTTGCTGTCCACGTTAAGCACGCCCAGTGAAAGAGTCAGCTGCCCAAACACTTCATCGCTGCAGGCTATCCCTAAGCTCTTGCCTTCATGTCCGTCAGCAAAAAGGTCGGCAAGGGCGTAAATATACTGTTCCGCAGCGGACGGGGTTAAAGGCAGCCGGCGTAAAAAGTTTAGCAGCAAATTGTTTGCGCTCACTCCCTGCCAGGGCATTGATGCATGTGCACTCACACCCTGCACCTTTATCGTCAGGTTCTCGCCTTTTTGCTCCAATGTTATCCGGTTTTCCGGGTTGAAGTCCCTAAGAGCTTGCTCGGCAGAGGCGAGCAACGATGCATTCCCACGTAGTACAGCAATAGCTGTATCAGGTACCACATTCATGCGACTGCCGCCTTCAATTTTAATAATGCTGAACCGGTATTCATTCTCCGGCAGTCCCCATTCGCCGCTGCATTTGAAACGGTAGATGCCTTTTTCCCCAAAGATAACGGGAAACTCCCCGTCCGGCGAAAAACCGCCCCAGGGCTGCTCTTCCTTGCTTA
>Ga0116188_1004173_pt1 | contig 10346 bp, 9 predicted proteins | sample AD_JPNTR2_MetaG_FD_89807 | JGI IMG/M metagenome (GOLD analysis project Ga0116188, IMG submission 89807) | Active sludge microbial communities of municipal wastewater-treating anaerobic digesters from Japan - AD_JPNTR2_MetaG | ecosystem: Engineered > Bioreactor > Anaerobic > Digestate | place...
CACGACAGCGCCCAGTCGATGCACGTCACCTGTCCCGGCTCGAGGTCGACCGAGCATGGTGAGCCATCGGGCAGCACCCACAGCTGGTAGCGCCCAGGCTGCAGGTCCGGGAAGACCGCCGAGGCGACGAGCCGTCCTGACGGCACCGGCCGGCGCAGCACCGCGACATGGGGCGGGTGGCCCGTCGAGGCGTGCGTATGGGCGTCCGGATGCTCAGGCGTGGGGTAGTCACCATGACCGCGACCGGCACGGTGCTGCCCCAGGCCGACCTCGCAGAGCTGCTGGTCGAGCCGGCGCACCCCGATCTCCGAACCGACCAGCTCCTCCGGGCAGGTGATGACCAGAGCGGCCGAACCTGCTCCGACGTCGAGCAGGACCGGGCCCTGGCCGGCATACGGGTTCTCCACCCACACGGCGGTCATGAGGCGAAGCTTCCCGGGATGGCCTGGTATCCCCCGATCGGGGTACCGAGATAGGGGAAGGTGGCGAGGGTGGGCGGGTTGGTGTTCGTCGAGCCGTCGGAGAGCCCGGCCACTGCGGCGTCCGGCGTGAAGGTCGAGTCCACGAGCGGGATGGTGAGGCCGGCCACCGCCCGCAGCTCGATGGTCGTCACGTCGTCGCCGACCCGACGGCCGTTGGGGAAGCCGGCGGGGTCACCGGCGACGAGCCCCAACGGGTTGGGCGTGGCGGAGGGCGGGACGGCGACATTGAGCCGCAGCAGGTCCGCCTGCGTCGGGCCGGTGAAGTTCTGGAAGCCCGGGACGACCCCGGTGGGGATGCCGGTCAGCAGGATCGCCGCGAGGTCGGCCCGGGACTTGCGATATGCCGACAGGTTCGGAAAGACCCCGGGATAGAGCACCGGCAGCAGCCGAGCCAGCTCGGGGTCGGCGACATATCCGGCATACTCGCTGTCCTTGTCCGGACCCTCGGCATTCCACTCGTCCTTGCGGGACATCGGCACGACAACCTCGTTGAACAGCGGGTTGCCCAGCCGGGAGACCTGCACCCACGGGCCGATCGAGACGGTCCTGCCGGGCGTCTCGCCGCGGATGGTCGCCGTCCGCCGACTCGCGGTGGCCCAGATGCCGATGACGGCGGTCGGGTCAGCGACATCGGTGGGTCGGCCGCCACCGCGGGTGAGATCGGTGATCGGCACCTGGAGAGCGATGGTGTGGACATTGAGCCCCCCGGTCCCATCCAGGCCCGGCGCGGCCGCGAGGGGGATGAGGTGGGCCGGGTTGAACGGTCGCAGCGCGGCGAGGTCGAAAATGCTCCCGAGGTCGACGAAGAAGGCCTCGGCCCGCTGACCGGCGAAGACCTGGCGCCCGCCGCGCAGCCGGCAGACCGCGGAGGCGGCCAGCGCTTCGTAGTTCGGCGTGCTGCGGACCCCGACGTTGACCGGCGGCACGGGCAGGCCCTTGCCGAGGACCGTCGACTCCCCCGACCGGGTGAAACGGGTGACCGTGTAGGTCTGCGGCCGGTTCCACGCGGCGGAGGTCAGGCTCGTGATCGGCCCGGTGTTGTAGAGGAACGTGTCGGGGTCGCGGATCGTCGTGGAGAACCGGAACCGGTAGGTGACATCGGGCTTCGCGTCGCCTCGGTTGGCGATATTGATGTCGTAGCGGACGTCTTCGGCGAACTCGTAGAAGTTCGGGCCGCCCTGCGGGTTCTGGAACGGGATGAAGTTGGCGAGGATCGTCACCGTGTCCGGCCGGTCCGGGCTGACGAAGGCATAGAGGTCGGTGTTGTCGGCGGCCGGGTCCTTGGAGATCTCGGGGGCTTCGCGGTGCGAGGACATCAGCGCTGCCCTCCCGCCGCGGTCTCGGCCAGGCGCGCGGCCAGGCGACGGTCGGTGAACACCGCGCGACGGTCGCCGCGGACGACCACAACCCGTCCGGCGGTCGGGTCCGCGACATAGGCCACCAGCGGGCCGTTCGCGGTGGCGTCGCCGGCCTGGCCGGGTGCCGACAGGTCGGCGGCGTATGCCGGCTGGGCCAGTCCCAGCGCGAGCGTCGCCGAGCTGGCCCCGGCGGCGGCGATGAAGGTTCGACGGGAGGGGGACGTCATCTCGGGCTCCTGAGGGGTCGGGGTCCGCCACGGCTGCGGACGGGCTCGGTCACCCCTGGTTCGCACCGGATGCGCGGACGGTTTGCCGCGCGAAGGCCTGATCTGGCCGCTCGGGTGAGCGGAACCGACGCCCTGACGTCGGTTCCGCTCACCCGAGGCCGACGGGGACCCAGGCGTCGAGGCGACGCCCTGGTGGGCGGGCGGGCGCCCCGAGCGCGCCCACCCGCCCGGCTGCTCACGCGCTGGCGTGCTCAGCCCGTCGTCGCCGAAGGAGCAGCAGCTCCACGGCAAGGACGACGATGAGGGAGAGCCCCAGCAACGGCATGAAGAGGCCCAGTGCGACAAGAACCACGAGCAACCACGGCCTCGCGCGCAGCGGCATCGCGCCGCGTGGGGCCCCGAGGGACCCCTTCGGCCGACGCCGCCACCACATGATCGGCCCGGTCACGCAGAGGACAAGGATCGTCACGCAGAAGAGCGCGCTGGCGACGAAGTTGAGCGAGCCGAAGCGCTGCCCCTCGTGCATCGCGATCGTCTGGGAGACCACCTTGGCGACGGGCGAGTACTCGTCGAAGGAGTACCGCCCGGCCACCGCGCCCGAGTACTGGTCGACGTGAACGACCCGTTCGAGGGTGGTGTCTGCGTATGCCGGTGTGCTCCGGTCATGCCACATATCGGCCAGGACGGAGAAGACCCCGTCCTTCTCACTGGGATAGAGCACGAAGTAGGGGCCGGCGAGACCGTCACGCATCGCGACCGCCATCACCGTGTCGAGCGAGATGCGCCCTTCGACCCCGCCTGCCGACTGACCCGTCCCATGGTCCATACCCGGCATCGACCCCATATCGCCGTCGCTCTGGGGCACCGGCGCTGCGCCTTCGGCCCACGGCGCGGGCGCCGAGGTGTTGCCGACGGCGTCGAGCTTGTCACCCAGGCCGGAGGTGGCGCCCGGGTCTTCGCCCCACAGGCTGAACCCTGACCCGGTCACCACACTCTGGACCTTGGCGCCCCACAACCCAGTCCAGGGCAGCCCCGATCCGACAAGGAGCAGGATCCAGATCCCGGTGACGACACCGACCAGACCGTGCCGGTGCCGAAGGACGGCTCCCCGCGCGCCCGCCGCTACTCGGCGCAGCCGCCCGCGGCGACCCTTGAAGAAGAGGTAGTAGCCGGTGAGTGTCATGACGATGCCCCAACAGGCCGCCAGCTCGATGATCCGGTCGCCGATACTGCCGAGGGTGAACGCCGACCCCGTGACGGGATCGGTGAACAGCTCAACCTGGGCGATCTGCCCGAAGATGATCATCCCGTGAATCTCGGTCGCGACATTGCTCGGGAGCTTGTCCGGGTCGAGGTCCCCGGTCACCTTCGCGGTCCACGGGTTGACGTAGACGTTACGGGTGGCGCCTTCGGCGGTATCGATCGTGAAGGCCGTCGCGCGATCGTCCCCGCCGAACTGGACCGCGCTGATCGTGGCCCCCGGATAGGCGGCCAGGACTGCGGCCTCTTGCCGTGAGGCGGCCGCCGGTGCCCCATAGGCCGGTTGGGACACGGTCATCACCCCGGGGTTCAAGGCGGGGTCGATCTGCCACTTGAAGAGGATGACCAGGCCGGTGACGGCGAGCAGTGCGAACACAGGGATGACGATGATCGAGGCGTAGAAGTGCCAACGCCAGAAGGCGCGGAAGAGCCCGCCGGTCCGCTCGATCGGCGGTGACTCAGCGCGTTCGGTGGTTGGCAGAGCGGGCGTGACGGGTTGTTCGAGTGTGGTGGACAACGACAGACCTCCAAGGTCAGACGAAGGACGAGCGCGCTGAGCGCGCGCAACGACGAGGACGGGCGCGCGGCATACCGCCGTCTCCTGCTCAGGCAGGAACCACGGCAGGCGACCCGCGATGTCTCCAGGGGAGGAGGCGTGACCGACCGCCCGTGACGTCAGGGTCACGGCTCGGTGGTCACGAGCCGACTCAACGCCGCCGTGGTGGCGCGCGTCCGGGCGCCGGGGCGAGGACGAACCGACCTGGGCCGACCCGAGGAACTCCGCCGCCGCCCGGTGCCCAGACCGGAGCGATGTCGAGGTGCGGCAGGGTCGGGATGACCAGTCGATCGATGAGCCTTCGGCCGAGCGCGTCGCTGAGCGCCTCGCCCCTGGCCAACCACCAGGCCAAGACCACCGCGACACAGCCGTGGGCGAGCACCATCATGGGCGACACCATCTGGTGCGCAGCTGCAGCGTCGACCGCCGGAAGGCCGTGGTGGTGCCCTGCCATATGCTCCAGCGCTGCCGCCTCTGACATGACGCTGCCGGTCGTCTCCGCGACGACGAGCACCGTGTGTCCGACCATTTGACCGAGCGTCATGAGTCCGGCGATCGGGAGGAACGAGCGGCGACGAGTCCCGAGGACTGCGCGGCCGGACAGGGCGCCCCCGAAGAGGCCCAGCGTCACCAGGAGCGAGGGCGTGGTCCCGTGCGCGGCCACATGCCCACCGACGGTCGCCCCGGTGGTGAGAGCGGCGAAGGCCGGAACACGCAGCCCCAGCGACAGGCGCCGAGCATCGAGGGCATGCCGATGGAGGCTCGCTGCGCCCGGCGCGACCCGGTGCGCGACGCCCCCGCCTGTCACGCGGGACAATGTAGCGGCCGTCACCCCGGTTCGTCTGCCCTCCCCGTACGCTGTCCGGCATGGCCGCAATGCACCGGGAACCGGTCCGGTCCGGGCTCTCCCCGCTCTACTACCTGCACCTGGCCGCGGTCCAGGTGCAGGACCTCTTGGCCGAGGCCATGGCCACCAGTCCGCTCGATCCAGCGGAGTACGCGCTCTATAGCCTGATCTTCGAGTCCGGGCAGACCACGGCAACCCGGCTGGCCGACGAGGCCAGGGTTCCGCTCACGACGATGCTCGACACGGTGCGAAGCCTCGAACGTCGTGGTCACGTCCAGCGTCGACCGGACCCGCGCGACCGGCGAGCGATGCTCGTGGGGCTGACGCTCGAGGGGCTGGCGGTCCACCGCGCGGCCAGCAGCCACTTCGAGCTGGCCGATGCCGCCCTCCGCGCTCATCTCGCTGTAGACGCCCAGGGACTGTCGGCGTCCCTGTCGGCGCTCGCCGACGCCGCCGCGCGCGCGACGCAGTCGCTCCACGACCGACGCCAGGGCGACGTAGGTTAGCACGGTCCCGTTGTAACTAGCACGATCTCGTGCTAGTTATAGCGCATGACGCTGTCGCGACGTGAGCTCCTCGTCGGTCTCGGGTCAACCCTGGGGCTCGCCGCCTGCACCGGTCAGCCGACCCGGACGCCCAGCTCCGCCGCGACACCGGCCGCAGGCTCCTCGTCCCCCGGTTCGGCGGCCGGCGTGGGCTGGGCCTCGGACCTCGATGCCTTGGTCAAGGGCATCGAGTCGACCCACCCGAACCCCTGGTGGCGAGAGCCCCGGGCCGCCTTCCTCGCCCGGGTCGAGACCCTCAAGCGCACCCTGCCGACGATGGACCGGCGGGCCCAGGAGGTGGCGGTGATGGAGCTCGTCGCCACGATCGATGGCCACACCGCGGTGTACCCCACCGATCTGGGCTGGCACTTCCTCGCCATCTCGTTCTACGAGCTCTCCGGGACGACGATCGTCACCGCATACCCGGGTCGACCCGAGCTGGTCGGAGCGACCCTCGAGTCGATCGGCGAGGTGCCACTCGCGGAGGCGCGCCGGCGACTCGAGCCCGTGGTCAACTACGACAACGACCAGACGGTCCGACTGATGATGCCGTTGACCTATGTCATGCCCGAGGCGCTCGCGGTCAAGGCGCTGGTGTCCCCTGGCGCCCAGCCGAGCTACGGGCTGCGCACCGCCGGCGGGGAACGCGTCGTGGTCAGCCCGCCGCCGCTGGACTACACCAGCTACCTCTCGACGGTCGGGTGGGACCCGGTGGGGCTGCCGCCGCGGGACGCCCCACTGGTCCTCACCCGTCGCCGTGAGTCGATCTGGTGGACCACCCTGCCTGGCGGGCCGCTCTACGTCGTGTACAACGAGGTCCAGACCGGCAGCCTGGCCGCCGCCGCCCCCGTGCTCGCCGCCGCGGCGCAGCCGCGCCATCCCGGCGTCATCGTCGACGTCCGCAATAACGGAGGGGGCAACAACCAGACGTATGGCGGCCTGCTCGACGCCGTCCGCGACCCCCGGCTGCGTGGGCGGCTGGTCCTCATCGTCGGCCGGTCGACCTTCTCGGCCGCGATGAACTTCACCGTCGACGTCGAACAGTCCACCGACGCGGTCTTCGTCGGCGAGCCGACGGGGGCGAGGCCCAACCTCTATGGCGATGTGCGACCGGTGCAGATGCCCAGCTCGGGACTGGTCGCCCACGTGTCCAGCCGCTACTGGCCCAAGGCGGGCGACACCGACACCCGGACGACCCTCGACCCGGACGTCCGCGTCGAGTGGACCGTCAGGGACTTCCTCGCCGGCCGGGACCCAGTGCTCGATGCCGCCGTCAAGGCGCTGCACTGACCGGCAGCTCGGCGCTCATCGTGGGGCCGCGGTCCGGACGAGCTCAGGCGCGACGCACTGCTGGACCGGCGCCCGGTGCGCCCGAGCACCGAGGACCCTGCGGGCGATGCCCGGAGCGAGCAAGGACTGCGGCGGACGGAGCAGGTTGAGCACCTCCATGAACGCCACGGTCACCGGCGCATCGTGGCGGGCAACCTCGATGACCCGGTCGACATACCGGTCGAGGAGGCGCTCCGGAAGCGGCTTGCGCGGCATACCGGGAAGACGCCGGTCCGGGCCGGTCGCCAGCGCCCACGGCGCGGACACGACGCGGGCTTGCACCGCGGGGGCTCGAGAGGCGAGATCGTCGAGGGCCGCCCTGACGTCGCCACCACGAGCGGCCACGCACTCCTCGACCAGGTCGCGAACCGCGGCCGCCTGCAGCGAGGCCGACGACATGCCCTGCCCGTACACCGGGTTGAAGGAGCACACCGCGTCACCCACGGCGAGCACACCGAGCGGGCGCCGGCGCAGCCGCTCGTAGCGGACCCAGCGGCTCGACGGGAAGCGGTAGACCTCACCCGTGCCATCCGGCTGACAGGCGCGGACGAGCCGCCCGAGCTCCGGCGCCGGCAGGGAGTCGACGAAGGCGGTGAACTCCGGCAGGTCGATCGGCGGCGCAGCGCCATTGGCTTGCGCCACGGTGACCGTCCACCGGCCTCCCTCGATCCGCGCTGCCGCGCCCGAGCGGCCGGTCTGCGGATCGGTCGAGACGACGATGACGTCGGTCCCGTCGAGGACGCCCCGCTCGTCGTGGAACACCCGGGTGGCATAGCCGACGCTTGCCGCCACCTCGGTCACCTCCGGCAGGTCGTACCCGAGCTCGGCGAACCAGCGGGACAGCCGGGACCCGCGACCGGTGGCGTCCACGACGAGGTCCGCCGCGAGGACGGTCTCGATGCCCGCGTCCGGGCCGGTCCGGGGGACGAGCCGGGCCCCGATGACCCGGCGACTCGCGTCGTCGGTGACCAGGGCGACGATGTCGTGCTCGCCGAGCAGCTCCACACCCGCCAGCGAGCGGACCCGGCGGCGCACCTGTGACTCCAGCAGAGTCCGGGTGCAGAGCACCCCGATAAGGGTCGACGGGAAGGACAGCATCGGCGCGCCCCGCATCACCCACCGCGAGCCGCCGATGACATCGCCGAGGATGGCGCCGCGCGCGACCACCTCGTCGAGCAGACCCGGCAGCAGCGCCTCCATCGCCCGGCTGCCGCTGACGAGCAGACCGTGGGTATGCCGCGACTGCGGGACGCCTCGACGCGGCGAGGTCAGCTCCTCATCGAGCGAGTCCCGGTCGACAAGGACCACGTCGGTATGCCGGCTGAGGGCGGCGGCGGTGAGCAGTCCGGCCAGGCTCGCGCCGAGGATGACGACGCGGGGGCGGGCGGAGTGGCGAGCGGGATGGAGGGCGGACTGAGGCATCGTGGTGGTCCCGTCGAGTTGGGGTGGATATACCTCAGGTTCGTCCGAGCGGGCCGGGCGGTTCATGGCCCGCCCGTGCTCAGGATGCGCGCGCCGTGGTTGGCTGTCCCCTGTGCCTGAGCCGGTGTCGACCGTCGTCCTTCTCGAGGGCGCCAGCGATGTGGCCGCCGTCCGCGCTCTGGCGGGGGCTCGAGGTGCGGACCTCTCCCGGGTGCAGCTGGTCGACCTCGGCGGTGTCACCAATGTCCGGCGCGGTCTGCATCGGGCGCTCGCCGACCGGCCGGGCGCGGTCGTCCTCGGGCTCTGCGACGCCGGTGAGGTGCGCTTCGTCGAGCGGGCCCTGGCCGAGATCGGGTTCGCGGTCCGGGATGCGAGCGACCTGCCGGCATACGGCTTCTTCGTCTGCCAGGCCGACCTCGAGGACGAGCTGATCCGCGCGCTGGGGCCGGCCCGCACCATCGAGGTCATCGACCGGCTGGGACTGGGCCCCAAGCTCGCCGCGCTGCAGCAGCAGCCCGCCTGGCAGGACCGGCCGCTCGCCGAGCAGCTGCACCGGTTCTGCGGGGTCGCGTCGGGGCGCAAGGAGCTGCTCGCCGGTGCCCTGGCGCAGGCCCTCAGGCCGGGCGAGGTGCCCGAGCCGCTCGCGCACCTGCTCGACCGGGTCGCCCACGGGTGATTCGGTGCGTGGTCAGTCCCCGGCCGGCAGGACAGCGTCACGGAAGGGCGAGCGCCACAGGTATGCCGTGGCGCCGAGGAGGATCAGGGCTCCGGTGAGCATCGCGGCCCGACTCCCCCAGATGCTCGCCAGCCATCCGGACAGGAGGGACGCGATGGCGAGGCCGCCCCAGTTGAAGGTCCGGATCGTTGCGTTCATCCGGGCCCTGAGCCGGTCGGGGGTCACCGCGGTGCGATAGCTCATCATCAGCGAAGCGCTGATCGAGGTGAGGCCCTGGACCAACTGGGCCGCCACGAGGACGACCACGGCCCAGGGGCCCGGGCGGGCCAACACCACGAGGAAGGCCCAGGTCGGCGTGACCCACTCGACCGTGGTGATGACCCGTCCGATCCCGAACCGCCGGCCCAGGCCTGGCGCGAGCCCGGCCCCGATGGCGCCGGAGACGCCCGCGGCGGCCAGGACGAGCCCGACGGTGAGCGCGTCGAGGTGGAGCTCCTGGTTGGCGTAGTAGACGAGCACGGTGCCGACCAGCGACTGCCCGAAGAACCAGGTGTGCAGCCAGAAGGCATAGGGACGTAGCGTCTCGTGCCGGTACACCCACCGGGCGCCCTCGCGCAGCTCGTCGATGGTCCGGCGGCGCTCTCGTGGTTCCGGGGCGGGCTCTGGGGTCGAGATGGTGGCGAGGAGGATCGCGGAGACGGCATACGAGGCTGCGTCGACGAGGACGGCGACCGGGGCGGAAAGGAATCGGACGAGCGAACCCGCCGTCACCGGTCCCGCTGAGCCGACCACCTGGCTCATCTGTTCCAGGCGGGCGAAGGCGTCGGGGAGGGCGCGTTCGGGGACCAAGCGCGGGACATAGGACTGGTAGGCGGCGACCGACAGGCAGGTCACGGCGCCGAAGACGAAGACGAGCGCGGCGAGGACCGGGACGGTGAGCCGGCCGGTGAGCGCGAGGACCCCGATGGTGCCGAAGATCGTCATCCCGGCGAGGTCGGCGCCGATGAGGAGGGGCCTGCGTCTGACCCGCTCGGCCACGACACCGGCGAGCAGCCCAAGGAGGAGGTACGGGGCCCATTGGGCGGCGCGGACGATGCCGATGGCCTGTTCGTCGGCGTTGAGGGTGTCGATGAGGAGGAACTGGATCGCCAGCGTCGAGATGACCGTGCCCAGGCTAGAGACGGTGTCGGCGGCGAAGAGCCGCCAGAAGCTCCGGCCCAGGGGTGCGAGGGCGGGGCTCGGGTGGCCCATGGGGTCCGTGGCGCGGCTTATGTGGCCTGTGTCGGGGCTCGGGTGAGCGGTGTCGACGTCCTGGTGTCGATTCCGCTCACCCGGCGGCGGGGGGTCGGGGAGTTCGGTCATGGCCGTTGTCCGAGCACGTGGCGGCGGACCCAGGCGTGCATGGCGATGGCCGCGGCCGCGCCGGCGTTGATCGAGCGGGTCGACCCGAACTGCTCGATGTGCAGGACGACCTGGCAGACCTGCTGCATGGCGGGAGTCAGGCCGGGGCCTTCCTGGCCGAAGACGAGCACGCAGTCTCGGGGTAGGTCGTAGGTCTCCAAGGCCACCGAGCCGGGGACATTGTCGATCCCGATCAGCGGTATGCCGCCACCCGGTATGCCGCCACCCGGTATGCCGCCACCC
>Ga0116188_1004193_pt1 | contig 10321 bp, 7 predicted proteins | sample AD_JPNTR2_MetaG_FD_89807 | JGI IMG/M metagenome (GOLD analysis project Ga0116188, IMG submission 89807) | Active sludge microbial communities of municipal wastewater-treating anaerobic digesters from Japan - AD_JPNTR2_MetaG | ecosystem: Engineered > Bioreactor > Anaerobic > Digestate | place...
ATCTCACGATTTTGGCTCCGATCTGGCGTCGCTGGTGGTTCATCGTTCTGGTGATGCTGTTGTGTAGTGGGGTCGCATTTGCAGCCGCCCGTGTTCGGCTCTTGCATCGGCTGGAGATGGAACGCGTGCGCACACGGATCGCCACAGATTTGCACGACGACATCGGATCCAGCCTCTCGCAAATCGCCATTTTGTGCGAAGTAGCCATACGGCGGCTGCCTTCCGATCCTCCGGCGGCGGTTTCCTGTCTTGGTCAGGTTAGCGCCACCTGTCACTCGCTTGTTGATGCCATGAGCGACATCGTGTGGGCGATAAATCCCTCCAGAGACAGCCTGGACGATCTCATCCATAGAATGCGCCGCTTTGCGAATGATCTTTTTGCCGAGGGCAATATCCGCCATCAATTCCTGGCGCCGGGCGCCGACAACCCCTGGCCGGTTGGCAGCGATTTCCGGCGACAGGTCTACCTGGTCTACAAGGAGTGTCTGCATAACCTGGTTCGCCACTCTCAAGCCACGGAAGCCCGTATCGAGCTTCGGTTACAACGTGGTTGGCTGGAATTGTCCGTCTGTGACAATGGTGTCGGATTCAACCCGGACTGTATTCAAAACGGAGGGCATGGGTTGACAAGTCTGCACAACCGTGCCCGTGCCCTGGGCGGTGAATTCTTAATCGAAAGCAGGCCCGGGGAGGGTACCCGAATCATGTTCCGGGTGCCGGCCCGAACTTCTAACTGGAGGCGGAGGTTATGGGATCGCGGAGCTATTAAGTCCCAAATAAGTTGATCGCTCTGGCGTTTGCCAATGTCTGCTCAACCCGAGAAAACTGCATGCAGATGTAGTTCCCGCTCGGATGCCTGAAGATATACTGGGGCGGCCGAACTGGAAGACAGTGAAAGACGATAACTAATGCTGAGCATCGCCATTGTCGAGGACCAGACCGTGATTCGGGAGGGATTGGCATTTCTGATTGGGAATACTCCCGGCTTCAAGTGTGTCGGTCAGTACCGAACCATGGAGGCGGCGTTGAGCGGAATTCCCGAGACGAAGCCTGACGTCGTGCTCGTCGACATAGGGCTGCCTGGCATGTCCGGCATTGAAGGCATTCGTCTCTTGAAGGAACGTCATCCAGATCTGCTGCTACTTACTCTAACGGTATATGCAGACGACGAGAGGATTTTCCAAGCGATCTGCGCCGGCGCAAGCGGATACATACTGAAGAGGACGCCGCCGGCCCGCTTGCTGGAGTACATACAGGAGGCGGTTGATGGCGGCGCCCCGATGTCTCCCGAGATTGCTCGACGAGTCATGGAGGTCTTTCGCAAGAACCCGCCGATTCCGAAGGCACAGCACAATCTCACGCCTCATGAAACCAGGTTGCTGAAAATGCTTATCGAAGGGCACACCTGCAAGTCCGCCGCTTCCGAACTGGGGGTGACGGTTCATGCCATTACCTGGCACCTCCGCAACATCTATCAGAAGCTGCATGTCCATTCCAAGACCGAGGCGGTCGCCAAAGCGCTGCGGGAAGGATTGGTCTGAGTCGGGCAGAGCTTTGACAGCGATTTTCCGGGCCGAATTAATAAGAGCGTCGGCGCCCTGAAACAGCAAGCGTCAGCTAGACGGCACCCCCTGTTCAGGGCTTCACAAAATGGGTTCTTTCAAAAAGAGATCGGTCCTGACGGACCTCTGATGCGAACAGCCCCGGCCTGATCGTGGTCAGGGAGCGGGACGACAGGTCTGGACGCGCTCGAAGTTTGACGAAAATATGGAACCGCTGGAATTTCGTGAAACCCTGCAAAGTTCGTAGTACCGGCTTTAGCCGAGCTTTAGCCGGGTAGTTGCGCAGCGGACAATTGTTGCTGTATGAACGATTTAAGGCCCGCCTGAAGGCGGAACTACAAACAGGGACCTAGGCGGCGGTTGAAGTACCGCCTTCTTTATCGTGGCCGGACTCTGGAGCAGCGATTTTCCGGCTTAGGTTTGCTGGAGTGTTAGCGGTCTCCGGTCCCTGGCACCTTCCGAAGCTGCATGTTGATGCAGTGACAGATTGGAGCGAGTCACCATAATTGTCCTCGACAGGGGGGATAGAAGGGATTCGGTGGTCTGGAGAGGGGAGAGTCAGGACGGCGGTGGTTGGTTATCCGCGCCTTTATACTCGTTGGCGCCAGGCCTGCCTTGCCGAAATCGCCCGGCTCTGAAGGAACAGCCAGAACTGAAATTGCACGTTGTGGGGGACAACGACAACGCGGGCGGCTTCAACTCCAACCTTATCCCAAGGGCGAGGGGGCAGTCGTGACGGCGCTGGTCCAAGACTACGGGATCAGCGCCGCGCGATTGACTTCAAACGGAGTCGCTTACCTTGCTCCGGTTGCCTCGAACACCACACTGGAACGACGTGCCAGGAACCGACGTATTGAGTTGATCCCAAATAGCCTGACTAAGCGAGAATGCGGCTGGCGGGTGCTAACCGGACAGATTCCGCAGCGTTACCAACGCAGAAGACAGGCACTCCCCTTGCCGTCCCCGGTAAGAGCATGCCGTGCCGGGAAGAGAAGAATCCAACATAGGAGAACGCAATGTTCGAAAAAGTCTCTTGCTTCATTCTCATCCTTTGCATTGCCCTTATCCCGCTTTCAGCCGAATCTCTCTCGACCTTCCTGCAACGGCTCCCCTCGGACTCCGATGCCGGTTTTCAGGCGGCCAAGCTGCAGGATTTGAGTGTGTACCAAACATGGTCCAAGCCCTTGCCTCATGTTATACCTTGCAGAGCTTTTACTTTCGTTGCTGCTATCGAAGCGGCCTACACTCGAAAGTATTGCGAGGATCCGAACTCGTCCTATTACAAAGCGGGGTACTGCGAACGGTACGCTGCTCTGAAAGCCGCGAATCTGCCCACTTTCAGGCTTGCACACCCGAATTATCAGAACTTTGCGAAAGATAAGAAAGCCCTTGATCTTTCGGAGCTGTACTTCTATGACCGGGTGACGACCAGCTGGACGACTTCATCGGACTCCAAACACGAAACTGGCCAGCCCTTCTGCCAGGTTAAAACAAACAAGAGAGTCTGCGAATCTGCGTCTTTACTGCTATCTGAAATCCGGCTCCCGGAGGAGCAATACGCAGAATACATTTACGATGAGGGTTTCTTCTCGGATGTTCGAAGCAATGTATTCAACGCGTGCGGGGCGCAGGGCAACACCCCCACCCAGGAGCAAGTCGACCAGTACTCATTTTCTGAGAGCAAGTTTGACATCAAAACGTCGGACAACAAGCCTCAGCAGCGCGCCTTCATTCCGTTCGAGGCGCGCCGGCACGCTCAGTTCGGAGTCGACAACGCCGTCGTCGGCAGTTTTGATGCCGTCTCGGACAAAATCAAGTTTGTTGAGAAGTGCATCTATCGCAACTACGAGGTAGCAGTGCACCTGAAATCGGGACATTCATTGCTCGTGATCGGCTACGACCGGGATGGTAAAAAGTTCCTGATTAAAGACCACAACCAGCAGTTCGCAGTCATGGAGTACGCCGCGGTGGTTGACTCTATGTCGACTTTCGATATCGTCGTCGAACCCGCCATCGATTGGTCGTACCCGTCTCTCGAGGAGATGTGGTTGGGATCTTGGGATGTGCTGGTCGATGGCGAGTACGGAAAGCTTGTTATTCGTCGCACTCGTCGGGCACCCAATATCACATTGGAAGACAACGATCTCTTGAACAATGACATTGCGCCGCTGTCGACCACCCAGTGGGCGCGGGTTGGCAGCTTTTACGGGGGTACCTCGGACCAACACGCCGTATGGGGACGACTTAACAATAGCAATGGCAAGACAATCGAGTTGATCGTTAATTTTGATGTTCCTGAACCCCCACCGCCGTCGACCATTCCCATAGCGACTCCGAAAGGTCAACTCTTCAAGCTTCGGCTCTTCCGACTAGGTGGGTCAAGTTGCGTGGCAGTGTATGCGACAGGAGAGACAGAGAAAAACGGATCGCTTTGCCCAGTTCTGTTGAAACGTCCCGGGCAAAACCCGCTCGGCTTGATCCCCAGGAGTCCCGCGAGCGTTTATCTGAAAGAAAGGTGGAAAGGACGCTTCCACCTTTGGGGAGACGGCGCACAGACCGGGGTACTGGAGCTGACGTCCTCCGACTCGATGCAGACGTTGACCGGAAGCTTACGCGTGGACGACGCCTACGACTGTGTCGTGACCGGCTCTTTGGTGGACGACTCCCACGCAAAGCTGACCGCGAACTATGCCGGTGTGGAGCAAATTGAGCTGGATCTGTTCTACCATCGTTCCGACTGTCGCCTGATCTCAGGTTCTTACTATTTCACGTCGAGCCCGTCTAACATAAGAGGACTGTTCGGATACCGGACCGAACGCGGGGATTCAGACTCTCCAGCGCTGGCGGCGCGATCGTTCTTCCCGTACTACGAACGCGGCGCACAGTCATTTAACGGGTATGCAATTTCAAATCTCAGTCCCGGTCAGGCCAGTCTTAATTTCCAAGCGTTTACGGACGCCGGTGAATTGGCGATTGCGGCGGAAAACCCGGCAGCGGAGAGGGTGGCTTCCGGTAAGCAATTGGCGCTGCTCGCGTCGGAAATCTTTGGTGCCGCCCCGACTGGTGCGCAATATGGTTACTGGATACAGCTAGGCAGCGGCGCCGGTGATATCGGGACCTTCACACAATTTGGCGACGGGCAGGAGTTGGACGGAGCAGTGGCATGGTCGGGTGTCGCCAAAGAACTGTATTTCAGCCGAGTTTACCAGGGGGCGAACGCATTTCTGGGTAAACGTGCGACCACCACACTGTCGATTGCCAACCCGACCGACAACCTCTGCCTGTTTTATCTCGATCTGATCGGCCCAGATGGGCGCCTGATCAAACGAAAGACTCAGATGTTGAATGCGAATCAGCTGCTGTGTCGGACTTTAGCTGATTTGTTCGAGGGCAGCGGGACGATTTCCGGTGGGTACGTGCGCGTCGTTGTTGCTGCTGGCGAGGGTGTTGCCGCTGCGGCGACAGTGCGCCTTCCCGATCAACGTACCGCCTTCAGCCTGAACGCCTTGTATCCCGGGTTCAGGCGCAAAGTCTACTCGGCGCAGATGGCTCACATTGATGGCGCCTACTTCACGGATCTGTGTTTGATCAACACCGGAGATATGAATCGAGAGGTCACGATCCGGGTTGTCGATGACTCCGGTGCGGCGATTGGCAACCCTACAGCACGGCAATTGAGGCCGGGCGAAAGCATCCGGGCGGATATTGCGGCCCTCCTGGGTCTCGCTCGTGGGATCCCGAAAGTCGGGTCCATAGAGGTGGAAGCCAATGGCCCGGGAATTGTCGGAGATGTGGTCTTTGGAGAGCCGGGTCAATTCCGCTACGTGGGGGCTCTCGCACTCCAGGAAGAACCGTACAAGAAGGCGGTTTTCAGCCAGGTGGCCAATGGTTTCGGGTTTTTTACAGGCTTGGCCATTTACAATCCGGAGACCAGGGACAATCAGGTCACGATCAGAATATTCACCAAGGATGGGACGTTAGTCGGGGAAAGCATTAAGAACCTGGCGCCGAAACAGCGGCTCTCGCAGCTGCTGAATCAGTTGGTTCCAGCCTCTGACGGGCAGGTTACGGGGTATGTCGTGGTCGAGTCGGAACGCGGCGTGGTTGCCCAGCAGCTGTTTGCGTCCCAGAATCTGTCGTTTCTCTCGGCGGTGCCGCCAACCGTCCTGAAATAAAAGCCTTCGGCGGCCCGAGCGGTTGAGGCGTGGCGCGGGGTTTCGATACAACTCGCCACAAAACGGCGAGTCACTCAACCGCCGCGCCTCGCCTCAACCTGCCGGTCGCAAGCCTGACCTTGTGCTCGCAAGCTCGGCTCGTAGCGGCGGTTGCGAGTGTGCGTTGTCCTGTTTTATAGACATGTGTATTTTCGCCAAACTCGAGTGTCCGCGCAGCGGACGGCTCAGACCTGAGAGCGGTCTACCACGTCAGTCTTGACCGGAGGATCCGCGTTCCGTCCTAGTCAAGGTGCCGCGGAGGGTTTCCCGGGATGCACAGCTGTGGTACGAGTGGGACGCCGATCCGTACTGCAACGTGCTCGACGAGGAAGACATGCCGGTGCCAGTTTTTGGTCCGTTGCCGTTGGCTCCGGCGCCGAAAACGACTTCGCGGTGAAAAGTCTCTCGTTATTGATACCACGCAGGCAATCGGTGAACATTGCAAGGATGCGATCAAGGGAGCGCAAAACGAGTCGAAAAACTTCGGTTGCCTCATACCTTTTGACCGCTTACCACTTCGATATTTCGCGTGCCCTCGGCTAGACTGAAACGGGAGACAACTGATGACTCTGATCAAAGAAAAGATTGAGCAGGCCCGCCAAATCTTGAGAGAGTACCAAATCGACTGCTGGCTTACCTTTGTTCGCGAAACACAAATAACCCCAGATCCCGCCCTTCAATTCCTGGTTGATGGAGATCTGACCTGGCATTCCGCACTGATTGTCAGCCAAGCTGGCCCGGCGATTGCCATAGTGGGCGCGTACGACAGGAAATCAGTCGAGGATACAGGCGCATATGACGAGGTTATCGGTTATGTCCAAAGCATTCGGCCACATTTGCTCAAGACGATTACGAAGCTTGATCCAAAGTCCATCGCCGTGAATTACTCGGAGGATAGCGAAGTTTGCGATGGCCTCACCCACGGTATGTTTTTGACCCTAAACAAGATGCTGTCAGAAATCGGTTTCCACGATCGAATCGTTTCGGCAGAAAAGATTGTCTCGGCATTAAGGCAGCGAAAGACACGATGGGAGGTCGATCGAATTAGGGCGGCCGTTGAAGCGACTGAGAAGATTTTCGACGCCGTTGGGAAGTTCATCCGCCCGGGCCGCAGCGAGGAGGAAATCGCGGAGTTCGTCAGAGGCGAGATGTCGTCGGCTCAACTCCAGCCGGCCTGGGATCCGCGTATGTGTCCGGCGGTATTCACCGGGCCCGATACGGCGGAAGCGCACTATGGTCCCACATCCCGGCGGGTCGAGCCGGGGCACGTCGTCAGCATGGATTTTGGGGTGAAAGTTGACGGGTATTGCGCCGACTTGCAGCGCAGCTGGTATGTCGCTGAAAAGAAAGGAGCCTCAGTACCCAGCGATGTTCAAGCGGGATTTGATACGATTGTCGAAGCGATCGAAACCGCACGCCGCTGCCTGAAGCCAGGGGTCAAAGGCATCGAGGTCGATCGAGCGGCACGCCGGGTTCTGGCGGACAGGGGCTATGACGAATTCCCTCATGCGCTCGGGCATCAGGTCGGTCGGTTCGCCCACGACGGCAGCGCGCTTCTTGGCCCGGAGTGGGAGAAATACGGCAACAAGCCCTTTGAACCGATCGAGGCAGGGATGGTTTTCACGCTTGAACCTCGGCTCACCGTGCCCGGGAAGGGCATCGTGACCGTGGAGGAGATGGTTCTGGTGAGCGAAGGAAGCGCCGATTACCTCTCAAGTCCACAACAGAAGCTCGTCTTGATTGAAAGCTGACGCCGCACGGTGAACTGCGTCCAGCCGTTGCGGGAGCGTTGCTCATTTATACCGATCTCGGTGAAACCGTCGACCCGTCGGCACAATCCTAGACTGATGATTCGACCGAACACTCTTCGTGAGAAGCAGCAGGTCGGAAGTCCAGGAAACGAGACAAATCAAACGGAATGAAAAAATCCAAGATCATTGCAGGACGACTGGTAGTTCTTTATTTGTTGTCCGCGATCACCGCTTTTCCTTTTGCCGCGGCGGGGTCGGCAGCCTTCACTCCTCCAGGATCCACTCGGCAGCAAAGCTTCTCGTTCGCCGTTTACGGCGACATTCAAGATAACCACGATGATGGGCATCGCAGCCTGGTGCGTCAGATGGCAAAAGAGCCGGTTAGTCTGGTCTTCAACACAGGAGACATTTCCAATGACGGCGGGGCGGACTACCAGACAGAGTTTTACCCGGTCGCCGAGGAGTTGCTCAAGTCCGTTCCGTATTTTCCTGCAGTCGGCAATCACGACATTCGATGGAACAGTCCGGGAAGTCGGATCAGGTTCCGTGATTTCTTCCGGAACAGCTATGACTATCTGGCTCGTTTGCCGATAAACCGCCATTTGAAACCGGTGGTGGGCAACCAGCGCCTGTGGTACGCCTTCACGTACAACGACGTTTTATTCGTGGTGCTCGACTCCAATCTCTTCATTGACTAAGGCAAGTATCGCCGCACTCATTCATTTCCGGAATACGAAGGCTACGCAGAGGAGCAGTTGATCTGGGTTCGCGATCTGCTCACCAAGTCACAAGGGGACGAGTCAATCAAGGCGGCGTTTGTCTTTTTTCACCATTCTCCCTTCGTCTCCGAGGAAAACGAGCGAAAAATCCCATTCCTCCCGATAGGCGGACATCCCGGGCACGGCGAAATGGTGGTGAACCAGCAGGTCCCGGGTGAGCGGCAAGGGGAGAGGATGTACTTGCTCGACCTTTTCCGCAAAACCCGCGTGAATGCTGTCTTCACCGGGCACGAACATTATTACGAAAGGTGGACCGAGGTGATCAGACAGGGCGGGCGCCCGCAACACCAGATCAACTGGGTAGTAAATGGCATGGGCGGTGTGACTCCGCGGGGGAAGCCGGAATATGAAGAGTCAGAGCTCGATGCATTGGTTTCCAAGAAGGAACACTTCGTCGCTCATAGAGAGCGAATCAGTTCCGGCAATCCGACATGGAGCTCCGAATTTCGCCATGCGTTTCCAAACGATCGGCAACCGGAGGCAAGGTTCCACAATTACATGGTGGTAACGATCGACGGACCGGTAATCCGGTTCGAGACGAAGGATGTGACAGGAAAGGTTCGAGATCAGGGTTACTTCTCGCTGGAGATTCGTAGTAGACAGTCTACTCTCTCACCTGTGGAATAAAGAGCCGGCCGCCTCTGCAATCCGTTCGATCTGGATGCCCAAGCTAATCCGTTCGCTCCGCTTTCCTGTAACGAAAGACCTGTTGGTTGAGAGTGCCATCAGGGGCAACGTCGCAGACGACGAAGTGGTGTACATTGCCTTGCGGGCCGTAACGGTCGTGCAGGCCGGCCCCACCCCCTCCGGTGATGGTGTAGGGAATTCCGTTTAGAGATGCCGTTGAATAGGCATGGATGTGCCCGAAGAAGACGTGTTTGACCTGATGGCGGGTCACCATGTCGGCAAATCGGGCGGAGGGCTCGGGTTCCCAGCTGTGATAGGCCCACTTCTCAATGTTTGAGATCGGTTTGTGGGCATAAACCACTACGGAGTAGCCTTCCGGCGTGTTCGAAAGTGTCTTCTCCAGCCAGGCGAGAGTTTCGGACGCGGAATGAACCGAGGAACTGTTGTCGATGGCGATAAACCTCCATTTCCCATAGTCGAAAAAGTAGTTCAGGCTTTCCTCTCCGAAAAGCGTTCGGTACTCCAAAGCCTGACCGCTGTCGCCGTCATCATGGTTCCCGATCGCGACGAAAAACGGTATGTCTGTCTTTTCAAGAGGCGGCAGAAAGTAATCCAGGTATTCCTGGGTATAGCCACGCGAAACGATGTCTCCGGTACTGATTATGAACGCCGGCTTTGGATCCAGTGAATTGATCTGCTTCACAATGAGGGACCACATTTCCGGATTTGATCTCGAATCCCCCATGGCGACGAAGCGAAATGAGGAGCCAGGCCTGGGCAGCCGGCTTATCTGCTTCTGAAAATCGAACTTGCTATTGTAAGGGCCGAGCCTGCGGACAGCCTCGGCGATAATCTCCTCGGGTTTAGGCGGAGTCAGGTCCTTGACATCGATTTCGTCGAGCGCTGAACCTACCGGACCGGCGGCCTGGATTTGACCATCGGGCCGTGAGAAAAAAGCCAAGCCGTCCAGAGCAATCACAAAACGACGACCGGCGGGGCTATCGATCATCCAGGCACCGGTGGTCTCCTGGCCTGGAAAAGCAGCCTGCAGCGTCTCCCGGGCAGAAACAGGAACCTCGGAGACCGAGATCTCCTTCTTTGTTCCCTTGAGAACCATCTTTCCAGGCTGCTCAAGCACGTTGGTTTGGTCGTTTTCGTAGTCAATCTGGAGAAGTCGACCCTCCGGGCTCAGCAGGAAGTCGTACTCTTCCGAGTCTGCTTCCGCTCGAATGAAGTATCGACTCCGTCTTTGCCACTCCCACCGCTTGATCTGGGTATGCGCGGGAGCGATTTTCCGGACGAGCTCGAAAAGTTTAGCGCTGGGCGCTTCCGGAACGGGCGGCGCTTCATAGAACTCATTCCCTGGAGGGCCGATCTCCAGGCGCCAG
>Ga0116188_1004197_pt1 | contig 10313 bp, 7 predicted proteins | sample AD_JPNTR2_MetaG_FD_89807 | JGI IMG/M metagenome (GOLD analysis project Ga0116188, IMG submission 89807) | Active sludge microbial communities of municipal wastewater-treating anaerobic digesters from Japan - AD_JPNTR2_MetaG | ecosystem: Engineered > Bioreactor > Anaerobic > Digestate | place...
CCTGTTCCAAAACTACCTTCACATCCGTCAGCTTCTTGCTCCGCTCCTGGATCAGGCAATGGAGTTCATGCCGGCGTTTCTCGATGTCCAGTTCTCCGGAGGCCTCTCGGTTCAGCCGCTTCAGTTCTTCGCGGGCTCTTTTGATCTCGTCCTCAAGCCGATCCCGCTCTCTTTTGACCCGCTCCTGCTCCCGCTTTTTCTCCTCGTCGATTTCCTTCTTCAACCGTCGTATTGCCTCTTTATCCACCTGAATCATTGAAGCTCTTTCGAACAGCTCCACGTAACTCAACTTCGTAAGTTCTTCCAGCGAAAGAGAGCCGCTCTGTGCAGGCCGAGTCGCCCCGACAACCGGACCCACCGTCAACCAAAACGCCAGCAGAACACTGACCGCCTGCTTCCAAACTTCCCTTTTCATAACGTCACCTTTCAGGGTAGTAATACCTACGATGTTGAAGATCCAGCCGATCGTTGTCCGGTTGCCCGTCGCCGTCAATGTCAACCTCGACCCGGATCGACCGGCGAGAACCTCCCTGTGCACTCGAACGGTAGGTAAGCGCGTACTGGAGACGGAGCATGGCGCCGATCGATTCCAGCACATCGTCCAGGGCTCCTTCGAAACGAACCAGATAACATCGGCCGCCTGACTCGCGACTCAAGGTTTCCAGGCTGTTTCTCGCTTGCAAGTACGTCATCCGCTGGAGTCCGCCCAAATACGGTTCAGCCCGGATGAAGGCCAGTTCGCCGACACCTACGGAATAAATAGGAACGCCGCTGTTGGCTGCAATCCGCCGGGCCTGGTCGAAATTTACGCGGCTAAAGGTATCTATCCCCGTCGCGACCACAATCAAGCCGGTACGCCCCTTGACTCCCGTGAGCCCTCCATACTCGACCCCCTCCAACTCCCCTCCCTGCAGGGAAAAAGCGATTGCATCGAACAGGTTTGACTCGGAGGACGCGGGCACACTTCTGTCCAGCATATCGACCGTGTTCAGTAAAGCTTGGCGCTGCCGCGTGAAGTCTTGCAGCACTCGGGGGCGAACGTCAAAAGCCACGACGGCGGCGTAATCACCCGGCTGCATGACCTGCGTGACAAAGATCGCAGCCGGTCTCAAAATCGCGGTGAGAAGGTACTGAGAGACGCGACTGTACTCCAGGAGGAGCAATACGCTTAAAGGCGAGTCAAGGCTTTCGAAGCCCGTGATCTCCTGCAAACGGTCGTCTTCATACAGGCGAAACGCGGACGGCGGCAGATTGCCGTAAACCTTACCCTCTTTGTCGATCACCACCACCGGGACCCGCACATCCCGGCCCTGGGCCGCAACTTCCCCTGGAACGACACCGCCGAGACCCGACAAAACCAGAAGCAATGCAACTGCCTGAACGAACTCTTTCTTGTGCATCTCCTCCTCCGCCTCCCCCTCGGTCTTTCTAAATCATTGTACCTTGTCGCGTCGGTATCCTCCCACGGCTCTTTCAGATGATCGCCCAACCCTGGCGTCCCCGGCTGATCTTCCGCAGGAGTTCCGCACAACCCCACTGCAAGTCGCAAGACGCGTCGGGAAGAGGTCCGGGCGACCCGAGGTTCCGGAGTCAACATCTCTTGCGCAGTATCCGGTACGGGGGACGCGACACGCCTTTTACAGCGACCGACACGGCCGCCTTCCGGTCGGCGTACGTCTCAAGAAGGCAAGGCCCTTTTGACCACGAGGCGACAAGCACCCTCGTTCCCCACCCGAGCACACCACTTCTCCCGCGGCTTTTTCGACAACCGGGACGGCTACTCCCGGGTCTGAACGCTCGTCGGCAGACTCCCATCAGAAGGGGCCAAGTCGCTACAATCGCTGCCGTGACCAAACATGCGCAAGTCGCCTTCCCACAACCCCGGGGAGAAGAAGAGCTGTCGGTCCACCAGCCGCCACGGACTTTCTTTCGCCGAGAACGCTCCGCCTGGGCGGCCGCGGCCTTGTACACACTCTTCCTGTACTCAACTCTCACCGTGGCTTTCCGTATCTATGTCGACGTGTACGACCAAGTAGGGCGACAGACCGTTTCTTGGTGGATCAATGCCGGTCTGATTTCAATCGCTGTCGTCGGAGGTGCCCTACTCTGCCGAATCTATCGCCCCCGGGTCGCCGGCTACCTCGTCTTAATCCTGAGTGGCTGCGCTTTGGCTTTTGCACTACACGTCCTGACAGTCCCGGCGAAGCGCCTACACTTCTTTCAGTACGTGCCGCTGACATTGCTGCTGTTCGACGCCCTTCGCTTCCGCAGACGCTCTCCCGACTTGTATGTGTATACCTTCGCGGCGGTCTGCCTGATCGGCCTCGGAGACGAATTGCTGCAGGGCTTGCTTCCCAACCGCTACTTCGGGGTCACGGACCTGGTGGTCAACGCCACGGCGGGACTATTGACATTGGCCGTCCTCGGCTTCGTCGTTCGGGAGGAGAATTACCCCTACCCCTCGCGGAAACCGACGACGCAATAACCGTCGCCGGGCGATCTCCGCTTTAGATTGACTACCTAAAGAACCGAAAAGGAGCGCCTCATCACTCGTCCGTTCCCAGAATCCCCATCTCCCGCGCAACGGTCGAGAACGCCTCCACCGCCCGGTCAAGCTGCTCGCGCGTATGAGCCGCCGAGATCTGCACTCGGATTCTAGCCTCCCCCTTGGGCACCACCGGATAGCTGAAACCCACCACGAAAATACCTCGCTCGTTCAGCCGACTGGCCATTTCCACCGTCACTTGTTCGTCGCCGAGCATGATGGGAACAATGGGATGAGTCCCATCCGGGATCCTAAATCCCACCTCCCGGATCCGCGACCGGAAGTACCGAGTATTGTTGTGTAGTCGACGGATCAAATCTTTGCGGCGATCGATGATTTCCAACGCCTCAATCGAGGCGGCGACAATCGGGGGTGCCACCGAATTGGAGAAAAGATACGGCCGGGAGCGCTGCCGCAACAATTGGATGATCTCGCCGCGCCCGGTCGTAAAGCCTCCGGAGGCCCCTCCGACCGCCTTTCCCAGAGTCCCGGTGATGATGTCGACACGTCCCTGCACTCCGAAATACTCCGGCGTTCCGCGCCCCGTTTCACCAATGAAGCCCGTAGCGTGACAGTCGTCAATCATCACCAGAGCATCGTAACGTTCCGCCAGCTCGCAAATCCTCGGCAGAGGAGCAAAATCCCCCTGCATACTGAACACCCCGTCGGTGGCGACCACGCGGATCCTGGCCTCCCGTGCTTGCTCGAGGCAGTCCTGCAGCTCATCCATATCCGCATGTCGGTAGATCAGTCGACGAGCCTTGCAAAGGCGGATTCCGTCGATGATGCTGGCATGATTCAAGGCGTCACTGACCACGGCGTCCTCAGGTCCGAGAAGGGTCTCAAAGAGCCCGCCGTTGGCGTCGAAACAAGACGAGTAAAGAATGGCGTCTTCCGTACCGAAGAACTCGCTGATCTTCCGCTCCAGCTGCTTATGCAGATCCTGGGTGCCGCAGATGAACCGGACCGAAGCCATCCCGAAGCCCCGTTGGTCCAGGGCTCGACGAGCCGCTGCCACCACCTCCGGGTCGTTGGCCATACCCAGATAGTTGTTGGCGCAGAAATTGATGAATTCTCCCCGGTCCGTCCCCACCCGCGGACCTTGCGGAGATTGCAAGACTCTTTCCTCTTTGAACAATCCTGAACTCCGGATATTGTCCAATTCTTCCCGATACATGAGCTGCACTGTCGAACTGTACATCCTTCACCTCCAAGCTCCCGACCGGGTCAACCACCGGCAAGAGACCGAAATCCATTCCCTTGTACCCGAATTGTGTCGGCGGGTGAACCTGGACGGCCCTACTTCCGTACTACTGACTGAACCACGAGGGGCGACAGACAAAAATGACTATGAACAAAAGAACTCGTAAAACACGCTGGCTGGTTGGTACAACCCTCCTTGCGGCGGCTTTGGTCGTCGGATATTTCTTCCTGGGCAACCTCACCGGATCGAAAGCCGCGCTACCCGAGGACAATCTGGTGCCGGTAGAACGCTCCGATCTCACTCTGACGGTGGTGGCCACCGGATCCATTGTTCCCGCCACCGAGGTTGAGATCAAGTCGAAAGCCGCCGGTATCGTAAAACGAATCTTGGTAGAGGAGGGTGATCTCGTGGAGGAAGGTCGGATTCTCGTCGAGCTGGATCGGGAACTCTTGGAAGCGCAAGTCCGCGAGTCTCGTGCCAACCTCGAAGCTGTATCCGCCCGTCTGGAAGAAGCCCAAGCCGAACACCATTCGGCCCTCCGCATGCGTGAGAAGCTTCAGATGGACCTGGGGAACCTGGAGGACAAGGTGGCTTTCCACCGTCGCCAGCTGGAGCGGTTCCAGCGCCTCTTTGAGGAGCAACTAATCCCTCACGCCCAGCTGGACGAGCGGGAGCGGGAACTCGAGGACGCTCGTTTCCAGTTGGCCGGCTTGCAATCGGAACTGCTGATGCAGGATGCCCGCATTGAAGCCGCCGAGAAAGCCGTGACGCGGGTGCAGGCCGAGCTCTCCCAGGCCCAGGCCGCCCTGGATCGAGCCGACGAAAACCTACGGTACGCCACGATTCGGTCGCCGGTCACGGCAATGGTTTTGAAGCGACACGTGGAAGTGGGTGACGCCGTCTCCTCGATCTTGCAGCTCGGTTCTCAGGCCACTCTGATTCTCACCCTGGGGGACATGCGGGAGGTCTACTTCGAAGGCCGCGTGGACGAGACGGATATCGGGAATGTCTTTGTGGGCCAGCCGGCCCGGGTCCGGGTGGACGCCTATCGTGACCAGTCCTTCCCCGGACAGATTGAGCGAATCGCTCCGCTCGGCGAAGAGAAGGACAACGTGATCGGCTTCGAGGCCCGTGTCAGCCTGGAGGATCCGGAGCACAAGCTGAGGGCCAACCTGACCGCCAACGCCGAAATCATCATCGAAGAACGCAAGAACGTCCTCGTTATCCCGGAAAGCACCATCATCTACGGTGAGAACCGAGCCGCCTTCGTGGAGCTCTACGATCCTACGGCGCCGGAGCAGAAGCGGCGGGTTTCCATTGAGCTCGGCGCCGGCGACGGAACCCGCACCGAGGTCCAATCCGGGTTGGCGGAAGGGGACAAAGTCGTCAAGCAGAACGCACGGGGATTGATCTGATCCTGTCTTTGGCCCCTGACGGAAGAGGAGCCTTCGAATGGGCTGGAATACGTTCGGACAAGTCCTGACCACATTGCGCGCCAACAAGTTGCGGAGCTTCCTCAGCATGTTCGGGATCACGTGGGGTGTGCTGTCCTTGATCCTGCTCACCGCCACCGGGGAAGGCTTCCGCGTCGCTCAGTACGAGAGCTTCCGTAAACTCGGCCAGGACATTTTGATCATTTGGGGCGGACGTACCTCCGTCCAGTACGAAGGGTTCCAGGCCGGGCGGTGGATCCCGCTGCGCTACGAAGACTATGAAATCCTGCAGCGGGAAGCCCGTCTTCTCAAGGCCGTCAGCCCCGAGTTGATCCGAGACGATCTGGTGGCCCGGACCCCTCTCAATTACGGAACTTTCGCAATCCGCGGAGTCCTGCCGGAATACCAGGAGATGCGAACCATCGAAATCGCTCACGGGCGCCTGATCAACCCGGCCGACTGTGCCGAGGGACGGCTGGTATGTGTCATCGGATCCGAGGTCAACAAGCAGCTCTTCAACGACAAAATTTCGGTGGGAGAAACCGTCCGGATCGAGGGCTATCCCTTCACCGTGATCGGATTGATGTCCTACAAGGAGCTGAACAGCAACTATTGGGGGCAGGACCACAGCTCGATCTTTATCCCTTATCAAACGATGCGGCGGCTTTTCCCCAATCCCGATCCCAGTGTGTCGCCCTTCTGGGTCAACAACTTGATCGCCGCTCCGCTCCGGCACGATTTGTATGAGGAGGCGGAAACGGAGGTTCGGAGAATCCTCGGTCGTCACCGCTTCTTCGACCCGGAAGACGAAGACGCCTTGGCCATCTGGAACACGGGTCGCAGCATGGAAATGCTGGATCTCATGATGCGGTCCTTGCAGATCTTTCTCGGCGTCGTCGGTTTGGTCACTCTCACGCTGGGAGCGTTGGGGGTCCTGAACATCATGCTGGTGGCGGTTCGCGAACGCGTTGCGGAGATCGGGATTCGTCGAGCCGTGGGGGCGCGGCGGAGGGACATTCTGACGCAATTCCTCCTCGAATCGCTGACCATCAGCGGCCTGGCCGGCGGAACCGGCTTGGCGGTAGGTCTCGGGCTGTGTGCCGTGGTCAACCGGCTTCCCGTTCAGTCCGTACTGTTTGCTGGCATGATCGTATCCCCCTGGATCGCCGGTGGAGCCGCAACCGCTTTTGCGCTGGTGGCTCTGGCAGCCGCCGTGTATCCCGCCTGGCAGGCGGCCCGGATGGACCCCGTCGAGGCATTGCGCTTCGAGCCGAACTGAGACCGAATTGAAGAAGGAAAGACAAACAAAGTGTTCCTCGAGATTTTCCGACAAGCTTGGGAAAGCCTGTGGCGGAGTACAACCCGAACGATTCTCACTCTGAGCGGCATGGGATGGGGCGTAGCCTGCTTTGTTCTTTTATTCGCTTACGGAGACGGATTCCAACATGCCCTTGACTTGGGCATGGCCCACTACGGCAAGAATGTCACTGTGATTTGGAACGGGCAGACGAGCCTCCAGGCGGGGGGACAGCGGGCGGGCCGGTCCATTCAGCTGGAACTGAAAGACGTGGAAGACATTCGCGCCCTGTCCCTTGGTCAGCCGCGTCAGTCCGGAGATCTTTCGTATCTACCCCGTCAAAAGCCGATGGCGGGTGACAACGACGGGCGTCCGAGGTGTGAACCAGGACTACGGCGAAATGCGGGGACACTATTTGTTGGAGGGCAGGACGATCTCCGCGGAAGATGTTCGCCAGGCTCGCCGGGTGGCGGTCTTGGGCTACGACATTAAGAAGAAGCTCTTATCCGAGATGCCCGCCGTCGGGGAGGAAGTGCGCATCAACGGATTGAGCTTCACGGTGATAGGTGTCTTGCAAAAGAAGGTCGCCCTTTCCAACTATTTCCAACCTGACGACCGCTGCCTCTTCATCCCCCACACCGCCATGGCCGCTTTGACGCAGACCCGCTACCTGAGCGTCCTGGTTTACCAATCGGCAAATCCCACCTTCGATGATCAGGCCTGGTCTCAGGTTGCGAGGATTCTGGCCAGGAATCACCGGTTTGATCCCCGCGACGAGAAAGCCGTATCTCCCATGCGGTGGAAGTACATGCAAGAGATCATCGGAACGATTACTGTGGGCACGAAAGCGTTCCTTCTCATCATGGGAATCATCACGCTGGGAATCGGCGGCGTAGGTCTGATGAACGTCATGCTGGTTTCCGTGAACGAACGTACGCGGGAAATCGGGCTGCTCAAGGCGCTGGGGGCGCGGCCGCGGCACATTCGCCGCCAGTTCCTCTTGGAGGCCTTACTGATTGCCCTAATCGGAGGCTTCATCGGTTGGGCTCTTGCAGAACTGGTGACCCTGGTGGTGGGAGTGATTCCCTTCTTCAGTACGATCTTGGAGGATCCCACCCGCCAAGCCGACATTCACCTGCATGTCAGCGGCCGGGCCTGCGCAACGGCGATGATCACACTGGGGCTCGTCGGCGTGACGGCAGGTTTCTTTCCGGCGGTCCGGGCCGCCCGGCTGGATCCTGTGCGCGCTCTGCACTACGAATAGCCGTCCCCCCGGGAACGGAACTCAGGGGCGGAGGCTCAGGGACCGAAGACGACGGAGCCGGGGGTGGAACGTCCAAGTCTCAACCCACCGGACACAAGGCGAAATACAAAACGCCGGCGTCGCCGATTGCGCAGCGTCATCTTGCAACCGCGGCATTCCGACGCCGTGCGCTGCAAGCGTCACGGCGTACCTGGATTGTTGCGTGCCGTCTTCACCCTCAACAATTTCGAGCTACCAGCTCCCGATACCGAAAGCTTCACTCATCCGGATAGGAACGTCTCACTAGAGGATTCTCACGAACCCTGAAAAAGCGGCCTCATCGACACGAGTCCGAAACCGGAGAAATCCCGCCGCCCGTCATCAGGCGAAGCATGAAACGTCGGCTTCTGTGATTGTCCGGCGCAATCCTGCGACCACGCCGGTGCCGGCCGGCTACGACGTGCTGAGCGCTGCGCACCTCGTACTGCGCCTCTCACGATCAAACCGACGGCCCAGGGAAACTTAAACCGTCGAAAGCGGCTATGCTAAACTTCGTTTCCGGCATGGCGAACGAAAAGGACAGACCGGACGAACAGTCCGTGCAACCAGTTTACGTTTTACCTCCCGGCTATTACCCCGAGTGGGGCGAAGACAGCGTTTCGCTGGCCGACTACTTCCAGATCTTGTGGAAGCGGCGGTATTTCGTTGTTGGTCTGACACTCTTGTGCGCCGCGGCTGCTTTCGTCATTAGTCAGCTTCTGCCCAAAAGATATGAAGCGAGAGCCATCTTGCTGGTGCAGCAGCCCGTCTTTTCCAGCGAACTTCGCCCTGCTCCGCTGCCTGTGGAAGCGTATATGATGATCGTCGACTCTCCCTCGGTCAAGGAGGAAGTTCGGCGCCGGGCGATGGGGGAAGCTTTCCTTCCATCCGACGTCGATATCAGCGAGGTTCTCGAAGCTGAGGCACCCGAGCGTCCGCGCGGCAACGAGTCCGTCGAGAATCCTGTGATCGAGCTAATAGCCCATTGGACTTCCCCTGAAGCCGCTCGCCGCTTGGCGGACCTTTGGGCGGAAACAGCAGTGGAAGCCAGCGCGGGACTCGCAATCCAGGGAGCGAAAGGTACGCTTGAGTTTGTCCAACAAGAGTATCCGACAACTCGGGAACGCTTCCTCCAACTGGAGGCCGATCTGAAAGCCTCCCAAGACCGGCACGATCAGCGAATCCGTGAGCTCGAGAAGCGTTGGGACGAGCGTATCACCGCTTTCAAGACCCAGTGGAACCTTGAAGTATTGCAGCAGCAAGCTCGGGGACTTGAGCAACGCCTGACTGAGAATACCTTACGCCTGAACGACTTGCAGCTCGAGATGAAGAACACCCGCGAGACCTTGGTCCAGCTGAAAGAAGAAATCCAGCAGCAGCCCCAATTCCTGGTCGTATCGAAAGCGATTACGGACGACGCTCTCTGGGAACGTATCAAGGATGACTCGACAGGGCAGACCGCCCAAGAGCTGGAAAAGCTCAAGCTTCGTAGTGAACAGATCAACCCGCTTTACCAGCAGCTCTTGCAGCGGCTGACGGATACGCAAGTTCACTACGATACAATGATCCCGCAGGAGCAGTACCTAAGGGAGGAAATCAGCCGCCTCGACAAGGAACTCCGTCAACTGAACGAGCTGATTCTAACCAAGTCCTTGGAACTTCGCGAGCTGGAGCGCACCCGCGATCTCGAATTGACTTTGGCGAGGCGGGACCGGGAGTTCGAAGTGCAGCAACTCAAACGGGAGGCGGATAGAGCCGGGGCCACATTCAGCACGCTGGCGGGAAAATGGGAGGCGGCGCGGCTGGCGCAGGCGGAACAGGACCGAGACATTAAGGTCGGAGCCTACGCCACGGAGCCGCTGCAGCCGGTTTCTCCCCGACCCCTCTTGAACACCGCCGTCGCGCTGGCCGCAGGCTTTATGCTTTCCGTCATGGGAGCGTTTGTTAAAGAGTTCGTGGACTCTCAGTCGAACAGACCCGAGGCGTCCGCCAGAGCGTTGGCTCCGACCTCGTTGAGTCCGGACAGGCGTTGACTTGCTCCGTTTCTCCTCCCCGCCATAGAATGTTGCTTTCTTCTGCGAGGTGGGCGTAGCTCAGTCGGTAGAGCACAGGGTTGTGGCCCCTGCGGCCGTGGGTTCGAATCCCATCGCCCACCCCAGCCTCCTATCGGCCGGCGCTCCATGTAACGCGTGGAGAGCACCACGCGCATGTGACCCGTAACGGTAGTGGGCCTATCCTGGGCCGTGGAACAGGATGCCTGTCGGCGTGGACGGCGACACTCCCGTAGCGCGGGCCTCCCCATGGGCCGCGAGTACCGACGCAGGCAGTCGAAATGGGCTCGCCAGCCAGCCGTGCCCGGCACGTTGTACACGGCACGAAGCATCCTCATTACTTTGGCACCTGACCGTTTGGATCCATTCGTGAGGCCAAATCCAACTATTTGTTTGACGCCACGTGGTTAAGCCTATTTTGCCTGCACAAGATTACTCCCTCGCAGGTCTTTACTCGTACTTCCTGCAGTCTGACGTGCGACCGTTCGGAGTCGACATCCG
>Ga0116188_1004198_pt1 | contig 10311 bp, 9 predicted proteins | sample AD_JPNTR2_MetaG_FD_89807 | JGI IMG/M metagenome (GOLD analysis project Ga0116188, IMG submission 89807) | Active sludge microbial communities of municipal wastewater-treating anaerobic digesters from Japan - AD_JPNTR2_MetaG | ecosystem: Engineered > Bioreactor > Anaerobic > Digestate | place...
AAGAAGGGTGCAGAGAATTAGGAAGGCTGTAGAGCCGGTGGGAGAGAGCAAGGCCGACTGGGAAATCATTATGAAGATTATGAACCTTATGGGATATGACAAGACCTACTGCTGCCCCGCCGAGATAATGGAAGAAATCACGGAGGTTACGCCTTCCTACGCCGGTATTGACTACAAGAGGCTGGAGGAACTGGGCAGCCTGCAGTGGCCCTGCCCGACAAAGGACCACCCGGGTACATCCTACCTGCATAAGGACAAGTTCGCAAGGGGTAAGGGACTGTTCAAGCCTGTGCATTATGTACCTCCCAAGGAGCTTCCGGATGAAAAATATCCGCTGATTCTTACAACCGGCAGGGTGCTGTACCACTACCACACCAGGACCATGACAAAGAGGGTTAAGGGCCTGGAAGCCTTGGTTCCGGAAAGCTATATCGAGGTCAACCCGCATACCGCAAGAAGGCTGGGCATTAACGACGGCGACATGGTAAAGGTGACTTCCAGAAGGGGCGCCGTAAAAGTCAAGGCAAAGGTAACAGATATGGTAGAGGACGGAGTGGTATTTATGCCCTTCCACTTCGCAGAGGGTGCGGCCAACAAGCTCACCAACCCTGTATTCGACGAAATAGCCAAGATACCCGAGCTAAAGGTGTGCGCCGTTAAGGTGGAAAAGGTAAGCTAAGGAAGCAAGGTTGAAGCAAGGGAATATAAATCGGGGACATTCATATGTGAAGTGTGAAATGTGATGAGGGAAGTGGGAGTTAGGGCAATCCTTCAAGGTAATTCTGAAATCCCACATCGAACCTCCCACATCTCTCGTCTCACATCTCAACATGTATGTCCCCATACCAAATATTAAATGAAAGGAGCAATAATACCCATGGAAAAGCGTTTTTTGGCACCGGCGGCCATTGCGGACGCCATGATAGGTGTAGGCAAAGGCAAATGTTCTCTCAAAACATCCCAGATGGTGCTTTTGGGCATATTTGCGGGCGCATTTATTGCCTTTGGGGCCTTCGCCAGCGGCATGATATCCCACAGCATTGAAAACGTGGGCCTTTCGAAGTTCGCAGGCGCAGCAGTATTCCCGGTTGGACTTATGCTTGTAGTAATGTGCGGTGCTGAACTTTTTACGGGCAATAACCTTATAACTGTGGCATACCTCAATAAGGACGTAACGCTGAACCAGATGTTAAAGAACTGGGTGTTTGTGTATTTGGGCAACCTGATTGGCTCCCTTCTTATTGCATTCCTGGTTATTGGTTCAGGACTTCTCACCACCAGCGGCGGCGGTCTGGGCGCAACGGCTATAAAGGTGGCCAGCGCAAAGGTGAGCATGACCTTCGGCCAGGCGGTGGTAAGGGGAATCCTTTGCAACATACTGGTGGTACTGGCGGTATGGATGGCAATAGGCGCCCAGGACTTCATAAGCAAGATATGGGCGTGCTGGTTCCCAATAATGCTGTTTGTGCTCTCCGGTTTTGAGCACAGCATAGCCAACATGTATTTTATACCGGTGGGAATACTGGCAAAGGCCAATGCACAGTTTGCAGAAGTTTCCGGCCTTACGGCGGAAAAATTGGCGGCTATAAACTGGGGCACCTTCATTACAAACAACATAATACCGGTTACAATAGGAAACATTATAGGCGGGGCGGTTATTGTAAGCTGGGTGTACTGGTACGTGTACAAGGGCTGCAAGAAAGAAGAAAATGCCCCTGCCCAGGCTGCAAAATAAGTGAAATAATGCAATCAAAAGCGCCGCCGGCGCTTTTGATTGTTTAACAGGGACGGTGGGGACATGGAACTTTTTGGTACGGCAATTATACTTGCAGGGGGCAAGAGTACAAGAATGGGCTTTGACAAGGCCCTGCTCAACATATGCGGCCGGCCGGTCGTCCAAATGATAATAAGCCAACTTCGGAAAACTTTCGACGATATAGTGGTGGTTACAAACAGTCCCGAGAGTTTCACCGGGCTGGATGCAAGGATTACCGGGGATATCCTGAAAAATTCCGGTCCCCTTGGCGGCATCCATGCCGGCCTTACAGTTTCCAAAAGCAAATATGCGTTTCTCACCGCCTGCGATATGCCAATTCTTTCACCCGAATACGCAAAGTACATGGTGGAAATCGCCCGAAAAGAAATGCCGGATGCAGTGATTTCCCAAAAAGGCGACTGGATCGAGCCCTTTCACGCGCTCTACAGCAAAGACCTGGCAGCAGACATAAAGCGAAACGTGGGAAATGGCATGTACAAGATATTTGATGTTTTAAAAGCCAAAAAAGTTGTAAAGATAAGCGAAAGCAAGGTAAGGGAATTCAGCCCAGACCTGGACATATTTACTAACTTAAATGACATGGCAGACCTTGAAAGGTTTATAGGCCGATTGGGAACCGGGGTGGTGGACAGTGTCCTACTATAAGGATATCGAGATAGCAAGATACGGCGACGGAGGTATTGAATACTTAAACGACACGGTGGTGGAGGAATACCCCCTCACCCTCTTCCTGGAGGGTGAGGAGCTTGTTACGCTGCTTTGCTCCCCGGAGGACCTGGAGTACCTAGTGACGGGGTTCCTACTGTCGGAAGGGTTTGTTAAGGGCGTGAGGGATATAGAGCGGCTGAGGATCGACAGGGAAAAGGGTATTGCGGAGATAGAACTTATGGGCGGAAGCGGCCTTGCTGCGAAACTGTACGGCAGCCGGACCATAACAAGCGGCTGCGGCAGGGGGCCGGTGTTTTATAACGCTAAAGATTCCATCGATACAAAGGCCATCGGCAGCAAGGGCCCCGTTATTAACGGCAGCTCTGTGACAAGGCTTATGAGGGAATTTGATGAAAAGTCGGTGGTTTTCAAAAAAACCGGCGGGGTGCACAGCTGCGCTCTGGCCACCGAAGAGGGTATAGAGGTCTACCACGAGGATATCGGCCGTCACAACGCATTGGACAAGGTGATAGGGCACGGCATGGAGAAAGGGCTTGACTTTGCCGGCAGGATTATACTGACCAGCGGAAGGATTTCCTCCGAAATGCTGATTAAGGCTGCCAAAAGGGGTGTTCCGGTTATCGTATCGAGGTCTGCGCCCACCGTCCTGGCGGTAGAGCTGGCGCAAAGGCTTAACATCACGCTGGTCGGCTTTGTAAGGGGCAGGAGGTTCAATGTGTATTCCGCGTTTAATAGAATCAAATGAAAGAGGGTATTATGAAATGGTGGAAGAGATTCTTAGCTATAACAAAAGCTTTGTGGAAAACCGCAGAAAACAGGGCTTGGACAAACAAATAAGCAGCCACGCGCAAAAGGGAATAATGATCTTTACCTGCATGGACACAAGGCTGGTGGGGCTGGTGGAGGATGCCATGGGCTTTGAAAGGGGGCAGGTAAAGGTCCTTAAAAATGCAGGCAATACCCTTAGAAGGGGCGGTGAAGATGTTTTAAGGTGCATAGCCCTGGGCGCCCTTGTCATGGGTATAAAAGAGGTATTTGTAGTGGGTCACAAGGACTGCGGGATGCGCAAACTTAATGCGGAAAAAATCCGGCAGGCCATGAGGGATCGCTGTATTGACGAAAGCGTTATAGCTTCTGTAGACCTGGAAGAGTGGGCGGGTATCATTCCGGATGAGGGTGAAAACGTAAGGGAAGTTGTAAAGGCTGTAAAGGAATACAAGTTTATCCCTAAGGATGTGGAAGTTCACGGCATGCTTATGGACCCGTACAGCGGGGAACTTCAAGTGGTTCCGGCCGAATGACTGCTGCTTCCGTTTTATGGACAGCCCTGTATTTATATAGTATAATGGAATAAAAGTGAGCTCCGAGCTTGGCCGTCTACGGGAGACCTTGACGCCAAGCCGATAGGGTATAATGGAGAACTGTTATGCCTCCCGTGTTGGAAAGGAGTTATAAATGGCAAGTTTATAACGGTATCCGCATGGAGGATACCGTTTTTTTAAGGGCCGGGAGAAACCCGGTCCCGGCGGCTGTCCGTTTGCATACCTCCTGTCCAGCCGGGACAATAAAAAACATAGGAGGTATGAAGAATGAAGAAAATTATTGTACTTACGGTAGGGCTTTTGCTTATCCTGGCGCTTGTTTCCTGCGGCCCGGCGAAAACACCGGAGCCCAAGGAGCCGGAAGATGAGGCACCCCAGGAAGAAACGCTGGACCCCATTACGCTGGCTACCACCACCAGCACCGAAAACTCCGGGCTGCTGGACTATATACTGCCGCACTTTGAGGAAAAATACAGCACCAAGGTGAACGTAGTAGCGGTGGGTACCGGCCAGGCCATGGAAATGGGGAAAAACGGCGATGCGGACGTTTTGCTTGTCCATGCGGAAGCCACCGAAATACAGTTTGTAAATGACGGGTACGGCGTGGACCGGCACAGGGTCATGTACAATGACTTTATAATAGTAGGTTCCGAAGAAGACCCGGCGGGGCTGAAAGATGCCGCCGGAGCGGATGCCGCAAAGGCTTTTACAATGATTTCCGAGAAGAAGGCGCCCTTTGCATCCAGGGGGGACGATTCAGGAACCCATAAAAAGGAACTGGAATTGTGGAAGGCTGCCGGAGTGGAACCGGCCGGCGGCTGGTACAAGTCGGTGGGACAGGGAATGGGCGCCACACTGAACTTTGCCAGCGAACAAAAGGCATATACGCTGACCGACAGGGCTACCTATCTTTCGATGATGGATAACCTTGACCTGGTGATACTGGTAGAGGGCGATGAGAGGTTGTTCAACCAGTACGGGGTTATCAAGGTTAACCCGGAAAGGCACCCGGGGATAAACAAAAAGGGTGCCGACAAATTCGTGGAATGGATAATTTCAGACGAGATACAAAACATGATATCCGAATTCGGGAAGGATGAATACGGGCAAAGCCTGTTTGTTCCAAACGCAGATTAGGGCGGGTCGATATGGAGAGCATCTTTAAGGGTTTTCAGGGGGCACTAGGCCTGATATTATCAGGGGACAGAGAGGTCTATAGCATTATAGGCCTTTCTCTTAGTGTCTCCTTTGTTTCGGTTGTCATTTCGATGATAATTTCATTGCCGATGGGTATAGCCATTGGCATGAAAGAGTTTCCGCTGCGGAAAGCGGTTGTTATGGTGATAAACACCCTTATGGGGCTTCCGCCTGTCATAGCCGGCCTTTTTGTGTATCTTCTGCTGTCAAGGAGCGGACCCCTTGGGTACCTGGGCATACTGCACAGCCCAAAGGCCATGATAATAGCCCAGGTGCTGCTTATTATCCCTATTATCACCGGTATAACCATGGCGGCCATAAAGGACAGGGGCAGCCTCGTAAAAAATACCGCCTACACGCTGGGGGCCGGTAAGTTTCAAATGCTGTGGACCCTAATCAGGGAGTTTAGGACCTCCATCGGGTCATCGCTTATTGCGGGCTACGGCAGGGCCATTTCAGAAGTGGGCGCGGTAATGCTGGTGGGGGGCAACATTAAGGGATATACCAGGGTGATGACCACCGCCATAGTCCTTGAGACCAATATGGGCAATTTTGACCAGGCAATAGCCATAGGCATTGTACTGCTTACGCTGTTTTTCGTTATAAATATATTCTTGCAGAAATACCAGGGGGCATAACTTTGAGAATACAGGTCTTGGGTCTTAAAAAAGAATATGACGGGGTAAAGGTGCTGGATATTGACAAGCTGTCCTTTGCCGAGGGCGCGCTGCATGTTGTGATGGGGCCCAACGGCTCGGGCAAGTCCACGCTGCTGGAGATTATAGCCGGGCTTACCAGGCCGGACGGGGGCAGTGTTTTATACGGCGACCATCAAAACGACTTTGAAACGGTGAGAAGAAGTATTACGCTGGTTATGCAGCGCTCATACCTATTTCACACCAGCGTGTACAACAACATAGCCATGGGACTGAAATACCGGGGCCTTGGCCGGGAAGAGCTGAAAGACAGGGTGTTAAAGTGCGCCGAGGCCCTTGACATTAAGCGGTTTTTGCATCGAAACGTCCGGACCCTTTCGGGGGGAGAAAAGCAAAGGGTAGCCCTGGCAAGGGCGCTGGCGCTTAAACCGGACCTCCTTCTGCTGGACGAATCCACGGCGAATTTGGACCCCGAGAGCATAATAATCATAGAAAGGGTACTAAGGGATTATCAGAAGGAGTCCGGCGCCACCATTATATTTGTCACCCACAACGTATTCCAGGCCAAGAGGCTGGCGGACAGGGCATACCTTTTGATGCGGGGAAGGGTAATAGAAGAGGGAGAAAGCAAAAAGTTTTTCGAAAACCCCGGTTCGGCTCTTGCAAAGGGTTTCCTGGGCGGGGAGATTGTCTACTAAACAGGAGGGCTTGATGTGCTGCTCAAGGTAAAGGATGTAAAAGAGGTGCTGGCGATAATGGGAGAACATTTTCCGGGAAATACGGAGGGCTGCGAAAAGGTGGGGCTGCTGGATGCGGTGGGCAGGATAGCCGCGGCAGATATTAGAGCTGCCGTCGATGTTCCCGGTTTTGACAAGTCGGTGGTGGACGGGTATGCGGTAAAAGCAAGGGATACCTTTGGGGCCAGCGATTCTTTGCCGGCGCTGCTTGAAAAGGCCGGGGAGGTTTTAATCGGGAAGGATGCCGGGTTTGAGATAAAGGAAGGCGGCTGCGCCTATGTACCCACCGGCGGAATGCTGCCCCCGGGGAGCGATGCGGTGGTCATGGTGGAGGATACCGAGGACCTTGGCAGCGGTACCATAGCGGTATACAGGCCTGTCGGGCCGTGGCAGAATACAATAAGACGCGGCGAGGACATCTCGGCGGGCCAGGTGGTGCTAAAAAGCGGAACGAGGCTAAAGCCCCACCATGTAGGGGTGATGGCAGGCATCGGTCTGGAATGGGTTGAGGTCATTAGAAAGCCGAGGGTCTCTATAATATCCACCGGGGATGAGCTCATTCGACCGGGGAAGGAGTTAAGGCCGGGCGGCATATGGGATATAAACAGCTATTCGCTGGCGGCGGCGGTTTTGGAAGACGGGGGCATCCCCTTGCTTGGAGGTATAATCAGGGACGACAGGTCGGCCATTAGGGAAAAAATTGAAGAAGCCCTTGAAGACAGCGACTTGGTGCTGGTTTCGGGAGGCAGTTCCGCCGGGACCCGGGACTATACGGCGGCTATAATAAATGACCTGGGCAAGCCGGGGATATTGGTCCACGGCATTTCGATAAAGCCGGGCAAGCCTACCATTATAGGCAGTGTACGGGGAAAACCGGTAATAGGCATGCCGGGCCAGCCGGTATCTTCGCTGGTGGTGTACCGCGTGGTGGTGTCCCCGCTTATCAGGCGCATGGCGGGGCTGGACGAAAGACAGAAAGAGCCGGTTAAGGCGGTGTGCGACGAAAATTATTACTCAGCGCCGGGCAGGGAGGAATACCTCATGGTGATGGTTTACCGGGGAGAGGACGGGAAATTGCATGCCCGCCCGGTACCCGGCAAATCGGGAATGATAACAACAATGTCCGGTGCCAACGGCATGATTGTTATACCTAAAAACAAGGAGGGCCTCTACAAGGATGAGGAGGCTGAAGTCATACTGCTGTAGGGAGGGTTTTTATGAAAACGGCCAACATATATCTTTCCAGCAAGGAGCTGGAGCAGGCGGTGGATGAGTATACAGACCGATTGTCGGGCTTTTTTAAGGACTATGGGACTGAGATAATAGAAACGGCCCATTCACTGGGCAGGGTTACTGCCGGGCCTGTTTATGCATTGGTTTCCTCGCCGCATTTTAACGCATCGGCCATGGACGGAATAGCGGTATCCGCCCCGGCAACCTTCGGGGCCAGCGAACGAAACAGGTTAAGGCTACATGAAGGCAAGGATTACCTGGTGGTGGACACCGGGGACCCGATACCTGCGCAGTATAATGCAGTAATCATGCACGAGAACCTAATCCAAGCCGCCGAAGGGGAAGTGGAGATATCCGCCCCGGCAACTCCCTGGCAGCATATAAGGCCCATAGGCGAGGACATAGTGCAGGGGGAGCTCATTATACCCACCTACCACAGGATAAGGCCGGTGGATATCGGGGCAATGTTGGCCGGGGGCGTAGGCAGCGTGGAGGTCATAAAAAGGCCCCATGTATCCATTATACCCACCGGCACCGAGTTGGTGCTGCCGGGAGAGAAGCTGGAGCAGGGCAGCCTGATAGAATATAATTCCCATATATTTGCTGGGCTTATCGAGGAATGGGGCGGGGTAGCCCGGCGTTACCGGCCCGTCCCCGACGTGTACGAGGACATTAAAAGCGCTGTCGAAAAGGCGGCGGCGGAAAGCGACATGGTGCTTATTAACGCCGGGTCCTCCGCCGGCCGGGAGGACTTTACCAAGGATATTATCGCCGAGCTGGGAGAAGTAATAACCCACGGGATAGCCGTAAAGCCCGGCAGCCCGGCGGTGCTGGGCATAATTGGGGGCAAGCCGGTTATAGGAATCCCCGGCTACCCGGTTTCGGCATATTTCATAATGGACAGCGTTGTAAAACCCCTCCTGCAAAGGTGCCTGCATCTTCCGGACAAGTCAAGGCGGCAGGTGGAGGCGGTGTGCTCCAGGAGGGTGGTATCGTCTCTGAAACACAAGGAGTTCGTAAGGGTGAAGCTGGGCAAGGTGGGGGACAAGCTCATAGCCACCCCTCTTACCCGGGGGGCGGGAGTGGTAATGTCGCTGGTGCGGGCGGACGGGGTGCTGGTGATACCCCAAAACAGCGAGGGCGTGGACGCCGGCGAAATAGTAAGGGTGGACCTTTTGAAGGACCTTGAGGATATTGAAAACACGATAGTGTGCATTGGCAGCCACGACCCGATACTGGACGTTCTGGCCAACGATATTCATTACAAGGACCCCAGGCTGCACCTTGCTTCGGCCCACGTGGGCAGCATGGGGGGGATAACAGCCCTATTACGGGGAGAGACCCATATAGCCGGAGTGCACCTTTTGGACGAGGAAACCGGCGAGTACAACACGAGCTATATAAAGAAGTACCTGGGCAGCGGGAACATTGCCCTTGTCAAGCTGGTGGACAGGATACAGGGTTTCATGGTAAAGAAGGGAAATCCTAAGAATATAAAGGACTTTGAAGACCTTACAAGGGACGGGGTAAGCTTTGTGAACAGGCAGAAGGGGTCCGGCACGAGGCTGCTTTTGGATTACAAGTTAAAGCAGCGGGGGATTGACCCGGCCCGCGTTTTCGGCTATGGCCGCGAAGAATTCACCCATATGGCGGTGGCGGCGGCGGTGGCCTTTTCGGAAATTGATGCGGGGCTTGGGGTGTACTCGGCCGCATCCGCTCTCGGGCTTGACTTTATACCGGTGTGCAGCGAGGAATACGACCTGGCGGTGCCGGTTAAGTTTCTGGAAGATTCGAATATAAGGCTTTTACTGGATATCATAAGGTCGGAAGCCTTCAAGGAAAAGGTAAAGGCAATGGGGGGATATTCCACCGACAGGGCAGGGGAGATTGTCCCGGTCAATTAAGGAGGGGGTATTGTGCAGGATACCTGTAACAGGCAGATAAATTACATGAGGATATCGGTGACCGACCGGTGCAACCTTAGGTGTTTTTACTGCATGCCGGAGCAGGGCATCTGTAAAATGGACCACCGGGACGTGCTGAGGTACGAGGAGATTATAAGGGTGGTCCGGGAAGGGGCAAGGCTTGGCATTTCAAGGATACGCATCACCGGCGGCGAGCCGCTGATAAGGCCGGGCATAGAGAGCCTGATCAGGGGTATTAAGGCTATAGAAGGAATCCGGGAGGTATCCCTTACAACCAACGGGCAGTTGTTGAAAGACATGGCGGAAAGCCTTAAGGAAGCCGGGCTTGACCGGGTAAACCTAAGCCTTGATTCGCTGTCCCCGGAGAAATACAAGGATATTACCAGGGTAGGGGACGTCCAACGGGTGCTGGACGGGATTAACCGATGCCTGGAAATTGGGCTTGTCCCCGTGAAGGTCAACGTTGTGCTGATGAAGGGTATAAACGACGACGAGATAGAGGACTTTGCAGAGCTAACCGTGACACTTCCGGTAAGCGTAAGGTTCATAGAACTTATGCCCATAGGGCATGCTTCGCATTGGTTTGAAAAGCGGTACATTTCCACCGATATAGTCTTGGATAAACTGCCCCGCCTGATACCGGAGGATAACGCTTTAGGCGGCGGTCCCGCGGTGTATTACAGGCTGCCCGGGGCCATGGGCACAATAGGGCTGATAGCGGCTTTAAGCCATAATTTCTGTGACCGGTGCAACAGGGTCCGGCTTACCGCCGACGGCAGGATAAAGCCCTGCCTC
>Ga0116188_1004207_pt1 | contig 10302 bp, 9 predicted proteins | sample AD_JPNTR2_MetaG_FD_89807 | JGI IMG/M metagenome (GOLD analysis project Ga0116188, IMG submission 89807) | Active sludge microbial communities of municipal wastewater-treating anaerobic digesters from Japan - AD_JPNTR2_MetaG | ecosystem: Engineered > Bioreactor > Anaerobic > Digestate | place...
AAGCTGAGGATTATGAAAATGGTGAACCGTCTCATGAGATAATCTCCTACAAAGCTCAATAGCAGAGTTATCACGTTCAAAAACGTCGTCAGGTAGCAAACTCACACCTCCAAAATCCCTATTAAAAACACCTCCAGACTCTCCAAACTTTCTTCCAGAAATTCTGTCACTCAAACTGGGTAATATTTGCCTAAGTATAGAACTATCAAGTAATACTCCCAATTCCTCATAAAATTCAGATGAGGCCACTATAGTCTTATGTGAAACATCTACATCTCTTTTTTCTTCGGGTATGTATTCACCCCATAGATTAATTATAGAATTCTGGATGACTCCAACTATTTCCCGAAGTTCTCTTTCTGTTGAAGGAGGCAGGGGAGATACTTCCATTCTAAGACTATCAAGTAAATCTTCTTCTTCCATGAGGATAGTATATTACTTTAGGGAAACCCTGAAAAATGATATATAATGGCCTGGAGGTAATTAAAGCTATAATTTTAAGGATTAAGGGGGTGAATTCCTAATGCCAAATAATGAGAATGTAACACACGAACCGCTACCTGAATATGGCACACACAGAGTGTCTGATACTGCTACCGAATATAAAATCGGCTCCGAGGCTCCCTTTATAGTAGATCATGGGAAGCCTCTTACCCCAGAAGAAGCTGGAATGCTGGATTTTATTGCGCAACATTTCACCGGATACGAACGTGCTCTCTTTGATAAGGCTCGTGAAAATGCCGTAAGAGCAAATTCAGAAAGACTAGAAGATGAAGAGTATGAGGGAAGATTCCACGATGGGTTCGAAAGAGCAAGAAGACTTAGAGAATATTTGACTCAAGGTCGTATAACAGGACCCGATTTAAGATAATCTGTAAATTACCAACAGAAGAGATCTAATTAGGGAAATAAAATCTGAATTGGGTCTCTTCTTGGTAACAAATAAAAGGTACCTTTTCTAGGATAATCTTGATAGGACTTTGCGGTGACTTTAGGCTTCTTTACCGCAAGACAACTCAATAACTCCTACCTTAAAAAAACTGCCACTGATTGATCCAAGTTCAAAATACCCTCCAAAACCGCCAAATTTTTCTCTTTTCCTAGTTCAGCAGGTTTATAAGTCGTTATTTCTGTACCAAAGGGCCCCCTAAAGTTAAATCTAAATAAATCCCCCTTTGTCCCCGCTTGTTTTTGTCAGTACAAAGCATAATCTTTAGCTTCTTTATTTAGCGACAATTCCGCTGGCAAATCATACGAAAACTCCAACCTCAGGCTTTCCTGCGGTTGTAAAACAAAACTTGTTGCAAAAACAGTTTTCCCCAAGTCTGTCTGTACCAAAACATCCGAGAAAATATTCTTTACATCAAGCTCATTGCGGACAGCTTTAGCTCCAGTTATTTTTGCACCTAAAGGAACATATACCCTTACATAATTTGTATAAGGACCTCCCGGCCAAGCGTTGTTTTCTCCTTTATGCTTATAATTTAACTCAAGGGATGATCGTAACAACCCATCGCGCGTATCAGAGGTAACTGAATACTCATAACTATTTTCTACAAAATAATTAGCCTTTGTTCCTCCCAAATTTGCGTTCACAACCATTAAAAAGTCACCTTCAGATTTTACTAAAGAACCATCCCATTTTTTGCTATGTAAGTATGAATTCATTACTGGATCTTTTAAGTAAACCTGTAGGCTTCGTGAATTCAGCGCCTCCACTACCGAAGCGCCAAATTCGGGCAATTTCTCTGGTGAAAGAGTAAACAACTTTTCCATTAGTTTTCCTCCCAAAACAGTCAAAAAGCTTCTTTTTTCACTTATTCCTTCCTTGTAGTCAAATTCCGCATGGAATTGTGCTCTTTCATAAAGGTTTTGGGAATTAATCTCCTCGTTATAAGCTGCTAAAAAAATCGGCCCTGTAACTTCCAACAAAGATCGAATCATATCTAAATCTAACGCCAACACTCCATCAAATGAGCGGTTCTCTAGCTTAAAAAACAAATCTTCTATTGTTGCAACAGTATTGGGAAAATCCGGAGACCAGTTTGCGTTACGAATGTGCAAAATGTCCTCATTTAGAAACTCTTTTATTGGTGAGGGAACTTCTGAAACTATCTTGCGCGCATCTATTTGACCATCTGGGTTATAAATGTCATCAATCACTAAACTACGAATTTTTCCTTTATCCAAAGTTAAAAGAGCATAGGAACCAATAAATCCTCCCGTGGGACGAATTTCATTTGAATTCTGAAACAGGAGAAGATATTTTTGCTCGCTATGTAAGCCCAAAACATTAGGAAGAGAATCGGCTACTACTAAAACTTCATTTAACATTGTATCTGTAGTGGTTAAAGCTTGAGAATATTGCAATATCTTTTCTTGCAGAGATTTGGGCAAGTGTTCAACCTTTACCTGATCAAAATTTGCCAACGCCATATCCAGACTTTTTCTAGCGTAAGTCAGCTCTTTAATACTGGTTGCAAAATCCCCATCCGAAAATGTGTTCGGAGAAGTTGGTTTTAAAACCTCCCACACAGAGCTAAAGGGATCTAAAGCTTTTGAAGTCCTATATAAAGCACCGCTAAAATCAACAGCAGATTCAAAAGTATTATCCAAAGAACTGTATAAATCATCTTGCTGAAACAAACTAAATATCCAACGAGTTTGTTTAAAAGAATTTTTTGCCTTAAGGAACGAGGTAAAAGCTTTTTGTGCGGACTCCCTAGACGAAGAGGTTTGCAATTGACCAAGGTTCATTGAAACCTCCTCAAGGGATGCCACAGCTTGTTGCGCCGAAAACACCGTAAGCGAAAGTGGGGCTATTAGAGCAAAAAGTAAAGCCACCGAGATTCCGAAAATAATATATTTTTTAGTAGAAATAGCTTTTGGAGCCTGCAAATTCTGCGATGGTTGGGATCTCAAAAAACGAGGTAAATTAAAAGTAAGTCTAGGAATACTAAGCTTAAACTGTAAACTGGGCTTGGATTTTTCTTCTAGCAAGGTCGCAAGACTCTTTCTGGGAGAGGTCCCAACCAAAGACTCTCTAACAACTTTGGAAGAAACCTTTGGAGAATTTTGATTCAACTCCGGCGCTAAAGAAGGCTTTGGTAGTGTACGCTCTTCGGTTAATTTTTGCTCTATCATTTTTGCCGGTTTAAAGGAATGCAAATTTATATCATAACCAAAACCTTCTAATGTAAGCTTCAAACCTGTCTTTAAATTTATTTCCTGTGCCCACCGAGGAACCTGCTCCCCCGATAGGGTATCAAATTTTAAAAGAATATCCTTGGGGGAATCCACATAAACCATTTTTAGGTCAGTGCTAGACATACTTTTTAAGATAAAGGCTAATTCTAAATCCGCGTATGCCTCAGGGGAAATGAGTTTGAACACTCTACCCGAAGTCTTTTTGTAAAACAAAGCTTTTATCAGCCCATCAACTGCATCAGAAATGTATAGATAAGGAATTTTATCAACACCATCCCCCAGAATCCGCAAGGGTCGTCCCTCCAAAATAGAACTTATAAAACCAGCTAAACCCTCTCCAGAGTCCAAGCTCATCCCTGGTCCATAAATTGGGCCTAGCCGAACAATTCTCCCATCAAGATTTTTCTTTTGCACATAATCCCAAACTAATGAACGCAGAAACTCGCTATTTTTATCATAAGAGAAATCTGAAATTGTGGGTTCCATTGCATTTATACTGGTAATACTGTTAAGGCTTCCAACATCAAGCGTTTTGGATCTCTCCAGAGAAAAGCAGGGTTCAACCAACATAAACTTGGCCTTAGATTTTATAGCTAGATCAAGCAAACTTTTGGTGCCAAATGCTTGGGCTACTAAATCTTCACCTTCATCTGTACCAACATTCCCAAAGGAATCTGGGTATATTAGCTGGAAAATATAATCAACTGATTCAATTTTTTCTGGGACTCCGGAATTTAAATCAACATTAAAAAGGGCAAAATTAGGGTTTTTTAAAAGACCCACTGCCCGGTTACGAATTTCTTCGGTAACAACATCTAACGCCACCACCCTTGCCCCTTTTTCCAGTAACGCCTGACATAAATTCAAACCTAAATAGGAAACACCATTGGAAACAAGAAAAGTAGGGATAGAAGCAGATTTTTTTATTACCTGATCTTTGGGCATATGGGCAGTCTCTACTTTTAGTATATAACAAATATTTATGGTTTATAATGGTTTTATGGACTTAAAAGAGGTACTTGAGTTTCTCAAAAAAATATACAAAAATCTTCTAGCTTTCTTTGCAGTTGGGGTTTTTTTAGGAATACTTGTGTTTTCCATTTTACCCAAAAAATACATTAGTAGCGGAATATTGTTTGTGGGCAGAACTGTCACAGAAACGCAAGAGTTTTATTCCTATTCTGGATATTACGATCAACAAGTAGCTTTATCCTTTACAAATACGGTTAGAGGGTTTTTGGAAGATAAAAATCTACATGCTCAAATTCTAAAAAAATTAGGGGCAGAAGCTACAGAGAAAAACATAAGGGCTATAGATAGAAAAATTAGGGTAAAGACAGCAGGTCCCCAGTTAATAAATGTTGAGGTAAGGAGTAAATCGAGGCGAGAAACAGAGGAAATTTGGGAAACTTTGGTTGACGAAACTGTAAAAACTATGGAAGTATTGAATGCAAAGGCGGATTCCAAACTTTTTATTGAGAAAACTAACACCACAGTTTTGTCTAGGGAGCTTATGCAAAATCCTTTTGTTTTTGGAGGGGTAGGCGGACTATTTCTAATGGGATGCGGAACTGTTTATATTGCAACAAAAACCTATTTTTATAAAGAGTCTGCCCCAAAAGAAAGCTAAAGAATGGAAAAATACACACTACATACAGATGGAGGTTCTAGAGGAAATCCAGGACCTTCTGCGGCGGGAATAGTTTTATATAATTCTAAAAATGAAGTTGTTAGAAAAGGTGGAAAATATTTGGGGAATGGGACAAATAACGAAGCAGAATACCAAGCTCTATTAATAGGTTTAAAAACGGCCATCCAAGAGGGAGTTAAAAATTTGGACTGTGTTTTAGACAGCGAACTTATTGTTAAGCAAATGAAGGGTTTATATAAAATCAAAAGCCCTAATTTACAAAAATTTTCGATGGAAATAAAAAAATTGGAAAAAAACTTTGACTCTATTGACTATAAACATGTGGGAAGAGAGAAAAATTCTGAAGCAGATGCAATGGTAAATCTAGCTCTAGATAAAGTTTTATCCTGATATGGCAAAAGAGAGAGATATAGAAGAGGCAATCCTAGGGGCTCTGCGATATTCCAATATTTTTTCCTATCCTTTAAGCTTTTTTCAAATTGGTTTGTACTTGGGACAAAAGACATCAATAGAGGAGTTGCAAAAAAATCTTAAGATTCTGGTCAAAAAGAAAGCCATTACCAAAAGAGAAAACGTCTATAAACTAACAAAAGTACAAAATGTTAATTGGAATCAAAAGCAAGCGCAATCCAAAAAATTGTTTAAGAAATATTCAAAGTTACTAAAAAAATTAGAAAAAATTCCGTGGATTCAAATGATAGCTCTCACGGGAAGTGTAGCCGCGTCAAACCCAGAGGAAAACGATGACATAGACATCTTCATTATTACAAAAAAGAACAGGCTATGGATCACAAGATTCTTTATAGTCGTGTACCTTAAGGCATGGGATACTTATAGGACCGAGCAAGAACCAAATGGAAAAATTTGCCCCAACTTATTGATTACCGAGAATAATATGGTATGGCCACAGGGCAAACAAAACTTGTATGTAGCATCAGAAATAGTAAGAATGCAACCCGTATTTGACAGGGAGAATGCCTATTTAAGGTTTTTGACAAAGAATAAATGGATAGAAAAATATTTTCCAAATTTTGTTTTTGAAGGAGTAGAAAAGAAAGGGGAATTTTGGACTTTTCTCCCAAACCCATTGGATCTTGTAGAAATGCTTTTTTATTTATCACAAAGGTTTTTTATGAAAAACAAAATCACAACCGAAGAAATAAAAAGGAATTTTATTCACTTTAACAAATACGATAGAACAAATGAGATTTTAGAAAAATACGGAGAATAGAATTTAAGGATGGATGAAAGTTTATTCCAATTTTTAAATATGTCTCTGCCGCACAGACTCGTATAAAACCACAGCAGTAGAAGCGGTAACACTCAAAGAGTTTGCTTGACCAAACATTGGGATCAAAATCTTCTCATCTGCATTTTTTAACCACAAATCAGTTAAACCAGCGTATTCTGTGCCCATAACAATAGCAATTGAGCCAGTTAAATCCAAATCCGTATATAGGCAAGTAGCTTGTGGGGATGTAGCCAAAGTTTTAATCTTATTTCTTTTGCACCAGTCAATAGCCTCCTGGGAACTGGCTTGTAAAATGTTAATGCTAAAAAATGTTCCTACGCTGCTTCGTATGGTTTCAGGGTTATAAATATCTGCGCGCATGTCACAAACAATAACTCCTGTTACACCTGCATTGTCTGCCAATCTAAAAATTGCACCAAGATTTCCTAGCTTTTCAATAGACTCAATGATTACATAAATCCCATTTTCTATGGGGGAAAAACTAGATAAATTTTTCATTCTTTGAGGGGCAACTGCTATCAACCCTTCAGGACTTTCAAGAGAAGAGAGTTTTTCAAAAACTTGTCCTGGAAGCTCAGTAACAGTAACTCCTTTTCTCTGACATATATTTATAACTTCCTGATTATTGAACTTTTCTCTAAAAAACCCTTTGCAAAAAAATAACTCTTCTAAGGGGTAATTATTTTGCAGAGCGAATTTAATGGAATAATAACCCTCTACAAGAAATTTTTTTGAGGAGTCGCGATATTTCTTTATTTTTAGCTTTGCGGTTTCTTTTATTTTTGGGTTTTGTTTGCTAGTTATCATCACATTGATAGTATATATCAAGGCATAAAAACTTCAACCGAAATTGCTTGACATCTGGCACTCTATATTCTAGACTGATAACGGTTAGGCAAACAGCCAAAAGTACTTGTTTAACATCATAGGAGGTGAAAAAAGTATATGGCAATAGTAAAATGGAATCGCTGGGGACCTTCCCTTTGGGATGAGGATCTCTGGCCAAGTTTTAATCCAAATTGGGATAGTTTCCCTCAATCCTCAGGTCTTGATATCTACGAAACAGATGACAAGGTTGTAATAGAAGCCCAAGTTCCTGGTATTCCCGAGGATAAAGTAGAAATGTTTATAGAAGGAAATGTTCTAACGATTGAAGCTTCCATGGAGGAAACCGAAGAACAAAAAGGGGCCAAGAAGGCTGTTTACAGGGAAACAAGACAAAGATCCTTTCATTACTCGGTAAATCTCCCAAGAGGAGTAAATGCCGAAAAAGCGGAAGCCGAGGTAGTGAATGGAATTTTGAAAGTAACCATCCCTGTAGCAGAAGAAGAGAAACGAAAAAGGATTGAGGTTAAAAGTAAAAAATAATTTTCTTTGCTATGCACAAAAAAAGAGCCCCGCAAGGGGCTCTTTTTGTTTACCATAAAGATAGGGTTTGAGAGATTACATCATTCCACCCATACCTCCCATACCACCAGCTTCGCCCATATGCTCCTCTTTTTCAGGTTCTTCGGCAACTAGACAGTCAGTGGTTAAGACCATAGTTGCAACAGAAACTGCGTTCTGCAAAGCACTTCGGGTGACTTTTGCAGGATCAATAATTCCTTCTGCAATCATGTCACCATAAGACATTGTCATTACATTAAAGCCAACATTTTCTTTTTTACCCTTATAATCAGATTTTTCTGCAGCAACAGATAAACCTGCCAAAACTTCTCCGGCGTCTTTACCAGCGTTCTCTATTAGTTTCCTAATTGGCCTATCTAAAGCAGAAAACAGGATATTAGCTCCTGTTTGTTCATCTCCTTCTAACTTTAACTCTTTTACTGCTTCCCTAGCTCTAAGAAATGCCACTCCACCGCCAGGAACAATTCCCTCCTCTACAGCGGCCCTTGTAGCGTTAACAGCATCTTCCACACGCAACTTCTTCTCTTTTAATTCTGTCTCTGTTGCGGCACCAACATTTATTACGGCAACCCCACCTGAAAGTTTTGCCATTCTTTCCTTAAGCTTCTCTTTATCATAATCGGAATCAGAAGCCTCTATTTGGGACTTGATCTGATTGACTCGGTCATTGATCTTTTCTTTAGCACCTTGACCGCCTACGATTGTGGTTTCATCCTTAGTGGCAACTACTTTTTCCGCTCTTCCTAAATCATCAACGGTTACAGAGTCTAGTTTTCTTCCCATATCCGAACTTATCATTGTGGCACCAGTCAATATGGCAATATCCTCCAACATAGCTTTTCTGCGGTCACCAAAACCAGGGGCTTCAACAGCTAGAGCATTAAAGGTACCACGCAATTTATTAACCACCAAAGTGGCCAAAGCTTCTCCTTCAATCCCTTCGCTTAAAATGACGAGATTCTTAGAAACTTTTACTAGATTTTCCAACATGGGAAGAAGTTCCTGAATATTAGTAACTTTTTGATCTGTAACCAAAATATAGGGATCCTCAATTTCTGCCACCATTTTCTCGGAATCAGTTACAAAATAAGGGGAAGAATAACCTTTATCAAACTGCATTCCTTCCTTGTACTCTAATTCCATTTCCAAACCTTTTGACTCCCCAACAGTCAAAACACCGTCATCGCCAACTTTTTCCATAGCTTCGGCAATAATGTTTCCAATTTTTTCGTCTTGTGCGGAAATTGTTGCTACTTGAGCGCGCTCCTCTCGAGTGGAAATCTTTACAGACAAACTACCAATACGATCCACCACTTTTTCCAAGGCCTTTTCCAAGCCTCTACGCAAAATCATAGGATTAGCGCCTGCTGAAATGTTGCGCAAACCCTCATCTACAATAGCTTGAGTAAGCAAAGTGGCTGTTGTAGTACCATCCCCTGCAATATCATTAGTCTTTGTTGCAGCCTCCTTTACTAATTGCGCCCCCATATTTTCAAAAGGGTCTTTTAACTCAATTTCTTTTGCTACAGTAACGCCATCATGCACGACTTGAGGGGCTCCCCAACTTCTTGCTATAGCTACATTCTTTCCTTTGGGTCCAAGAGTTGTAACTACAGCTCTGGCTAACTTATCAATACCTGCTTTTAGTTTTTGACGCGCTTCATCGTCATAAATTACATTTTTTGCTGACATAAATTCTCCTTAAAAACCAATTACTTATCTAATTATTCCTCTATAACAGCAAGAATATCCTCTTGCTTAACTAAAATATGCTCTTCTCCATTTATTTTTATTTCGGTACCTCCCCATTTTTTATACATAACTACTGAACCCACTTCTATTTCCATGGGGATAGTGTTACCATCCTTATCCTTTACTCCAGGACCTACAGAAATGACTTTTCCTTCTTGGGGTTTCTCTTTAGCTGTATCTGGAATTACTATGCCAGAAGGACGAGTTGTCTCACCTTCTAAGGGTCGGATGAGCAGATAATCAAATAAGGGCTTAACTGTTTTCATATTTTACCTCCTTTGAGATTATAAATTTTGTACTTGATAATGAACTAACAGTGTATTTTATAGCACTCTCAATGGAAGAGTGTCAAGACCCTAAAGATATTCGCAAGCCACTTAGGATTTGACAAACTTCACATAAACCCTTACCACACCCCTACCCATCTTTTCCTGCTTATAAATAGATATGGGACAAAGATCAGCGGTATTTTCCACATGAGGCCCTCCGCAAAATTCCTTGCTAAAAGCCTCCTCCAAAGAGTCTCCCACATAATAAACCTTAACCTTATCCCCGTACTTATCCAAATCCAAGTGCATTGCTCCCGTTGCAACTGCTTCCTCTTTATCTAGAATCACAAAATTTACAGGCATTTTTTGCGCAACTGCACCATTTACCAATTTTTCCACTTCAGCCAACTCTTCTGGGCTTAACAATCTATCAAAATTAAAATCAAATCTTATTCTTTCCGAATTAATATTGCTTCCTGCTTGTGTTGCGTGGCTTTTTGTAACTTGAATTAGAGCCGCATGTAAAAGATGCGCCGTGGTATGGTATTTCACGGTTATCTCTTCCGAATCTGCCAAACCTCCTTTAAATTTTTGATTCACACCAGCGCGGGATTTTTCCTTGTGTTCTTCAAAAATCCTTTGGCTTTCTGACAAAAACTGTTTCTTATCAAGATTTATATTTCTTTCTTTTAGATCAGCAAAAAAATCCTCTGGGGGATACCCAAAAGATTGGTAAAAAACAGCGGACTGTTGCGCCGCAATAA
>Ga0116188_1004209_pt1 | contig 10292 bp, 9 predicted proteins | sample AD_JPNTR2_MetaG_FD_89807 | JGI IMG/M metagenome (GOLD analysis project Ga0116188, IMG submission 89807) | Active sludge microbial communities of municipal wastewater-treating anaerobic digesters from Japan - AD_JPNTR2_MetaG | ecosystem: Engineered > Bioreactor > Anaerobic > Digestate | place...
AATAAAGGAGGTGATGAGTATTATGCCAATAGTCTGGAACGATTCCCTTTCAACAGGAATCATTACTATCGATAATCAGCATAAGGAATTATTTAAAAGAATTAATGAGCTCCTTGATTCTTCGGGAAAGACAAAAGAAACTATAAATGAAGTTGCAAGGTTCCTGCAGAGCTATATAATAAATCATTTTGCTACTGAAGAAAACTACATGAACAGGACAAAATATCCTGACTACCCTGCCCATAAGAGTGCCCATGATAGATACAGAGAGGAGTTTAATCAGTTAAAAGAGAAGATAGAGAAAGAGGGGGTAGGATTAAGTGTCTCGGTACAGATGAACCACCTTCTTATCGACTGGTGGTTGAACCATATAAATAAAGTGGATAAGAAGATGGCTGATTTTATAAAAGACAAAATTTAGGAGGGTATAGAATGAAAAATGGTCTGTGGGATTCAATCAGAGGTAGGCTTATTGTATGGTTTCTTGTCATCTCTATTGTTCCACTGGGTGTATTCACATATATAAGTTACTCCAACTCAAAAAATACCATAGAGGATGTCTCTATCGAAGGGCAGAAGGGTATTGCTCAGAGGCTCTCCGTCAGATTTACCGATTTCGTCTATTTCAACTCTATATTTGTAGCTCAATCATCTTTAGCACCAGGGATAATAAATGGCATAAAGATTCGGGATAATAACGAGGTTATGAAGAGGCTTAAGGACTATCTATCTCTAAATAAATACTATGAAGCTATGTTCTGGTCGGATATGAATGGGAAGGGCTTTACCACTGCAGGTAACGAGGTGGATATCTCTGACAGGGATTATTTCAAGGCTGTGATTTCAACTCAAAAATCAGCCATATCAGAGGGTATCATATCAAGGGCTACCGGCGTTCCGGTAATTAGCATAGCCTATCCTGTATTTGATGAGACTGCAGGAGATATGATAGGCGTACTGGGATGCACGGTAAAGCTTGATGAGCTCACTGAGATATGTAAATCAGCAGGATTAACAGGGAATGGTTTTGGTATTATAGTCCAGAAGAACGGTATACCAATTGCCATACCAGATGAAAATCTTTTGCTCAAGGCAAATCTCCTCAACTATGATTCTCCATCTGTAAGAGAAGTGATGAGTAAGGCTGTAAGGGGAGAGAGTGGCACAGGGAGGTATATTTTTAATAATAGAAAATATATAGTATCATACGCCCCTGTAGAGGGAACAGACTGGGCTGTGCTGGTCCAGGATCCAGAGGAAGAGCTGCTTGCAGGAACGGGGAGGCTTTTCCGCGTCAATATGATTCTCATTGCGATTATAGCAGGTATAGTTTTGCTCCTATCCTACTTTGTAAGTCTAACCATATCAAAGCCCATAGTTGAGATAACAGAATCGGCTGACAGTATAGCTCAGGGAGACCTCACAAAAGAGGTCAAGACAGGTTACTTTGGAGAGTTAACAAGGTTGGCCAGAAGCCTTGCCACAATAGTAAGTAATTTCAGAGACGGTATAGTTACCATGACTCACAGTTCAAGCCAGCTTACCTCTACAAGTGCCCAGGTCAGCAGTGCTACTGAGCAGACATCGAGAGCTGTTCAGCAGGTATCAAGCACCATTCAGGGTGTAGCCGGTGGAGCCCAGGAGACAGCGAAGAATGTTACAGAGGCATCGAGCGCTGTTGAAAATATGAGCAGAAGGATAGAAGAACTTGTCCAGAATGCATCCATCATAGAAAGGGCTGTAGATGACACGTTAAAACTTACCGATGAGGGTCAAAAAGTTGTTGATGAACTGACCAGAGGATTTAACCAGACCACAGAGGCAACTAGCTCTGTGGTTAATGTGATGGATGAACTTGAAAAGGTAGCCGGTGAGATAGGTAATATTGTTGAGACAATAACAGGTATAAGCTCACAGACAAATCTCCTGGCATTAAATGCAGCTATAGAGGCGGCAAGAGCAGGGGAGGCAGGACGTGGATTCGCTGTCGTTGCAGATGAGGTGAGGAAACTGGCAGAGGAATCAAATGAGAATGCCCAGAGGATATCAAAGTTCATAGATGAGATAAAGAATCAGATAGCAAAGGCAGCTGAGAACACAGGTGGTGCGGCAAATATAATCTCAAGACAGGTGGAGATAGGCACAAGAGTCACAGAGATGTTCAATACAATATCCGGAGCAAATACCAGACTGGCTGATATAGTGGAGAATGTCACAAGGGGTATAGAAGCCCTGTTGGAGGAGGGAAAGAAGATATCGAATGCTATCCAGGGAGTAGCAGCGATAGCAGAGGAAAACGCTGCATCTTCAGAGGAGGTATCAGCAGCAACAGAAGAGATAACGGCGACCATGGAAGAGATAACAGCCAACATACAGAACCTTGCTGGACTTGCAAGAGAACTGGAAGAGATCATAAATAGATTCAGGGTATAAAAGATTCAGCCTCCAGGGTGGAATTATCATCCCTGGAGGCTAGTTATTAAAGCAGGGCTGTAATCTATTGTAACAGGATATCTTTTCTGCTATAGTTAGCTTAAGTAATTTGAAAGGAGAAATCTATAGAAGAGGTCGATTATGGAAACTGATAGTCTTGAATCATTTATATCTTATCTTTCCTCAAGAGGATTGTCAGAGAACTCTATAAAGGCATTTGCTGGGGATATAAAAGATTTTCTTGCCTTCAACGGTACCCCGATAGAATGGTTGAATCACTTAAAGAGTAAGGCTCTAACAAATAAGACACTGGCAAGAAAGAGGAGCAGTCTGACATTGTATTTTAGATTTCTCGGTAAGGATATTGACCTCCCTAGGATAAAGCCAGAGGATAAACTCCCTACTGTCCTGACAGAGGTGGAAGCAAAGGCACTTTTAGCTGAGGCTGATAAAACGAGAAATCCTCAGCGTGATAAACTTATAGTGGGTCTATTGCTCAAGGCTGGATTGAGGCTCAGCGAGCTATTAAACCTGAATGTATCCGATGTGGAAGAAGATCACGGAATAACCTTTATCAGGGTCAATCAGGGTAAAGGATCAAAGGACAGAAGAATCCCGCTGGTTGATAAATATCTAATAAGAGACCTGAAATCTTATATAAAGAGGATGGACCAGGACGAGAGGATATTCAATATTTCATCTCGCAGGGTTCAGTATCTTATAAAAGATATAGCTAAAAAGGCTGGCATAACGAAGAATGTCCATCCCCATACGCTCAGGCATACCTATGCCACAATGTATCTCAAAAAGGGTGTAAACATAGAAAGTGTAAGAAAGACCCTGGGGCACAGTAGCCTGTCCACCACACAGAGATACTTACAGCTAACTGACTTTGATGTTGCACAGGATCTGGAACGGGCAAAATGGTAGTCGGTCTGCAGGATAAAAATTAACCCCCAGGGTGGGGTCAACTGAGCCCTGGAGGCTGAATATGAAAGGGGGTAAGAGAGCTTACTTCACTGAGAAGTATCCAACCTTCGCAACTACTCCCTGACCTTCATCGGTTAAAACCCAGTCTATAAATGACTTTACATCGGGGTCATCATATTCACAGGTATACATATAGAGGTATCTGCTTATCGGATAGATCGCCTTCTTTATATTTTCCTCTTCTGGTAGATATGCAGGGGAATTTGCATCTTTCCTTACCGGCATTATCTTAACTCCCTTTGCATAGGCAACTCCACCATAACCTATACTATACTTCTCCTGGGATACTGCGTTTACAACGGATGCTGTCCCTGGCATACTCTGTGCAGATCTTGTATAGTCCTGATTTAAAAGTACATGCTCTTTAAAGAATACATATGTCCCTGAGCTATTCTCTCTTGTGTAGACTATTATAGGTTTATCTTCCCATCCGAATTCTTTCCAGCTCGTTATCTTACCAGTGAATATGTCTTTCAACTGGGCCAGGGTTAAATCCTTTACAGGATTATCAGGATGGACATATATCGTAATACCATCCAATGCCACCTTAAACTCTCTGGGATCTTTTCCCCATGCCTTCTTTATAGCGTTTCTCTCACTATCTTTTATCTGTCTTGAAGCGTTAGCTATATCTGTGGTCTTATTTATAAGAGCTGCTATGCCAACGCCAGAACCCCCACCTGATACCTGGATAACCTTTCCCCTAAATTTACCCATATACTCCTCTGCCAGTCTCTGGACCATAATAACCATTGTATCTGAACCTTTAATCGTTACTCTATTTCTTACTACTGTTGCGTATGCAACTGAACTGGCAAGTAAAAATACTACTGAAAGCGCTAATATCCTCTTTAACATCTTTTCACCTCCATTTTATTAGTTTCCCCACTTTTATACCTCGTACCACTTTTATAATAGAATGTGATAGTTAACATTTTATTAAAGATTAATAATTGGGACGTTAAGACCCCATTAAAGAAGTATTAAAACAAACAATCAATTCAGTACTTTCTTATCTAACACTTAACATTATCTTATACAGGATTTAACATTCCTGCTATATCCTGATATTGATGAAATTAAAGGAGGTAGATGTATGGCTGATATAAAACTTATCTGTTTTGACCTGGATGGAACAATCCTTGAAAAAGGGACAATTATCACTGACAATGCCCAAGAGATACTGGAAGAGGCGATACTATGTGGAGCAAAGATATCAACGGCGAGTGGCAGATCTATAATCGATCAGCTTCAGATACTTGAAAACTCTAACCTTGGACACAGCAAAGGATGGCCCCATGCACTTATAACCGATGAGTCTTCTATATACATATTAGATGGTGAAAACTACAATCCACTATCAGAGTGGAATGAGATGGTCAACAGGGTATGGAGAAAAAACCTTACCATAGTAAGAAGAATAATACTTGAGGACCTAGAGAGGCTAAGAGAAAAGGGGGTCTCTGTCCAGAATCCTATCGCCAGTGAAGAGGTAGAAAGACGTAACCTTATCGGGTTACTCTTCAGCAATATTGAAGATGCCTTAACATATGAAAAAGAGCTATCTATAAGGCTATCTGAAGAGGATATGGATGGAGAAGTTCAGTGCAATAGAAATTGGTATTTTGTCCAGATTCTGCCACGTATGTCTGGTAAAGGGAATACCGTCTTCACACTGGCGAATTACTTTGGTTTAAAACCTGAAGAGGTTCTTGTAATAGGTGACTCTGGAAATGACCTGAATATGCTTGATAGTGATTATGGTTTTTATGCGGCTACGGTCTCAAATGCAGAACCTGCAGTAAAAAGAGTGGTGGCAAAAAGAGGTGGATACATAGCATCCCATAAAATAAGTAGAGGTGTCATTGAGATTGTAAGGGAAGTTGTACTGAAAGAGAGAGAACTCATAGATACGATAAACTATCTGGACATAAATGAAAAGAACTGGTTAGCCTGGATATAGAAAAAGAGCTTAAAATTAAGTATTCATAAGCGATTGCCGAGTTATCCACAGGCTGGATAAAGGGGTTGTGGATAACATTTCTGGTTATGTAAAATCTTATCAAAAAACCATTAAATTCATTTGTATTGATGAGCCATTGCTGAGTTTTCCACAGTTATCGTGCTATTGAGTATAGTTTATCGTGTTATTGAGTATAGGTTGTCGTGTTATTGAGTATAGTTTATCGTGTTAATGAGTATACTCTTATCGTGTTAATGAGTATAAAGTAGTCCAAGTAATACGCATCGCAACTTCAAAAGCGCCACCGTATCACTAAATAATGTATACTATATTTTAACTATATTTTCACATATAGAAGATAATGAATTTTTAAAAATTTTTAACTGATAATAAGTACAAACAACAAGCAATTAAACATCCAAAATAAAGTTCTCCAAACTATTGCCAGAAAAAAGATTTTAATGTATTCTTTTACTTAGAGGAGAAAGATATGAAAACCAAAAATAAAAGCATAGTAATCCCTGGAGAAAATATAACTAAAGATGAGATGAATCTGGCTGAATATCCACTATCTTTTTTAAGTAAAAGATTACCCGAAGGAGCCAAGACCATCGAGTGGACAGGCGAAGTTACCCTGAAAGATGGGAGAAAAACAGCAGGAGAGTGGGTAGTAACAGGAACAGACAAGTATGGATTACCAACACCTTCCGATAGGGATGTATTCCTGGGACTTATGTACTACTGGTATAAAAATGGGCTCAAAGATAGAGAACTTGAAATAGGAAATATGAATGAATTCTTAAAATTTATAAAGTGGACAAATGACAAGAGAGCTTACGATAGACTGAAAGAAAGTCTAGAGAGGTTAAAAGGTGTAACTATCTTTGCCAGATATTCATTCTGGGATAATGAGATTAAAGACTATCTACCGCTTGTAGCGTTTTCCATCCTCGATGAAGTAATAATTAAAAAAGAGGGGAGAAGATACATATTAAAAGTTGTAGCCAGCAGGACCCTGTGGAAAAGCATATGCGATAGCTACATAAAGAGCTTGAATGCAGAGTTCTACTTCAGTCTTGATAATCCTACAGCCAAAGCTCTTTATACATTTCTTGATAAGAAGAGATATAGAAATAAATCTTTTCAGATAGAACTCAGAGCTCTGGCAGCAAAACTTGGATTATCCTTAAAAAATCCAACATATAAGATAAAACAGCTTATAAGAAAGGCAAGCGATATTCTGGTAGAAGGAGGTTTCCTGGACCATTATAAATTCAGGATAAATAAGCTCACTCATACTACGATTGTAATATTCGTATTCAGGGATATTCTGGATTTTTTAGATGGATCTGAAGAGGAGAAGATAAATCTTATACTGGAAGATATAAAATCTTATGTTGGAGAGCTGGATAATGAATCCGTTATAAAGAATATAATAAGGCGTGTAAGCCCTGAGGTCATTTACAGGGCACTATCAGAAGTGAAAGAAGCCTCTTTAAATGGAGAGATAAAGACCACAAAAGTCCAGCTATTTATGTATCTTCTGAAAAAATATGCCAGGGAAATGGAAGGTATAGAATTTTAAGAGAATAATTTTATTATAACAATCGTCTATATTATTGAAAACAAAATTTAAAGAAAGGAGGTGATGACTGACCCCTCCGGAATATTTAACTTAAGTTTTAATTAAAGGAGATTATTTTACTTAACTTAACGGCTACAAATCACTTCCTCCTCTTATATATAGACCGCCACACTCTGTGGCGGTATTTTTTTATCTGAATAAGACCTTAATTTATGAAAAAACTACTCTTTGAGGGAATAAATGACTTCCAGATATCGTCTTCTTAATTAAAGACCAAAAGAAAGGAGGCAACGTTATGAAGCGATGTATAAGTCTGTTACTGGCAGTATTTTTACTTCTGGGGTTCAGCAGCCTTGCCCTTGCCAATAGACCGGTAAAGAATCAGTTCCAACCAGAACCACTCTGGTCTAAAGATTTAACTCTCAGAGAACTTCTGGACCTTACAGATGAACAGGTGGCTCAAATAAGAAGTATTCGGGAGGAATATCTGGAAGAGGTCGAAAGGATACGCACCAAAATCAAGGGGGATATATCATCTTCTTATCGACAAGAGTTACGCACCGAACTTTCCAATCTTTTTGAAAAGTACTGGGGTAAGACGGCAGAGTTACTTACCCCAGTACAACTATCAAGGCTTGTTCCCAGAAGGATCGCCACATTCTTTCTGTATGATCCAGAAGAATCAGCAGATCCTTCTACCACCTCTAATTAAAATTATAACACAGGGCGATAGGATAGGAAACTTCTATCCTATCGCAAAAAGTTAAATACCATAAGTATTTCCTGTAGATATATTCCTTCTAAATCTATCATATGATCCGTTTTCCTGAACTAATCTGACTTACAAAAACATCCGGTATCTCTAGCCCTTTACTCTTGATTCTGTGTTAAAATGTACATATCCTGTAAATTTTTACATGGCTGGAGGGAGGATATGCTCAAGATTAAAGATAAAGCACCAGATTTTTGCCTGCCAAACCAGAATGGTGATACTGTGTGTTTAAAGGACTTTCTTGGTAAGTGGTTAGTTCTCTACTTCTACCCTAAAGATAATACCTCCGGTTGCACCCTTGAGGCAATGGAGTTTACAGACTCTTTAGAGGAATTTAAAAAATTGAACGCAGCTGTGGTGGGGATAAGCAAGGACTCTGTAAAGTCCCATTTGAATTTCTATAATAAACATTCGCTTAAGGTAGAACTTCTCAGCGACGAATCTGCATCTGTCATAAAAGCCTATGGTGCCTGGGGAAAGAAGAAGATGTATGGTAAAGAATATGAGGGGACAATTCGCTCCACATTTATCATTGACCCTGAAGGGAACATTGCATATGTATTTGATAGCGTTAAACCCGGAGGTCATGCCGGGGATGTTCTAAAAAAGATGAGAGAACTTACCGGGGGAGGATAGAAATCCAAAAAATAAAGCTCCAGGGGTTAACCCCTGGAGCCTGTTTTTCTCAAGGTTACAAGTTACCTTAAGATAGTTACGTTAGATGCCTGTGATCCCTTTTCGCCCTGGACTACGCTGAATTGTACTGTTTGTCCTTCCTCTAGTGTCCTGAATCCGCCACTAGTAATAGCAGAATAGTGAACGAACACGTCTTTGCCGTCATCACCTGTGATGAAGCCGTAGCCTTTCTTGGCGTTGAACCACTTAACTGTACCTGTTAGCATTAAAAAACCTCCTAAAATTTTTACCTGGACTTTCTGTCCAGGGTCTCATTATACACTTTATTATCATGTCTGTCAACAGTCCGACTTCAGGTTTTCATTTGACGTTTGATAGTCTTTATCAGTTTCTCCTCCATCTTTTGGAGCAATACTTTTCTGTAGATATGTGTCTAATAGAGAGTTGAACATCTTGCGGTGATTGGGATACCTTAGATGAAGTAACTCATGTAAAATCACTTTGAATCTTACCTCTTTAGGTTCATTCAGCAAGGATTTATCGAAGGTTAATCTGCCTCTATTTGAGCAGCTAGCCCATTTTCTTTTCATTGTCTGAATATGAATTTCCCGGGGGTTAACTCCTACCTCTTTAGCTAACATTAAAACATCTTTTTTAAATTCTTCAGGAGTTATCATTATGCTCTACCTCCCTTAAGTATGTACATTATTTTCTGAACCACCTCTGAGACCTTGGGAATATCTGTCCGGTATAAATGTAATATAACTTCATAGAGTTTAGACCGGACTTCTCTTTCGTATCTCTCACTTTTTTGCCAGTGGGGATATTTTTCCAACACTTCTCTCATTTGATTTGCCATTGCCTCAGCATCTTGGAAACCTTTTTCTTTCAGCATCCAGTAAATGGCGAAAATATCAGCAGACATACCTTTTTCAATCTGTTCTTTCTGAGCAGAGTTGATTTCATCGATTATTTTCTTCAGCTCTTCCAGCGTTTCCTGGGTGGTTTTTTGCCTGCTCTCATATAGCTTGGCTATTAGCTCAGCTCTCTCAGCAATAGAAATCAGATAAGGGGATTGTCCACCTCTCTTCTCAACCGTGAGGGCAATGCTCTTTATCAGATTGAATATTTTTTCTGTGTCAGAGGCTTTACTTTTTTCAATTCTTCTCAAAGTTTCTTCGTCTATTTCACAGATATCCAGCGTAGGTCCAATTATGCCGCTTCTGGTATGCTCCTGGACGAGCATAGCAGTCTTTCGGGTAAACTCCCTGTCTATAGGAATCCCCCGCTCATAATTTTCTATAAGACTTTTATACATTCTGGAAAGTGTTTCATAGTCGTCTATGTAAGGTCTTAAAAAGGCATCCGGTGAAATAATCTCATAAATAGCGGATAGCTCTTTGAAGAATTTATAAAATTCCTTCCTCTTCTGTTCGTCTCTGAAGTATTCCAGCACTGCTTCAAATGCCTTATCTGGAGTTTTTCCTTCGATAAGAGTAAGGTATTTCTCTCTGGCCTTTTTCATTTCCTCCGCAAATCTTTTCTTTAAAATCTCAACATCCTGGACAATCCCCTCGATGTCTTGAGAGTCAAAAGCCAGAGCTTTTTCAAGGTTGTCGAAAATACCGACAAAGTCGAGGACAAATCCAGAAGATTTTTTTCTTCCTTCATCATCTTCATAAGGCCTGTTTACTCTGGCAATAGCCTGTAAAAGGACGTGGTCTCTCATTGGCTTATCCAGATACATACAATAGAGAATCGGTGCATCAAAACCGGTAAGTAGCTTTTCTGTCACAATCAATATTTTCGGTAGCTCATCAGGCTTTCTAAAAGCATTTCTTATCCTTTTCTCTTCAATTTCTGAAAGATGGTATCTGGAAAGTTCAGGTGGGTCGTTATAAAAGGGGCTATAT
>Ga0116188_1004216_pt1 | contig 10276 bp, 13 predicted proteins | sample AD_JPNTR2_MetaG_FD_89807 | JGI IMG/M metagenome (GOLD analysis project Ga0116188, IMG submission 89807) | Active sludge microbial communities of municipal wastewater-treating anaerobic digesters from Japan - AD_JPNTR2_MetaG | ecosystem: Engineered > Bioreactor > Anaerobic > Digestate | place...
AAAACTTGCTGTTTCTACTTTCCAAAGTGTTACAGGCAACACGGATTCAACAAACTTCTTTTCCCTCAAATGGGAATCAACTTTTGATTTAATGCTTGGTGCAAGTCTTCCCTTTTTTCGCATAGAAGCTCTGTTTTGCCAACGGGCTTTTCTGTATCGTGTTTTTCTGCTTCGTCTGTTTCTACGATACATTCTTCTTTGTTCCATCTTCTTAGAAACATCATGCCTAATTTGTACTTCTGACTGATAAACCACTTTACCATTTGCAATGGCAGCACAACCAATCGTTTTGCTGCCTGTATCCATACCAGCAACAACTTCTTGTGTGTTTTCTTCACAATCCCATAATAGTTTGATTGTGAATGGGGTCCGTTTAATTACCTTTGCTTTACCTGCTTTAAGCAAATGTTTTGCTTTAGCAGGCTTGCAAGGCATTAAAGGATTTCCGTTCTTATTGATTACATACACATACATGGCTTTAAGCCTCCTTGTGTATTAGGATTGTGCGTATTCCCAAGCTCGGAGTACTTGGAAAATCCGTCTTCCTCTCGCTCGCTTATCCAAAGGTTTGACGCAATACACACTGTTCCGACCACACAGAACTGTTTAATATATTGCCTTAGAGGTTGGAGCTGAGGCGGCACCCCAACGTAACTAATTTCTTTGGTAAGGTTTAACAACATTTTTCCTCCGTTGTTGAGCTGGTAACCTGTGGCTTTCTCTCAAAAGCCACTGGGCTTGCCCTGTGGTAGGTTACATATATTAGTATTTTTATTTTTAAATTTTTTATAAACTTTATAAAATATTTTAACAAACTTACACATTTAGTTTTCTTCTCATTCATTAAAAGTTTCTTAATATATTCATAAATTAACATTTTTTCTTATTTAAAAAAATTCTTCATAAGACATTAATTTAATACCTAATTTAATAGCTTTTTGTAACTTAGAAGAACTGCTGGTAGGATCTTCACAAATTAATATTGATACATCTTTCGTAACAGATGGAGAAAATGTATAGCCCATTTTTTCGATATCATCAATAAGTTCCTTTCTACTTTTCGGTCCTGTACCAGTCATACATACAAGACCTTTAGAAGTATTATTAAAATTATCGTTCAAATCTTCAACTGTTATAACAGATAAAATATCATTTATAAAATTAGTATTTTCGTTTCTAAAATTTATAATATTTTGTCCTATTTTTAAAGATGAGTCAGAAAATTTCCAAAAGTCTTCAATTGTTTTAATCCCTAATTTTTCAACAGATTTTTCACCAACTAAATCGATACCAAGTTTTGAAATAAATTGTTTTATATTCATTGTTTTTGATTTTTCTACTTGTTCTAAAATATTTGTTATTTTTTTATCACCTATTCCATCAATGCCAGTAAGTTTTTCTTTTGTTAACTTATATAAATCAGAAATTTTTGTAACTATATTTTTTTCAAATAGAGTTCTAATCGTCTCATCTGAAATTTGTTCCATTTCAGATTGTTTTACCCAATATATAATTTTTTCAAGTTGTTGAGCTTTGCAATTTTCATGATTTGTACATATAATATTTACTCCTTGCTCAACTAAGTCAGAACCGCATGATTTACATTTTTTTATTAAAATAGAATCATCATAATCTCCAACATGTTCTGTAACTTCTTTTAAATATGGAATAACATCGTTCGAACGAATTACTAAAATTTTATCACCTATACACAATTGTAAATCATTAATAGTTTTTGCATTGTGAAGTGATACTCTTTTAATTTCAACTCCGCCTATTTGTATTGGTTCAATTATGCCTACTGGTATATAATTACCTTTGCGAGTTATATTCCATTCAACATCAACAAGTGTTGTTACTTTCCCTTCTGATGGTGGCTTTAATGCTATGTTATAAAAATGGTGATGTGAAATTGTATATTTTGAATCAATTTTTTCATGAAGTGAAATATCATTTACTATAATTATGAGTCCATCAGTTTCATACAACCACTGATCTCTCAAAGATGATAAATATAATTCGTAATAAGATTGTAATTCTTTAATCGAACCAACTTTTTTTACTTCAACAACATCAAAATTTAATTCAGAAAGAATTTTAATCTTTTCAAACTCAAATTTACATGAAATTCCATAAAGTTGGTACGCAATAAATTTAATATATTTTAAATCATCTCTATCTGTTTTCCGATTAATAAGTCCAACTGCTAAATTTCGCAATGATTTATTTTCAGTATTTTGAAATTGTGTGTTTTTTGGTAAATATAATTCACCTCTAACTTCAATTTTTTCTTTAATATTGATTGCTTTTGTGACATCAATATAATCCTTGATATGTGTTATATCTTGTCCCTCTTTTCCATCACCTCTTGTAGCTATATATTGTATGTAACCATTATTATAAACAATCGAACAAGATAACCCATCAATTTTTGGTTCAACAAGAAGTTCAACTCTTTTATCTAATATTTTATTCAACCATGTTTTAACATCTTCTACAGTTTTTGCTTTGTTCATCGAAAGCATAGGAATTTCATGCTTTATTTTTAATCCTTTAGCTTGTATCCCTACTAAAGTAAAATAAGGATTATCAGGATCTAATTTTCTTAGTTCTTCTTCTTTTTCATCAAACTCATCATCGTTCATAAAAGGCTCATTATTATAATAAGCCTCTTTTGCTTTAATAAGCAAATCAACAAGTTCTTGAATTTCATAATTATTTTTTGTAGTCATTAGTTTATCTCCACTATATACTTTATTGTACACTGATTTTGATTATATACTACATATTCATTATTTCTGAGGTCAATCCCACCTTTTGCAAATAATGAATCATATTGGCCTTTTTCTTTTAAAACTTTTTCTGACAAATTATACATCCAACTTTCATGTTTTTCTACTCTCAGCTCCATTCCAGTATTTACTTCGAACAGAGCGAGAAATCCTTTTCTATCTTTACCATTTGCCCAATAAGAACCAGACAACGAAGTGTATCCGATTGACTTTTGTACTTTATCTGCGAAATAGCAACCATCTCCGAACATACTCCCTGTGTATACAGCACATGTTGGTCTAATTTGTAAACCGAATTTTAAAATACTTAACCAATTTTCATTTCTACTCCCATGCCATAATAACTTTGTCCATTTTTTAAATGATTTATTTTTTTGTTCGTCGAACTTTGGTTGAGTTTTCTTATTTACAACTCTAAAAGCTCTTTTAAAACGATGAGAGTTTTCGCCCATAGATTTTAGTATCAACTCTTTTTCTTCTTCTGTAATACGTTGAACTTCTATATTTAAAGCTTCTTCTAAAGTAACAGATTCTTCTGAAGAAGAATTTTGTGTCGCTACAGCCTGCGCCATATTGTCTATTGAATCTTGCTCTCTCATCAAAATCTGTCTTGCTTTATTTAAGTCTCCGTCTCCATTCAAGAGATAATTTTTGACATTATTCATTCTTCTCGGTACAGTTGTATAGAGTTCTGTAAGGTAAGAGTCAATTTTAGATCTATTAAATGTTTTCTTAGACATAAAATAACTTAAGTCGTTAAGAATTTTCTGAGCTTTATCAATCTGAGCTTGTGTAACCTGCTCAGAAGTCACAGTGTAATTATCTATCAGAGCTTGTTTAGAATATTTTTTAAGCTCTAATAAAAAATCAAGAACTTCTTTGTCTTCTATATCTTTAAAAGAAGTAACTTTTACCTCTTTTTTTAACTCTGTTATATCTTTGTAACCTTTTTTTATTTTTTCATTATACTTTTTATCCCAGACTGACATACTATATCTCATCGTATTTTCAGAAGCACCAACTCTACCCCAAGTAGCAGTCCAAGTGCCATCAGAATTTTCAGACATTCTGTAATACTTGTTATTGTTATTCTTTGTTACACAAATTAATTCAACTTGTTTCATTTTTTTCTCCTTATTTAAATAAAAAAAGCATAGAGATTTAATCCCTATGCTCTAATAATTCTTGTTTACTCATTGAGCGAACTGTAATTGTAGGTTCGCCTTTCTTTTCTGAAGCTAATGAATTTACTAATACTTTGTGTTGTTCAGGTATCAAACCTTCCTGAATTTTAACGATTTGAAAAAATACATGTTGAAGATTTTTCTGTAAAAGTTCATCATAAACTTTTTCTATGTTATATTCTTTTGTTACTCTACCTTCAGCAAGATAAACCTTTTTTTGTGTCTCAGGAAAGTAATAAACTTCTCCTGAATAATTTTTTAATATGTCTTTTTTAGCTTTTCTTTCAACTTCTTCTAAGCATTCTTGAACTACTTTGATTGAAGCAAGTAGCTCTGCAAGAGATTTTTCATCTCTCACACCTGATTCATATGACCTAATTCTTTTTAATGTTGACTCCATAAAATTATTTGTTATGCACATATTATATTCTCCTTTTTTAAATTATGATAAATAAATTTTTTTGAGTTCTTTACTCAAATTTCTTTTTATTTTTTTGTTTTTTTTCAGTACTTCATTAATAAAGAAGTCTGAAGTGAACAAGTTTTTTGATGATGAAGTTTTTGGCAATGAAGTTTTTGGTAATTTCATCTTAATCTCCTTTTTTAATTATATATATAATATAATACAATTCGATTGATTTGTAAACAATTTTTTTAAATTTTTTTAAATTTTTTTAAAAAAAACTTATTATACAAAAATTCAAATATGTTTAATTTTAAAAAATAAAGTGGTATAATTAACTAGAAAAGGGTATTCCTTACAATGATAACCTTTTCCATCCGTACCACTTTTTTAAACCTAACTTCAATTACTTATAAATATAAAAAATGGTCAAATAATCGGATATGAGTATAATTATCCCAATGATAACTCATATCCTTCGTACCATTTTTCATTCAATTTACCTCACAAACTCATTAATAATTTGCGGCACTGCTGAGTCAAAACCTACAATGTCAAGCATCCCAGGGTCTGTAGGATCAGCAATTGAAAAATTATTTGTTGCCATACCTAAAACAATAAGTTTAGCGTCAATACCTGTTTTTTGACGATACATTTGAAGAGCTTGCACCGGGTGAATTTTACCAGCCCAAGTTTCATTATCAGTGTAAATACAAAATACATCAAATTCTATATTTTGTTCAAGCGCCCAAATCATTGGAAGGGCACAATCTGTACTACCAAATGATTGGTTAATAACTTTATTTAAAATTTCTTCAAAACGCATTTTAGGTGTAATTCCAAGTTCTTTAAATCTGTCCGAAAATCCCATAATCGCGTATTTTTGTTCTGTGCGAGCAGTAATCATTGACATTGCAGACGCCACTTCAGAACATGTAAGAACACCATTTGTACCTATAGCTCTTTGAAGCATTGAACTTGAAACATCTATTCCAAGACAAAATCTCTTGCCTGTAGGTATTATATTAGTAAAACTCAAATAAAAAGCTTCATTTAATGCATCTATTATATGTTGTACTGGTGACCATGACAACTTACCTTTAAATCCATAACCTTCTTCATATGTTTTAAGCGCTATTAAAATAGAAATTGGATGTATCAATGATTTTCTGATATATTCACTATTTGAAAGTTTTTTATTCACAATTTCAATAGTATCAAATTTACCTGTTTTAAGAACATCTATGCTAGTAAGTTTTCCAAGATTACGAATTAATGCCATGAGTGGTATATCATCAAGAACAGCTTCCCAGACTTCTGCATAATTTTTAAGTTCAGTTGGCCATACATCATGTGGAATTTTATTATCTTTTATAAGTTTAATAGCTTTTTTCACATCATTATCTTTTAAAACTTTAAGTTCTTCATATGCTGAAATAAAAGAACTAAAATCAGGAATTTCCTTTTTTACGATATATTTAAAAATAGCATTATGTTGTTCTGAAATAGGTTTTACATGAGCAGAGCGTAATACATCACAGTGTGTCCATTGATTTTTTGTTCCTTCGACTGTTCTTCCTTGATATTTCACAATTTGAAACGCTAATTGTTCAGCATTCATTGTATTATACCATTGTGAGATTGTCTTCCTTAATGATCTCCCCCACGACCTCATCGTATCAACATAATAAACAAAAGTAAAAAGATGTGTACCTGTTCTACATATTTTTGGAAAAACATTTGCAATATCTTTTTTAATTTTTTCTGAACCATATACCATAAGTGCAGCTAGCGCAAAAATTGCGGGATCATTTTTTGGAGCACGACCAGTTGTTGAAATTTCAACAATATAATCAAGAACTTTTGATTCGTCCTGTTTAATACAAGATTTTAGATTATCAATATTTTGTCTTGTAAGATTGCTCTCTGAAATATAGTATGTGCCACCTTCAGTACCAAGAATTAAAAATCTATTTAAAAGTTTCCACATATCTATATTAAAAGAATACCCACCAGCAGAATTTTTTACCATTAAATTTTCCTTGCCAGGAATTGGCTCACTTTGTGGTGTAGTATGATAATTAAGATTTTTAGCATAATTATATGACATATTAACTCCTTTATAAAAATTTAAATAAAGTCAACCCATACATTACGTTGGCTTTTCTTAATTTAAGAATTGTAAATAATTCTGAAAATGTAGAACCTGACGTTAAAATATCATCCACAACTAAAATATTTTTATTTTCTATTTTTGATTGAACTTCATCACGAATTGATATGAAATTTGTAAAATATTCTCTAAATTTTAGAGGTATATCATTTCTAAGTTTTATTTTTTCTTTTTTTCTTAAATGTTTTAAAAGGTCTTCTAAATCTTTTAAATATTTAGCTGGCGCATCTGGTTTTATGCTAATAACAGAGGGACTTAATTTATAAATACTTTGAAATATTTTTAGACTTTTTGAAGAAAATTTAGAACTTAAGTCTTTAATAAACCTATCAAATAAATAATAAGAATTTTCTGAATAAAGAATTATGTCAATTTCTTTTGAAATAATGTGAAAAGCGTACAATGCACTTCTTTGTGAAAAATAATCTAAATCTTTTTTATTAACTTTAACTGAAGACTCACCTTTTAATGCTCTTAAAATATTTTTATTTTCACCTGTTATTCCATATAAAGAGAAAACTAAATTACCATCTATTTTAGTTGTATACGATTTGTATTTAACTTTTTTTGTCCCAAGCTTGACTCTTACACCTTCTTCTGAAGAGTAGTCAAAAATTAGTTCATCATCTTTTGCAAAAATTCCTTCGTCAAAAATTCTTTTGTAAGTCATACCTTATTACCTTGAATTTTTTATTATTTTTTTCACAATAATCAATATTAAATTTTGAACCTTTACTTTTTCCGTCCCAAAAAATTAAGTTAAAATCTGATTTATCGATAATTTCTTTATTTCTTACGAAGCCTGCTTTTTTACCATACTTATCCCAGTCAGGTAAAATTTCTTCTAATTCTTTATTATTTCTATTACAATAAATTTTTATCAAAGTGTCAATACCTCTCGCACCGCCCGATATAAATTTAGTAATTTTATAATCTTTTAAAGACTCTTCTAATTTATTTGCAAACCAATCATAATCAGAGATAGTTCTTGAACCTGTTACTGAAACAACCATATTTAAACTCCTTTTATAATTATAATAATAAAAAAATAAATATTAATTTTAAATAAAAAAATTTAATTTTTACAAAAAATTTAAACAAACATTTTTTAAATTATCATCAATATTATTTTCATTCGCAAATGTTATAAATCGTTCTTTTAAAGATTTATCACCAAATTCTTCTTTTTCACTAGTCTCACTATTTGTTAATTGTAATAATTGAATACCCTCTTCTCTTATATAATATTTTTCATATTTTTCAAATACTGATTGTACTGAAGGAGCATCAATAATATTTAAAATATTTCTTGGATCTTTAGGTTCATCGCCATATTTTACAGTTTCATACGTAAAATACTGAGGAACTTCTACCATTTGAGATTTTTTATTTTCGATTAACATTATCCTAAATTTTTGATCTTGCTCTCCATGCCTTGTCGGAATTGGTACACCCAATACATAATGTTGATTATTATATTTATCAAAAAAATCCTGTTGAATATGTGTATGCCCATGAATGTAAACTCCATTTGGCTTAAGATCAATTCCTTCATCACCAAAAGCACACTCTAAAGGTGTAATATGAGTAAAAATATAATCATATTTTCCTTCTAACGCTTCATATTTTTCTTTCATATCAGAATATAAGTAAGGAAGAAATAAACACTTCATATTTTCTATTTCTTTTTCACACAAATCATGTAATACAGTAATGTTACTATGATGTGCAATAGGTAATAATGTATTTCCTTGTCTTTTTGAAGTATCATGATTTCCTGTTATTAAGAAAACTTGTTTAAATTTTTTTATTTTTTCAATAATTTCAAATTCAACTTCATTATGAGGAGAACTTGTATCAAATAAATCTCCAAGTTGAATTAGTGTAACATCAGTACTGTATGTATTTTTAATCCAGTCAAAAAATTTTAAAATACTTGACCTAAAAGGTTCTTTACTTTTCGCATGAATATCACCAATAACTATAATCATTTATCTTCTCCTTCAGTGTTTTTATTTTGTTCATTTATAGCTTCTATAATTTGTTCTTGCGGCATTGCGTCAACCAACGCTCTTTCACTTATTTCTGTAGCTAATAACAGGTCAGATTTTTTAACAAGAGCATCCATCTCAGATTTTATTACAGATAATTCATTTTTTGATGCTATTGCTCTCGCTGTTGAATGCATAATTGTTGAATGTTCTTCAGCTATACGTGTAGCAACTTTAAACAATTTCATAAACATTTCTGCAGATTCAAAATTTCTTTGTGCTAAAGCATCCTGCATCCTGTTTAATCTTCTGCGTTCTCCATCAGTAACATCTTTACATGACCTACACAAATCAGCATGTCTTTCTTCAAGTTCTTTAATTCTATTGTCATAAGCTTCTCTTAAAGCTTGCTCATGTTCTAAATTTGTTTTTTCTAATTTTTTGATATTTTCTAAATTTTCTTTAATCAATTTATTTAAATAATCGTTTTGTTTTTTAGCATTTTCTGCAAATTGAATTGCAGTATCAGTACAACCACGTATATATTCTTCCTTTTTAATAGCTTCAATATTTTGAATATCTTCAAAATGTTTAAGGATTGGTTCAAAAATTCTTTTAAGATATTTTACTAACATATTTATCCTCTCAAAATTTTACGATTTTTCTTAGCCAAAAATAATAAAGTATTTTCGAGCCTTAATAAGTTAACTCTATTCAATTTAATATATTGTTCTTTGTAGTCAAAAAGAGCTAAATTAATTTCTTTCGGCTCGAACTCTTTTAATAGTCTTTGCAAAATTTTAACCTTTCTTGTATATGATAATTGAGGAATACTTTTTAAAACATCAACCAAATTGTTAGAAGACAAGATTGAATAATATGTTGACCTCATTCTTTTTTATCCCAATCAATTTTCAAGTATGAATAGTAAGTATGCAAATCTTCAATTACTTTTGCCATTTCTTCGACCGATAAATCTTTCATTTCTGGAGCATATACACTAAATACTTTATTTCCATTTGAATTATATCCAACGTAACTTTTTTTTGCAGGAAAAATATTATTTTTAATAAAAGAATAAAATTGGTCAAGATTTTCTTTTGTCTCTTGTATATCAAAAGCTTTTAAAATTTTATGGATATCGACCCAAAATTTCTTTTGTTGCTGGTACGTTTTAGATCTAAAAGGTTTGACTTTCTTAAATGTTAATTTAATCGGAGTTTTATGTTGCAACAAATTTTCAATTTGTTCTATTAAATTATTATCAACAAAATCAAAACGAAAAGTTGCAGTCATCGTTTTGCTATCATAATGTAATAAAGATCCTAAAACATCAATCTTTTCCATCTCATAAATTTCCTATTATTTAAAAGTTACTCATTCATAGAATTGCTATTATTCTTATTTTGTATAATCTTATTATATGAGTATTGCAAAAAACCACCACCAGTTATACCAGCAGCGTAAGCAGTAATAATCCCAGCAAATACTGAGTCTAATTTTCTACTTTCTTTAAAATGTATAATAAAAATACTCAATAGAATTATCCATGTAATAATTGCAAAAATAAAAAAAATAACAACAAAATATGTTAGTGGTCCTTTAAGAGTTTCAGCTGTAGCTCTTATTCAAGATGACATAGGAACTCAAAAACTTACATTGTATTTCGATGAGATAATTAGTATGGATTCATTTGGCGGAATAGAGGTTTCACAAGGAACTGGAATATTTAT
>Ga0116188_1004217_pt1 | contig 10276 bp, 10 predicted proteins | sample AD_JPNTR2_MetaG_FD_89807 | JGI IMG/M metagenome (GOLD analysis project Ga0116188, IMG submission 89807) | Active sludge microbial communities of municipal wastewater-treating anaerobic digesters from Japan - AD_JPNTR2_MetaG | ecosystem: Engineered > Bioreactor > Anaerobic > Digestate | place...
CATTCTGAATGACTGACAAGAAAGATGTAAAGGAAATTTAAGCATACGAGGAATAGATATCCCAATGGTTCTAAAACGAAATGAAAATCATAACAATCAGCAATGGCCATCAAATACGGCAAGGACATAAGTGCCAAGGATATCGAAAAGAATAATCCTGACAGCAGATATGTTGTTTGGTTTTTCAGCTTAATATCTCCAAATAGGATATTAGATATGTCCATGTATTCCCTCGTAGTTTAATTTTATAAGGCGTTTAAAAGGCAGACGCCATAAGGGTTTTTGTCAACTTTTTTTGGCCTGTCACTTTTTGATGGATTCAGAAAAACATATGCCAATTCCATCATTTCCTGCTCGTGACACGCTCCAAGACTCATTTCCCCTTGCAGCCCTTCTTGATCCGGTCCCATTCCCGCTCCAGGCGGGGGAAAGCCGGTGACGACGGGCGGGGGCTTGCGGCTGCGGCCGCTTTCATTTTTGCGATACGCTCGGCTGTGTCAGGGTGAGTGGCCAGGTATTTCAAAACACGGGGAACATTAGCGTTTTTCGCGTCCTTCTCCTGAAGGGATTCAAAAAAGCCGATCAGGCCGCCGGGATCGATGCCCACGGACAGAAGCATTTTCATGCCCTCCCGGTCCGCTTCCTCTTCATCCTTCCTGCTGTAGCTGAGCATGGCCAGATTGTGAGCGATTTTTGCGCCATAAACCACCGCGCCGGTGACGTCTCCGGAGACGGCGCTCAGGATCAGGCCCGTCGAGGAGTCCGCGATGATCCGCTTTGTGGCGTGGCGCCTGGTGATGTGCTGAATTTCATGGGCCAGGACTCCCGCCAGTGCGTCCGGCGACTTTGTTTTTTCAAGAAGGCCCCGGAACACGACAATGCTCCCGCCGGGCAGGGCCACGGCATTCACGATGTTCGTATCCGTCACATAAATGCTTATATTGTAAGGGATTTTTTCTTTTTCCGTCAGGCGCAAGACCATCTGCTGCAGCGCCGCGGTCAGTTTCGGGTTCCGGCATCGGTGGTCTTCCGGGGCCAGGACATTCAGTGCGGATTTTCCGAGTCCCGCTTCCCACGCGACCGGCACATAGGGCGTGATGACGGAGGCGGCGAAGGGTATCCCCCAGGCATAGACGAAAACAGTGATGGCGGCGACGGCGACGGCGGCCAGCAGGGTGAGGCGGAACCGGGCGCTTCGCCGGGCCGGGTTGTGAAAACGCTGCGCCTTCTGCGGCGTGAATTCATGAAGATGGATGAGAAATTCGTGGTCTTCGACAATCAGGATTTCCGGGATGTCGCTACCCTTTTCAAACCGGACCGGGTCGTTTCCGTAAAAGCCCGCAACCTGCCGGATTTCCTGATAAGACCAATAGATTGCCGTGCCGTCGGCTAAGGTCAGTTTCAGGCCGTTGATCGACAATTCGACGCGGACCGGTTCCTTGTCCGCCGTTTTCCCATCCAGATAGTATCCAGGCCAGGTTGTCTGCATCGAACACCGTCCTCGTTTCTAAGCCAGGTCCATATCCAGTTCCAGGAAACCGCCGATTTCTTCTCCCGTGGCGGTGCTGAGTTGCGCATCCTGGACAATGGCCGCCATGTCCAGATGGCCATTGAGGGTCAGATGATCCATAACATAGCGCAGGGTTCTCACCTTGACCCAGGGCAGGCCAAAACCCAACGTTACCATGAGAAGCAATAAGTTGGAGATGTAAAGCCAGAAGTAGCCGCCGAACGTGATGGTGGTCTGGAAGCGGACCGTATCGAAGGTCATGTGGTTCCATGTGTATTTCTTGGAGAAATAACCGTAGATAAATTGTGAAATAAAGAACGAGATAACAAAGATAAACATCAACAGGGGGATGAGAAGCATCGTTGATCGGGATAACGGGGTGGCGATGTGGCTGATGATGGTCAAAAATGTGAGCACGATGGCGAAAACGACAGGTATAAAGGAGAGAACGTAGCGGCCGAATAAATCCGATCCTTTCCCGTCGAAGTCGAACCTTTTGGACCCGAAGAATGTTTTCTGCATGATATAGGCATTGATCCGCATGTCCCAATAGGGCCTGTAAAACCCCAGGGTAATGGCCATTAAACCGAGACCGCCGTAAAATATCCGGGCGAATTCCCACCATCGGCCGCGAAAGGAAAAGCGGATGCCCCGTAGCGCCGTCCGGCTGAGCCGGTATTTCCGCATGCCGATCATGGCAATGGGGAGGAAAATCAGAAACAGGATAAACGACATGATGATGCAGATAATGGTAACCGGAAAGGGGGCGCCGAGAAGTTGCGGGGCATTCTGGAAAAACAGGAAGGGGATACCGAAAATCAGCATGGCCTTCAGCCAGCCGAAAAAGGTTTCTTTGCCGGTGCCCTGATAGGACAGCCGGTCGCCGCAGATGTCAATCTGGCTCCAGATGTACTTTCTGACTCGCGCCTTTCCCCAAAAATAATAAATGCCGAAGGTTACCAGGATAAGGAAAAGATTGACGATTTGAATACCGAAAAGGGTGCCGCCCGTGCCGCAAAACGTAAAATAATAGGACTTCGGTTTTTCCGTGGCCTTTTCTGCAGACTCTTCCATGTTCGCCTCCTCTTTCATATTGCCGGAGATAAAACCGTGGCCTCGATGAGGACAACGGACCTCCCCGGATCGTTTCCGTTTACTGTCGCCTTAAAGAAGCCAGCGCGATTGCCGTGCCGAAGCATCGAAAAATCAGTCAGATCGCTATATGATGGCGATCAATCCGTGTCCGTCCGGAAGAGATATAAACGGAATCCATCGCCGACATGATCGAAGAGAGAACGTCAATGAAACAGTTCGGAGGGGAAAGATGAGTCTAATTTGGGTTTAGGTGATGTCCTTGTGAAGTATGATCGTATTGCCCCATTTCCCCCGGTTTCCGGCGCATTATACTTACGTGATTTTGCTCTTGTCAATGAAATTTCCCGCCAAGATGAGACAGGAATAGGTGATATATTTCACGCATTATCCGGCTTTTCAATTTGAAGATCCTTCGGAGAAAAACGGTTGAAGGGAAGAAAAGCAAGGCCCAGCACCAGAACGATACCGACCGATAGGGCGTGGTAGAGAATTGCGAAGCTCAGCGCATCCGCCTTTTCCAACCCGAACAGGGTCAGGGCCAGGATGCAGGCGTAATGCCAGTTGCCCACAAAGCCGGGGGCCGTCGGAATGGCGATTCCGACGATGAGGATCAGCATGAGAACAAAAGCGGCCAGAGGGGAGAGGGAATATCCGAAGGCGAGGAACAGGGCGTAGATGGCGAGCACGTCGATAATCCAGACCGTGACCGACAAGATCATGAGTCCGCCCAGTCTTTTCCAGTCCGTAATCACGGCAAAACCGTCGATGAAATGGGCGATCATCCGGCGAATCTGCCCGGCGTACCGACTCTGCAGGGATTTTGGAATAAATCGGTCAATTCCCTCGAAACGCTTCCTCTTCGCGATGAACAGTCCGGATAGAACCACGGCGATGAGGACTATGGCCGACATGATGGATACGGAGCGGACCAGCCACGCCGGAAGCGGCATGAGGGGAATCACTAAGCCGGCCATGAGCAAAACGGTGAAGGTGTCCATGATCCGCTCGACAAAGATGGTTCCCAGAGCCGCCGCCATCGGGACGTTTTTCTTCCGGGATATCAGAAGCGGCCTGACCAGTTCTCCCAGCCGCGCCGGGATGGCGACGATGGCCAGAAACCCCACGTTGCTCACGGAAAAAAGGGTGAATGGATCCACCTTGACAACGGGCCTCAAAATGCCTCCCCACCGGATGGAGCGAAGCACCTGCATGAGGAACATCATCGACAGGGACAATAAAACATACGGCAGGGAAACGCGATGGATGGAATCGGCGACCCCCTGGAAATGGATTCCCCGAAGAGAAAGATAGATGAGAACGGCGCTCAGTCCGATGCCCAGGATGATTTTCTTCATATTCCGAATGCCTGGTTTCTCCCCTCGGGTGATCGCTCCGGAGAAAACTGGCGGAAGGAACGGATCGATCCTCGCATTCCAAACCGGGATATGTTCGTGTTTTCTCCCTGCGGTGTCCTTTTCCGGTTGCGCAGCACGGGAAAGATTGAAAAGCAATACATGGTGTAGTAAATATTGACAACTGGAAATTACAATGAACGGCCCCCGCTTGCTTAACTTCTTTTCATGGAGGCATGGATGGAAATTTTCTTAATCACCCTTCAGGCGGTTGTGACCCTCCTGGGAATCGGTGTCCTCGGTTTCTGGATTATCGGCCGGCATCGCGTATCAAGCGAAACGCTGAGCTTTCTCTCCGTTTTGTCCATCGATATCGCGGTTCCGTGTCTCGTCCTGGCCAGCCTGGTTATCGATTTCTCCCCTCAGAAAAATCCCGACTGGTGGCATATGCCCCTGTGGTGGCTCGGTTTCCTGGCCCTGACCCTTCTTCTGTCCCTGCTGTGCTGTCTTGCGGCCAAACGGGAGCATCGGGGTGAATTTGCCATGGGACTTTTCTACCAGAACGGTCTTTTCTTCCCCCTGATCATCATTACGGGGCTGTTCGGGACTCAGAACCCTTATTTTATACCGCTGTTCCTGATGGTATTCCTTCATCCGACCCTGATGTTCAGCACCTATTCGTTCTTTTTCCCGAAAAAGGGCCATGCCCAGAGCTTCAATGCGGTCCGGTTTTTCAATCCGGTGCTCGTATCGACCATCGTCGGTATGACGATCGCCCTGATCGGTTTTCAGAGTTATGTGCCCCAGTTCGTCAAAGCCATCTTCATTATGGTCGGCGCCATGGCTTCCCCCCTGTTCATGATGATTTTGGGAGGCAATCTCTACCAGGACATGATGCTGGAGGCGGGCGGGAGACGGAAGTTCTATTATGCAGAAGTGGTCAAATTTTCCCTGGCCAAGAATATCCTGTTCCCCCTGGTTGTGCTCGGCATCCTGATCCTGATCGAACCGGCGTTTCCCGTGGCCCTGATCATCATGCTCGAAGCGGCGGTTCCGCCCGTCACGGCGATTCCCATCTTCGCGGAGCGTTCGGGAGGAAACCGCGCCCTCTGCAGTCAGTTCATCGTGGGGAGCTTTCTGTTCTCCCTCGTTTCCATTCCCTTCGTCCTTTATCTGTTCAGCCGGTTTTTTCCGTTTCCAGGGTAAAATCGAATTCTCTCCCCAATACGGTCAACGGGTTGAATACGCTTGCCGTGGCCCTGTCTGGAAGAGAAACAAAAGCCGCCCGCTCGTTTGGTCTGCATCAGGAACCGCCCCGGCGCTTATGCTCCATGGCGTTTACGGCCAGTTTTCTCAGTTTTTCCATATGTTGCAACTGGGATTCTGACAGGATTGCGCCCTTTGTCTTGCTGTCCGCATAGATGATCCCGATGCAGATGTCTTTGACAACGATCGGATAGACGAGAAAAGCCGGAGCGGCTATGGCAAGGCGGTACCATTCAGGAAGGTTTTTGATGATATTGGGGGCGTCCGCATCGCCGATGACGATGCCCTTGGCCTTTGATATGGCGATATTGAAGATGTCTGACGAGGCGCCGATCGTGAAATGAAAACGACTGATAACATGATCAATGTCCGCACCCAGGCCAAAACGGGCGGTCATGGTTGTATGCGTTGCGTCCTTCATGGCAAACAGGACGCGGTCAAACCGGAATCCACGGTACATGGTTTCCAGGATGATGTAAATCACGTCACCGAAGGTGTAGGCCCCTTTCATCACATCGGCTATTTCCTGCAACCCGTTTTCGATGATCTGATCCGGCTCATTTTTCTTTTTATCCATCCATATCTGGATATGGGTTTGGACTGCAGGTAAACCGGAATGTGGGGAAGATTCTTCTTGATCCTTATCCTGTAAGCCGCTTCCCATTCCCTCCCGACGGAAATGGGTTAAATTTTTCATGAAGGAGTTGTTTGTTTGGTTGATCCGGGCAAACTCGGAATGACGGTCAACCTTCGACATTGCCGTATTGAAAAGAGTCAGGACCTGTTTGGCCGTGATCGGGATGGTATTCTGATAGCGCCGCGATAAGTGATCCAATGAGTGCATCAGCTTTTCGTCCCGGGAGTTCAATACGATGTCACAAAGCTCGTTCGAATAATTGGACAGATACCGCAGAAGTTCCTGTTCGTTTTTGGGGCTTCTGAGCTCATCCGGCGGAAGATCCGCCATGCTCTGGACGATCTTGTCGGGGAAATTCCAGGATTTGGATATCGCCATTCCCAGTTCCTTGTAGGAAATCCCGAGGACGGAACGTACGGCGCTGTCTTCAGCAAGGTTTTTTGCAAGCATCCGGTTTTTGATTTCGCGATATTCTTCGGGAAAATAGCAGATGACGAGAATCTTGCCCAAGTGGAAAAGCATCGCGCAGATAAAGGCTTCTTCCTTGTGTCCCAGTTTGAACTCTTCCGCGATATCCATGGCCATGACACCGCTCATGTAGGACGCGGATGTGGCTTCCTCCAACTCCGCAATTTCCGGTTTGTTCTGGAAGTGCTCGAAAATCATGAGGGCCGCCGCGATCATGCGCACCTTCTCGAATCCGAGGAGAAAAACCGCTTTGGAAACGGTTGCCACCTTGCCGGATATGTTGCCGTAGGAAGCTGAATTAACAACCCTGAGGAGCTTGTTGGTCAGAGAAAAATTTTTCAGAATGATGTTGGCCAATTCTCCCGTGGAGGAAAGATTGATGGCGGTCAGAGACGCCAGTTTATTGTTGATTTCAATGATGTGCCGCGAAAAGGTGGGGAAATCGCCCTTATGACGCATGCGTCGCATTAGAAATTCCACCGTGCCGTGAATGGAGGGATTTTTCTGCTGCCACTCCCGATCATCCCGGATCTGTTCATCTTCTTTTTGCCTATCCATGTTTAAATCGCTTCTGTCAACTTTGCTTTGCCGGTCAACTCAAGATCGGTTTCGGTGGGCATATTAACGAATAATGGCCGTGTGTCAACCCCTCAGAACACCGATACGGCATTCTTTTCAACGGGGGGATGATGCCGGCTTGGGGCGTCGCTCCACGGGTGCATGAAAAATGCTCGAATACGGGCGCGGAGCGCTATGGTCCCGTATTGAAGAGGTGTGTTGCTCCAACCATTTTGTCTACAGGGACGACAAATGCTATCCCCGTTCCCGGTTTATTGAGATCGGCCACACGAACAATTTCATTGAGAATGTTTTCGGTCGTGTTCGAATAGGTCACCGTCAACACGATTTCCTTTTCCGGTTCAATCGGGATGCCGAGCAGGGTCTGATGCTCGTGAATACCGGATCCGCGTCCGAACAGGATGGTGCCTCCATGAGCCCCGGCCCTTACGGAGGCTTCCAGTACCGTATTACCCCATCCTTTGGGTACAATGGTTACGATGAGAGAGATGTCAGACACGTCTTTACTCCTTTCGATCTTTTTTAAACTGAATGATGCAACCTAAGGCCATGACGGAAATGATGGGTGCCAATGCGATGAGTGCAACCAGACCCAGACCCTGAATAATGGGGGGCTGACCACCCATGGAAGAGGATATGCCGAGGGCAAGGGCGAGAAGAAACGTATTCGCCATGGGGCCTGTCGCCACGCCTCCCGCATCGACCGCGATCGAGATGAACTCCTTGTCGCTGAACCATAACATCAGGATAACAATTGTGTAGCCTGGAATAAGAATGTAAAGGAGGGGAATATCATAAACGATCCTCAGCATTCCGAGACCGACAAAAAACGCAACACCCACACAGACGGCATAAAGTACCGTGGACCGGCGAATCGAGCCGCTTGATGCCTCTTCAACCTGGTCGGCCAGTATACGCACCGATGGTTCTCCCCAGGTTGTCAGGAATCCCAGGAGAAAACCCAGGGGCATTAACTGCCAGCGGCCGGACAAGGTTCCCAAAGCTTCTCCAATGGCCCGGCCGAAGGGGAGAAACGCGATATGCACCCCCTGCAGGAAAAGCAATAGGCCGACGGATGTCAATACGGTCCCCTTGAGTATCGTCACAAAAGCCCTGAGAGGCAGTTTGAGCATCAGGATCTGGAATATGATGAAGAGAAAAGCCAGCGGAAACACAGCCGTGGCCACGCTCAATATGGTATTTGGAAGACCGTCTAAGATGTTTATTTCGTTCAATATCCCAATATTCCCAGAATCATGATGGCGATAATCGGTCCGACGGATGCGAACCCCAGCAGGCCGAATCCGTCCGATATGGAAGATCTTCCCGAGAGAACGGAACTGAGTCCGAGGGCCAGCGAGATGACCACGGGAGCCGTCAGCGCGCCGGTGGTGACGCTTCCAGCGTCATAGGCCAAAGGAACGAATTCCGCAGGAGTGAAAAAGGAAAGAATCAGGACGACCGCATAGACGGCTGTCAAAAGATATACCATGGAAAAACCAAACACGATACGCAGCATGGAAACCGCGACGAAAAGCCCCACACCCAGAGCCATGGCGAAAAGAACGACGTTTCCGGATATCGAGCCTTGAGAGATCGCATCCACCTGTCTGGACAGGACCAGCACATCCGGTTCAGCAATGGTGGTTGCGAAACCCAGGGAAAAGGCCAACCCTCCGATCAGCATCAGCGACTCCCTTTTGGGCAACTCGGCTCCGATGAATTTTCCCATGGGAAGGATCCCGATATCTATACCCAGAAAGAAAATCATCAACCCGACAATGGCCATGAGGGAACCGATGAGAAACTGGACGAACAATGGAGTGGGGGCGTCAACCACGGTGAATTGAAGAACACAAACAACGATAACCAGGGGCGTGATGGATTTGATTACTTCCAGAAACTTTTCCTTGAACAGCTGTGCCATATGGATACGCTCCGAACCTCTATTCCATCACGAGGACATCGCATTGGGATCGGGCGATCAGGTGTTTGGTGACGCTGCCGAAAAGAAGCTGCTCGATCCGCGATTTTCCGTGTCTGCCCACAATGATCAGATCGTGCCCCCACTTGTTGGTTATTTCCAGCAGTTTTTTTGCTGCATGACCCGATTCGATAAAACGGATGTGCCTGCGGGTGTCCAGTCCTGCCGATTCCATGAAACGGGTCATTTGTGCTTCAGCCTCGAGATGCGTCCTGATCCGATACTTCCTGAGGGTTTCCTCGCGGAGTCCGGCGGAAAGCATTTTTCTTTCAAATACGGTTTCAAAAATGTGCACGGTATAAATCAGGGCTTCGGGAGCGATCAAACCGCATAATGAGAGGGCTTCCCTTGATTTCTCTGAAAAATCGACGGCAACGAGAACCCTTTTATAGGTCATATCCGGCTTGCATTTGACCAAGAGCAAAGGAGGCCGGCTCTTTTTCAAAAGCCTCCGGGACGTGGGGCCGATCGTCAAACCCCGTGCTGATTGTTGAATGCCCGCACCGATTACGAGCAGATCAAAGTTTTCCGCAACCTGGACGATGACATCGGCCGGGTTTCCCACGCGAACCTGCGGTTCCAAGGTGAACGCCGTGTGTTTCCGAATGTCTTCAGCCAGTCGGGCAAGCGAATGCGAGACGTCGTCGATGATATCTTGTCCGTCTTTGCCTGATACGCCGATGGACTGCTTCCACAAATTGATCTGCGGCTTTTCCAGTACGTGAAGCAGGGTCCCTCTTTGTATCGCCGTTGTCTTGGCGAGCATCGCCACGCGTTCCGCGGCATGGCGGGCTTCGAGAGAAAAATTGGTTGCCGCTAGAATCGATAGAATACGGGTCATGGCTTGAGCATTCTCCAATCAAGATATACACGCAGACCCCATGCTTTTCATTTCCGATGCCGCGGTAATCGATAGCCCCGTCATCAAAAGCCTGTTTCTGCCGTTCTGGAGACCGCCGCCGAAGAATTTCTCTTAACTTGCCTCTCCCTCTGCGGAGAGATTGTCCTTGCGCTTGGGGGAGGTCTCAGGAGGACAAGGGGAATGTTCATTGACTTTTTGCGAGAGCATCAAGTACCCTTACCGGTATCAAATACGTTGCTGCTTCGTCAAGTAAGAAAAGTCAGGGGCAAATCTTTATTCCCGGCAATTGGGGCAAGGTTCCGGAATGAATTTGGCTGGATGCCGGATCGAGAGGCTGTGTCGTAATGTCATTCCGATCCGTCAGGCGAAGAATCTCGGTTTTTAACATCCTGTTATGATTCAAAGGCGATGTCAATTTTTTAGTTGAAAGAATGGTAGCTCCCAGTTCATGTCATTATGCCGCAACCGGCATCTGATCTACAAAGTGTTGATTGATGGCCTCCAGCAATTCAGCGATTTCCTC
>Ga0116188_1004230_pt1 | contig 10253 bp, 9 predicted proteins | sample AD_JPNTR2_MetaG_FD_89807 | JGI IMG/M metagenome (GOLD analysis project Ga0116188, IMG submission 89807) | Active sludge microbial communities of municipal wastewater-treating anaerobic digesters from Japan - AD_JPNTR2_MetaG | ecosystem: Engineered > Bioreactor > Anaerobic > Digestate | place...
AGCATCTGCGGAAACATCTGAATCAGCAGGATCGAGAAGAGCCCGGTCTTTCTCCCGCGGAAACGAAATCGGGAGAAGGAATAGGCGGCCAACGACGTCATGATGACCACCAGGGCCGACGTGATAAATGAGACCTTTAAAGTGTTGAGCATCCACCGTCCGAACGGGTGAGTGGGGTCATTAAACAGCTTTCTATAGTTCTCCAGTGATGGATTGCTCGGTATAAGCTTCTGCCCGATTATGGTATTTGAAGGGTCGAACGAAGCCGATATTATCCAAAGCACCGGCAGAATGGCGAATGCTATGCACAGCCATATGACTATGTGGCGCCACAAGTAGGCCGGTTCTAAGAACCCCTTATACATTCTCGTGCACCTCCTCGAGGGCGCCTGTGAAGCGGAAGTTGAACCAGCTCAGTGTGCCGATTATTAGGAAGATCAATATGGTTACTGCTGAAGCAAGCCCGTAGTCGGTTCCAGAACCGCTTTCAAAAGCCAGACGGTAAGTGTAAGTAATCAGTATGTCGGTTGCCCCTGCAGGAGTCTGCGCGCCGGGAATAGCCGGTCTTCCCTGGGTGACCAGGTATATCACACCAAAATTGTTGAAATTGAAAGCGAAACTCGACACAAGCAAGGGCGCTACGCTTACGAGCAGGAGCGGGAATGTGACATGCCAGAACTGCTGCCAGCCGGTGGCGCCGTCTACCCGGGAAGCCTCATAGAGCTCGTCCGGGATGCTCTGAAGTGAACCGAGGCTGACTAGCATCATGTACGGGAATCCAAGCCAAAGGTTGACTATTATCAGTGCGACCTTGGCCCAGAATGGATCCTGCAGCCACGGCACTCTCACGTTGAAAAGGAACTGGAGCATGTCATTGATGAGCCCCACTTCCGCGTTGAGGAGGCCTCTCCAGATGAGCGCGGATATGAAGGCGGGCATCGCATAGGGGATAACCAGCAGAACTCTGTAGAATCCTTTGAACTTCATTTTCTGGTCATTGAGAAGGACAGCGAGGAGAAGGCCGAGGATAAACGTGGTTACCACAGAAAGCGCCGCCCATTCAAAAGTCCATACGAACACCCTGAAAAACGGGCCTGACACCTGGGGACTTCGGATTAACCTCGCAAAATTGCTCCACCCGACCGGCGCACGATAGCCTACGTCCAAAGCTTCCCCGTCGTCTGCCAGAAAAGTGCCTTGCGTCGCTGTATAAACTTTTCCGGTGGTCGTGTCAATGAGGGCATCCAGATTGCTATCGTAGGAATATTGAGGCTTATATGTGGCAAACCGATCCACGTTCCTCATCTTGAGTATAAAGTCCTCGAAGTGGAACTGGAGAGCCTCTACTGCACTCATGTGCTGGAAGAGTTCGAGCGTGCCGAGGCGCTGATAGGGGCCTATGCTTTCCGGAACGCCATCTGCATCCGCGTATTCAACGGGCAGTTGGACCTTGCCAAGCGGGAGAACTTCACCGTCTACGCCGAGCAACTTTTCTCCCTTAGGGTCGATGAGGACGACTGCGAATCTGCCGTCATGGCTTTTGTACATTGCAGCAGGGTACTCCGGCGCATCTTCCTGCAGGGTGGCCCGGGAGAGGTAGTTCTCGATTACCTGTTCTTTTGTGAGGAGGTGGCCGGTGCCGTAGTTTGTGAAGGCCACAGCCACTGTGTAACATATGGGATACACCACCATGGCTGCCATGAAGATGAGGCCTGGAATCAAGTAGCGCCATGGGAACAGGCGCGGAGTCAGGAAAACCCAATCGATCAGAGCGCATCCCGCTGCAAGCATGACAGCTATCCAATAGGCGCTTTCGCCTATCAGAACGAATATGGCCCAGATGGCCAATGCGTTGAGTATTCCCAGGAGTGCGACCTTTGCAATCAATCCTGGAATCGGCATATCGACGGGCGCGCGTCTTGTCGCGACTTTCAAGTCATTTCACCCTCCCTGAGCTAGCGCAAGGGCGCGCGCCCTTGTCGAACTGTCGGCATGACGGGCGGCGCCCCCACGAAATCAGGCATCGCGTGAACATTGTGCAAACCTATTTCTTGCTAGCCTTGATGGCAGAGATGATCTGTGCCGTTGCGTCATCAAGAGCTTTCTTCGGTTCGAGCTTCTGGTTGAACGTGAGTTCTATGGCGTTGGCCCATGCCGTCCACACTGCGGACATTTCCGGTATTGCTGGCATAGGTATGCCAGCGGCTGCGCTATCGCCCGTAGCCCTTATGTCTGCGTCAGACGACACGGCTCTTGCCGTCGCAAGATACGCCGGCGGACGGGGATCCTGCTTGAACAGGGCCATCATAGTGTCGGCAGTAGCCACGTATTCGTTGAGGAAGGCTTTGGCCAGCATCTTGTTCTTGCTGAATGAGCTGATCATGAAGCCTTGAACCCCGACGAACGGGCGGGGATCCTTCCCATCTATCTTTGGTATGGTGGTGAACCCGTAAGGGACCTTTGCTGCGCGAAGGTCGGCCAGGGCCCATGGCCCTGTGAGCATCATGCCTACTTTGCCATCTTTGAAGAGGCCCATCATTGTGTTGTAATCCATACTTTGCGGCATCAGTCCGTCCTCAACAAGCTTGTCGAGGAGGCTGAGGCCTCTGACTGCGCCCGCATTATTGAGCCCCACGTCGAGCGGGTTGAGGGTGCCATCCTTGTTCACCCCAAATACGTATCCGCCGGCGGCGCTCATGATCGGGAATGTGTGGTATGGGTCGGGTATGGGAAGAAGGAATCCGTATTGCTTCTTATCTTTGTCGGTAAGCTTTTTGCAGATTGCCACCAAGTCCTCCCAGGTCTTTGGCGGATTGGGAACGAGCTTTGTGTTGTAGAAGAGCCCCACTGCCTCCACAGCGTAAGGAACTCCGTACAATGTACTGCCCCATGTGAAGGCTTCAACCGAGACTTTGAGGAAATCTTTCTCTTTGGCCTGCAGGTCGATGGGCTCGATAAGGCCGTTGGTTACGAGCTCTCCCAGCCAGTCATGGGCACCTATGATGATATCGGGGCCTTTGCCTGCCGGTCCGGCCACGCCAAGCTGGTCGCGGATGTCACCAAAGCCCAGTTCTTGAACTTCCACAGGCACTTTGTACTTGGCTGTAAACTTTTTACCTAGGTCCTCCATGACAGGGGCTCGCGTTCCATCTGCCCATATGAGAAGTTTGCCTTCTTGAGATGCCGACGCGCACGTAGCCAATCCTAGCAGCATTGAGATGCACATGGCAATTGCAAGAGATCTTTTCATCTTCGCGGCTGCGCACTCCAAGCACTCGTTGCGCCTGAAGAGGCGCCTTTCCCCCCTCCATTTTTAATGACAAGCATGCTCCCCATGATGCTGACTGGGTCGTATGTTTATGCCATGGAAGCTGCCTATCTATACCTGTAGTGCAGTGTTTGGGGAACACTTGATAAATTCTCCGGAAGAATCACAAATCCTGCATTGATAGAACAGGATGGGCTTTGGGCTATTGCACTGGGAGGTTAGCGTATTGCCCATAGGCCGATGGGTGCTGCCCGGTATTTACGAACCTATCGGACCCTGGCACATGTGCTTTGGGTCCATGGTCAAACCCATGTCCGTGCGCATATGGTGCACTAGACTCTAACCAGGAGAGTGATGGGCAATGACAGATGAAGAAAGGGAAGAGGTCGAAACGCGCCAGGCGCCGGCTTGTCCGGGCGGATTTCTATATGAGATCAGGGCTGGCGACACATTCTACGCTCTGGCCCGACGATACGGGACAACTGTAGAGGCTATAACGGCAGCTAATCCCGGCGTAGACCCGCGAAGGCTGCAGATCGGGCAGCTTATCTGTATACCCGTAGCTGTCCCGACGCCCCCCGTGCCTCCGGTTCTCTGTCCTGGTGGGACGCCTTATGTCATACGGCAAGGCGATACTCTATACAGGATAGCTCAGAGGTATGGGACCACCGTTGATGCGTTGCTCCGCGCAAATCCAGGAATCGATCCCATGAACCTCCAGATTGGGCAGGTTATATGTATTCCCGTGCCGATTCCCGTTCCTCCTCCGACGGTTTGTCCGGGAGGAGTCTTCTACACTATCAGAGCAGGAGACACGCTATACACGATCGCAGCTGCGTACGGAACGACAGTCCAGGCAATACTGGCGGCCAACCCCGGCCTCGATCCGATGAGGCTCCAGGTAGGCCAGGTAATATGCGTGCCTCTGCCTGCTGTGGCGCCCAGAACGTGTACGCTCGCCCTCGCTCCGTCTGTGACAGGCCCTGTAACAACGGCAGGAGGCGCCCTGTGGATGAGAACTGATGCATCAGGTAGGACTGAGCTTCTGGTTATCATCACTAATGTGCCGTCACCTACAAGCCTTGGAGCGGCTACTTACACGGCCCTGTTTACTTGGGGTGGGTATTCATTCCAGGTGCCTATGACAGAGGCGCTGGGCACCGGGATCTGGGCTGGCACTGCAGTTCAGCAGTTGCCTGCGGCCTTTTTCTCAACCGGCAGCGTAAACGTGTGGCCAGGTCCAGTCCTTGGCGGACTCGTGGCAAACTGCAAGTAAGAGTCGGGCGCGTGGGTAACGATGCCGACAGAGGGTCGGAAAGCTTGCCATTTAAGGCAGGCTTTCCGGCATTTACGCGGCATGTTTGTTGGGCCTATGGAATGAAAAAAGTCCAAGCAGCTTTGAAAAAGTAGTTGAGCGCGTTCAAACGGCTATCGCATGGGCACCGCCTGGGGAAAGTTGCCCCTGTAGGAATGTGTATATAGGGCAAAGCCTAGTTCGAGATTGCTTTGAGCACCATAGAAGGTACGTACGGTTCGGTGAGGAGATGGCGCCGGGCTGATCGCATGGCGCCACCATATTAAATGTCGTGGCGACAATGCTCCGCGAGATTACTCACGCAATCAGGCAGGTGCACAGCAGCGATGTCGCCCATAATGAACAGGTTGTTGTGTGGTTGATCTACGACTTCGGCAGCACAGCTCATGCCAGGTGGGAAATGCAATTTACGGATTCCACAACATAACCTGCCTCGGTGTAATCCACCACGTTTATGCAACATGGATCCTGCGACAGCTTCCAAAAACTCGATACAGGGGCATGCAACATATTGAGCAAAATGAGCTTAGTCAGCACGCGGTGGGAGACGATTGCCAACTCATCGTCATGCTCGTGTGATGAGACGATTTTGCCCATTGCAGCCATGGCACGGTCAGATACGTCTGACAGAGACTCGCCACCGGGGAAGGTAAATGAATCGGGGCCTGTTTGCCAGTCCAGATAGAGTCTTCCGTAGTCCGACCTTATCCGGTCGGTGGAAAGCCCTTCCCATTCCCCGACATCTATGTCTGTGAGCGCGTCGCGAACGATGATGTTTATGCCATGTGAGACAGCTATCGCCCTTGCAGTGTCGACGGAACGCGACAGAGGGCTCGTATAGACCGCAACGAGTTTGACATCGCGAAGCGCCGTAGCGACCGCCGCAGCTTGTTTTCTGCCCATGTCATCGAGGGGCGCATCCATGCGTCCACGGAAGGTCTCTTCGCGCCCGCGGACGGTTTGCCCGTGACGAACAAGATATATTCTCATCCGATTAACACCTTCTCTTCTGGGAGATGGACATTGGCCAAGGGCTTTTGCCGTTGAGCCAAAGCTAACATCACAGTGAGGGGGCCGAGACGCCCAGAAAACATGGTTATCATTATAAGCACTCTGCCGAAGTCAGTAAGGTTAGGCGTTATGCCCGTTGTCAGACCGACTGTGCCGAAGGCCGACGCGGCTTCAAACAACACCTGAAGGAACGAAGCCTCTTCTGTTGCGGAGAGTACCAAAGTGACGCCTGTTACCAAGGCCAGTGCGAGACTGGCGATGGTGATGGCCCTGAACACCAGGCTTTGGGATATCTGCCTGTCGTTGATCTCCACATCGTCTGAACCACGAATAGTGGAGAGTATGGCTGCGATGATCACTCCCATTGTTGTGGTTTTTATGCCTCCGCCAGTGGAACTGGGAGAGGCTCCTATAAACATGAGAATTACGAAAATGAACAAGGTCGAGCTTCTCATCTTGCTGATGTCAAGGGTGTTAAAGCCAGCGGTCCGCGGGGTTATGCCTTGAAAGACTGCGCCAAGGACTTTGCCTGCCGGAGACATTTTTCCGAGTGTGTCGGGGTTGCTGAACTCCAACCCGAATGTGGCGGCCGTGCCGATGGCGAGCAGCCAGAGTGTGACTGTCAGGACCAGTCTGGCATGGAGCGACAGCCTGTTGCCCCGTCGGTGACCAACAAGTTCGACTATGACTGGAAAGCCCAGGCCTCCAATGATTATCAACGATCCTATGACGAGAACGACTGTGGGATCTGATTCCCAGTATGTGAGGCTAGAGAAAGGCCCGGTTATAGAGCCAAAAAGATCAAACCCTGCATTGCAGAACGCCGATATTGAATGGAATATTCCGTAGTATATTGCCTTTGATGTGGGCATGATCGACGAAAACCTAAGGCTCAGAATGATCGCCCCGACACCCTCCACGATGAATGTGGTCAAGAGGAGGTATCTGGTGAGGCGCACCAGCCCTGCAATGCTAAACTGGTTGAGGGATTCTTGCAGAAGAATCCTCCCCCGCAGCGTAATCTTTCGGCCCAAAAACAAGGCGATTGCTGTGGCTAGCGCCATGAATCCCAATCCGCCTATTTGTATCAGGGTGATGATTACTATCTGCCCAAAAAGCGAAAAAGATGTGGCTGTATCGAGCACCACGAGGCCTGTAACGCAAGTGGCGGATGTAGCGGTGAAAATGGCGTCAATAAACCGGATGCTTTTTCCGTTGGCTGATGCTGCAGGAAGCGAAAGCAGAATTGCCCCGATGATTATCACGGCAGCGAAACCCGTGACCAGAACCTGTGATGGATTGAGTTTAGCACGATGAAACCTGTGGAAGAATCCGTTGAGCGCATCCATGTTTTCAGTCATACCCGCTTTCACTCTCCTGAATGCAAACAATCCTATCATCGGGGTGTTCGCGTGTCAATTGTATCAAATTGACGGCCGTTTTACCCTCGCGAACTGCGTAACCAGGTGCAAGCTGGACGCAGAATCGGACCCAATCCAGCTCATGGCTTGGTGCACTTAGTGGGTGTGGCACGTAGAGAGTGATTTTATGGTGTTGAAACAAGATTGAGAAGAGTATAAAATATGTCATACTACTTATCGACACTGAGAGGTGATGATGGGTGGACGACCCAAGTAGCAGTACCTACTTGTTTGCCTTTATCTGCTTGGTGTTGTCTGGAGCTTTTTCCGCGAGCGAGGCTGCGATTCTCTCATCCGATGAGGCAAGGCTCAAGAGTCGATATTCATCCGACCCCCGACTCCGTTCGATTCTTGCTGTGAATAAGAGCCCTGCTCCTGTCATGTCGTCTATTCTTCTTGGCAATACTCTGGTAAACGCAATGTTCTCTGCACTTGCGGCATTCATAATTCACTCTATTGTACCGGGCGATGCTGGGCTCGCTGACGCAATTGCGACGGCAGCGGCTACGGTGATGCTTCTCGTATTCGCAGAGGTAAGCCCTAAATTGGTAAGTGGAGGCAACCCAGAAGCGGTTGCACTTTCGGCTTCATCCTGGCTGTTAGGTTTGGCTCGTGCGCTGGCGCCGGTATCTAGCGTGCTGACAGCATTGTCGGGGCATTTGGTGGCATGCCTTCCCCAACCGGACACTGCGGAGGAGGATTTCGGGGAACTGCGATTTCTGGCTGCAGTTGAATACGGTGAAGAGGCTGGCGCCATATCCGGTCTGGAAAAGGAGATGATATGGGGGGCCATGGAAACCCATGACCTCTTGGCCAAAGACATAATGACTCCGAGGCCGCGTATTGTGGCAGCGAGTGAGGATCAGAGCACCGCAGAGGCACTTGACTTAATGCTGAAATACGGTTTTTCCCGCATTCCGGTGTACGCGGATTCCATCGATAATGTGACTGGAATACTCAACATGAAGGATATTGCTCTGCTCATAAGCTGCTCCCCCAATGACTGGCGTGAGAGATTGGACCTCATGCCATGCGTGCAGCTGGCAGTGAGACCCTACTTTACCCATGAAAGAAAGAGAGTCTCCGATTTGCTGATCGAAATGCGTCTGAAGGGCATACATACGGCGATTGTTGTGGACGGCCATGATGGCGTATCTGGCCTGGTCACGCTCGAAGACGCTCTCGAGGTTATAGTTGGGGACATTCAAGATGAATATGACGAGGAGACTCCGGAACTGGTGATGTCGGAAGCAGGGTGTTGCCATGTCGTTGGAAGTGTTAGGCTGGCTGATCTTGCAGAGGCCTTTGATGTGGAGTTGCCTACGGAGGAATTTGATTCCGTAGCCGACTTCATTATGGCATGCCTCGACAGGGTGCCTTCCGAGGGGGACGCCTACTCTCTTGTAGGGCCAAGATTGACTTTGGAGGTTGTGGAGATGGACGGCCCGCGTATAAAAAGGGCCATAGTGCGTCTATCGGAGATGGAGACGGGACGCCATGGGTGAGTTGGACTTATTGGTTTCTTTGATGATCCGGACTATTCTGTTTGTTGGTTCAGTGTTTGGTGTGGGCTTCTTTGCGGCGTCTGAGAGCGCGTTCTTGAGCATGAATAAGTGGGCAATTGACAAGCTTGCGGAGGAAGGCGACAAGAACGCGTTGATCATGCGCAGGCTTACAGAGGATTCCGCCAAGACAGTATCAGCTGTACTGGTCGGAACGAATGTCCTGTCAACACTCTCATCTGTCCTGGCGGTTTCCATTCTGTTGCTTGTAGGGAAATCAGGGACGAGGGCGATAGCTATTGCATCGATAGTGACAACTGCGATTATACTGATTTTCTCTGAGCTGACTCCGAAGACATATGCGGCAGCAAATCCCACAGCCACTGCCCTGAAGGTCGCTGTTCCGTTATCCTGGGCAATTACTCTGCTCGGCCCTGCGGCATCATTCCTTGCTTGGGTTCCCTCGCAGATCGCTGCCTTGTTTAGGCGAAAATCGAATGCTGGCAATGAGTCTCCTGATGAGATCATTCGAGCGGCTCTTGATGCTGCTGAGGACGACGGGTCAGTTGTTCCGACTGAGACCGAGGTGATCCATGGAGTTTTGGATTCCAAAAGGAAGTTTGTTCGCGACATCATGATCCCAATCGATCGGACTGTCGCTTTGGATTACGATTCCACTTTGGAGGATTTCATGGAGGCCTACCTGAAAGAACGCTACAGCCGGATGCCGATAATCGCTTCATTCTGCGGTAAAGTGCTTGGCATTGCACATGTGAAGGATGTTATGAAGGAGATTGTAGCGGGCGGCGATCCGGCTGCAAAGAAGGTTCAGTCGGTGGCAAACACCGCCTGTTTGGTATCTGCCGATGCTCCGGCACTCGACGCTTTCAACGAGATACGGAGCCGCAAGGCTCATCTGGCCGTAGTGGTCCAGCGCGGAATCGCTGTGGGCATTGTGACCATAGAGGATTTCCTCGAAGAGATAGTGGGCGATATTCCGGAAGATGCATCCGGCCATGTCGTGAAGTCGACCTATGGCACAATGGCCCTGGCTGTGACAGTAGAAGGCGCTGAGAACGCCTAAAGCTAGCCAGAACTATCGCACAAATCAGTTTTGGAAGCGTCCATGCAAAGATGTAAGCGTGCTGTGAATACGGTGATCAAGACCTGGTGTCCCTTATCCCGAGATGACCGGACTTTCATTGCCAGACTGATTGTTGCTGAAGCCTTGTGTGGGCTATGCAAGGAACTAGGATGTGACACGGGGATATGCGTGTTTTCGAAGAAAGAAGCCGAGCATTCGATAGCAAACGTTCCATCTGAACTGTCAGACATTGGGCCTATGTATGCGGCCTTCGTGCTGTTCTCCGAAGCCTTCTATTTCGGTGAGAACGGTCTTGCCGTACTTTTCCCAGCGCTCAGACGTCCCGAATGGCTGCGTTCTCGGTATATATTCTTTCGATCGCGGATCCCTGAGAGAGCGCTTCTCGAAACTGATCGAATAGCTATGGAATACACATTGTATGCAAGCGGAGACAGGCTAAACGTTGAGGCGCCAGGGGGACTGATATAGATGCGACTTTGCCTGGCGCCAACTGTTTTGGAAGAGACTTCAGCCAACGGCGTTATAGTAGCTGATGTGACAATTGGGGAGCTCGTGTACGACGGCAAACTGTTGGATGCCTTGGAAGAGCTAGATGCGCCTGTTCGATTTATAGTGGAAGAGGGCATGTTTG
>Ga0116188_1004231_pt1 | contig 10253 bp, 11 predicted proteins | sample AD_JPNTR2_MetaG_FD_89807 | JGI IMG/M metagenome (GOLD analysis project Ga0116188, IMG submission 89807) | Active sludge microbial communities of municipal wastewater-treating anaerobic digesters from Japan - AD_JPNTR2_MetaG | ecosystem: Engineered > Bioreactor > Anaerobic > Digestate | place...
CCATTCCTATTTTTCGGGCTAATCCCACACCGCCATGCTTTTTGGGAAGATTTTCAACAATAATCGGTACAAAAAGTATGCGGTCGGTCGAAAATGTTTGGGAGAATTGCTGCACCTCACGGTACGTTTTTCTGTTTTGTTCCACAGCCTCTTTGTTCGATTTTACCGTCGAATTAATCACCATCACAACCATGGTGTTTGTTTCGGGTGGGTCGCATGTGGTAAGGTCGGTAAGGGTGAAGTTCAGCTCATATTCGTCGTAACACGGTATTACCACCGCCATATCGGCCACAAATTGCTCGGGAAGCGACGGTTGAAGATATTCGCTTCGCTGTTTTTGAAGATATGCCGGCCAATGTTTCATAAATGATTACACAAAAAAGTAAGCATAAAAAATAAGGCTCTTTGTCAGTAAAGAACCTCATTTCGTATTGCATTTGGAAGTTGTTTTTATTTCTTTTTTTCTGTTGCCGGAGCCGCGGTGGCCGGCCCATATTTGTTGTTCAAAAAACGAATGACTTCTCGGGTAATGTCGTATTTTTTATCGGCATACAGAATATTGTCGGATGCCGTATTGCTGAAAATGATTTCGTAATTCTTGTCCTTATTGAATTCGACAAGATTGGCCTTAATGGTATCGGCCAATTGAAGGTTCAGCTTTTGTTGCTCCAGTGCAAATTCTCGCGAGAGATTTTGTGCCGTTTGCTGATATTCCTGTTGCATTTTCAGAATGCGCTGTTGTTCTTGCTCAGCCCTTTCCTGGCTCAAAAAAGCATTGTTTTGCAGTTTGCGTTGAAATTCCTGAGCTGCGGCATTCAACTGGGTTTCTTTTTGGTTTAGCGTTGCCCGTGAACTTTCTTCTTTCCGCATCAATGCTTCATTCAGATCCTTTGCGAAATTATAATTTGTCAAGAGCGAATCTATATTGACATAAGCAACAGGCAATATAAATGTTGAGTCGCCGGGATTAAACCGGATTTGCATTTTTTGGTCGGACGAAGGTTGCGAAGTAAAAAACAAAATATAAAGCACAATAAGTCCGACGGCCAGCACGCCATTAATTATGTAAAAATACGAATGCTTCATGATTTCCTCGATTTATTGGGGTTGTTCGATTTCAACATGAGTTCCACAGGACTTACTTTGGCACGCATTTGTGCATCTTGCGAGGTAGCACAACCTATTCCTCTTTCCTTCATAGCTTTATTTTCGCCAATGTGAATATCGGGGAATTTTCCTTCTTTTGTGAAGAAAACTTTCACTCCCATGAACAAAACGGCGATAAAAAGTAAAACGCCACCAATAAGAATTGTTTTTATCATGCTTTCTATTTTTTAGTTATCAGTCTCGATTGCGATTTCGGTTTATAGTCGAATTGCACTGCAAAGATAGTTTAATTACAGAATTAAACCATATTTTTTTGGTCATAAAGAGCTATTTTTTTTGTCGGACGGAAGTTTTCTTGTAATTTTAGCACATCAAACCAAACAAGAATACGAATTTGGCGCAAATACAAATTAACCGGAAAATAAACGATTATGACGATTAACGAATTGGAACCCAAAGAAGTTTGGGGCTATTTTCATGAGATTACCCAAATCCCCAGACCTTCCAAAAAAGAAGAAAAAATTCGAGCCTATTTACTCGACTTTGCCCGAAAAAACAATCTCGAAGCTAAACAGGATAGGGCGGGAAACGTACTGATTACCAAGCCTGCCGTACCCGGAAAAGAACACGTGCCTACCGTTATTCTTCAGGCGCACATGGATATGGTGTGCGAAAAAAACAACGATGTTGTTCACGATTTCGATGCCGACCCCATTGAAACGGTTATCGATGGCGATTGGGTAAGGGCCAAGGGTACTACCCTGGGAGCCGACAACGGCATGGGTATAGCTGCCGCTTTGGCTGTTTTGGCATCGAAAGACATTGCACACGGAAAAATCGAAGCCCTCTTCACCGTTGACGAAGAGACCGGGCTTACGGGAGCCAATTTGTTGGAAGATAATTTTCTCACCGGAAACATCTTGTTGAACCTGGATACCGAGGAGGAAGGTCAAATTTATATCGGTTGTGCCGGAGGAAAAAATACCGTGGCGCGTTTCACCTGGAAACCCAAACCGGCACCCGAAGGTTATTTTTGGTTTAAGGTACAAGTGAAAGGACTTCGTGGAGGGCACTCGGGTAGCGATATCGATAAAGGCCTCGGCAATGCCAATAAAATCCTGACCCGTTTTTTGTATGCTTTCCTCGATGAAAAATACAAACCGGCGCTTGTCGAAATTGGCGGGGGAAATCTGCATAATGCCATTCCGCGTGAAGCGTATGCCATAGCCGGCGTAAAAGACAGGTACAAAGAAAACGTACGCGTGAAATTGAATACGTTTCTTGCCGAAATACAAGAAGAGTATCAAGCGGTTGAGCCGAATTTGAATATGTTGCTCGAATCGGTGGAGGTACCCTCGACGATTATCGACGGCAACACGGCAGAGCAGTTGATTCTGGCTTTGTATGCCTGTCCCCACGGCGTGATGAGAATGAGTAGCGCCATTCCCGGTCTTGTGGAAACGTCAACCAATCTTGCCTCGGTAAAGATGCTCGACAATCAGGTGATCGAAGTAGTTACCAGTCAGCGCAGTTCGGTCGAATCGAGCAAAGAAGACGCGGCAAACATGGTGACCTCGGTGTTTCGCCTTGCCGGTGCCGAAGTAACGCACAGTGACGGTTATCCCGGATGGAAGCCCAATCCCGATTCCGAAATATTGAAGAAAGCGATGGAGATCTATCAAGATCTGTTTAACAAAATGCCGGAGGTGAAGGCCATTCATGCCGGATTGGAGTGTGGTCTCTTTCTTAAAAAATATCCGCAGTTAGACATGATTTCCATTGGCCCCACCATGACCGATGTGCATTCGCCCAACGAAAAAGTGCATATTCCTTCCGTTGCCAAATGGTGGACTTTCTTGGTGAAAATGCTGGAAAACATTTCGGCATAAAGCGGCTGAGCGAAAGCGATACATGAGCATCCGCCGATCCGTTTTCCGCATACCCGGCCAAACCGTGGTTTTGACCGTCGTGACGATTCTTCTGAGTGTGAGGTCTTCGGCTCAGGAAAATTTCAGAATCGTGTTTTATAATGTGGAGAATCTTTTTGATGTGCACGATGACCCGGTAAAAAACGACGATGAATTTCTTCCCGAAGGAAAATTCCGTTGGACAGGATGGAAATACGGGAAAAAGCTGAAAAACATTACGCGCGTAATTACCGCTGTCGGCGGCATGCAGTCGCCCGCGTTGGTGGGTTTGTGCGAAGTGGAGAACGATAAGGTGATTTCCGATCTCACGGCAAAGTCGCCCCTGCGTGCTCAGCGCTACGATTATATCGTTACCGATTCGCCCGACGAACGGGGAATCGATGTGGCGCTTCTTTATCAGCGCCACCGGTTCAACCTTCTCGAAAAGAACGAATACCGCATTCATTTTTCCAACCCTGCTACCGGACCCTCACGCCATATTCTTCATGCCGTAGGGCAACTGGTAAACGGTGATACGCTCGATGTGTTTGTTTGCCATTTCCCTTCGCGCAGGGGAGGACAGCGTGCAAGTGAACCGGCTCGTTGTGATGCGGCCTTGTTGTTGCGCAACAAAACCGACAGTTTGTTTCGTTTACGTCGGCATTCCCATATCGTCATCATGGGCGATTTCAACGATCATCCCGACGATAAAAGTCTTTCGCGCGTACTCGGTGCACAAAAGTTGAGCCATCCCGTCACCGCGAAGGGGTTGTACAACCTGTTTTATCATCGGATGAAAGAAATCGATTTCGGTACCTATAAATTTCAAGGGCGATGGGAGGTGTTGGATCAGTTTATCGTAAGCGGAGATTTGTTGTCGGCAACCTCTTCCGTTGTGCTGAAAAACAACGAGGCAACGGTTTTCAACGCCGATTTTTTGTTGGAGGAAGATAAAAAGGGTAAGAAGCGGCCTTATCGCACCTACATGGGGCCTGTCTATAAGGGCGGTTTCAGCGATCATTTGCCGATATATATCGATTTGTACATCAAGTAAAATTATTATTTTGCCGGCATTTTAAAACTTTATCTTAATTTCATTGTTCATCTGAAGAATTAATTCTATTTTTGTGGGCAATAGCAATTAACAAATTAAACAATTTAACGAAAGCAGACGTATGAATCCATTACTTTTTAATTTAAACGGCTGGGAAATACCTATTATCGTGTTGGTTATTTTACTTTTATTCGGAGGCAAAAAAATTCCCGAATTAATGAGTGGGTTGGGAAAGGGCATTCGCAGCTTCAAAAAAGGCTTAAACGATATAGAAGAGGATATTAAATCCGATCCCACAGATCATAAAACCACCGCCAATTGATATACAAAGCAGGGGCGTAACGCATGCACGCAATACGATGTATGCGTAGTGATTCCTCCAATTGATATATAAAGCACGGCCATGTTGGGGAGCGGGTTGCTCGGATATTTTTTATCGGAACAAAAAAATTATAGGGATAATAGCGATCGATGAGTGAGAAAGAAATGTCCTTTTGGGATCATCTTGAAGAATTCCGATGGACTTTAATACGAATTATTATTGGCATTGCCGTTTTTACTGTTGTGGGGCTGATTATCATGCCGAAAATATTCGATTCCGTTATTCTGGCTCCCCGTTCCTCCGATTTTGTTACGTATCGTTTCCTGGAAAACGCAAGTAAGTACATCCCCTTTATGCCGGATTTTTCTGCGCAGTCTTTCAATGTCAAGATATTGAATATTAACATGACCACGCAGTTTATGACCTATATTTCCACTTCTTTTGCATTTGCCATTCTTTTATCCATCCCCTATGTTTTATACCAAATATGGAAATTTGTCAGTCCGGCTCTCTATGAAAATGAAATCAAAGGTGTGAAAAAGGCATTCGCTTTTGGGGGAGTGATGTTTATTTTGGGATGTCTTGTAGGCTACTTTATTGTTTTTCCCCTTATTTTCAGGTTTCTGATTACGTTCGAATTAAGCGAATCCATTGAAAATATGATTTCGCTCGACTCCTACATGAGCAATTTCTATACGTTGATCCTGATTATGGGGGTTGTTTTCGAGCTTCCGTTGTTATGTTGGTTACTGTCCAATCTCGGACTCATTTACCGCTCTTTCTTCAAAAAATATCGCCGACATGCCATTGTGGGAGCGTTGTTACTCGCCGCTCTTATAACTCCTTCGGGCGATCCTTTCTCCCTTTTTGTGGTAACCATTCCGCTCTATTTGTTGTGGGAAATCAGTGCATTGGTGGTAAAGAAAGATCCGGTGGAAGAACCCGGGCAGGAAATTGTGCAGACAGTGTTCGAATAAATCGCACGGGCGGCAATCGCAGGGCGAAACCGGACGTCAGCAAAAAAATGTGCCGAAGGTATGCGAATATATCGCGTCAGTGAAAAGCAGCAATAACTTCAATCTCCACCAACGCATCTTTAGGAATCGCTTTCACGGCAACAGCCGAACGGGCGGGGAATGTTCCGGCGAATTGTCCGGCATATACCGCATTCATTTCGTTGAAAAGCGACATATCGGCCAAAAATACGGTGGTTTTTACAATGTGATCCATCGTCAAGCCGGCTTCGGCCAAAATGGCCTCGATGTTTTTGAATACCTGTTCGGTTTGTTCTTTTATGCCCCCCGCCACAATCGACCCCGTTGCGGGATCAACGGGCAGTTGACCCGAAACAAAAACCAATGCCTCGGTTGCGATTGCCTGTGAATAGGGACCTATGGCTGCCGGAGCCTGTTGAGTAGCGATCGATTTTTTCATGCGAATAGTGTTTTAAACGTTTTACCTTTCTTTTTTTGCTTTTTCCTGCCGCTGTCTGATTACCTCATAAATCAGAATGCCTGCCGCAACAGACACATTGAGCGATCCGATGGTGCCGAATTGCGGAATCTTGACCAACTCGTCGCTGATGCGCAGGATTTCGGTCGAAACTCCTTTGTCTTCTGCACCCATCACGAGGGCTGCCGGTACCGAAAAATCGGATTCGGTATAATTTCTTGCCGCTTTTTCGCTGGCTGCAACCACTTTTATTCCGCTGTTCTTCAGATAGACAACGGCTTCTTTCAGGTTTTTTTCCCTGCACACCGGAATGCGGTGCAACGCTCCGGCCGACGTTTTAACGGCGTCGGCAGTTACCGTCACACTGCCGCGCGAAGGGATGACGACGGCATCCACTCCCGCCACTTCACACGTACGGGCAATGGCGCCGAAATTGCGCACGTCGGTTATGCCGTCCAACACCACGATAAACGGATTTTTCCTCTGTTCGTAGAGCAGAGGAACCAGCTGATCCAGTCGCTGATAGGTGATTGGCGAGGTAAAGGCAATGACGCCTTGGTGATTTTTTTGCGTGATGCGGTTGATGCGTTCCGGCGGCACTTTTTGCATCGGGATTTCGTGTGTACGCAGTACCTCCTGCAATTCGTTGAACAGACCACCCTGCAAGCCCTGTTTTACCAGCACTTTATCGATATCTTTTCCGGCTTCGGCAGCCTCTATGACGGCACGAATGCCGAAAATCATTTCTTTTTCTCTCATTGCGTTATTTATTGACGGTTGTCGGCATCAACCATTGACACCGAGCATAACCTTTGCATTTTCAATGGCTTCTGTCGTTGTTTCGGCACCGCTGAGCATGCGGGCAATTTCCGGTATCCGCTCCTCGTCCGAAAGTTTTTTCATGTACGTACGGGTGCCCTCGTCGTTCTCTTCCTTGTAAACCACATAGTGGGTAGATCCCTTTGAAGCGATTTGGGGCAGGTGGGTGATGGCCATGACTTGCATATCGCTGCCCATTTGTTGCATGATGGAGCCCATTTTGTCGGCCATTTCGCCTGAAGTACCCGTGTCGATTTCGTCGAAAATAATCGTAGGCAGTGCCGTTGCGCCGGCAATCAGGGCTTTTATGCAAAGCATCAGGCGCGAAATTTCGCCACCCGAAGCAATTTGTTCCAAGGGCTGAAGATCGGTGTTTTTGTTGGCCGAGAACCAAAACCGCATTCGGTCGATTCCGGTTTCGTCGGGCTGAGCCTTTTCCGTCATGCGGATTTCGAAGCGCGCGTTGGGTATGCCCAGGTAAGCCAGCTTTTCGATGATCCCTTGTTCGATGGAAGGAACGGCTGCGCGCCGCATTTCGCTCAAACGACGGGCTTTTTCGAGCATTTCTTCGCGTTTTTCCTTCTCTTCTTTTTCCAGCCCGGCAATTTTTTCGTCGAGCGACTCGCTATTTTTCAGCTTTGCGGCAATTTCCTGTTGAAGGTCGATAAGTGCCTGCACGTCGGTTACGGCATGTTTTTTCTCCAGACTGTAAATCAAACTCAACCGGTCTTCTATCCACTGTTGACGCTCTGGGTTGAAATCCACTTCTTCAAAAAGTTGTTCGGCTTCCTGTCGCACATCTTTCAGGTCGATGTAGGCCGACTCGATTCGTGCAGCAATATCCTCCGTTTTCGGAAAAACATGCCGTATACTTCGTGCGCTTTCCAATGCCGATTTCAGCATGGATTCCACGTTTTGTTCGTTTCCCGAAAGCAGCGACGTGAGTGCAAACAGTGCCGATTTTATCTCTTCGGCATGGGTAATCGCTTCTAGTTCTGCCTCGAGCGTTTCCTGCTCTTCGGGCTGTAATGCGGCATCGGCCAGTGCCTGAAACTGAAACCGAAGGTAATCCTCCTCCGCTTTGTTTTTTCGGGAAAGCTCCCGCAGGTCGTTCAACTGCTTTTCGGCAGAACGGAATGCCGCATAAGCCTCGGCATAGGCGTTGCGCAACCCCTGCGTTTGCGCCAGCGAGTCGATCACCATCAATTGAAAAAGCTCGTCGTTGAGGGCAAGATTCTGATGTTGCGAATGGATGTCGATGAGACGGTTGCCCAACTCTTTCAGATCGTTGAGATAGACGGGCGAGTCGTTTACAAACGCTCGCGAACGGCCGTTGGACCATACCTCGCGTCGCAAAATCAATTCGTCCGCATCGTACACCCAGTCATGTGCTTCGAAAAACGACCTGAGATCGTATTTCGAAATGTTGAAAACGCTTTCAACCGTGCACTTGGTTTCCCCCTGTTTGATGTGACGACTTTCGGCACGTTGCCCAAGCACAAGCGAAAGCGCCCCCAAAATGATGGATTTTCCTGCTCCGGTTTCTCCGGTGATGACCGAGAACCCGGGTCCGAAATCCATGTCCAGATAATCGATCAATGCATAGTTGGTGATGGTGAGCGATTTGAGCATATGAAATAATGTCAGGGATTATCCTTTCGATTTTTACAACGATTTATAGAAGCGCAATTCGTTTCTCAACTGCACGATTTCTTCTTGAAGCGCTTTCACCTTGTCGAGCAAGTAATTCAGTGCCTCGATGCCTTCTATATTGATGTCCATATCGTAGTACCAACGCATGAACTGCTCGAGTTTCGGAAGCTCTTCGTAATCGATATATTTATCTTCGTCCCGATAATCGATGTGAATCAACCCCGACTCGTTGAGCGAATCGATGAATGCGCTTTCCACCTTGTAGATCCGGATGCATTCGTTGTATAATAATTTGTTCGTACTCATCGTGTTCTAAGTTTAGCAAGTTCGGTAAACAATTCTTTTTCTCTCGAAGAAAGATTTTCGGGAATCCCGACTTTCACGGTAACGTATAGATCGCCGAATTTCCCTTCCTTCTTGTAAACGGGAAATCCTTTACCCTTCACCCTTAGTTTGGTGCCCGGTTGAGTGCCGGGTTTGATTTTGAGTTTCAACTGACTGCCATCCAAGGTGTTGATGGTGATTTCTCCGCCAAGCACAGCCGTGTAGAGATCTATTTCGGCCTCGGTGTACAGGTCGTCGCCCAGTCGTTTGAAATACGGGTCGTCTTCAACCACAAAGGTTATGTACAAATCGCCGTTGGGACCTCCGTTAACGCCGGGACCCCCATAGCCGGCCAGTTTGATTTTTTGACCGTTGGCCACTCCGGCAGGAACGGTGATGCGGATGTTTTTGCCGTTTACGTTGAGGGTTTGCGGATGCGTCTGCATGGCCTCACGCAGGGTCAGGTGCAATTCGGCTTCATAGTCGGTTCCTTTGAACTTCCGACTGCTTTTGCGTTGTGTAAATCCGCTTCCGAACATCGAATGGAAGAAGTCCGAAAAATCGTCGTCCGAAAAATCGCCTTCCGTGTAGAAGGTACGGCTTCCGCCTTCTCTGCCGCCGAAGAAGTCGCTCCACTGACCTTGCTGTTGATATTGCCGTTGATATTGCTGCTGCGCTTTTTCAAACTCCTCGGCATGTTTCCAGTTTTCGCCGTATTTGTCGTATTTTGCCCGTTTTTCGGGATCGCTCAACACCTCGTGAGCCTCGTTGATTTCCTGAAATTTTCGGTGTGCATCCTTATCGTTGGGGTTGAGATCGGGATGCATTTTGCGGGCCAATTTCCGATAAGCCTTTTTAATCTCTTCCTGTGATGCGTTTTTGGGAACACCCAATATCTTATAATAATCGATATATGCCATACACTCTCACTTGTTTTACAACAAAGATAGCAAAAAATATACCTTTTTTATCTTTTTGGAATCGAATATCGTGTCGATATGATATTTCGGCAGTCGTTGCCGGCTTGAGGATATGTTTTGCTGCGTTGGCGATTCTTGTTTTGTGTGTTTTTTGACAGTGATTGCGGCAAACAGGGAAAGATTGCCGTTCTGCAACGATTCTTGTTTTGTGTGTTTTTTGACAGTACCTGCCTGTTCATTGACTTTGTTTTTCGGGATATACAACTCTCGGTTTGCCTGATTTTTGCAATAGTCGGCGGGTTGGTGTTGCAATTTTGCGGTATTTGCAATTCTCGTTCTTCATGATTTTCGGCAGTACCGGCCCGCCCGCAGATCGCAAATTCCGAAACCCGATTTATCGGGAAAATCGGAGGCTTATCAAGGCTGCACCTTCTCCGTACCAAGACTGCACCATCTCCGCTCCAAGTCCGCTCTACGATTTTGCCGTTTTCGCTGCAAAAACGCAGCGTGTTTTTACGATAAATCTATGGAATCCGATGTTTTTGTCCCTGCCTTAGAGCGAGCATGAAGCGAACGTGAAGCGGAACGAGGACGATGCCGTATTCGTCTTCTATGAACCGGAAATAGTAATACAACCGGTAGTTGAGTTCCAGGCCGTAATCGATGTGGGGATCGTAGTCGATATACGTTTCGTA
>Ga0116188_1004245_pt1 | contig 10237 bp, 7 predicted proteins | sample AD_JPNTR2_MetaG_FD_89807 | JGI IMG/M metagenome (GOLD analysis project Ga0116188, IMG submission 89807) | Active sludge microbial communities of municipal wastewater-treating anaerobic digesters from Japan - AD_JPNTR2_MetaG | ecosystem: Engineered > Bioreactor > Anaerobic > Digestate | place...
AACCCGGGTTAGAGGGTTTGGAAAAAGGACAAGTTACAGAACTGGGTGCTGTAAATGTGATGACCGGTATATACACAGGACGTTCTCCTAAAGACAAGTTCTTCATTATGGATGATGCATCCCGTGATACACTTTGGTGGACGTCTCCCGAATATCCAAACGACAACAAACCTCTTCCCGAATCGACATGGGTTGAACTAAAAAAAATTGCAACGAAACAACTCTCGGGCAAGAGATTGTTTGTTATGGATACTTTCCTGGGTGCAAACGAAGCTACCCGTTTGAAAGTACGTTTTATAATGGAAGTAGCTTGGCAAGCTCACTTCGTAAAAAATATGTTTATCCGCCCTACGGAAGAAGAATTGGCCAATTATGGCGAACCCGATTTCGTGGTATTGAACGCATCTAAAACCGATGCCGGAGATCGATGGAAAGAACTCGGTTTGAATTCGAAGACTTTTGTCGTTTTCAATTTAACCGAAAAAATGCAGCTGATTGGTGGTACATGGTATGGCGGCGAAATGAAAAAAGGTATGTTCTCTTACATGAACTACTTATTGCCATTAAAAGGAATTGCATCGATGCATTGTTCGGCAAATACCGATATGAACGGCGAAAATACGGCTATTTTCTTCGGTTTGTCAGGAACAGGGAAAACTACCTTGTCGACCGATCCTAAACGTTTGCTGATTGGTGACGACGAACATGGGTGGGATGATGATGGAGTATTCAATTTTGAAGGCGGTTGCTATGCCAAGGTTTATAACTTGAGCAAAGAAAGCGAACCCGACATTTATAATGCCATTAAACGTGATGCCCTTTTGGAAAACGTCACCGTAGATGAAAACGGGAAAATCGATTTCAGCGATAAATCAGTGACAGAAAATACGCGGGTATCTTATCCCATTTACCATATTAAAAATATCGTTAAACCGGTTTCAAAAGGCCCTCATGCTAAACGCGTGATTTTCTTATCGGCAGATGCTTTTGGAGTACTTCCTCCGGTATCGATTTTGACACCCGAGCAAGCAAAATATTATTTTCTTTCGGGATTTACAGCCAAGTTGGCCGGGACAGAACGCGGGATAACAGAACCAACACCTACTTTCTCGGCATGTTTCGGAGCCGCATTTCTTTCGCTGCACCCTGTAAAATATGCTCAAGAATTGAACAAAAGGATGGAACAGGCCGGAGCTACCGCCTATCTTGTTAATACCGGATGGAATGGAACAGGGAAACGTATTTCCATCAAAGATACAAGAGGAATCATCGATGCCATTCTCGATGGATCGATAGACACAGCTCCTACCAAAACTATTCCTTATTTCGGTTTGAGTATCCCTACCGAATTGAAAGGGGTGAACACGAAAGTGCTTGATCCACGCGATACCTATGCCGATCCTTCCGAATGGGAAAGAAAAGCCAAAGATTTGGCTGCACGCTTCATCAAGAACTTCACCAAATTTTCGGGACACGAAGAAGGAGTAGCATTGGTTGAAGCAGGCCCGCATCTCGATTAATAATGTTTGATATATAGGATCTTGTTGAAAATCCCGCATTTATGGGCGGGATTTTCTTTTAAACCTAAAATATGAATTGTATTTCGGCATTTATGATTAAACATATGCTGATTTATTTAGTCTAATTTCAAAAAAAGGATCGATTTACTAGCAAATCATTAATTTAGTATTATTTTTGCAATAAACAGCAGGTCGGTTTGTCGCCACGTACAAGGTACGGGGAGGAAAGTCCGGGCAACATAGAGCACCATACTTCCTAACGGGAAGCTGTTCGTAAGAGCAGAGCAACGTAACAGAAAAAAACCGTCTGCCTTTGGGCAGACAAGGGTGAAAAGGCGAGGTAAGAGCTCACCGGATGTTGCAGCAATGCAGCATGCCGTACGTCTTATGGGTTGCAAGGCCAAGTATATCGGATAGGATAGGGTTGCTCGCCCGATGCCGAGGGGTAGGCCGCTAAAGAACGATGGCGACATCGTTCGCAGATAGATGACAAACATCCCTTTAATTGGGATACAGAACCCGGCTTACAGACCTGCTGTTTATTTTTTGCTAAAGGAATGATTCCCGAAAAAGATAAAAATAATACAGCGGAAAAAAAGGAATATAAACGGGGCAGAATTACCCGCTGGAAGGAAAGAATTACCGACCTGATTGAATTCCTTACTTATGGTATTTGGCGTATCGATTACAAATCGTTGTCCAAAAATACCAGTTTCTTTTATAACCTCATCAAAACTATTATATTAACTGTAAGGAATACGCTGGATCTCGAATTGGGAGTGAAAGCGGCATCTCTTACTTATCGAACTGTTTTGGCTATTGTTCCCTTTTTGGCTGTTTTGTTTGCGATAGCTCGCGGTTTCGGATTCGAAAATATTCTTCAGAGCGAAATTCTGGACTATTTGGGAATGACGCCTATTGGGAATGTTCCGCAAGGGGAATCGAACCTGACCATGGGAATTGTTACACTGATTAACAACTCGCTGGAATACGCCAAGGGGAGTGGTATTTTTGCCGGCATAGGTGTTGTTTTGTTGCTGTATACTGTTTTTACCCTGTTTAGGGATATCGAAAATAATTTTAACCGGATTTGGCAAATTAAAAAGGGACGAAGCATGCATAGACGGGCTATTGATTATTTCGCTTTAATTCTTTTTTTGCCTATATTGATTATCCTGAATTACGGATTATCCATTGTGCTGAATTCATTTACAAAATATATCTACATTCTGTATCCCGCAACGCAATACCTCAATATTCTGCCTTATGTTATTACAGTACTCGTTTTTACCCTTTTGTATAAATTAATGCCGAATGCGAAAGTAAAATTTATAAATGCTTTTATTGCGGGACTTATTGTCGGCGCAGCCTATCAAATCGTTCAGATTCTTTATCTCAATGGGCAAATATGGATTACCAAATACAACGCCATTTATGGAACCTTTGCCGCCATTCCGTTGTTGCTGTTGTGGTTGCAATTGTCATGGTATATTGTTTTGATCGGGGCAACTTTGTCTTTTGCCGCACAGAATGTGCGAAAATTTTCTTTCGAAAGAGAAACAAAGAATATCAGTCGCCGTTACCGCGATTTTTTCACGTTGATCATTACTTCGATAATCGTGAAACGATTTGCTGAAGGGAAACCGCCTCTCAACAACGACGAGATCTCTGAAAGCTGCGAAATCCCGATTGGCCTCACCAATGAAATTCTGGATGATTTACTGAATATGCAGATTATTTTTGCCATACCTTTACCCAAAAATGAACCACTGTTGGCTTATCAACCTGCATTGGATATTAACCTGATAACGATAAATTTTTTGATGAAACGCATCGATCAGTTCGGTTCGGAAGATTTCAATATCGATACTGATATAAAATATAGCGATCATTGGAAAGCTTTCATGGAATCACGAATGTGTTTCTATCAGAACAATAAAGATAAGTTATTGAAAGACCTGTAATAATTATCTTTATTTCTAAATTGATCTCTCTCTTTTCCTTATATTGCAAAGGTAACTAAAAATGGTTCATCATCCTTTGGGTTAACTATCCAAAAATCGAAAAACAATATTTATCTTTGCATGAATAAATTTGAAATTATTATATCGATATGTCTCTCTCCGGATTATTGGAAAGTGTAGGTGAATATGCAGTCCTGATGAAACAGGTATTGATGCCTCCCGACAGATTGAGAGAGTTCTTTAAAGAATTTCTTAAAGAAATTCATAAACTGGGTGTTACGTCCATATGGTTGGTTGTTATCATTTCTCTTTTTATTGGTGCTGTCATCGTAATGCAGCTGGCATTAAACCTGACCTATCCCTTCCTTCCTTCTTATACTGTAGGCGTAGTATCGCGTGAAATCATCCTTCTGGAGTTCTCATCTACTATCATGTGTCTTATCCTTTCGGGGAAAGTGGGATCCAACATTGCATCCGAAATAGGGACCATGCGCATCACCGAGCAAATAGATGCACTTGAAATCATTGGGATTAACTCAGCAAATTATCTTATTCTTCCTAAAATAATGGCTTTTGTAGTTTTTATGCCTGTTTTGGTTGTCTTCAGTATTTTTGTTGGTTTACTTGGAGGATACATCATTTGCACTTTCACGGGAAATCCACCGGTAGCAACTTATGTGTATGGTCTACGGGCTTTCTTTCGGGAATTTTTTATTTGGTATTCTATTGCAAAATCGATGATTTTCGGATTTATTATTTCTTCAGTGTCTGCCTATTTTGGCTACAATGTGCACGGAGGAGCATTGGACGTGGGAAAAGCAAGTACGGATTCGGTGGTAATAAACAGTGTCTTGATTTTGATGACCGATTTGGTTTTCACACAGTTGGTGATGGGATAAAAGGGGAGAATAAATGATTGAAGTCAAAAATTTATCTAAAGAATTTGAAGGCAATCTTGTGCTGAATGATATATCGGCTACTTTTCGTAATGGGATCGTTAACATGATAATTGGGAAAAGCGGATCAGGTAAAACGGTTTTTCTGAAATGTATGGTAGGGCTTATCCGTGCTACTTCGGGCGAAATTCTTTACGAAGGGCATAATTTACTTACCATGAAACGTAAGGAAATAAAACTATTGCGACGCGAAATGGGCATGCTTTTCCAGGGATCGGCATTGTTTGATTCAAAAACCGTACTCGAAAATGTCATGTTTCCATTGGATATGTTTTCTCGGCTAAGTAAGAAGGAACGACGAAAAAGGGCTGAATTTTGTTTAGAAAGGGTAAATTTGTTGCAAGCAGCCCATCTTTATCCTTCCGAAATAAGCGGAGGAATGATGAAAAGAGCAGCAATTGCACGTGCAATTGCTTTAAATCCCAAATATTTGTTTTGCGATGAACCCAACTCGGGCCTTGACCCGCAAACTTCACAATTGATTGATGGGCTTCTTGCAGGCATTATCAAGGATTTCGGGATAACCTCTGTTATAGTAACTCACGATATGAATTCTGTTATGAACATCGGAGAGCATATTGTTTTTCTCAACGAAGGAATCAAAGAATGGGAGGGACCAAAAGAAAAACTCAACGATTCTGACAACGAGGCGTTAAAAAAATTTGTTTTTGCTTCTGATGTATTCAAGAAAAATAAGGAAGCTGAAGGCCAAATAGAACAGGTAAAAGAAGAGGAATTAATATTTAAAATGCGGAGAGAAAACCCGAAGAAGAAATAATTTTTTAGTCAATAATGAATGTATGGAAAATTTACTCGAAATAAAAAACTTACACGTTTCCGTGGAAGGAAAAGAAATACTCAAAGGCATTGATTTAGTAATTAAAAAAGGAGAAATTCATGCCATTATGGGACCGAATGGTTCCGGCAAAAGTACATTAGCATCGGTTCTTGTCGGGAATTCACGTTTTGTTGTTACCCAAGGGAGCATTTTCTTTAACGGTAAGAACTTGTTGGAAATGAAATCGGAAGATCGCGCACGAGAAGGCATTTTTCTGAGTTTTCAATATCCGGTAGAAATCCCGGGTGTCAGCATGGTCAATTTCATGCGAGCAGCAGTTAACGAACATCGAAAATACAGAGGAGAAGAGCCCATTTCTGCAAGCGATTTTTTGAAGCTCATGCGCGAAAAACGGGAGATGCTGGGGATAGACAGTCAACTGGTAAATCGTTCGGTGAACGAAGGTTTTTCCGGAGGCGAAAAGAAAAAGAACGAAATATTTCAAATGGCGATGCTCAATCCCAAACTTTCCATTTTGGACGAAACAGATTCGGGCCTGGATATTGATGCATTGCGAATAGTAGCCACAGGAGTCAATAAACTTCATACAAAGGATGATGCGGTGATTGTGATCACTCACTATCAGCGGTTGCTCGATTATATCAAACCCGATGTAGTTCATGTGTTGTATAACGGAAAAATCATTAAAACGGCAGGCCCTGAACTGGCTTTGGAACTTGAAGAAAATGGTTACGAAAGTCTCATCAACAATGCAATCGAATAACCTATAGCTTTAAAAATGATTGAACAACAATATATTGACCTGTTTGAAACCTATCGGGAGGTAATTGACCAAAATGCTACGGCAGGGCTCAATAAAGAACGTGATGCAGCTTTTGAGGTATTCAAAAAATTGGGCTTCCCAACTTCAAAAATGGAAGATTACAAACAATCGGATATTTCACGTGCTTTTGATGCGGAGTTAGGGCTTAATCTTCGAAATATCCCCATTCCGGTAAATCCTTACAATGCTTTCAAATGCGACGTTCCTTATCTGAATGCTCATGTCTTCTTCCTCATCAATGACCGATATTACGATAAAACGCAGCCAAATTCACCTCTTCCCAACGGAGTATTTGTCGGAAGCTTACAGGCATTTTCCGAAAAATATCCCCGCTCTTTCAACATGTATTACAATAAAATCGCAGCAGTCGATAACGGTGTCACTGCTTACAATACGATGTTTGCTCAAGATGGTTTTGTGGTGTATGTGCCTGAAAATACCGCTGTTGAAAAGCCGATTCAGCTGATTAATATTCTTCGCGGAGGTGTCAATTTGAACGTAAACCGGCGTATTTTACTCATTGCCGAGAAAAATGCCGACGTTAAATTGTTGGTATGCGACCACACGGTGGACGATGTGAATTTTGTAGTAACCCAAGTAACGGAAATAGTAGCCGGAGAAAATGCCCAAATCGACTTTTACGAATTGGAAGAGAATTCGGTGAAAGTAACCCGCATAAGTTCGTTATGTTGCATTCAGAAAGAACAATCGAAAGTGACGGCTGCAGGAATTACCCTTCACAACGGTTATACGCGCAATGATTACCGTTTCCGGTTATCCGGAGAATATGCCGAAACGCACGTAGGCGGACTGGTGATAAGCGACAAAGAACAACATACCGATAATTTTGCCTTTCTCGATCATGCTGTACCGCATTGTACAAGCAACGAATTGTTTAAGTATGTTTTACAGGAGAAGTCAACCGGTGTTTTTTGTGGAAGAATTCTGGTGGAAAAAGGGGCCCAAAAATCAGAAGCCTATCAAAGTAATCGAAATCTTTGTTCTTCCGAAGATGCGCACATGTATGCAAAGCCTCAGCTCGAGATTTATGCCGACGATGTGAAATGTTCGCATGGTCTGACTACAGGACAACTCGATGAAGATGCACTGTTTTATATGCAAGCACGAGGTATCCCTGAAGATGAGGCCCGCATGTTACTTATGGTAGCTTTTACGAAAGATGTGGTAGACATGATTCATATCGACAATTTGCGCGACCGGTTGGAATATTTGATAGACAAGCGGTTTCGGGGTGAATTGTTGCGATGCGGGAATTGTAATGTATGCAAATGATGTTGAATATAAACGAGATACGGAAAGATTTTCCTATACTTTTACGCACGGTTTACGGTAAACCATTAGTGTATCTGGATAATGCTGCTACTACTCAAAAACCCCGCTGTGTGGTTGATAAAATAGAAGAAATGTACTATAATTTCAATGCCAATGTCCATCGCGGGGTACATTTTTTGAGTCAGGAAGCCACTAATGCTCACGAATCGGCACGGCTAACCGTGCAGAAATTCATTGGGGCAAAATCTCCCAACGAAATTGTTTTTACTCATGGAGCAACGGAATCTATTAATCTGGTAGCCTCATCCTTTTGCCGGGCATTTTGCAAAGAAGGTGACGAAATTCTCGTCACGGCAATGGAGCACCATTCCAATATTGTTCCATGGCAACTGCAAGGCGATATCATGGGGGTAAAACTTCAGGTAGTTCCCATAGACGAAAACGGCGAATTGCACGTCGATGAACTGGTGAAAAAAATTTCTGCACGTACCAAACTGATTGCCGTAACTCATATCTCCAACGTCTTGGGAACGATCAATCCTATTGAAGAAATAACGCGAATTGCACACGAACACGATATTCCCGTTTTGATTGATGCGGCACAGTCGGTACAACACCTGCCGATTGATGTACAAAAAATCGATTGTGATTTTCTGGTTTTTTCATCCCATAAGATATATGGTCCTACAGGAATAGGTGTTCTATATGGGAAAGAAAAGTGGCTGGATGCCTTGCCTCCTTATCAGGGTGGTGGTGAAATGATTGCTAGCGTGAGTTTCGAAAGAACCACTTACAGCGAGATCCCTTTTAAATTTGAGGCCGGTACGCCCGATTTTGTAGGGTCTGCCGCTTTAGCCACAGCATTAGACTATGTTTCGGAAATCGGATTGGAATCTATCTTTCGCTATGAACGCGAGTTGCTGGAATATGCCACTAAGCGACTCCAAGACATTAAGGGGTTGCATATATATGGCAAAGCAACAAACAAAAGCAGTGTAATTTCTTTTCTGGTGGATGGCATTCATCCGTATGATATGGGGATGTTGCTCGATAAAATGGGGATAGCCGTACGAACAGGTCATCATTGTGCAGAGCCCTTGATGAAAGAATTGGGTATACAAGGAACGGTTCGTGCGTCGCTGGCTTTTTACAACACGTATGAAGAGATTAATGCACTGATAGAAGGAATCGAACGAATTATCAAGATGTTTTAGAATACGTAAAAGGGGTATCAATAAAATAAAAGCGGTCAAATGCCGCTTATTTTATGATTTATATTTTCCATTTCTTAATTCGTTCGATGGCTTCCCGAGTTTTTTCGTGACTGTTGAAAGCCGTGAGACGAAAATAACCTTCGCCACTTGGGCCAAAACCTACTCCGGGAGTACCCACGATGTGACGTTCACTGAGCAACCGGTCAAAAAACTGCCATGAATCATTTGTATCGGGACACTTCAACCAGATATATGGCGAATTTACACCACCATATACGGTCCAACCCTTCTCTTGAAGTCCTTCGCGGATAGTCTTTGCATTTTCAAGATAATAATTTACCAATCCCTTCACTTCCTCTTTCCCTTCAGGAGAATACACGGCTTCTGCTGCCCGCTGAATAATATAGGCTGTTCCATTAAATTTGGTGGACTGCCGTCTGAGCCATAATTGATTCAGAGAAACATAGGTGCCCGTGGAAGCTTTTGTTTTTAGTTCTTTTGGTACTACCGTGTAGCTGCAGCGCAGGCCGGTGAAACCGGCATTTTTGGAGTAGGAACGAAATTCGATTGCGCATGATTTAGCTCCCTCAATTTCGAAAATGCTGTGAGGAACGTCATCTTCTGTAACATAAGCCTCGTAAGCCGCATCAAATAAAATGAGGCTTTTGTTTTCGAGCGCATAATTTACCCATCTTTTTAGTTCTTCCTTTTTCATGACTGTACCGGTGGGATTATTGGGATAACAGAGATAAATGACATCTATCCTTTTCTTAGGTATTTCCGGTAAGAAATTGTTTTCGGGATGGCAAGGGAGAAATACAATTTTACTGTTGGTAATGGAACGCTCTTTTATTCTCATTATATTGGAATCCAAATAAACCGGGTAAACCGGATCAGTGATCCCGACAATATTGTTTTCGCCTAAGATATCCACAATATTTCCCGTATCGCTTTTCGCTCCGTCACTCACAAATATTTCATCGGTCGAAATATCGATACCGTGTGTACGATAATCGTTCTCGGCAATTTTTTCAAGTAAAAAATCGTATCCTCGCTCTGGTCCGTAACCCCGAAAAGTTTCTTTTACCGCCATTTCATCTACGGCTTTATGTAAGGCTTCAATAACGGTCGGCGGTAAAGGCAATGTTACGTCGCCGATCCCTAAACGAATAATGTTTGCCTCCGGATGTTCAGATGAAAATTTTTTGATTTTCTCGGCAACAGTAGTAAAAAGATAATTTTCGTTCAGTCGAAGAAAATTTTCATTTATCGTAAACATATTTTACTGAGTTAATTGGTGATAAATTCTTCTTAATCGGGAATTTCTCCCTTAAAAACAAAATGGGCATCGCCTGTCAGATATACTTGGTTATGAACTTTATCCCACTCGATGTAAAGATCGCCTCCTTTTAATTTTACCGTGACGCATGGATCACAACGATCATTAAGAACACCTGCTACCAATGCGGCGCAGGCACCTGTTCCGCAGGCAAGGGTTTCGCCGCTGCCCCGCTCCCATACGCGCATTTTGAGCGTATGGCGATCAATGACTTCGATAAATTCCACATTGGTTCGTTGAGGGAACATGGGGTGATTTTCGATTTTGGGTCCTATCTCATCAAGTTTCAATGCATCGATGCCCGACATGAAAATAACGGCGTGAGGATT
>Ga0116188_1004248_pt1 | contig 10235 bp, 10 predicted proteins | sample AD_JPNTR2_MetaG_FD_89807 | JGI IMG/M metagenome (GOLD analysis project Ga0116188, IMG submission 89807) | Active sludge microbial communities of municipal wastewater-treating anaerobic digesters from Japan - AD_JPNTR2_MetaG | ecosystem: Engineered > Bioreactor > Anaerobic > Digestate | place...
ATGACAAACCCCACGAACCGTAGCCATCGGTCGTAGTGGAACCGGTCCAATCTTTCGAATAGCTATAACCAGCGCTAAGCGAGGGCAGATATGACTCTCGGGCAATTTGCAGGCTGATTTGCTGGCTTTTTAACGATTTTAACAAAGACTGATATTCTGGGTTATTTTTAAACAATAGTTCCTTAGCCTCGGCTAAAGGCGGGATTTCAATTTGTTCAACGTCAATCTCGACAATCTCAAAATCATAGTCGGGAGATATTCCCATCAGAATCGCCAGTGAGCGTTTTTCATTAATAATTTCGAGTTCCTGGCCAATCAATTCATTCTCTATTTCCGCTTTCTGAACTTCGGCTTTCAATACATCAGATTCGGTCTTCGTGCCGAGTTTATACATCGTCTGAATTAATTGCAGATTTTCATCAGCCGCCGTCAGGTTTTCCTGATAGACATTCAACAAACTTTGCGCAGTTAAAATGTTATAATAGGCGGTTTCGACTTCACTCCGAATCTGGGAAGCTAACTCGTTGTAATTAAGATGAGCGATATCAGTCTCATTGCGGGCTAATTTTATATCGGAAAATAATCCAGGCGAATAGATTTTCTGGTTAATTTGCAAACTAGCGCTCGATCGCGAACTGCCATCTCCGCCGCTTTGGCTAGCGCTGGCACTCACCGATGGCAGTAGAGTTCCATAGGCGGTTTTGGTGCCAATTGCAGTTTGCTGAACGCCGAGTTCATTCTTTACTAGCGATTTGTTATTAGCAACTGCCGCTTCGATACATTGTTCGAGAGTAAGCTCATCTGCGGCGCAAATGGTCGTAGCCATTAACATAAACAAGCCAATTATTTTAATTCTTTTCATAAGAACAAATCCTTTCTATTCATAACGCAGGGCATCAATCGGATTAAGATTAGCGGCTTTGCGCGCTGGATACCAGCCGAAGAAAATACCGACCGCGCCCGAAAAAGTAAATGCCAGAGTCATGATTACCGGATCAATCACGGTTCGCAAATCGGTTAAATTGTTTAAAAGGGCTGAAGCCGCCAAAGCCAGAATAATGCCGATGATGCCACCCGATAGACTAAGAACAACGGCTTCCGATAGAAACTGACTGAGAATGTCGCTGGCGCGGGCTCCAACCGACATACGGATGCCGATTTCGCGCGTTCTCTCAGTGACTGATACCAGCATAATGTTCATTATTCCAATGCCACCGACTACCAGCGATACGCAAGCCACGGCACCCAGGAGCAAGGTCATAGTTTTGGAAGTCGAAGAAGCAAAATCAATGATTTCCGATTGAGTGCGAATATTAAAATCATCGTCATCAGCCGGTCCAAGGCGATGAGCTTCACGCAGAATGGTACGGATTTCCTCTTGAGCGGCGGTCATTGCTTCTTCGCTGATTGCGCTGGCGTTAATCATATCAATCCACTGTGAACCTTTTAACCGGTATAGCACAGTTGTCGAAGGTGCTAAAATAATATCATCCTGGTCACCACCCGGTCCCGAGCCGCCTTTTTCCTTAAGAACGCCGATAACGGTAAAAGGAACATTGCGAATGCGGATTTGCTCACCCACCGGATTATCCGCGCCAAATAGCTCCGTAGCCACTGTTTTCCCCAACAGGGCAACTTTTTTGCGGGCTAAATCATCGCGTTCGGTAAAAAACTCACCACTTTCCAGTTCCCAGTTGGTTATCGAAAAATAGTCCGGTGAAACGCCACTGATACTCGTGTACCAATTATTGCTTTTATAAATCACCTGACCGTTAGCACGGACGACCGGCGAAATAGCGCTGATTAATGTGGCTGATTCTTTGATTTTTTCGACGTCAGTCATCGTAAACCGGTTAAAACTTCCGGCGCCCATACTGGCGCCGCCGCTACGCGAAACTCCGGGGAAGACGATTAACAAATTGGTGCCGAGCGACTTTATATTATCCTCAATTGCGGCCTGTGAACCGCGGCCGACGGCTACCATAATGATGACAGCGCTGACGCCGATGATTATTCCGAGCGAGGTTAGCAGACTGCGCATCCGGTTTTTAAATATGCTTTTGATAGCAACTTTCAAGAGGTTATAAATTTTTTTCATTGCTCCTCCTCTTGTTGCTGTTTGGCGATTAGCATTTTAAGGTCTTCCGCCGCATTACGCCGTTTTTTAATTAGGGTATCCTTATGGAGAACTCCATCACGCATTTGAAGAATACGTTTGGCATAAGTGGCAAAATCGCGTTCGTGAGTAACCATAACAATTGTTAAACCTTCATCATTTAATTGCTGGAAGAGACTAAAAATCTCCATAGACGTTTTGCTGTCCAGATTGCCGGTAGGTTCGTCAGCCAGTAGAATCGAAGGCTGGTTTACCAGCGCTCGAGCAATGGCGACCCGCTGTTGCTGACCGCCGGAAAGCTGGGTAGGAATATGGTGCATACGGTCCCCAAGGCCAACGCGTTCCAGCGCTTCTTTGGCGGCGCTTTGAGGGTTCTTTATACGTTGATGGCGATCATAAATCAAGGACAGTTCGACATTTTCCAAAGCGGTGGTGCGTGGTAGAAGATTGAATCCCTGGAAGACGAATCCAATTTTTTGGTTGCGAATATCAGCGCGTTCATCAGGCGTCAGCGTACTAACGTTGACACCATCCAATAGGTATTCCCCGCCGGTAGGTTGATCCAAACAACCCAGCATATTCATTAGGGTTGATTTTCCGGAGCCGGAAGCACCCATTATGGCAGTAAATTCACCCGCCTCCACTGCGAAATCTACCTTGCGCAAGGCATGCACTTCTATATCACCGACCTGGTAGGTTTTACTCAATTGCCGGACTTCAATTACGGTTGGCATATTATTCTCTCAATTCTGTATGTATTTTATCGGTTGATCTTTGTGATTAAAAAGGAGGCGGACCGCCAGGACCGCCCATACCGCGTTGCTGATTATTAGAAGAATTGCTGATCGAATTTTTGCCGTTGGCAATTAAACTAACAATAATTTTAGTTCCTTCTTTAATTTCAGGATTTTCCAAAATCTCGGTATTCTTGGTATCGCTCAAACCGGTTTTCACCAAAGCCATAAGAATCTGACCGGATTCGTTGACATACCAGATTGGCGTCGGTCGCGTTGATTTATCTAATTCTTCCGGCGATTGATCAGCCGATTGTGGTTTAGGAGATTGTTCCCGGAATTGTGTTTTCACCGACTCAGGCAATTGTTCCATTTGCGCTGTTCGCGCCTGATGAGCTTTCGCCAGCATTTCTTCCGTCGGAGTAATTTTTAACGCCGAATTTGGCACGATCAGCACGTTTTCGCGTGAATCAATGATAAAATCCACGGTAGCGGTCATTCCCGGTAATAACAGTTGTTCGTGATTATCGGCATCAACAATGACCGTATAATTGACGACATTGGAGACGGTTTGCGGCTGAAGGCGAACCTGTCTTACGACTCCATTGAAAATTTTATCCTGATAACTCTGGACGGTAAAGCGCACTTTTTGATCGGTTTTAATTTCACCGATATCGCTTTCGTCCACCAGGGCTTCAATTTCCATTTTGGTCATATCTCGGGCAATGGTGAAAAGAGTAGGCGTCGAAAAACTAGCCGCGACCGTCTGTCCCTCTTCAACCACTCGGTCAATAACCGTTCCGGAAATTGGGGAGCGGATGATGGCATAACCATAATCGGCGACCGCCTTATCGAGGGCAATCTGGGCTTGTTTTAAGCTGACTTCGCTGGTGGCTTTATTGGTTCGGGCATCAATGTATTCTTGCTCCGAAACCAATTTTTGCTGGAAAAGATTAGAAATGCGATCATACTGAAAAGCGGCTTGTTCATAAAGCGCTTGCATTTTGTGCAAATTGGCTTCTGCCTCTTTAACGGATTGACTCAATAGCAGTGTATCCAAAACCGCCAGAACTTGATCTTTCTTAACAATGTCATTGTAATCCACCAGAACTTTATCAATCCGGCCCGAAACCTGGGTACCGACGTCCACCGTACCGATCGCTACCAGCGTACCGGTACTGGAGATGATGGTTTCGATATTGCCGCGGGTTACTTGCCCATAGGCAATCTGTATCTGTTTATCCGAGCCGTTCTTCCGAATTAGATGCCATCCGACGGCGACCGCCAAAACCAGAATGACGATCAGCCAAATTTTTTTCTTCATAAATCTTTAAATCCTTTCAATTTTCAAAACCGCTGATTAGACAAAATAATGAGTGATTTCATTCCGAATCGAATAAACTATTTTTTATATCTGAATGGATTGGAATAAATTCAACAGCCTATTGGTCTAACTTAATGTTTTGAGAAATAATGGAGAATTTAGCGTCACTAACCGATCAGGAGATAATTGATGCCTGTCTTTCAGGAAATGAGAACGCATTTGCCGAAATCATTCGCCGCTATGAACCGCGAGTGGCGGCTACCGTTATTGGAATGCTGGGAAGATGTCTGGAAGCCGAGGACGTTGGGCAGGAAACATTTATCCGTTTTTATAAAAGTATGTCCAAATTTCGAGGAGAATCGAGTTTGAACACTTATCTGACCCGGATAGCGATGAATTTATCAATTAATGAACTGAACCGCCGCAAGCGACAGTCACGTTTTATGCCTCTGGATGATCCTGAAATCTCCAGGAAAACATCAGGCGATCCCGGGAATCAGGCGGATTCAGAGAGCGGCGCAATTATTAGTCGGGCGGTTGCTCAACTGGCGCCGAAATTTCGTTCGACCATTGTTTTGCGTTTAATCGAAGGTTATTCGACTGAAGAAACCGCCCAGATTTTGCAATTGCCCGTTGGGACGGTGCTGTCGCGTTTAGCACGCGCCAAAGTCCAACTTATGAATTTATTAACACCCTATAAGGAGCTATTATGAAAATTGATAAAATTCGCAAGCTATTACTTCTATCCGGCGATCGTAACTTGACTGCCAAGGAACAAAAGATTCTTATGTCAGCCAGACAAACTAATCCCGAACTGGCGGAAGATGAACAACTATTACAGAAAATTCAACAAAATCTTGCTGGCACAAAACAGGAGTCTTTTGAGCCCTGGTTTGCTGAAAGGACGATGAACCGAATTCGCCAACTCGCCAGTCAGGAAAAGCATCCAGCAAGATTGTGGAATGGTTTCTGGCCGGCTTATAGCCGAGTTATTATTGGGGCCGCAGTAATTCTGGCTTTGATTGTGGTTTTTAATCTCTTCACTAGTTCCGAGCCGAGCCTGGCAAAGGCATTCGGTATTACTCAGACTCCAATCGAAGCCATAATGGATCCGATAGCATATTTAATTTGGGAGTAATAAAAATGAAGAAAACAACCAGAACAACTTTAATGCTAAGTAGCGTCCTGATTTTGGGAATTATTATAGGTTTTGTGGGAGCTTCAAGTTGGCTACACTATAATCAGAAAAAACGTTTTACTCATTTTCGCAAAGGCGAGGGCTTCGTAGTCGAAATGGAAAAAATGATTGACCCACTCCCGGAACAAAAAGATAAAATTCGCGAAATATTGGTACGCCATTCACTCTGGGTCAAACAGTTTAGCGAAGAGCAACGCGCTATTTTTCAACGAAGTATCGATTCTTTGGACGCCGAGCTGGCTCGCGTTCTTACCCCAGAGCAGATGAAGCGCTTTCAGGAGAAAGTAAAAAATCAGCCAAGACGACCAGGACCGCCACCTGGGCCGCCACCACCACCCTTCGAAAAGCCGCATCCCTAAAATCCGGGTTTGACTTTAAAGACGTATCGTCTTCTTGATGAATTAATTATCATATTATTACTCATAGTGAATATAAAATTTCCGAGCTCAATCAGTAAAGATAAACAGTTGAAAAGCAGGAAACTGAGGCACGGATTCCCTCTGCTCACATTAATTAGAGCTTCCTGAAAAGGTAAACAAAACATCAGGATTTTTACATTTCTATTTATGAATATAAATGAATTATATGATTATAAAGCCTCACCTCCTACAGCTCCGCGGGAGTTAAAATAACTATAGGCAAACAATATCACCAACCCCACAGAGTTTGAATCCATCTAAAAGGAACTAACTTGTCCATTATCGGAACTTGCCTACATTTTGATTTCTTAAGCAGACCTAACAAAAAGCCGGAGCCTAATTACCTTTTGTTTCATTTTAAAATGGAATAAAAATAGGATTGGCTTTGTCTAAACTGCGAGTTTGAGTTTTTTGTAATGCGAAATAATTCACTTGAAAGTAAACGATTTTAAGCAAGTCGTTATTAGGATAAAACGGTTGTACGGTAAATAAATTTCAAAACAATTTTGTGGAAAGGGAAAAATGCGAAAAATATCAAAAATAACATTATTAGAAATGGGCGTTTTAATGGCACTTTTGTCCACTTGTAAAAAGGCAACGGTTCAGAGCGCCTGGAACGATGGCAGTATAATAATAGATGCCGTTGTTAAGGACTGGGGCTCACGCTTGGTGTGGAACGAAAAAAGCCAGGTCAATTTGGGAGTCACCAATGATGCCGAAAATTTATACTTATGTTTGGTAACTTCCGACCCGGACATCCACCGTCAGATATTGATCAACGGTTTTATTGTCGGAATTGATCAGAAAGGTAGTAAAAGCCATCACTTCGGTATCAAATTTCCATTGGGAATAAGCGACCGCGGCAATCAACCACTAATGCCGACCGATGACCAACGCCGACAGAAGCCTTTTGAACCCGGTCAACCGGGGCAGAAAGGTAGGGAAAATGATTTTTGGCTAAATTTAATGAACAGCAAACCGAGTTTATTTTGCTGGGACCAGGTGATAAACAAAAAACGCTTGTTCCTCTGGAAAACGACCTGGGACTGGAAGTCAAAATCGGATTCGATCGCCAGCAACTTATCTATGAGCTGAAATTGCCATTTAGCGTGATTAGTCAGTATCTGCAAATTGATCAAATTTCAAATAACAAGCCCTTGACAGTCAGTTTCAAAACTGAAAAAGTTGAGATGCCATCCGGTCGCCCAGGTGATATGATGGGCACCCCCGGCGGAATGGGCAGGCCGGAAGGAGGTATGGGTGGTCCGGGCGGTAGGATGGGTGTTCCCGACGGTAGAATAAGCAATCCGGGCGGAGATGAACATAGCGAAAAGACATTTTCATATCAAGTGGCTGTTACTTTGGCAGTGAAACCATAAAATTTGGTAAATCCTTTTGAATAATAACCCTCATATCTCTATCACTCACTCGCCTACACTCCTCCACGGCGGTTCAGCAGGATACACGGAAGACTCGTATGAGTCTTCCGTTACCTGCTGATTATATAACACCTTTTTTAACTGAACAATTATTATTGTCTTATCATCAAGAAAGGCAATTAAATCCCGGCTTTTAGGGGATGACTACAGTCAGGATTTATTTGGACTTTCGCCATTATAAGCTTTTATAATCTTTTTAACCAGGCGGTGGCGTACGACATCGGTGGTATCGAAGTAAACAAATTCGATTCCCTCAATGCCCCTCAATATATCCAGCGCATCAATTAGCCCAGATTTCTGGCGATCGGGCAAATCAATCTGGGTTATATCGCCGGTGACAATCGCTTTGGAATTGGCTCCCAAGCGGGTTAGGAACATTTTCATCTGCATCGGCGTGGTGTTTTGGGCTTCATCCAGAATTACGTAGGCATTGTTTAGCGTGCGCCCCCGCATATAAGCCAGCGGAAGAACTTCAATTATGTGTTGCTCTTCGTAAACTCTGACTTTTTCCGGCGGCAACATATCATAAAGCGCATCGTATAGCGGCGCAAGATAAGGTTCAATTTTTTCGGTTAGGTCGCCCGGCAGAAATCCGAGACTTTCACCAGCTTCGACAGCTGGGCGCGTCAGGATTAAGCGTTGAACATCGTGATTGCGCAAAGCCGCCACAGCGATGGCGACCGCCAGATAAGTCTTGCCAGTTCCAGCTGGACCAATGCCAAACACTAAGTCGTTTTTCAAGGTGGCGCTGAAATAATGTTCCTGATTTACCGAGCGCGGTTTGATCACACCGGTTTTCTTGAAGAGGATAACGGTATCGGCAGTAATTTCGCCCGGCAATTGCTGTCCGCCAAGTTCCATATTGATTAAAGTGGTAACGTCCTGTTCGTCAACAAATCCCTTGCGATTGATTGTCATTAGCATTTGACCGATCACGCGCTCAATTTGGCTAAGTGTATTTTCGTTACCTTCGAGATTTATTTTCGTGCCCCGCGCGAATATTCGCGCCCCGAAGCTCTCCTCGATTTTGTTGATAAATACGTCTCGGACGCCGAACACCAGAGCTGGATCGACTCCTTTTAATTCGATGGTTTTATTTGCCATATTTCTCCGTCAATGCTTTCATTAATTGCTAATTTCGCAATTTTATTGGCAAAATGAAAGCCATGCGAGAAACCAGCCAGCTAATCCCACCAGTCGAGTTGTAAACTCGTTAAAGAAAGGTTAAGACTGAGAGAAAAGTCTAAGATCTGAATTCTTTCTCAACCTCAATCTATTTACTCAATCTCTTTACTAATGACTAATGACCAATGACTAATGACTAATGACCATTCTCTTTTCTCAACCTCTTTTCTCAGCCTTAGCCTTTTTACTAATGACCAATGACCAATGACCAATGACTAATGACCATTCGCTACCCAGCCGGTGATGTTCTTAATGCCGTAATGGTAGTTAGAACGGTTAATTTTAGTCGTCGAGACTGTCTCCCTTCTCCCTTTCTCAGCCTCAACCTCTTTACTAATGACCAGTGACCAATGACCAGTGACCAATGACCAATGCCCAATGCCCCTCAAGGTCTGGGTGCTCGGCAGAGCGAATAATAGACACCGTTAGCAGTATCTAACCAGCGAGCGACGATCGTAGCATCATTGATTGTCAGATCATGGTCTGTTTCAAAATCACCGATTCAATCGTGGTGCGATTGTTGCGTTGGACGGCGTGGATTGATTCAGTATTAACCTGCAAATTCTTGCCGAGATCGAAGCGGGCGTATTCATCGGCGTCTTGCCAGGCGCGCACCCAATTGCGGTATCGGGCGACAATACCAATTCCATAGACATAGCCATCTTCTTGGGGAAGATTTTCAATCCAGTCCGGTCGTGTATTCCAGGGCTTGTCACAAGCATTGGGAATGGGCAGATACTCGATTGCTGGCAATGCCAATAAAACGAAATAACCGTCCACGGTTATTGTTGAGTCAATAACGGAAGAGTTACTTTCAACTGCATTTAAAATTGAACCTTCATAGAATTCTTTAAAAGATGGATTCAACAGACGTATTCGTCCATCAGCCAGTTCCTCGATGTCAAATTGCAGTCGAATGGAAATTTGCTTAGTCATATTTTTATGAGCCAATTGGACGGCGGCGGATTTAGCGCCGGCTTCGTTGGTGAATTTACCCGAATATCCGACCGCCAGACGGACTCCTTCCACTTCGGGCAATTTCTCAAACCAAGAAGGGACACATTCTTGAGCAAACGCCAGATTTTTTAGCCCGAGGACCAGGGCAATAGTAAAAAGGCAAAATTTCATAGAGAAAAAAAGCCCGTCTGGTTAGAGCCAAACGGGCTTTAACGGTTCAATCATTGACCGACGTTTTTAAGTTTTTCGATTTCTCTTTCCAGTTCTTCGAAGCTCATATTGGCTTTGGCTTCATTATAAAGAGCTTTTTGCCGCCGGGCTTCGTTAAGAGTTTCCTCGATCAATGAGTTCAGGTTATACTCGGCGAGAGAATAAGCGTGGTAGTTATTGCCTTCGACCTTCATTTCCCGCTTGACAATCCGGCAACCTTTCAGGACGGTGTTGGCCACCTGTTTGCTAACGGAAGAAGTGAATTCGAGGGCTTCGGCATCCTCTCCCATACCACTTTGTTGCATAAAGTCTTTCATCATGTTGGTGACTCTGAGCTCCACTGTCCGGGCAATAGCATCGCGAGCGCGAGCATCAGCCGCGTCTTTGGCAAGGGCCATGCTGGACTTAACCGCATCACCGGCTTGATAGATGGCATCTTCAGCTTGAGGCGGATTGAGATACCATTCAGGAATATCATCCATTTTGGCTTTAGGCTGTTTACCGCCACAATTGACCGTGAACAAGGCTACGGAAATTAACAAAACAAATACGAGTAACTTCTTCATACTTTCTCCTTTTGTTACTTTTTGGAATTAATCATTTTTGGGCTGATTGGCGCTTTGTAAAAAAGCGGCAAATTTATTACTTGGAAT
>Ga0116188_1004252_pt1 | contig 10230 bp, 12 predicted proteins | sample AD_JPNTR2_MetaG_FD_89807 | JGI IMG/M metagenome (GOLD analysis project Ga0116188, IMG submission 89807) | Active sludge microbial communities of municipal wastewater-treating anaerobic digesters from Japan - AD_JPNTR2_MetaG | ecosystem: Engineered > Bioreactor > Anaerobic > Digestate | place...
GAATGCCGGACAGGAAGCCCCGAAGGTGCCGATTGCCGAGCCGAATGCCGGACAGGAAGCCCCGAAGGTGCCGATTGCCGAGCCGAATGCCGGACAGGAAGCCCCCAAGGTGCCGACTGCCGAACCGACTGCCGGACAGGAAGCCCCCAAGGTGCCGACTGCCGAGCCGAATGTCATTGTGAAGACTGTCCTGCCTTCTGGCATGACCGAGGACATGATACTTTTCGCCGCAGAGAACTATGCGGAGACCAAGAACAAGCATATCGCGGCAATTAAAGCCGTGAAGACCAACTCTTTCACTGATGAGGAGCTTGACAGCTTCCCGATAAAGACGTTGGCCAAGATGGCCAAGCTTGCGGCTGAACCGCAGAAAGAAACCGTTGTCCCCAAAACGGATTCTTCGTTGATCGCCCCCCCTGCCTCGGTGGCGAAGGGGAACGGGTCTCTTCCGCCCCCGCTGGATTAACCTGCATGGTTGATCTTGGTAATTTGAGAGACCAAGAAAGTAAGAAAGGAACAAACAAATGAGTCGTTTCAACAGTGTCGTTCCCGTCCCCCTCGGCGAAATCCGTTGTCTGGACGGCAAACTGGATACCGCAGCTAAGCCGGGTATCCTTGTTACAGCAGTCGGCGCGTTCGGCGGTGGTTCCACCACCCACGCCCAGCCTGATTACCCCAATGCTGTTTTCACTCCTAATACGAAGGAAAACAACCTTGGAGTCCTGATCGTGATGGAACAGGAAGACCTCGTGCGCCAAGCGATCACGACGGAGTTCCCCATCAACAGCCATGTCCGTGCGCATGTGTTGAAGTCCGGTGAGGAATGCACCGTGCATCTCGCAGCCGCCGAAGTTATCGCCTCAGGCGACAAACTTTACACGGAAGCGAACGGCAAGGTTAAGAAAGTCACTGGTTCGGAAGTCCCGATGTTCACGGCGATTGAAACCGCAACCGCAGAATCAACCGGAGACCAGCTCCGAATCCTCGTCCGTGTTCTGTAACGAACGCCGAGTGCAAGAAAGGAAATGCAAATTATGAGCAATCTAAACAATGTCACCCTGAACCGCGACCTCGGTTTCCGTTACTTCTCGAAAGAGGACGGCAATCTGTATGTCACGGTGGCGACGGGTCAGTTCGACTCTGACGGAAAACCGATCTATGAAGACCGCGTTGTTTCCATGTCCGGTCTTGACGCGCAATCGGCTTTGACCTTGCAGGAATACAAGCTGGTCGATAGCGTCGTTAATGACGAGCGAAACAACCCCAACCGCTTCACCACATGGCTCCGCAGTCTGAAGCAGTGTGTGGATACGTTCGACGGCATGAACTATAAGACGTATTGGTACAACACTCTTACAGGTCAGACCTCTTCCCGTTCAACGATGGACTTGGAAGATGATTCTCCTGCCACCACTGTGTCGATTGCTGAGGACGGCGTTCCGCTTCCTCTGGAGTTCGCCGATTGGCTGTCCAACATCCGGCGCGATCCTTCCGCATCGACGGCGGCTGGTTACAACGTGAACGCGGAGAAAGCCCGTTTCGCGGCTGAAGCGGTTGCCACAGGTCTCGACCTGCGCAACGTCAACGGCTGGGGCGGTCTGACTTACAAGGGCGTGACGGTTCGCGGTTTTCGCGATGTGCCGACTACCCTGACGGTCGCGCAGGCCGGAACTGTCGGAACCGGTGGATGGTTGTCCAGCGATGTTACGGCCAAGCAGATTTACGCCAACATCCTTTCGATGGTTACTCTCTTGAACCAGAACAAGGTCGCCGGTCCGTATGCGCTGATCCTTCCGGAGTCTTTCCGTTTCCGTCTGGCAGAGACTTACTCTACCAGTTTGAACGGTGACGAAAAGAGCCTCTGGATGAAACTGTTGGAGAAACCCAACGCCGAAATCCCGAACGTTCTTGACATCACGCAGGTCAAATTGGTTCCTGAAATGGACCAGACCAAGGGTGGCGGAACGCCGACAGCAGGTGAAGCCTATGTGATCTCCCTCAACCCGAAATGGTTCCGCGTGTTGAACTACCTGCCTATGCAGTCGTTCACCATCGACCTGAAGGGGATGATCTCCACCAAGCATCGTGTCGCCGAAGGCGTGTGTCCGCTGTTCAAAAAGAACGCGGCTGGCACCTATGGCATCGTGAAGCTTACCGCGCCTGCCGAGTAAAATGTTCGGTTGATTCAAACGAATAAGCCGTCCGTCCGAACTGAAACGGACGGGCGGCTTTTTTCATAAACAAAAAAAACAGAAAGAGAGTTGTATCATGGCTCAATATCGAGTGAAAAACGGTCATCACATCATAGGTGGGAAAAATCTTCGTGTTGGAAACACATTTGAAGTAAAGAATCCGGCATTTCCGAAGAGGGAGGATTTTGACCGTTTCTTTGAACACGTTCTTCCGATTGATATTTCACCCAAAGTCAATCCTGATGCTGTTCAGGGCGGTTTGCCCCCGAGCGTGGAAAAGATCGATGATGTGAAGCCTGAGAAGGCTAAAAAGAACGATCGCGCAAAGAAGGCTGACGCGGCTCTCGAAGTCGAATGAACGGATGACACCGAGTAGGTTAAAAACAGAGAGGGCGGGACTCCATGACATACGAGTTTTCAGAGTCAAAAAAGGTTCTGAACATAGAAGAACCGTTGGTGACACGCGAAAGTCTTTTGTTTGTCTGTAAAGAGATAGACGAAGACACGGTTGAAGACGAGACGACATCGTACATCAACACAGCGCACGTCACCGTGTGTTCTTTGCTCGACGGTTACGGAGTCCCACTTCTTCTCCTGACAGAGATAGAAAAGTATCTGGCCGCGCATTTCGCGGTTCTCGCCTATCCTTCGATTCAGCGCGAAGCTATGGGGCCTATGAGCGCGTCCTATTTCGGCAAATTGGGACTTGGCTTCCAGAACACACGCTACGGCCAGTCCGCAATCGCCCTAGACCCGACTGGTGTGCTCAAAGACCTGTCTGACGGCAAACGTCCCGTCATTGTCCGTCTCACCAGTCTAGGCTCCGGCATCCTGACAACTCCTACAAGCGAATCTTGAAAGGAGATGTTATGGAAAACAAAGTCGATGCGGGCAAGAAGGTCGATGCGGGCAAAACTGTAGAGACCCCTGAAAACAACGCCACCGTGCATCCTGTGGCGTTTCTGTTGCCCGTCTATAAAACACCCTTGCTGACATCCAACCTGTTGCACACGGCGCATTCCTGCGGCTGTTACGCAGACTGCTTGTTCGTTCTCTTGCTGGACAGCCGAGACCCTTCATTGCTGGTCTACAAAGAGATAATAGACATTGTTCGTGAGAAGGGGTTGTCGGCAGGCTATTTCATCTTTGACGGTACACCGTACTGTGGCAAGATAAACCGTGTCGTGCCCATAATCAACGCGCAGAGCTTCTGCGTCTTGGACAGCACACATCTTCCCGTAACAAAGAACGAAAATGGTGTAGGGGGGCAGATCAAGGATTGGCTGGCGAGTTCTTTGGAACCAATGAAGATTGGTGTGTTCAACGACGAGGGCTTCTATCCTGTTGTCACACGCAAGATGATCGAACGCCTCGGTTACATGTTCCATCCGTTGGCTATGGGGCGCAATGAAGCGGAAAATTGGCTTTTGGCTTTGGGCGAAAACCTCGGTCTGATCGGGCGCGTGAAGGATGTTTCGGTTATCGAGGCCGAATCCTTTGACGGCGTGGAAATAGAAGGATGGTCTGACAGTGAAGATTCCAAGTGGGTCGAGCAGACGTTGGAACAGATTCTTCCTGACGAAGTTGAACGGTTGCAGGAATTTCTTTTGAAGTGACAGGTGTGAAAGCGACGGAGGTGCTTTATGGCGAGGAATATAGCTAAACGTTTTGCGACAATGAAGCTCCTGTACTGGAAGCCAATCATAACCGGCTCCGGAGTGAAGCATGAAGCTCCTGTCGAGTTCAAGGGTTTCTATATCGGCAATGCAGCATTTGGTGACGGAGGTATATCAGAGATGGTTGCTTCACGTTTCGACAAACGCGACAACCTCGTCCTGTTCTATCTCTGCGAACCGGAGGTTGACGGCTACGTTAGCTGGAAGAACACCCTCGCAGAACTGACGGAGGAAGGTCTGCTTGATGTTTCGCCGTCGGAATTGAAAGACACGCACCTCATAAAGAGCGTCACAGTCCTGACTATGTTGGGTTCCAAGTCCACAACTTTACAGAACAGTGCCTACATTGTTAGTGTGGTTTAGGCTGGGCCTAACGTCTGTACGAACGGCGGCGTAAACGGTATGTGCAATCATGGCAAAGAAACGAGTCATACAAAGAAAAGACAGAAATGCGCCTGTTGAACAGACACGCGCAACTAAGACCGTTGTGCCCCGTTCAAATAAATATGTACCCCCAAAAGGTATGATTTATAGTCAAACTGAGAATTTTGTGATCATAGAATTTTCTTATTTGATGAAGAAGGGGATTTTCGATTTTGATCCTCAAAAATTCCAAGAGGTGGCTAAGATGTTTCCGGGCAAAGTTATTGTAGTAAGAGTGACGCAACAGAATTGGTGGATTGATAAAGCAACTGCCTTTGACGCAAGCGGAAACAAACATCCTGGACTAGAGGCTATTCAAAAAGCCAAGATGATAACACTTTCCTATTACAACTCTGGACTCAGTAATCCCGCGAAAGATTCTGTCGAGAGAAAGCAGGCGGACAAAAAGCAATCTGAAACAAGACGGAAAGATTTCAAGGAAAGGTCCGCACGCGCCAAGGAAAGGCCGGAGGCGATAAGGGAAGCCAAACGTTCCATCGAAGCCGCCACCCGTCCTGCAAAACCCAGAAGCGATTCCATCAAGGATGTGACGGAGAAACAAAGGGTAGCCGCTCTCAGGGAAACCGAGAAGAGGTTGATTAAAAGAACACGAGCCGTATCTGACGAAGCAAGTCTGCAACAAAGAATCTCAAGGGTTTATGCTGAGAAGTTCAACGAACAAATTTTGAAAGGTATAAAAGGGTTAGGCAAAAAACAAAGTAAATATCTCGTCAAGCCAAGTTCGACACGAAAGAAGATCGTGGATGAGATTGTCGGTCATGCAAAAAAACAAGCTGAAGCATATGTCAAAGGTCTTCTGCGTGGAGAACTGCCTGATAGACGTTTGTCTCCGGCAGCCCGGCTTATTTACGGGACACAAGACGAGTTTGGAAGACGTATAAGGGGCAAGTATGAGAAACTCTCCGCTCGTCAATACGAAATGGTTGAAAAAGACACAGGTGCAAAGGTAATCGTTTACTCCACAGAAGAACGTGTCGCAGCAAGGAAGAAAGCACAAGCTGATAGAGAAGCAAGAGCACAACAAAGAGAAGCGTTGCGGGCTGAAAGAGAAAGAAAACGTGTCGAATCCAGAGCTAGGGCTAAAGAGAGCAGGCGTCGGCGGGATGTTGCCAGAAGCGCGGCTTTGCGAACAATGAAAAGAAGAAGTGTGACAGCTAAGGCGAAGGCATACGCCAAGCGTGTTTCCGCATTAAGTGGCTTCAGACGTGTGCCTTTGAAGATGTTGCTGGCGGACAAACCCGGCATCAAGGGGACACGCGGAAATATGACCGCTTTGCAGTCATACGGCACAGGTCGCCAGATACTTTCCAAGAAGAGCGGTTCTTCATTCGCCGAATCCAGAAGTAAAGGTGTCAGAAATATACCCCGCAGCACGATGTATCCACCTATGCGCCACTCCAAAGGCAAGCCGCACCCCATCATAAGGAGGATGTTGAAGCCTGTCTCCGGCAGGCTCACACTTGAAAACATCTCTGAAAAAATGGTACCAACAAAATGGTTTGGGGGCAAAGGAAGCATGTACGCAGTAAGTCAAACCGTTGCCGCCCCTAAACCTGTTGTGGGCGGAAGGGGTGTGTTGTTTGCTATGGGTATGCCGATGAAGATCGACTTTGACACGTTGGTGGTTATGACAAACCTCACCTTGAAATATCCGCAGGCGATCAAGAAGGCAATCGTGAATGCCAGCGGAACAGTCGGACGGAAGTTGCTCGACATCGTAGAACCCTATGTGCCCAAGGACACAGGCCTTTTGTATTCCAGCGCAACCACGAACGTAGATCAGACTTCCGGCGGCATGATTGATATGATTGATAACACAGCTTTTCCTGACACAGAACGTTACGGGGTTTCTATCTCATACAACGCCCCCTATGCCGAGATTGTCTATTTCGGCAGTCACGCGCACGGTGAAGAATACAACCGTAAGCACAGGGTCATGGAAAAGGATAGCCGAGAGACTGCGCGGTGGATTGAGGTTGCTTTCGAGGCGCAACAGATTACACTTAACTCCCTGCTGGACATCTACGCCCGTCATGTGACGGCAGGATTGAACGTTGCGTCCTCAAAGATGCGTTAGAACAAGATGCGTTAGAACAAGATGTGTTAGAAAGAAAGGAACGGTGAGACATGCCCTTTATCAGAACCGGAGACAGAATGATGCCCAGCCTTGCGCTCACGGCAGCAAAGTTCGCAGCCAAGCACGGTTTTGGGACGTTCGGAGAAAACCTTTTCGCCAATGTTGTTGTTGACCCGTCCAAGAAGGACGGAAAGAGCATCGTGGTCTATTACGACTCTGATGACGAAGGACGCGACGGAGGCACTGTCAGGACGCTCGCAAGCGGACCGACGTGGTACATTGACCGTCTGATACTCTCTGCGTCTGGGGGCGACACGGCCACAGTAACGACGCTTCTGAGAAAGCACGTCAACTTTCTCTGTTCAGTGCGCAGTGTCCCTGTCTTCGTTGAAGAGGACCAGACTTGGTACCGCATACTGCATGTGGTCATACTTGGTCGTCCGAGAAGGCCAGGGCGGACTGCCGCAGGAATGGAACTGTATGAAACCACTTTGCGCGTGATGTGGAGACCCATGTCAGCGAAAGACCCCGATTACGCGACTGTGACCGGTATAGAAGAAATGTGAAGTGTGTTTGTTGTTTTCGTTGTTGAAACAGCCCGACGCATGTTCTATTATTCAATCAAGACAACAGATGGATTCCACTATGGAGGTTGTTATGTCTGACAATGTGAAGTTTGAGCCGCCTGTTGCGGTTAAAAAAGGCGCGGGTTTTCGCGCCAACAGTGTTAAGAAACCGGAAGGTACGATTGTTTACAATCCGTATCTCGATTCTTGGCGTTGCATAAATGCCCAAGGTAAGATGGTTCTTTCAACCGGTTCCAAAGCTTCCGCGAAACGTGCCTATCCCACTTTCGTAGTAAAGGAGAAATAAACCATGAGTACCCCCTCACTTCCCACCGGCTGGGCAGAAATGACCGGAAAGAGTGTCGGCTCTTCTGTGCGAGATACAAACGAACCGGGCGGTTCTACCCTCAAACTGCACCTCGACATTCCGGTTGACGGCATAACCAATCCCATGACGTTCGATTTCTTGGACATCGGTCTTCCGTCGCTTGCCGCCACCGCTTATTCGACACAGTTGCTCGCTCAAAAGAAATGGGCGACTCAGGGCGTTTCACGTATAATCAGCGGCGATTCCATAACTGGAACCATCGAATGTCCGGGAGCGGTCTATGCGCAGATTGCTGGATTGATCGGGGCCAAAGGCACTGCCCGCATCGAGATTCCCAATCAAGGTTGGTTCTCGCAGTGGCGCGTCGCCATTCTCTCCGTTGACGGTCCGGGCATTCAGGACGGCGACCGCATGACTGGTTCGCTGGTCTTGACGGTTACGAACACCGGACCAGACGATAAATCCGAGATGGGGCCTGTTTTCGGCGAATACACCCCTGCGGCGGATGACGAGTCAGGCGACACTACACTCGGGCTGTCTGGAGAGACCCCGTCTGGAGAGACCTAAGAACGGTTGATTTCGGGTTGTTGAGGCGCGGTCTTGTCTGACATGATCGCGACCGCGCTTCAACAACCTTTTAACGAACAAAACAAAAACAGACAAACAACAGGAAAAGTTATGTCAGAAGTAAGCAAGGGCGTATTGGCTTTGAGGTTACACGGCAACAAACCAGTTAAGATTGTTGTAAAAGGGGATGTTTTCTATTTCAAGAAGCTCACCCTATCGGCAGAAGAAGCTGTCAAGAGAATCATCCAGTCGCATCAGGACCCTACTCTCAAGCCGCCGAAGGACTTGCCGGAAGGCGCGACCGACGAGCAGCGTGAAGAGTACATGAGGGAGTTTGACGACTACACAGACCGTAGTCAAGTAGCTTTCCGTCGTTTGACCTGCGACCTGATTAAGTTTCTTTTGACCGACGAGAACGGCAAACCGTTCTTTGCCGAAGAGGATGACATCTACGATCTGGTGAACAACGTCTACGCCGAGAATTTCTTTGAGGCATACAGCAAGTTCCGTGGTGGCTTGGAAGGAGGCACGGTAGAAGCCGAGAAACGATTTCAAGGCTGATCCCGCCCTCGTCACAGTCTATCAGATTGCCGAGACAATCGGCATGACGGCAGAACAAGTCAAAGAACAGATAGGTGTTGAAGAGTTTGCGGAATGGGCTGTTTTTATGAACAGCCCGTTTTCGCTACGTAACAGAGAGGCGATGTTAAACGCTTGGTTGGTTCATGTTATCCGTTCGATGATGGCCCCCAAGAACAAGAAACCCAAATTCGACCAGTCTGCTTTCCCGTTCCACAAGATGGCTGAAGCTTTCTTCTCCAAGTCGGAACTCGACGAGAAGAGGAATGCTAAGTCAGGCAAAGCTGTCAGGGGTATGAAGGGTGTCTTGACAACAAAGGGTGAAGTCGGACACTCCAGTTGGGAATGGAGAAAACGGTATGAGAAGGCTTTGGCCGATTACAATGCAGGTAAGATTCCGAACAGTTTCGGGTTGTACAAAGGCGAGAGTGTAAGGCGTGAAAACAAGCTGACAAAGCCGAACAGAGTCAAGAAGCCGACAGATACGCGTGTGTGTAGCCCGGCGATATAGGCGAGGAAAGGATTTAGAACAATGGCACATGTAGGAACAATCACTGGTTCGATGGTTCTTGACCCTTCCGCCTATATCGCCGGATTGAACCGTGCGGCGCAGCACACCGCCGCCTTCCAGAGTTCGATACAGGCTGGCACCGCAGGGATCAACGCATTCGCCAAGGCTTCACAGAGCATGGCAGTCGGCATGAGCCGTTTGAACGGTTCCGTCTACGCCAGCATGACCGCGTTCTACGCCCTTTCCCGTGTCGTGAGTTCTTCTCTCGGGGTCTTTGAAGAATACAACAACATCATCGCCCGAATATCTGCGACCGCCGACCTTTCAATAAGTTCCGTCACAGCGCTTTCCGAATCCTTTAAGAAGCTCAACCGCGAACTTGGCGGCAGCCGCACAGACTTGATGAAGGGCGTGTACCGTGCGGTACAGGCTAACTTCACAACCCCTGAAGAGTTCATGCCTATAGGCGCGGCGGCTATGCGTCTGCGCACGGCTTCGGGCCGTGAGATCGACACAACCAAGAGCGCAGACGTTATCTCCGTCATTCGCAACGCTCTCGGTATCAAGTCTGGACGTGAAGGTTTTATAACCGACATGCTCCTGCGCGGTCGTGACATAGGCCGCTATGAACTGACAGAGATGGCTTCTGCCCTCGGTATCCCTATAACCCTCTTCGGCAACCAGTTCTCCGCCAAGCTCGGGCCGGAAGAGACACTGCGGCAGTTGATCGCCATACTTTCCTCTGCCACACAGACGGGCCTGAATCCGCGCACAGCGGCCACAGGAACGCGCCGCATGGTGGAGAAGACAACACGCCTGATGAAGTCTCCGGAGGGCATAGGCAAGAATCTGACCACAGCCCTGCGCAGCATGGGATTCAGCAGCATCTCGGAAGCCCTGAATCAAGGCCCTATGGCGTTCTTGGAAACCATATCGCGTCTGACGGGCGGAAGCCCAGAGGCGTTGACACATCTGGGCTACGGCTCACGCGACATCATGCTCCTGACCTCCGCGCTCCGCAACAACATGGGACAGACGCGGGAGTTCTACGGTAAGCTTGCGCCCGGGGAGATCGGCGGCACGACCGACAAGTACCTCGACAGACATAAGCAGACATGGTGGTATCAGCGCGACCGTCTTCGTTCGGCCTATGAGGACAGTCAGTTGAAGCTGATGCAAGCCATGATTCCTGTCCTATCCTCGTTCGCCAATTCTCTGGAGGTCGTCAATGACCTGTTCCAAGCCCTTGCTCCAGCGATCAAGCGTCCTATCGGCCTTATGACCATCGGC